>Ga0209958_1002439_pt1 | contig 10430 bp, 6 predicted proteins | sample ThiBio_inoc_plan_FD_183942 | JGI IMG/M metagenome (GOLD analysis project Ga0209958, IMG submission 183942) | Wastewater bioreactor microbial communities from Cape Town, South Africa - Thiocy_inoc_plan (SPAdes) | ecosystem: Engineered > Bioremediation > Thiocyanate > Unclassified | place: South... | reverse complement strand
GTTTTTTTAACCCTTGCCCGTCTTTTATTCATAAGTTTAATTCTGCTTTAAATCTCTTCTTTTTTAAGCTCATCAACAGATGGTTTATGATTTTCCTTTACCATTCTGCTGTATTAAAGTTTTTTCTGATACAATGACAAATTTGATTGCATTTAACTAAATCGAGAAGCGCTCATTGATTTTATTTGCTCATAAAATTGAGATTTGAAACTTACATTAAGTGGTTAGTTGACTATTTTCCTCTGCTGGTGTTCAGATCTAAGCTTTTCATATCTTTATCGATGAGACTGAATTTATTACAGAGGAACGGATCTCATTATCTGCCTTAATTAACTAAGCTTTCTCTTCTTATCCTCAAGTGTCGGCATTTATACTTTTTACTTGAATTACTTCTAGATCTTTTTAAACAAAGGAACACCTCTTTATTTCATAAAATCTACACTTTAGGATATTGATTTCTTACGGCTTTAGTCATTTTTCTTCAATTATTATATTTTTTTGTTTATTTTTTACTGTAAGTGTTTCTTTTGATCTTATTAACGTTTTTTTATTTCCTCGATTGTTTTATGATAAGCTTACTATTTTTATTTCCTTATTTATTAATTCTTTTTTCTTAATTAAGCCTTGGTTTGTTCATCTTTTTGACGCAATTTTTTCAAGTATTATTGAGCCTATTTAGTTTTAGGGTTATCAATTGACCAGTAATTATCATTTCGCTTAAACAAACTTAAAGGAAGGTCAACATTTGCTAAAACATTTTAAACTTATCTTACTATCTAAGGGGAGGGCTAGGGCTCAGGTTAAGGTGGAGGCTTTATATTAGACTTGATTGATATGTAGCCCTTCTAGTGTTAGTCTATAAATTGTGACTATTTTTAATTGAGAAGTTTTCCTATAAAATTAAAAAGGCTTTCATCATGTGTAAAAATACCTAATTTTTGAATATACTTGTCCTACGTTTATACAAGAGCAGAATAAGTAAGGCCTTATACTCTTTGTAACATTTTGTTAACTTTTTACTTGATTACATTATGATTTGTATTTTATCTAAGCATATCGCCCAAAATCTAAAGATAGTTTTGTTTTTTGGGCTGAAACTCATTCTATGAATTTTATCTCTTCATGTTATTTTCTCTTATATGCTAAAAGAGAGAAGTATATTTTTTTATTTACGTTGGCTGATTTCAATAAAAGAAGAAAAAGGTGAAAGATTTTGTATTGTTTGTGCTAATTTGTTTTTTACTTCGAAGGTTATATTTATTTTTAGTAATTTATAATCTGTTCTATATTATGTTGGATTCAATGAATAAATTATTATTAATTTTAGAATTGAAAAATCATTACTACTTCATTTAGCTCTTTTTTACTTGAGAAAACAAAATTGTGCACTGCTAACATTTTCTTTTTATCCAATCTAAAATTCCCTTACCTTCTTGATTTTTTTCTTCAATTTTAATGGATTTATCTTCAATTTTCTAAACATTTTATTCTTATTTAGTTGATGGGATTTAAGCTTAAGTAATTTGTTAAGTTCTTCTCGTTTAGCTTTAATAACCGCTTATAAATTTTTGAGCCGCCAATTTCCTTCTTTTTCTTTGCTATGTCTCTATTTTTCTGCATTATACGATTTTTTAAATGCAATCGCTTTCCATTTAAGGGTCAAGCTTTTTAACAAACTAAAAATCTGATATCGCCTCACTAATATTTTTAAGTTATTTATAAGCTAATCCCCTTCTGTATCGAGCTTTGACATTGCTAGGATCTTGACCAATAACTTGGTTTGTAAATGATACAACCATTTCATAATTCTTCAATTTTAAGTAACAAAGCGACAAATTATTATAGGCTGGAAGGACTGTTTCAATCATCATTTATTTTAAGTACTCTTTGGGAATCGTTTGCGCATAATTTTTCGCAATGAATTAGAAGGCCATTAATGTTTTACTCAGCTATTTTGAAGCCTGTTGATAATTTTTATTTAGAAGGTATTATCGACCAGTTTTCGCTGCTTATTACATCATAGCTTTTTGCCGCTCATAATCTTGAGTTTTATTTTAAGATTGGAAACTTTTTTACTGCATAAGAAAGGGTATTTCTTAGTCTTATTTGTCATTTTGCCAGATTATTTTTTACCATTTTTCATTTTACGATGAGAGATTAGACGAATTTTTCTGATAGTTAGGTTGGCTCTATATTTCATGATTTTAATTTTAAGTTTTCAATCTCTATGATAATCTTTACTACATTTTTCTTTCGTATTGGTTTTACGACATCGATTTTGAATGGTTTTTGCTTATTAATGATTGAAAATTTGTATTTTATAAATTTAAAGACAAGCTATCAGAAAAATTAGAATATTTGATTTAAAATATCACGACATTTTAATAATTTAAGGAAAAGTATTAATGAGTAAATTTGATAAAATGTAAAAAAAATGATGATGAATAGAAAATAATGAGTGTTATAAAAGTGAGATCATACAACGATGGCACAGACATTGTCGATAAGTGTAGTACCTGATGGGCAAGTAGCAACACAAGCGTTGTCGGTAAAGTATCTTGCTTAGACTGGGCAAGTGTCGTAGCACCAGTTTCCGAAGTAGAATGATCCAGCTGGGCAGCTTCTGACACATCTTCCATTGCTGGTGAATGTTCCGCTTGGGCATGAAGCAACACAAACAGTATTGTATGAGAATTGGTTAGCTGAGCATTTTGATTGAGCAATGCATTTTCCATCAACTGCTGTGAATCCAGTGGCACAAGTCAAACAGTAATCTTTGTTAAGACAGTTTTGACAGTTAGCAGCGCAAGCATCACAAGTTCTTGAGTTACTGTTGGGGAAGAATCCGTTACCACAGTTATCAGTACAGGCTCCGTTCAATCTGAAAGTTGGTGATTCACATCTTCCAGTTGAGACAGTTGAACTGACACAACCTCCAAATCCGTTGTCCTTGAATCCATCTGGACATCCTCCGAAGATACAAGCTCCGTTTTGATAGAAAAGACCAGTATCACAAATTCTTGAGCATTTTCCATTGTCTTCGATTTGACCATAGTTGCAAGCTGAAGATTGGTCGCATTTACCTGTGCTTGGTCTCAAAGTATAAGTATCGAGACAGTCAGTACAGAAAGTAGAAGAACCTGAGCATTCAGTACATGGTGATTCACATCTCTTGCAATCAGTTCCGACTTTGGTATATCCTGATGGACAGCTGTTAACACAGGTTCCTTCCAAGAATAATCCACTAGAACAAGAGCAAACTCCATTGACTGGTCTGGTTCCGCTTGGACATGATCTGACACAGTCTCCATTTGACATATAGAATCCACTCAAACAAGTGAAACAGGTGGATAAATCAGCACTGCAAGTAGCACATGGATAAAGACAAGACAAACATTGACCTCCAACTGGGATGATTTTATCGTTTGGACAAGTCAAACAGTACTTTTCTGAGCTGCAAGTAGCACATGAAGAATCACATGGTCTGCAGGTCTTTGAGACAGCATCTAGATAGGTTCCTTGAGTACATGATGAAACACATCTTCCGTTTTGACTGACGAAGTTAGTAGCACATGAAGTACATTGAGTTGGGTTGTTAGCACAAGTCTTACAAGATTTATCACAAGCAACACACATTCCTCTGAAAGTGTAGTATCCTTCACCACAGCTCTTAACACATTTTCCGTTCAATGAAACGAAGTTGTTGGCGCAAGTCAAACAAGTTGAGTTGGAATCGCAAGTGCTACATTCAGGTGAGCATTGTTTGCATTCTTGATCTGAGAATCTCCAATATCCTGCTGGACATTCGTTGACACATGTTCCGTTGTTAACGATACCTGGGCAATAATCCCAACAAGCGCTGTTGAAAAGATATCTTCCAGCTGGGCAAGCAATACAGTTAGAGGCAGCACCGAGACATTTAGCACATCTGAAGTCACAAACTTGACAAACTCCTCCTTGTGGGAAAGTTCCTTCAGCACATTCTTTAACACATTTTTGATCGTTACCTGAAATTTGTAAATATCCTTCTCCTGGTTCACAGCTTGTGCATGAACTTGGGTGGTTAGAACAGGTCTTACATGGACTGTTGCATGGAACACATTGGAAGTTATCCTTGTTGGCGACAGTACCAGCGGGACAGGAAGTGTAGCAAGCACCTCCGTGAAGATAGAAACCATCTTTACAATAGAAACATTGGTTGGTTGAAGTACAAGCAAGGCAGTTGTTTGGACATCCAATACATTTAGCACCTGAGAGGAAGAATCCTGAACTGCATTTTTGGATACAGTTGTTTTGTTCAAGAACTAATGGGGCAATACATTTATCACAGGTTGAGTTGGTGAAACAAGTTTCACAACCAACTTTACATGGAACACATTCTCCCTTTGAATTGATGAAGTTGTTCTTTGGACAGATACAAGTGTTATCAACTGAAAGAACGAAGTTAGTTTTACAAGTTTGACAAGTAAGTGCGTTTGAACATCTGTCACAATATTGGATACATTGTGAGCAATATCTGACTCCGTTAGTTGAAACTTGGAAGAAAGTACCAGCAGCACATCTGCAGGTTCCGTCATTGTTGTTGGAGGCTTGAGCGACACAGCTGTCACATTTTGTTGGTGATGAGCACTTGGCACAACCGTCATTGCATGGTTTGCATGTTCCATCGGCAGCTTCATAGAATCCGTCAGCGCAAACACAAATGTGTTCTGGGAGTTTGATAACTCTGTTGGCATTGGCTTGACATTGGATACAGAGAGCAAGATCAGATTCACATTGACTGCAATATTTGTCTGATTTACAGTTTGATTGGACACATGATCCATCGGGTAAAGCGTGATAACCAGCTTTGCAAATACAAGTTCTTCTTCCCAATGAGTCATAACCTTCAATTCTGTTGATGGTTGAGTCACATGAAGTACATTCAAGGGCACTTTGTGAACAGGTCTTACATTCTGAAGAACATTTGGTACAGACTTTAGTTCCATTTTCGTGAATAAGTTCAAAGTATCCATCTTGACAGACACAAACTGAATCCTTAAGAGCTCTGAATTTTCTAGCATCACAAGTAACGCAGGCAGTAGCACTTGAGCAAGTGGCACAGCTTGGGTTGCATAAAGCACATTTGTCAACTCCAGCATCATAGAAGCCAGCAATACATGAACAGTTGTTGCTAATATCTCTATTGACATCGGCGCAAGTATCACAACTTGAGGAAACTTTACAGGTGGCACATTTGGCAGCACATTTGTTGCAAGTTCCGTTGTTTTCATAAAAACCATCTGAGCAGGCACAAGTGTTATCGAAGAAGTTAAGTGAAGCTCCAACGAGGCAAGTGCTGCAGATTTTGGGGTTGGTTGGGTTGCAAACAGCACAGAGTTTGGTCTCACATGGGAAGCATTGGAATCCTAATTTGTCACTCAAATAAAATCCATCAGCACATTTGCATGAGGCAGTAGCTGGGTCATAAGTCAAACCCTTTGAGATATCACAGGTAACACAGGCAGCTGGAGTAACTGAGACATCAAGACCGGCTTGAGCTGGGCATTTAGAGACACAACATTGGGTTGAAGGATCATAAACTTGTTGGAATTCAAACAAGTCAACAATAAGTCTGTAAGTTTGAGTGTTTCCATTAGCATCAAAGTCTCTTGGAACAGTAATGTTATAAGTGAATTTGGCAGTGTTTCCAACAATGTTGATACCATAGAATCTTTCTTGGAGATTATCATCACCTGATTATTAAGAGGCAATTGATGTTAATTGTGTACCGTTAACAACTTTTTGATAAAGACTGAATCCGTTGACGTTAACGTTGAATGAGTATTTTCCTCCAGTAGCATCTTCTGGGAAATTAAGACTTGTAGCAGTAGTGTGTGGTAAGAAAACTAAATGAACACCATATGATTTTCCAGAGGTAATTCCAGTCATGACGACTTCAGCATTGAGTCTGACGAATTATTTAACATCCTTCTTGGATTTGACAGTGAATTCCAAACTAAGTGGATTGTCACCGATTTGCTTGATGAATTGATCGACGTTGCTTGATGGAATGGTTTGATAAACTTCTGATGATCTGGTTCTCAAATATCTCAAGTTAGCATATTCAGCTTTTCTGGCTTTTTCTAATTCTTTACCAGCTGGGGTAGTAATTATTTGAAGATCTCCAGCAGTTGGGATATCAATATCACTTTTCAATGAAGTGAATTCAACATCTGGTGAGCAAACTCCTTGAGTTTGTGGGAAATATAAATCGGCTTGAATGATGACGTTTGAAACATAGCTTTTTTGGTTTAAAGTGACAGTGTAAGAACTGACTGAATCAACTGAAACATCAATGTTGAATGATGAACATCCACTGTTATCAGCTAAAGCAAAACTGCTCAAACCATAAATGATGTATTTGACTGATGGAATTTTTTCTTGAAGAACATTGTATCCTGCAGTCTTATCAATGAGAGTTCTGATGTTGTATTTGGCAGTGTCAACTGGAGCATAAAGTCCACTGTAAGAATAAGAAAGATCTTCAGCAGCGAATCCGTTGTTGAGGGCATTCTAACCATAAACTGGGTTGATGACAGTAAGAACAATAGCGACTTTGATACCCTTGAGTTCATTTTGTTGGTTGATAATGGTGAAAACTGGTCCTCCTGCACTTGAGGAAACACTGAATCTGATACCATAAACTTGTGATCCAGCAGCAGTGTTAATTTAATCTCTATTTTGACTTCCAGCATTAGCGTGATTCCAGTAAGCAACTTCAGCGTTTGTGTTTGTATTCATCCAGCTGTTTCCATATTTGACTTCAGCGGCAAGGAAGTTGTTAGTACTAACGGTTGGTTCATATTGGAAACCCATGATATAAGTGTGAATAGCGACATCATAGTCTACTGTACTATCTCCAGTATTTCCATCACACAATGATCCCCAAACGTATTTCTTTGAACCAGTGTCATATCTAAGCCCACAAGTGCTTTTTGAATCAATTTCAGCGAAATCTGCTCCTGTGAAAATTGAATCAGTCATGATAGCAGTGTTAGTAATATCTGCGTTCAATTCAATATATTGACTGGTGGCCCAGATATAAGCTGATTGTGGAGTAACTCCTGGTGGGTATCTTTGGGCTGAGGCGACCAAATAAGACAATTTAACTTTTGTCCAAGTTGTCAATACAGTTTGGGCTTTGTTTCTGAAGTCGATGACTAATTTAAGTTTAGTGTTGTCGCTTTGTGGTTCAACAATATCGACGATTAAAGAGAAAAATGTTTGAGAACATGAAGTTTCAAAACCGGCAATTGCGACTGCGGTTCCTAAGAAGTCGGTAGCTCCGAACTTTCCTCTTGATAATGACTCATAATAATTTTTATTAGCTCCGGCAGAACCCAAATCGTTAGGGTTAAGAACGATCTCACCGGTTTGTATTTTCTCGAGTCTAGATTCCTGACATCCATCTTGAGCGAGACCCAAGACGAGGAAACATAAGAAGAGAATGGTCAACTTATCTTTCATATGTATTGTAATAATATTATACCTTTCTAATTTTTAAATTTCATATGTAATATAGCTTTGTTCAGCGGAAAAAGTTCCGTTAATAAACACATCCAATTTTAATGTTAGACTGACCCTATAAAAGCCTATATTGTTCAAAATAAAACTATTGAATGAAAATAGATTTAAGAAAGCCTTCTAATCGGTTTTTTCAAAAAAAGGATTGTAGAAATCGAAAAAAATAAGCAGCTATTAAAAAGAAAATCATAGACAATTTATTTATCATCTACAATCATTTAATTTTATATTTATTTGATTTAAATTCACTTATTTGGTTCAAAGGATATTTTTTATTTGAATAGAAGACTCATGTAAATTCTTCTTCTGCTTAATGATTTATATATTGAGTTTATAAAAAAGATAAACTCATTTAATACATCTTTTATTGTTTATTAAAGCAAACTAAAAAGGGTTTACAGAAAGACTATAAATTGGCTGTAGTGCAGGATAAAAAATACTAGGTAGAATAGATATATTTGAGATCGTTATTTAGGAAGAGAATATTTCATGTTGAATTTATTTTATTCAGATTTATTTTATAATCAAAGACAACCTACTGAGTCTTTTTTAGATCAGCGTGGAATGATTAATCCAAATTTAAAGGCTACTGGCATATCAAAGACATACAGCTAATTTCTTACCTCCAGTTTATATGAAAAAGAACGTGAATAAGAGGTCAACCTACTGTCCTATTTGACAAAATATTTTTTTGCCTTGTAAAATTTTAGTATTGATAAAAATTAAACTAAATTAAACAATCATACATTTATTCTAATTATTTAATTGATCGATATTTATATATTCGTTATGAGAAATTCTAAATTCTAATATCAAAATTTCTCTAAAATTTATCTAATTCTAAGTTTATATTTTCAGACATTCTTGGTGCTTTTTATTCTTCCATTAATTTTTAGCTTTAAAAGAATTAGATTCTAACTGTTTTTAAATCACATGAACCTAAGGCCTTATTGAATTGAATGTGTGTAAAGAAAGTTAAGAATAATGGCTGTAGTAATAGATTGATATAAAATAACATTAAAAAAAGATAAGCCAGTTTTCCTGACTTTTTGTTTTTCCGCATTGATCTTTGTCTTCCAAAGATCTTAATATGGCCTCATCAAAAGAAGCCTCCCATATCGATGTTTCTTTCATATGTGTCGTCAAAGATATTGTCGATGTAGTCATTTTTACATTACTGACCTCCAAAAATCTATTGTTCTGTTTATTTGTGTTATTCATACATGATTTCCTCAAATCTTGAAGTACTTGAGGGTATAGTAAATGCAGTAAATTATGATTTTGGTAATTTTGTTTTGGGAGTTCTTGGTTGAATTTCGTTTTCTTTTTATTATGAACTCGATGACTCAGCATAGTTTTTGAGTTATTGAGCAGAGAGAATGTTAAATTGAGAGATATCGTGACCCTTTTCTTATATGTCAGCAAGGATTGGTGAAGTTTCATCGGTGTTATAGTTTTGAAGTCTAAGGCTCATCAGGATTTTGGAGAAATACTTGTACTTTTTTTCCATTTTTTGATGATGAGATCTGCATTGCTCTGCCTCTCTAGTTTCTACAAAAGTAGCCATGGATTTGAAGATTCTGTCAGTTCTACGGAGATGTTTGTTAAAGAAGTGTTAATGATGTAGCTCAAGGAACCAATGGTATCGTTTATTTTAATCTGAAGACCAATGGCCACATTTTTTGTTTGAGTTTGGATCTTCAATGGTTTTTGTTTTTCTGGATTTGGCTTTTTTGGCGATGGCGATATCGCTAAGGGTGAATTAAATTTTGGTATTGATTGGGGTAATAGACTAGCAATTATCAAGAGATAAATATTGAGGCTCAACGTAAGGAGTGTGGACCTTTCTTTCCTACTCCTCTGGAGCACAAAACATGTAAGCATCGTACTCGTTGGTTGTAAAGCTTAACAAATTGTCCATGCAATTCATTCGTATTCTCTTAATCTAAATCAATTATAATACTCTACTACATTTTTTCGAGATTAAAGTCCCAATTCTTAGCCTTAAAGTAATCTCTTATTTTTTAATGATTTCCATGGAATTGAGACCTCTTCTGTTTCAAAAATTTGAGGTTCAAAACTCGTATGAAAAAACTATTTTTTTGTTTGTTATCTTTTGTTTTTTTAAAAATACAAAATCAAAGAATGTTTATAAACACAGTTTCTTCAGGAAAGAAAGACCTTATTGATTTTAGGAAGTAGATTTAGAAAGTAGTTGAGAATGAAAATCTTTATATTCAAAAAAAAGTTAATAAAAAGATTAATGTCAAAAAGCTCAAAACTGAATTTTTTGGTATTGTATTTTCCATTCGATTAAAAGGAAGAAAGAGTCTAAAGACTACTAATCCGTGAGAATTAGAGATAGATAAAAAGGATGAAAGAACGGTAATGATAAAAGTGATTTTTACCCTAAATAATTAGAAAACATTAAATAGTTTTCTTTTTATAATAACGAACATACTAATCAGTTCAAATTCCGACTTTTAATCCACGAATTGAGAGGTTGTTTATTCATAATATGTCAATGAAAAGACAAAAGCAGTTGAGCTTTAATCAAAATCGGGTGGATATTTGGCTGATGTTTAACTCAGTTTAAAATTTGGGTCATTTTTAGTAGCTTTAGTCAATGATTGGAAGTTCTGTTATGATTTTGATATCAATTTCATACCAATCTTAAAGATCTGGTATCATTTAGCATTTTCTTGACTGGAAAGTCCTAATCAGTAAATAATCAACAAATTTTATTTTATCTTTTACTTGAATAAATAAATTAAAGTTATTTTTGTTTTTTTCTTATTTTTATTTATCCCTTTTTATAGTTATCTTAAATAAAAACCTTTTATATCATTTATTTTGTAAGTTAG
>Ga0209958_1002438_pt1 | contig 10431 bp, 6 predicted proteins | sample ThiBio_inoc_plan_FD_183942 | JGI IMG/M metagenome (GOLD analysis project Ga0209958, IMG submission 183942) | Wastewater bioreactor microbial communities from Cape Town, South Africa - Thiocy_inoc_plan (SPAdes) | ecosystem: Engineered > Bioremediation > Thiocyanate > Unclassified | place: South... | reverse complement strand
GCCTATCTCAACAGCTATTTCGAAACCGGCATCAGGAGCCCGCTCGACGACGCCATCCTCGCCCACCGCCACGTCGACGTCGGCAGCTGGCGCAAGATCGACGAGGTGCCGTTCGATTTCGAGCGGCGCCGGGTGTCGGTGCTGCTGGAGCAGGGCGGCCAGCGCACCCTGGCGGTCAAGGGCTCGCCGGAAGACATCCTGCGCCTGTGCACCGGCTACGAAGCGGACGGCCGGCAGCATGCGCTGGACGCCGCCGCCCGCGCCCGCATCCAGGCCCTGTTCGAATCGCTGAGCCGCGACGGCTTCCGCGTGCTCGGCATCGCCTGGCGCAGCGAGCCGCCGCAGCACGATCATGCCGTCCTCGGCGACGAGGCGGATCTGGTGTTCAGCGGCTTTGCCGCCTTCCTCGACCCGCCCAAGGCCAGCGCCGCGCCGGCCCTGGCCGCGCTGGCGCAGGACGGCATCGCGCTGAAGATCGTCAGCGGCGACAACGAGTTCGTCGCCCGCTACATCTGCGCGCAGCTCGGCGTGGCGGTCAGCGGCGTGCTGACCGGCGGCGAGATCGCGCAGCTCGACGATGCGGCGCTGCAGGCGCGGGCGCAGGGCGCCAATCTATTCTGCCGCATCACGCCGGCGCAGAAGACCCGTGTCCTGGCCGCGCTGCGCGCACGCGGCCACGTGGTCGGCTTCCTCGGCGACGGCATCAACGATGCGCCCGCGCTGCACACGGCGGACGTCGGCATCTCGGTGGACAGCGCGGTGGACGTGGCGAAGGAGGCTGCCGACCTGATCATGCTGGAGCACGACCTGCAGGTGTTGCATGCGGGGGTGCGGGAGGGGCGGCGCACCTTCGGCAACGTCACCAAGTACATCATGATGGGAACCAGCTCCAACTTCGGCAACATGTTCAGCATGGCCGGCGCGACGCTGCTGCTGCCGTTCCTGCCCATGCTGCCGCTCCAGATTCTGCTCAACAACTTCCTCTACGATCTGTCCGAAATCGCCATTCCGCTCGACAGCGTCGATGAAGCGGCGCTGGCCAGGCCGCGAACCTGGGACATGCATTTCATCCGCAACTTCATGCTCACCCTGGGGCCGGTCAGCTCCGTGTTCGATTTCCTGACGTTCTACGTCATGCTCGGTGTATTCCATGCCGGCGAGGCGCTGTTCCACACCGGCTGGTTCGTCGAGTCGGTGGTGACCCAGGTGCTGGTGATCTTCGTCATCCGCACCCGCGGCAACCCGTTCGCCAGCCGGCCGCATCCGGCGCTGGCCGCGCTGTCCCTGCTGGTGGTCGCGGTGGCGATCGCGCTGCCCCTGACGCGCCTCGGCGCGCAGCTGGGATTCGTCCCGCCGCCGGCCGCGTTCTACGCCGTGCTCGCAGGCATCGCGGCCGCCTACCTGTTCGCCGTGTACGCGATGAAGCGCGTGTTTTACCGGAGCTGGGACGCGCGCGCGGCCCGCTGACGGCGTGAAGGCCCTCGACCGCAAACTCTTCCGCGATCTGTGGCATCTGCGCGGCCAGGTGCTGGCGATCGCCGCGGTGATCATGGGCGGCGTCGCCACCATGGCGATGTCGCTCTCGACTTACGATTCGCTGGTCGCTACGCGCGACCGCTTCTATGCTGAATACCGTTTCGCCGACGTGTTCGAAAGCCTCAAGCGCGCGCCCGAGCCGGTGGCCGAGCGGATCGCCGCGATTCCCGGGGTGGAGCGCATGGAGACGCGGGTGAAGGCCGGAGTGAAGCTGGAGGTGGCAGGGTTTTCCGATCCCGTCACCGGCCAGCTGCTGTCGCTGCCGGACGTCGGTGCGGCGCAGCTCAACCGGCTGTATCTCAAGCGCGGACGCAGCGTGCAGCCATGGAGTGCGGACGAGGCGGTGCTGTCCGACACCTTCGCCGACGCCCACGGCCTGCAGCCGGGCGACACCCTCGCCGCGATCATCAACGGCAAGCGCAAGCGGCTCACCGTGGTCGGCGTCGCGGTGTCGCCGGAATACGTCTACCAGATCGCGCCCGGCGCCATGTTCCCCGACTTCAAGCGCTACGGCGTGCTGTGGATGGGACGCAGCGCGCTCGCCGCCGCCTACGACATGGAGGGCGCGTTCAACCAGGTCAGCCTGACGCTGGCGCGCGATGCCCGCGAACAGGACGTGATCGACCGCGTCGATGCCATCCTGGCGGACTACGGCGGCACCGGCGCCTACGGCCGCCGCGACCAGTTCTCCAACCGTTTCCTGCGCGAGGAGCTGAAGCAGCTGCGCACCATGGCCGTCGTGTTCCCGGCCATTTTCCTCGGCGTCGCCGCCTTCCTGCTCAACGTGGTGCTGGGCCGGCTGATCGCGCTGCAGCGCGATCAGATCGCCATCCTCAAGGCCTTCGGCTACGGCTATGCGGCGATCGGCGGCCACTTCGTCAAGCTGGTGCTCATGATGGCGCTGCTCGGCGTGGCGGCGGGGGTGGCGCTCGGCGCCTGGTTCGGCCAGGGGCTGTCGCACGTCTACACCGAAACGACGTTCCGCTTTCCCTATCTCGACTACCGGCTCAATGCCGGGGTGATTCTGATCGCTCTGGGGGTCAGCTGCCTGGCGGCGGTCAGCGGCACGCTGCTCTCGGTGGTGCGCGCGGTGCGGCTGCCGCCGGCCGAGGGCATGCGTCCGGAAATGCCGGTGGCCTACCGTACCTCGCTGGTCGAGCGCATCGGCCCTGCGCGCTGGCTTGCCGCGCCGACGCGCATGGTGCTGCGCCACATCGGGCGCCATCCGCTGAAGTCGCTGCTGACCGTGCTCGGCATCGCCTGCGCCTGCGGTCTGATGATGGTGGGCAACTACCAGAAGGGCGCGATCGATTTCATGGTCGACGTGCAGTTCCGCCAGGCCTCGCGCGAGGATCTGGCGCTCTCCTTCATCGAGCCGACTTCCGGCCGTGCGCTGCACGAGCTGGCGGCGCTGCCGGGCGTCGATTTCGTCGAGGGTTTTCGCGACGTGCCGGCGATCCTGCGCTTCGGGCAGTACCGTCACCGCGGCGCGATCTTCGGCATCCAGCCCGAGGGCCAGCTGCACCGCTCGCTCGACCGCAAGCTGCAGCCGGTGGCGGTGCCGCCGGGCGGCGTGGTGCTCACCGACCACCTGGCCAACGCGATCCTGCACGTCAAGCCGGGCGACCTGCTGACGGTGGAAATCCTCGAAGGCAGCCGCCCGGTGCGGCAGGTGCCGGTGCTCGGCATCACCAGACAGTTTCTCGGGGTGTCGGCCTACATGCAGCAGGATTCGTTGAATGCCCTGATGCGCGAGGGCGGCGCGGTGTCGGGCGCCTATCTGGCGGTGCGGCCCGGCAGCGAGGCCGAACTCTACGCAAAGCTGCACGCGCGCCCGCGCGTGCTCGGCATGGTCGCCAACCGGGCGGCGATCCAGAGCTTCTACGCCACCATCGGCGAGTTCATCCTGTTCTACAACCTGGTGGCGACCCTGCTGGCCGGCGCCATCGGCTTCGGCGTGGTCTACAACAGCGCGCGCATCGGCCTTTCCGAGCGCGGCCGCGAGCTTGCCAGCCTGCGCGTGCTGGGCTTCACCCGCGGCGAGATCGCCTATATCCTGCTGGGGGAACTGGCGCTGCTGACGCTGGCGGCGATTCCGGCCGGCTTCGTGGTCGGCATCGGCCTGGTCGGCATCCTGGTGGTGGCGTTCCAGAGCGAGCTGTACCGGCTGCCGCTGATCCTGACGCCGGAAAACTATGCCATGGGCGCTTCCGTCGTCATCGTCTCCGCGCTGCTGTCCGGGCTGCTGCTGTGGCATCGCCTCGGCCGGCTCGATCTGGTGGCGGTATTGAAAACTCGCGAATAGGGCAACGGGGAAACATGCGGCTGCGCGCAAAAATCGGAATGCTGGCAACCGCTGCCGTGGTGGTGGCGGGGCTGGCCTACGGTTTCATGCCGCGCGCCGTGCTGGTCGACCTCGCCGAAGTGAAGCGCGCGCCGCTCGCGGTGACGGTGGAGGAGGAGGGCAAGACGCGGGTGCGCGAGCGCTACACCGTGTCGGCGCCGGTGGCGGGTTTTGTGCGCCGCATCGGCCTCAAGGCCGGCGACGCCGTCGCCGCCGGGCAGGCGATCGCGGTGATCGAACCGGCGCGTGCGGCGGCGCTCGATCCGCGCGCCCGCGCCCAGGCGCAGGCGCAGGCGAGCGCCGCCCAGGCCGCGCTCGCCGCGGCGCAGGAAAACGTCCGCGCCGCCCGCGCTGCGGCGCAGCTGACGCAGCAGGAGCGCGCCCGCGCCGAATCGCTGCGGCAATCGAATTTCCTCTCCGCCCAGGCGCTCGACGCCGCGCGCACCGCGGAAACCCGCGCCCGCGCCGCCGAAGCCGCTGCGCAGCATGCGGTGCGAGTGGCGCACTTCGACCTGGCGACCGCGCGTGCGGCCGTCGCCGGCACCGCCCGTCTGCAGGCCGGCGGCACGGCCGAGCAGGTGCAGGTGCGGGCGCCGGTCGCCGCCCACGTATTGAAGCTGCTGCACGAAAGCGAGGGCGCGGTGGCAACCGGCCAACCGCTGCTCGAAATCGGCGACCCCGCCAGCCTGGAAGTCGAGGTCGAGGTGCTGTCCGCCCACGCGGTGAAGATCGCGCCCGGCTCGAAAGTCATCCTCGACCGCTGGGGCGGCGAGCGGCCGCTCGAAGGCCGCGTGCGGGTGGTCGAGCCGAGCGGCTTCACCAAGATTTCAGCGCTCGGCGTCGAGGAGCAGCGGGTGCGCGTCATCGTCGATTTCAGTTCGCCGCGCGAGGCGTGGGCGCGGCTCGGCGACGGCTACCGGGTGGAGGCGCGCTTCGTGCTGTGGGAAGGCCGGGACGTGCTGCAGCTGCCGACCAGCGCGCTGTTCCGGCAGGGCGAGGGCTGGGCGGCGTTCGTGCTGGACGGCCGCCGCGCGCGCCTGGTGCCGGTCGGGATCGGTCAGCGCGCCGGGCTCGCCACCCAGGTGGCGGCAGGACTCAAGGCCGGCGACCGGGTGGTGGCGCACCCCGACGAGACGATCAAGGACGGCGTGCGGGTGAAGCCGCGCTAGCTGTGGCCTGCTTCAAAATCGCTTCGACCTCCGCATCCTCGACCTGCGGGAAATCCGCATAGAACTGCCCCACTGCCTGGAACTGCATCGGCGTCGACAGGCACACCACCTCGTCGGCGTAGGAGCGGATCTTCTCCAGCGTGTCCGGCGGCGCCACCGGCACCGCGCAGATCAGCTTTGCCGGCTGCTGCGCGCGCAGCGCATGCAGCGCGGAAATCATCGTTGCCCCGGTGGCCAGTCCGTCGTCGATCACGATGACGGTGCGCCCGGCCGGGTCGATCGGCGGCCTGAGCGGGGTGTACTGCGCGCGCCGTTTTCTGATGGTGTCGAGCTGGGCCTGCTTTTCCCGGGCCAGGTAGGCCGGCGTGCCGCCGACGGATTCGGCGTAGTCGGCAATGTAGCTCCAGCCCGACTCGTCGATCGAGCCGATGGCGAATTCCGGATTGAACGGCGCGCGCAGCTTGCGCACCAGCACCACATCGAGTTCGCCGTCCAGCGCCTGGGCCAGCCGCAGTCCCATCGGCACCGCGCCGCGCGGGATGGCGAGGATCAGCGGATGCCGGCCCTGGTAGGCCTGCAGGGCGTCAGCGAGCCGGTCGGCAGCCTGGTGGCGATTGGCGAACATGATGAAATCCTCCATTTGCATTTTGATCTTAGGTAGGCAGGCGTCAATCGTGACGAAGTGTGGGTCAGGCAGGAAAAATAAATTGTGCAAAATAAACAAATACTGCATAAAATGCTCAATATAAACATGCGTCGTGACTTAAGGAGTATCCCGTGAGCCTCGCAGTCGTCCCCGACGTCGACCAAGCCGGTGTCCTGTCAGAAGCCTTAGTGAATGCGGGCAAGCAACTGGGCATGAGCCAGGCCGACCTCGGCGCCATCATCGGCAAGGACCGCACCGCCATCAGCCGCGGCCGCATCGATCCCGGCAGCAAGGCCGGCGAACTGGCGCTGCTGTTCATCCGCTGCTACCGCGCGCTCTACGTGCTGGCGGGCGGCAATCCCCAGCAGATGCGGCACTGGATGCAGACCGAAAACCTTCATACCGGCGGCATCCCGGCCGATCAGTTGAAAACCGTGCAGGGACTGACCGCCGTGCTGGAATATCTGGATGCCATGCGGGGCAAGCTGTAAGTGGTGGATTGGGTGGACTGTCTGGCAAGCGCCAGGACAGTCGAACTGTCGGGTGTGCTGTTGCGCCTGGTGGAAAGCCAGGAACAGATAGCGACCAGCCAGCTGGTTAGTTCACTCGAACGGCAGGCCGCGCTGGAAGACATGCTGGAAGCCACCAAGCCGCCTCTGCGCAAGGGAACCGCGCAGCTTCACTACCTGCTGGCGACCCCGTTCCGTTACCCCCCGCTGAAGCACGGCTCCCGTTTCGGTGCACGCAGCGAGCCCAGCCTGTTTTACGGTTCGCTGGACACCCGAACAGTGCTTGCCGAAGCAGCCTACTACCGCTTTGTCTTCTGGTTCGGCATGGCCACGCCGCCCGCGGGCAAACTCGACACCCAGCACACCCTGTTCGGGGCGGAATACCGGACGGCCGCCGGCCTGCGACTGCAAGCGTCGCCTTTTGCCCGGTATCGGGATGCGCTCAGCGGCCCATCGGATTACCGTGCAAGTCAGGCGCTCGGATCCGGCATGCGCGCGGCCGGCATCGAAGCGTTCGAATTCTTTTCTGCACGCGATCCGGAGGGTGGCATCAACCTGGCGCTGTTTACGCCCCGTGCCTTGGCAAAACCCGAACCGGTTTCCCAGGAGGTCTGGCTGTGCGAGCTTACCGGCGAACGCGTCCGGTTTCGCGCGGCCCGCGGCCGGGATATCCATGATTTCCCGCTCGGCGTGTTTCAGGTGACGGGCAAGCTGCCGTGGCCTGCCTAGCCAGCGGCTGAACCGGCCAGCCGCATCGGTTACACTCGGTTCAGAAGAGGCGCCCGGCCGCACTTCCGGCCGGGCAGGCAACGCGCCCGGCCCGTTGCCCATTTTCCGACCGCAAGACGAGCACACCCAAAGCATGTCCCCATCCAATCCCAAACCCTGTCCCTTTTGCACGCTTGACCCCCGCCGCATCCTTGTCGAGGACGAGCTTGTCGTCGCCTACCGGGACGGCTTCCCGGTTTCGCTCGGCCACACCGTCGTCATCCCGCGCCGCCATTTCGCCACCCTGTTCGAGGCCAGCGAAGCCGAGCAGGCCGCCTTGCTGAAGGCGATGGCGCAGGCGAAAGACCTGCTGGACAAGCACCACCAGCCGGACGGCTACAACATCGGCATCAACCATGGCCTGGCCGGCGGGCAGACCGTGCCGCATCTGCATATCCACCTGATCCCGCGCTACCGCGGCGACAAGGAAGACCCGCGCGGCGGGGTGCGCTGGGTGCTGCCGGACAAGGCGAAGTACTGGGCCTGAACAAGACCGGTTGTGCGGGCGCATGCTGCCGCGGGGCGGTTTGCAAGACCTTAAAGTCATCGGTGTTTTTGTCGCAATAGGGGAATCAATCTAGCGACTGGGCACTGGACGATGGACGTAGCGCTAACGGACAACGGCGGTCGTGCCGCGGCGATCCGCACCGGCGGGGTGCCGGTGGTGCCGTGGGCGATCGTGCTGGCGGCGTTCTGGACGCTGGTAGCCGTGCTGTCCCTGGCGTGGAACATCGTGCAGGTGCGCGAACTGGTGCTCGAACAGGCCAGGGTCGAGCTGCGGGCGAATTTTTTCAAGGACTGGGCCTTCCGCAACTGGGCCTCCCGGCATGGCGGCGTGTATGTGCCCGTCACCCCGGAGAATCCGGTCGACCCCTATGGGACCAATTTTCCGGAGCGCGATGTGCGCACGCCCTCCGGGCGCGTGCTGACGCTCATCAATCCGGCGCTGATGGTGCGCCAGTTCAACGAACTCGCAGCCGAGCACCATCGTGTGCGCGGCCATCTGAGCGGTCTCAGGCCGATCAATCCGCAGAACCGGCCCGACCCCTGGGAAGCGAAAGCGCTGGCGCAGTTCCAGCAGGGGGTCGAGGAAGTCACGGGAATCGCCGCAATCGACGCAGCCCCCTATCTGCGCCTGATCCGGCCGATGAGGATGGGGGGAAAGTGCCTCGCCTGCCATATTCAGCAGGGATATCGGGAAGGCGATCTGGCCGGCGGCGTCAGTGTGTCGGTGCCGCTTGCTCCGCTCAATGCCGCCGCCGACCGGCGCGTCAACGCGCTGGTGGCCGGTCATGGCGGGCTCTGGCTGTTTGGCCTGGTCGGCATCGGCGCCGCTGCCCGCCAGCTGCGGCGCCGGATCGACGAGAACGGCGCTGTCCACGATGCGCTGGAAGAGCACGAGGAGCGCACGCGCGCAATCCTCGACGCCTCGCTCGACGGCATTGTCGCGATCAATGCCAGAAACGAGATCATCGACTGGAATTTCCAGGCCGAGCAGACCTTCGGCTGGCCGCGCACCCAGGTGCTGGGCCGCTCTCTTTCGGAAACCATCATCCCGGAGCGCTTCCGCGTCCAGCACGAAACGGGCCTGCAGCGCAGCCTGGAGAACGATGCGGCAATACTGATCGGCCGCCGCGTCGAACTGACCGGCCTGCACCGCGACGGCCACGAGTTTCCCATCGAAGTCTTCATCGCCCGCATCAGTGTCGCCGGGACGCCCTGCTTCAGCGCCTGTGTGCGCGACATCAGCGAGCGCAAGGCGGCGGAGGACAAGATCAACCGGGACTATCACACGCAGCGGGTTCTGGCGGAATTGCTGGAAACCTCGATGCGTCCGGCGCCCTTCGAGCAGCGCCTGCAGTTTGCGCTGGAGCTGATTCTCTCGACGCCCTGGCTGTCCCTGCACGGTACCGGCAGCATCTTCCTGGCCGACGCGGCATCCGGAAAGCTGCGCATGGCCGCTCGGCACAAATTGTCCGCGAACATCGTGCAGGCCTGCGATACCGTCGAGATGGGCCATTGCCTGTGCGGGCGGGCGGCGGCGACCCAGGAATTGCTGTTCGTCGATTGCGTCGATGACCGGCACGAGGTCCATTATCCCGGCATGTCGGAGCACGGGCACTATTGCGCGCCCATCCTGTTCGACGAGAAGCTGCTGGGCGTGCTGAATCTCTATGTGGACGCACACCATCGGCAGACGCCGGCGGAACTGCAGTTCATCACTGCCGCCGCGCATGCCGTCGGCGGCATGATCCAGCAGCACCAGGCCGAACAGCAGCTGCGCTACCACGCCTATCACGATGGCCTGACCCGGATGCCGAACCGGACCCTGTTCATGGACCGCCTGGAACAGCGCCTGCGCCACGGCGAGCGGCACCCGGCGCTGCGCTGCGCCGTGCTCTACCTGGATATCGACCGCTTCAAGACAGTCAACGACAGCCTCGGCCATACGCTGGGGGATCAACTGCTGCTCGAAGTGGGCGAGCGCATCCACGCCTGCATGCGGCCCGAGGACACGATCGCCCGCATGGGCGGCGACGAGTTCACGATTCTGCTCAAAGATGTGGCGGAACCCGCCGACGCGCTGCGCGTAGCCGACCGGTTGCATACTGTGTTGCAGCCGCCGATCATGCTCGAAGGCCGCGAGATATTTGTTTCCGTGAGCATCGGCATCGTTGTCGGCGCACAGGGCGACCACAACGCCGCCGACCTGCTGCGCGACGCCGACACCGCGATGTACCGCGCCAAATCCACGGGCACGGGGCACACGGTCTTGTTCGACGAACGCATGCATCTGCGCGCCGTGGCGCAACTGACGCTGGAATCGGAACTGCGGCGGGCAGTGGAACGCGGAGAACTGCGCGTCCATTACCAGCCCATCGTCGACGCAATCCGCGGCGAGGTGCTCGGCTTCGAGGCCCTGGCGCGCTGGGCCCACCCCGATCGTGGCCTGGTTTCGCCGGCCGAATTCATCCCGCTGGCGGAAGAAACCGGGCTCATCAACGACATCGGCCATTGGGTGCTGACGGAGGCTTGCCGCCAACTCCAGGCGTGGCGCCGGGATTTTCCCCAGCGGCCGGATCTGTATATGAGCGTCAATCTGTCCGCCAAGCAGTTCCTGCAGCCGAACCTGGTGGAGCGGATCGACGCGGCGATCGCCGCAACCGGGGTCGATCCGCATTGCCTTGCTCTGGAAATCACCGAAAGCGTGCTGGTGCACAATCGCGAAACCGCGCACAAAATCCTGCTCGATCTCAAGGCGCGCGGACTGCATCTTTATGTCGACGACTTCGGCACCGGCTATTCATCGCTGAGCTATCTGCAGAACTTCCCCTTCGATGCGCTGAAGATCGACCGCGCCTTCGTCAATCGCCTGACCCCGGGGATCGAGGACGTGGAGATGGTGTCGACGATCATCGCCATCGCCCGCAACTTCAACATGGGCGTGATCGCCGAAGG
>Ga0209958_1002436_pt1 | contig 10442 bp, 12 predicted proteins | sample ThiBio_inoc_plan_FD_183942 | JGI IMG/M metagenome (GOLD analysis project Ga0209958, IMG submission 183942) | Wastewater bioreactor microbial communities from Cape Town, South Africa - Thiocy_inoc_plan (SPAdes) | ecosystem: Engineered > Bioremediation > Thiocyanate > Unclassified | place: South... | reverse complement strand
GCGTGAGCTTCGCCCCCGTGAAGCGCGCCGCCGTGTGGCCGCGCCCCAGGCGCGAGCCGGGCCGCTGGCCGGTGTCATGCGCCGATGCTGGACGGCGCACCGAGGACTTGCCGCTGCTGGCCTTGCCCGCCTGCTTGAGCACCTTGGAGACGAAGCCCTGGCCCTGGCTCTTTGGGGCGCTCGGGCGGATGCGGAAATCGTCGTCGCGGCGGTTGCTCATGGCTTCGCTCCTTGAAAGCTGGGGCGTGCCCCGGCGTGCGAAGCACGCGGGTCGCCCTGTCTTGGCGCGGGCTTCGCGCCACAAGCGGCACGGCGGCGAAGCCGCTCCGTGCTGCGCCAACCCCACGTGCAGACTGGCTTTCGACGCGGCCCGGTGCCGCGTCCTTTTGTCTTGCCTTCCGCATTTGCCTCCCGCATCCGCTCCCGGCAATTGCGGCCCGGTGGCAAGGCTGCACCAGCAGCCAGCGCACCGGCGAACACGGTGATGGCCACAGGCCAGCCGTGTTCGAGGCAAGACGCCTGCACGTGGGACGGCTGCGCCTGAGACAGCACGAAGTGCGGTGCGAACGCACACGCACTGCACGCGCGACGACACGGCGACGAACAGCGGAACGACAAGCCCGATGGCACGATGAGATGCACGGCGACGTGCAGCGAATCGGCGGCCATCATGGGCGCGACTCCAGCCAGACGGGGCGCGCAACGCCGATCACGGAAGCTGCGCTGACCGGCCCGAAATACCGGCTGTCGAACGACGCCGGATTGGTGACGCTGAGCAGGAACAGCTCGTCAGGCCGAAGGCGGCGGCACTGCGGCCAGGACGGCAGCGGCCGGCCCAGCCGATCAGCAGGCAGCACGGCGGCCGAAGGCACGCCGTCGATGCGGACACTGCCCTTGGCGATGCACACCTCCTGCGGCGCGACCGCGCCCACACGCTTGAGCAGCGGGATGCGCGTCGGCAGATAGCCGCGCCGCGCAGCGAGCGCGGCAGCTTCGGCGGGCAGCGGCACCAGCACGATGCCGCCCACGTGCAACGAAGGCGGCAGCGGACGTAGCGGCGAGCTGGTGCGATGGTCGAGCGGATCGACGCGATACCAGCCAACCGCCACGCTGTCGGACGGGTTGTAGGTCAGGCGCGGCAGCGGGTGCACGAAGGACGCCCAGGCCAGCGCAGCGAGGCCGCAGGCGGACAGGCCCGCCAGCACGAGGCGAGCGCGCAAGCGTGCGCGGGGCGAGCGAGGATGCGACGCGGTGCTGGCAGTAGAAACGGCGGTCATGACAGCGCCCTCCCTGCCAAACAGGCGGCGTGCCGCTCGGCGCTGTATTCGGGCAATGGCAAGCGCGCCGCGAGCCGGTTGCCCAGCGTGCGCCAGTACGCGGGCGAGGCGCCAGCGGGCGTGATGCCCAGCGCCTCGATGCCGTCGATGCGATCCAGCACGGCGCGCACCGATTGCTCACCCTCGGCGTGCAGCAACAGGCGCGCGCCCGGCTGCACGCCGGGGATGCGCTGCGCGCCATCCATCGGCATGCAAGCCTGCATCACCATGAGCTGCCAGCGGATCGTGCCGTAGTCGTTGGCCTGCCAACGGATGCGGCAGAGAACCGAGTTCGGCGTGAACACCGCGCAGCGGCGCCAGCGGTCGAACCGGATGATGCGAGCAGGATCACCGAAGCGCAGGTAGAGGTCGAAGCGCTGGTCGATGTACGTGAGTGCAACGCGCGTCAGCGGCACGCCGTCGGCCACGCCGACAGGCGGGATGGACGACGGCGCCGATGCAGTCGAAGCCGGCGAGGCGGATGTGTTCATGAAGACTTCTCCGGGAATTCGCGCTCCAGCAGCGCGCGCAACAGATCAGCCACCGTGACGCCCTGCGTGAAGGCCGACACCTTGATGCGCGAGCGCATGGCGGGCGTGATGTCGAGGGTCAGGCGGGCTGTGTAGAGGTCGCCCTTCTGGAGGTCATCGGCGCTGCCCTGGCGAATCCACGCCTCGGCGTGCGGATTCGCGGGCGGACGCGCGCCGATGCCGACGCGTTTTGCCGTGCGCTTGCTGGCAGGACTGCTCATGACGGCCACCGCAGCAGTTCATCGACCAACGCAGTGATTTCGCGCGCGGCGGCGCTGTCCGGAGCCGTCTCGCGCGCCAGCCGACCAGCGGCCACGCTGTCGGCGAACACGATGCGCTGATGCACTTCCGAGTGCAGCGCGGGCAGTGGCTGCTCGGCCAGGGCGCCGCGTGCTTCGCGCCCGATCACGGTGGTGCTGACGCGCCGGTTGATGACGAAGGCCGCGCGCAGCGCAGGCCGAAACACCTGCGCCTCGCGGATCAGCGCCACCATCTCGGCACTGGCCCACAGATCGTAGGGACTGGGCTGCACGGGAATCAGCACGCGCTCGGCGGCCAGCAGCGCGGAGCGCGCCAGCGCCGCGATGCGTGGTGGCCCGTCGATGACGACGTGATCGGCCCGCCTGGCGAGTTCTGGCGCTTCCTGGTGCAGGGTTTCGCGTGCAAGGCCCACGGCGCTGAACAGCCTTGGCAAGCCTTGCTGGCTGCGGCGCTGTGTCCAGTCCAGCGCGGAGCCCTGCGGATCGGCATCCAGCAGGATGACCGACTGCCCGCGCATCGCCAGTTCGCCGGCGATGTGGGTGGCGAGCGTGGTCTTGCCCACGCCGCCTTTCTGGTTGAGCAGCGCGACGATCATGGCCTGGCCCTCCGCATTGGAAAGCCCGGCTGTTGTTGCTGCTTTTCATGCCTTGCGTTCGCCCGTTTGGCGGTTGTCCACCGAGGCGCGGCGCTGCTACTACCAGTTAGAGTATTTAAGTTAGGGAAGTTAAGGGAGGCCGAAACCCGCGCCAGCATTGGCTTTGCGGGCGATAGGCACGCCTGATAGCACGATAGTCCCACGCCCGATAGCACGATACCTGGCACGCCTGATAGCACGAGTCCGTCCACAGGACGCGCACCGTTTATCCCCGTGCCGTGGGCGGCACGGGACTCACTGGCCGGAACGTCAGCAACTCGGCGCCATCCAGCCGCTCGATGCCCAGGACGTAACCGGGCAGCGACTGCCGCGCCACCAGCGCGCGCAGGTCGCAGGCGAAGTCGTAGGGCTTGGCCGTGCTGCCCGACTTGCGGTGCAGGTGCTGGAAGTCGAATTGCCACCCGCCCGGCTGCCGTCCGCCATGCTTGCGCACCAGGCGGTACAGCCATCGCTCGATTCCGCCCGTGAGCCGGAAATACGCCGGGTCGATGGTCAGCACCAGGGCAGCATCGAGCACGCCGCCGTAGAACCAGTCCGGCAGGATCAATTCGAGACCCAGCGGCGTGCCCTTGGCATCGGCCAGTTCCTTCCATTCGTTGATCCACGAGAAGCGGTGCAGCCGTCTTCCCGTGGTCTCGCGGATCGACGTGGCCACCGTGGTGGACTGCAGGCGATCCAGCGTGGCCTTGAGGCGCTGGTAGTCGCGCAGCGACGTACCGCGCCCGATGAAGCGCAGGATCTCGTAGGGCGTGGCCTGCATCAGCCGCGACGGGCGCAAGCCCGCGTCGCGCGCCTCCACGATCTGCGAGGCAGCCCAGATCAGCACGTCCGCGTCCCAGATCGTGGCGATGCCGTGCTCCTGCGTGCCCTCCACTCGGATCGTGATGCCGCTGGCGCGGAAGTCGATCGGCGCCGTGCGCCGCGACTTCGCCAGCGAGAAGAACGGAAAGGCCATCAAGTCCTGGCTGTCGCGCGGCGCCATGTCGCCCGGCAGGGCGCGGAACAGGTCGAGCTGTTCGCGCTCCGGCACGGGCCGCTGCCGGGACGGCAGCGCAGGGCTGGACATGGCGAAGGCCACCCGCGCGCCAGCGATCAGCGCGCACGGCTGTCCGCCGAGTGCTGCTCGGCGTACTCGGGATCGGACGTGCTCTCGAAGCTGCGCTCGGCGGCCCAGGCATCGAGGTCGGCCACGGCGTACATGACGCGGCGGCCGAACTTGCGGAACTTGGGGCCGCCACCAAGCACGCGCTGCTTCTCCAGCGTGCGCGGCGACAGCCGCAGGTAGTCGGCGGCTTCGTCGTTGGTGAGATAGCGCTGCGGCTGCGCAGCGGAAGCAATGGGAGCGGCGGCAGGCCGCAAGGGAGCAGGACGCATGGTGAGAACCTCCATCGGTTGCAGGGCTCCGGCCACACAGCGCAACCGGATGGAGGCAGTCTCAGAAAACGAAGCCCTCGTGCTCAGGGTCGTTTTGCGCTCTCTTCAAAACGACCCTTCTCAAGCGGCGGCAGTTGTGCTAGGCGGCGATAGCCGCCGCGCATCAACGCATCGCCGCGCCGTACTAGGCGGCGCACCTTGGAGCGCAGGCCGCCGTCGCTGTACCAGCCGGCCGCGGCATCGACGCCGAACAAGCCCTCCGCCACGTCACGCAAGGACGCACCCGCCAGGGTGGCGTCGAGCGCCTGCAGGGTATGCAACTCCAGTAGCGCGGCTGGGGGCGGTCGGGGCCGCGCCATTGGCGCAGGCGTGTCGGGCACATGCGTGGTGCCGCGACCGCGGTGGGCGTAAGCCACGGCCATGCCGTCCTCCAGGGCAGGCGCCAGCGCATAGCGCAGGCAATGGCCGGGGCTGCGCGCGATCAGCGCCAGGCTCTTGCCGTCATGCAACAGTTGCTTGTGACCGGGGATGCACCAGAAGGCGAAGGCCGCAGCGTCAGGCGGCGGATCGGCATCCGGGTGGAGCTGCACCACGGCCTCATGGCCGGGGAGCCAGGCCGGATGCGCGTCACGCGCATCCAGGGCCGGGTTTTCCAGCAGACGCAAGCCCCAGCGATGCGCAGCATCAAGGCGGCGCGCACGGTGCAGCCAGTCGAGCCGGTAGTCGGGATGGCGGCGCAGGTACTCCCAGGCCAACGCCAGCGTATCCAGGCACAGGATGTAGAGGTAGGCGGCGGTCGGATACCAGTGCGCGAGGTGGTGCGGTTCGGCCATGGACGCAAGCTCCCGTAGAGCAGGACGGCCGTCACCGGTTTCACACGCAAACGTCACCGTATCAAACTAGCATCCAATCGTGAATAAGCTGGTAGATTAGTAACTTGCGTGTCAAGACGAAAAGCATCCGATGGATTGCGCGGATCGTCTGAATGCGACGGTGGCGCGCGAGGAAATGCGCGCCTCCTGCGCTATCCACCGTGCCCGATGGCACGGCTGGCGTCATGGCCGTTTGCGTCAGGATGGCACCGGTTTGGTGCAACAGTGCCGACTAAGACCTGACAGGTCTGGAGCAAGACCGAAATAGCCTCAATGCGCCCGGCTTGGCCGTGGCGCGAACGGCTCAATCGAGGACGGAACCGTTTTCCTGGGCCAGCCGCAGGTACTCCGACAGCGGGCGCACCGCCTGGAAATACCGGTCCCGCATCACGGGCTGCTGGCGCGGCCCGACGATGGATGCGAGGTCGGACAGCTTGATCTCACCCAGCTCGGGCATGCCGATCCCCAAGTCGATCAGGCCATGGGCCGTATCGCCGTCGGCGGGGTCAAGCGACACCAGCAGCCAGGTGGCGTGTGCGTCTGGCGTGAACAGCCGCACCACGGGCAGCGGGTCGATGGCCCGGCCAGCGGCGCGGGCCTGGCCGTGTTCCAGCAACAGTCTGCGCTCGTCCTCGGTGATGAGTTGGTTCATGGGCGTCCCCTCATTCACACAAAACCGCCGAAGCGTGAAAGCGCAAAACCGCATCGGCGGGTTTGTGGAAAGGCATGGATGCGGCTTTGCGCTTCTGTGAGAAGCCGCAGATACGGCTTTCCGTAAAAGCACGAAAGCGGCAGGCGGGCATATTTGAACACTATAGATTGTAGTCCTATAGGGCGCAATCGGCTGTCATCTTGGATTTTGGGGAGATCCAGGGTTGGCAGCGAAACATACATTGTCGGAGGCACTAAAGACCATCAGGAAAGCACGTGGTTTGAGCCAGGAAGCGTTCTCGGACGTGTCCAGCCGCACCTACATGAGCACGCTGGAGCGCGACCTCAAAAGCCCTACCTTGAACAAGCTGGCCGAGCTGTGCGAGGTCATGGAGATTCATCCGCTCACGCTGCTGACGCTGGCCTATGCCGGCGGCGACCTGCAGCAGGTCGATCAGCTTCTGGTGCAGGTGCGCCAGGAGTTGGAGACTGTGGCGAAGAAGAGTGACACGCCATAGCGTGCGTCATCGCTGGCGTGGCCGATCCGGCGCCGCCGGTTCGGGGACTGCAGGGGCGCCAAGCATCGCGCGGCGGGGATAGGCCGCAGAGCTTTCCCCCGGAGGTAAGCGCAGCGCGCAGCGCCATCGGCGCGAAGCTGCGATAGGGATTGAAGCCGAATGGCCATGACGGCGAAGTCGGCATGGGGCGCAGCCCGCAAAGCCCGGTCGGCGCAGTGCGCCGAATCGCCCAGCATCCGCCCTGGCACCATGAGGTCATGGTGATGCTGCCCGACCACCACTATCACGAAGCTGGAAGAGCCAAGCCTTCCAGTCTGCTGATCCACGCAGTACAGCGCCCCGCCGCAGCGGGCGGGGCGCTGGCGGCCGTCAGGCCGCCTGGGGTTTGCTGCGCGACCAGATCAGGTCGTGCGTGCCGTTCTCACCTTCGATCAGGCGGACGTAGACCGTGGCCGGGAACGAAGGATCGTCAAGGGTCACGGAGATGTACTCGCGCCCGGCCTCGCTGGTCTTCTTCCACGCCGCGCCGATGTCGTGACTGGCGGCCTGCAGGCGGAAGTCCGGAGCCTTCTCGTTGTCGCCCTTGTCGTTGGGCACCAGTTTGACCTTGACGTTGAGCGTCAGGGTGCGAAGCGTGCCGGTGAAGCCGTCTTTGTCTGCGGTGAAGCTGCCGATGTTGGCCATGATGAAACTCCTTTTGGTGGAACAAGGTTCGCGCCCATCGCGTCCTTGTTGTGATCCGGCCGGCGGGGGACGGGCGGGCTGCACCGCTTGCGGTCGCAACGCAGTGGAGAGCCGGGAGGCGAGAAGAATTTGGCCCGCGAGGAATGCGCGCAGCGCAGGGGAAATTGTTTTCGCCGGACGGTTGCAGCCATGAAGCCCGAGGCGCAGCCGCGCCACCGCCAGGATTCACAACAACACAAGGACGCCTTGGGCCGAACCGCATCGAAAGGAGACAGAGCCGACTCGGCATCCCCGCACGAAGGCTGCACCGGCTCGCCCACTGACGCGGGCCAGGTCAACCACCCGACGACAAGCGAGAACGCCCCGGCCGCACCTTGGGGCGCCGGTCTTGAGGCGTGGCGTGGAAGCTCCATAGCGATGCCGGGCGGGATGTCCGTGAACCGTCCTTCGTGACGTGATGGGCGAGAACCGCCAGCGTTGAGGACGGCACCGATTCGCACAACCTGCCGCAGCAAGCTCTAGCGTGTTCGCCAGCTCTGCCCATTGCGGCGGGGCGCTGGCCGGGCCGCAATGGCGCAGCCGGTTTGGCAGCATTGAGGGACACCAAGCTGTGGCACAGCGGGGATAGAACGTCTTTGGCACGATGCTGATGACGGTTGTTCCTGCGTCCTCACTATGCGCTGCATCTCCACTTCAAAAAATAGATCTCCCTGTTTTGGGCTTTGGAGCAGTTGGGCCGATTTATGATGCTGCGCGTCCAAGCCAAACCTTGTGTATTTTCTGGCCAAGCAAGTTATTGATTCATATAAATAAACCATGAACCCTAGGATGAAGTTCCTTTTGAAGACGATGCAAGGAGTGGCGCTGCTTGCAGCTTGTGCAGCAACATCGGCAAGCACGCTAACTCCCTATTTAGATTCAAACATCATCTACATCAAGCTTGAAGGCCGGATCGAAGAAGGTGATCCTTATCGCTTGATGCAAGTCCTAAATACCTCCAAGGCCAAGAACTTCAAGGTCTGGGGACTAATCCTCAAATCTCCTGGAGGAAGCGTTGAGGCTGGATTGCAACTGGCATCGATCGTCCGACAAAATGGCCTGTCGACCCACGTAAGCGCCAACGACATTTGTGCAAGTGCCTGCTTCTACCCATTTGCAGCGGGCGTTTATCGGTGGGCCGACACCAATGCGCGTGTAGGAGTTCATAGCGCCGCAGAAAACGGAAGGGAGACAGACAGAGCAACAGCCGCAACGATCCGTTTCTCTAGAGTGCTCGCCACGTTGGACGTGCCTGATGCCATTCTCGGCAAAATCGTCAAGACGCCGCCAGAGAAAACATACTTTCTCACGCCGCAAGACCTAGCCTCCATGGGCGTGCAGTTCATACCTACTCCTGCTAGCAAAATTCAGAACATCCTGGCAGATGCTGGTATGAGTGCGCAAAAAATACGTGACCCAATTCAAGACAGAAAGCGCGCTCGTGAGCTAAACCAGTTGGGATTGGATGAGCTGCGCGATGGCCGCATTGAAAAGGCTGTAGCTACGCTGACTGAGGCTGCAACGCTATATCCATTCGACGCGGAAATCCTTGGAAACTTAGGCTATGCACAATATTTGCAAGGCATACATGATGCAGCACTTGGCACACTTTTAACGGCGTTAAAAGTGCAACCCACCCGAGCTGCAACGCTCCAAAACCTGGGCTTGGTATACGCGGAACTAGGCAAATCAACGCAGGCGGCTCAATATTTCCTTGCCTACGTGAAAGCGGCCAAGAACACACAGGTGGCTCTGGATACGCTGCAAAAATGGGCCGTCGATACGACACGCCCGGAACGCGCGCAAGCAGCGCTGCTAGCTGTGAACTCACTCAACGATCCCAGCATGTGAGCATGCTTGGCTTTGTATTTGCAGATCGGGCGCGGTGCTAACGATGCTTATTCCTTCGTCTCGATGATCCACCACACGGCCCGCGCCAAGGCACGGCCCGTGATGGGGTGAATGTCGGTGAGGTCGGCGCAGGCCATCCAGCCCGAGGGCGGACGTTAGCCGCGCACGTCGCCCTCGCCGTGCCAGCGGCGTGCGCGCACGGTGCCGGGGACGTAGATTGCCGCCATGCGTGGGCAACTGGTGGTATTGATGGTGGGCATGGTTCGGCTCCCTGCGGCAAAGCGCCCCGGCCTTGGCCGGGGCGCTTGCCTTCGGCATGGGTCAGGCGGCCAATACTTTAGCGGGTTCATCCGCCTCGGTGGCGACGTCCTCCGCACCGTTCTGCGGGTCTGCCTCCGGCGCGTCTGCCGTATTGAAGATGGCAGGCATCCAGGCCGTGCCCTTCGCCAGCCGCTCGGCCTCGCTGGCAATGTCGGCCTTCTTGAGCTTCGCCAGCCGATTGACGCTCTCGGGCGCAAATTCGCCCACGGCTTGCAGAACCACAGCCTTCGGAACGTGTTTGAAATACCCCTCGGCGGTCGGCTGCCACCATGCGGCCATATCGAGGCCCACGGCCCGCGCCAGTTCCGCGCCGGGCTGGTGCGGCGTGGCGCGCGGCGTCACCACGTCCACCGTCGAAGCCACGCACACGGCCAGCAGCTTGACCAGTTCGCCTTGCTCCATCGCCAGCAGCGCGGCAAACAGTTCGGCGCTGTCCTCGGGCAGCTTGCCGCTCCACGCCTGCTGCAATTCACGCAGCGCCACAGCAGCGGGCGATTCCGGCCAGTCCGGGGCCATGCCTTCAAGCCGGTCTTGGACTTTCAGGCTCACGCCCAGCGGAATATCGTGGCCGTAGTAGCGGCCCTGCAAGACGGTCTGCACCATGTCATGCACCAGCGCAGCCAGCGCGACTTGCGGATGCCGGGCCACCTCGATTTGCAGCGCGGCGGTGCGATGGGCGCTCAGGCGCTGGGCCAGTCGGTCGGAAATCGCTGCGGCCTTCGGCTGCATGTCTTCCTCGCCTTCGTCATCGTTCGCGGCATCTGGGTCGCTGAACCCTTGGCGCAGCTTCTCCAGTGTGCGCAGCGCCTTCGCTTCGGCTTCACGCAGCAGCCCACGATGAATCACGGCCTCGCCGTTGCGGTCAATGGTGACGATGGCCCCCGCTGCGGCCTTCACGTTCGCGCCGTACCCTTGCAAGCCATCTTCCAGCGCCTGCAACTGCTCGCCCAGGGCTTCGCCTTCCTCCTGCAAGGCGTCGGCCTTGTCCTCGTCGTCGGCGTCCGTCGCGGCATCAATGGCTTCGGCCACCTCCTGCATCTTGGCTTGCAGCTTCTCGATGCGTTGCGCTTCGCGCTTGTTGGGTTCGCGGCGCTCCCTCGGCGCACGCTGGAAGGCGTGCAGATCGGCATGGGTCATGCCCGGCGTGACATCGGCCCAAGCCCAGCCCTCGGCCTTCACTTCGGCGGCGATGCCCGCCAGCTTGTCTTGCGCCAGCCGTTCTAGCAGCGCGGCGTCGGTCAGATACACGCCTGCATCGCCCTCCGCGAACAGGTCGCGGCGGATGCCGCCGCCCGCCTGCTCGTAGGTGTCCAGCCCGACGAAGCGCACCAGCGGATGCCGGTAGGCGTCAATCTCGCGCTCCGTCAGAC
>Ga0209958_1002434_pt1 | contig 10447 bp, 7 predicted proteins | sample ThiBio_inoc_plan_FD_183942 | JGI IMG/M metagenome (GOLD analysis project Ga0209958, IMG submission 183942) | Wastewater bioreactor microbial communities from Cape Town, South Africa - Thiocy_inoc_plan (SPAdes) | ecosystem: Engineered > Bioremediation > Thiocyanate > Unclassified | place: South... | reverse complement strand
CCGATGATGTCATTCTGCGCCAGGAACGACAGCGTGACCTGGGCCAGCGCGGCCACCCCCATCAGCAGGAACAGCACCGGCAGGATGATCAGCGGCAGCACCCACGACACCACCAGATTGCGTTTGGTCCGGTCGGGAAAAATGATGCGGAAAGCCCCCTGCATCGTGTTGACCAGCCCGCGCGACGACAGCACCAGGGTGACGAGGCCGACGCCGCCGGCCGCGAGCTGGGTCTGCCGCGGAATGAAGCCGAGCGCGGTGAGGCTGTCCAGCTGCATCTGGTCGTAGAGCGCGGCCATCAGGATGGTGGCCGGCATCGAGTTCTCGGCAATATGGCCCAGCAGCTGCAGGGCGTAGCTCAGCAGCAGCAGCAGCGGGGTGGCCGACAGCAGGAAGTAGAACGCCGTCGCCGCGGCGTGGTTCGGCAGCCCGTTCTGGCCGAACAGGCGCCAGGTAGTGTAGGCAAGCTGGAGCAGCCAGCTCAGCGTGCCGCGGGCGGGGGGCAGGGCGGCGAGTTTCTGGAACATGGCCTGCCCACGCCCGGGTGCCGGCGCTCAGGCCATCGCCTGGGCGATGCGCTTGAGCGCCTTTTCGAGGTTGGCCTGCGAGGTGGCGAACGACAGGCGGATGTAGCCTTCGGCGCCGAAGGCCGAGCCGGGGACGACGGCGACGTCGGCCGACTCCAGCAGGTATTCGGAAAACGCGATGTCGGTCGGCGCTTCGATGACGTCGCGCGCCAGCAGGTTCATGATCGCCGGGCGCACGTCGGGGAAGGCGTAGAAGGCGCCGCCGCTGTCGACGCAGTTGAAGCCGGGAATGGCGTTCAGCGCGTCGACGACGTAGCGGTGGCGCGCCTTGAAGGCGTCGAGCATCGGGGTGATGCAGCCCTGGTCGCCGTTCAAGGCGGCCTCGGCGGCGACCTGCGAGATCGAGGTGGGGTTGGAGGTGGACTGCGACTGCACGTTGGTCATCGCGCGCAGGATGGCTTCCGGGCCGGCGGCGTAGCCGATGCGCCAGCCGGTCATCGAATAGGCCTTCGACACGCCGTTCAGCACCAGGGTGCGGTCGTAGAGGTCGGGGCAGACATTGAGGATGTTGACGAAGGGCGCGCCGTCGAGGCGGATATGCTCGTACATGTCGTCGCTGGCGATCAGCACCTGCGGATGCTTCCTCAGCACTTCGCCCAGCGCGGCCAGTTCGCCGCCGTTGTACACCGCGCCGGTGGGGTTGGACGGGCTGTTGATGACGAACAGGCGGGTCTTCGGCGTGATCGCCGCTTCCAGCTGCGCCGGGGTGATCTTGAAGCCCTGCTCGATGCCGGCCTCGACGATCACCGGCTTGCCGTCGGCAAGGATGACGATGTCGGGATAGGAGACCCAGAACGGCGCGGGGATGATGACCTCGTCGCCGGGGTTGACCACCGCCTGCACCAGGTTGAAGAAGCTCTGCTTGCCGCCGCACGACACCAGGATCTGCTTGGGGCCGTAGTCCAGCCCGTTGTCGCGCTTGAACTTGGCGGCGATCGCCGCCTTCAGGCCGGGGGTGCCGTCGACCGCGGTGTATTTGGTGAAGCCGCCGTTGATCGCCGCGATCGCCGCGTCCTTGATGTGCTGCGGGGTGTCGAAGTCGGGCTCGCCGGCGCCGAGGCCGACGATGTCGCGGCCGGATGCCTTGAGCGCGGCGGCGCGTGCGGTGACGGCCAGGGTGGGCGAGGGTTTGATGGCCTGTACGCGGCGGGAGAGTTCCACTATGGTTCCTTCATGCACCCCGGCGGGTGCTACTATCGACAAGTTTTAGCCGCGCGATTTTAACCCGAATGTTTCATAAATTCGCGTGATGATCGCGCAGGATTTTGTTTTGTAGGGGAATTTTGTGAAGGAGTGGCGTAGTGATTCATGCGCCCGACTGAGCGTGGTTGTTGCCGATTCATCGGCTTACAACCACGGCCTGCCCCTTGCGGGTGGAGCAAAGTTTCCATACGAAGCAAAAGCCCCCGCAAGGGGGACGCCGGATTCGTAAGCGCCAAGGCGCAACGACTCCGCTGACCAGCGAGGGCGCGCGGCAATTTATGAAATATCCGGGTTCTGATGTTCGTCACCTTCCCCAATAGTCCCTTCCGTCTGTTCCAGCCGTTCCCACCGGCCGGCGACCAGCCGAATGCGATCGCCCAGCTGGTCGAGGGGATCGAGGACGGCCTGTCGTTCCAGACCCTGCTCGGCGTGACCGGCTCGGGCAAGACCTACACCATGGCCAACGTCATCGCGCAAACCGGGCGGCCGGCGCTGATCATGGCGCCGAACAAGACGCTGGCGGCGCAGCTTTACGCCGAAATGCGCGAGTTCTTCCCGGAAAACGCGGTCGAGTATTTCGTCTCCTACTACGACTACTACCAGCCCGAGGCCTACGTGCCGGCGCGCGACCTGTTCATCGAGAAGGACTCCAGCATCAACGAGCACATCGAGCAGATGCGGCTATCGGCGACCAAGTCGCTGCTGGAGCGGCGCGACACCGTGATCGTCTGCACCGTGTCGGCGATCTACGGTATCGGCGATCCGTCCGACTACCACAGCATGATCCTGCTCTTGCGCGAGAACGAGAAGATTGGCCAGCGCGAAGTCATCGCGCGGCTGACGCAGATGCAGTACGACCGCAATGACATCGAGTTCAAGCGCGGCGTGTTCCGCGTGCGCGGCGACGTCATCGACATCTTCCCGGCGGAACACGCGGAAACCGCGATCCGGGTCGAGCTGTTCGACGATGTGGTGGAAACCTTGCATCTGTTCGACCCGCTCACCGGGCAGATCCTGCAGAAGGTGGCGCGCTTCACCGTGTTCCCGTCCAGCCATTACGTGACGCCGCGCGAAACGACGCTGCGCGCCATCGAGCAGATCAAGGTCGAGCTGCGCGAGCGCCTGGAGTGGTATTACGCCAACGGCAAGCTGGTCGAGGCGCAGCGGCTGGAGCAGCGCACCCGCTTCGACCTCGAAATGATGGTCGAACTCGGCTTCTGCAAGGGCATCGAGAACTACTCGCGCCATCTGTCGGGGCGCAAGGCCGGCGAGCCGCCGCCGACCCTGATCGACTACCTGGCGAAGGACGCGTTGATGTTCATCGACGAGTCGCACGTCACCGTGACCCAGGTCGGCGGCATGTACAAGGGCGACCGCTCGCGCAAGGAGAACCTGGTCGATTACGGCTTCCGCCTGCCGTCGGCGCTCGACAACCGGCCGCTCAAGTTCGAGGAATTCGAGGGGCTGATGCCGCAGACCGTGTTCGTCTCGGCCACCCCGGCCAAGTACGAGGCCGAGCATGCGGGGCAGGTGGTCGAGCAGGTGGTGCGGCCGACCGGGCTGGTCGATCCGCTGGTCGAAGTGCGGCCGGTGGCAACGCAGGTCGACGACCTGATGTCGGAAGCGGGAAAACGCATTGCAGTCGGCGAGCGGGTGCTGGTGACCACGCTGACCAAGCGCATGGCGGAAGACCTCACCGACTACCTCGCCGAGCACGGCGTCAAGGTGCGCTACCTGCACTCGGACATCGACACCGTCGAGCGCGTCGAGATCATCCGCGACCTGCGGCTGGGCGAGTTCGACGTGCTGGTCGGCATCAACCTGCTGCGCGAGGGGCTGGATATTCCGGAGGTGTCGCTGGTGGCGATTCTCGATGCCGACAAGGAAGGCTTCCTGCGCTCCGAGCGCTCGCTGATCCAGACCATCGGCCGCGCCGCGCGCCACCTGAACGGCACCGCGATCCTCTATGCCGACCGCATCACCGATTCGATGAAACGGGCGATGGACGAGACCGAGCGCCGCCGCAACAAGCAGCTCGCCTTCAACAGCGCGCACGGCATCGTCCCGCGCGGCGTGGTCAAGCGCATCAAGGACATCATCGACGGTGTCTACGACGCCGACGCCACGCGCCAGGAACTCAAGGCGGCGCAGACGGTGGCCGAATACAAGGTGCAGGATGAAAAGACGCTGACCAGGAAGGTCAAGAAGCTGGAAAAGGCCATGCTCGATGCGGCGAAGAACCTGGAATTCGAGAAGGCTGCGGAACTTCGCGACCAGTTGAAGGCACTCAAGCAGGTATTATTCGGAGTGGAAGAACACGATTCATGACTAAAGTACTTTTCGTATGCATGGGCAATATCTGCCGATCGCCGATGGCGGAAGGCATGTTCCGCAAGGCCATCCAGGACGCCGGACTGGACCGGGAGGTGGAGACGGATTCCGCCGGCACCCACGCCTACCATATCGGCTCGGCGCCCGATCCGCGCGCGCGGCAGGCGGCCCGACAGCGCGGGGCGGACATCAGCGGGCTGCGCGGGCGCAAGGTGGCGGACGATGACTTCGAGCGCTTCGATTACATCCTGGTCATGGACGGCGACAATTACAACAGGCTGATCCAGCGTGCGCCGGCGCATCACCACGGCAAGATCCGGCGGCTGCTGTCGTTCAGCCGCAAGTATCCCAATCTCGACGTGGTCGACCCGTATTACGGCGGCACGCAGGGATTCGAGGAAAACCTCGACATGATCGAAGATGCGGTGCAGGGCCTGATCCGGGAAATCACCGGCGACACCCAGGTAAAAATGCGTTCAGGTAGCTGATCGCTTCTGCCGTTCGCAGCAAACAACAAGGGCCGCTTCAAGCGGCCCTTGTTGTTGTGGCGCAGGCTTTATTCCGCCTGGGTTTCCACCTGCACCAGCGGCCCCTCTGCCGCGCTCGCCTGCGGACGTGCACGCCGGCGCGTGGGGTGGGGAGCGGCAGCCGGCGTGGATGCCGTGGCAACATCGACGGCCGGCGCGCTGGTCTCGACCTGCATCAGGCCGACGCTGTCGCTGTCTGCCGGCTTGGCTGCGGGGCGGCGACGGCGGCGCGGACGGCCCGGCTCGCCGGCTTCGCTCGTGCCGGCCGCCGCAGCCTGGGTTTCCACCTGCTGCAGGCTGGCAGTGCCGGCCGCCAGGTCCGCCAGGATGGCCGCAGGGGATGCGGTGACGCTATCGGCTAGCACGGGGGGGGCGGCCGTTTCCAGTTGCAAGGCCTGCTGCGCGGGGGCGGCAGGGGGCGCCGCCTTGGGCTTGCCCGCGATTTCGACGATTGCGTGGAAACCGGCGATTTCGACGATGGCCTGCGGTGTGCTCCCGCCATTGCCGGCTGCGGTTTCCGGACGGGTTTCACGCGGGCGGCGATTGCCGCGGCCGCGACGGCTGCGCGGTTCGCGTTTTTCCTCGCTGCCGGCCTCGCGCGGGGCTTCTGCCGGCTCTGTCATGCGCGGTGCGGCTTCCGCCTCGGGACGCGGTTTGGGCTGGCGCGGCGGGCGGGCGGGCTTTGCCGGTTCGCCGTTGCGTGGTTCGGCACGGCCCTCGCTCTGGCGCGGCTCGGCCTGACGCGGCTCCGGCTGGCGGGCTTCGCCGCGCCCTTCGCCGCGGCTGCGGCGCTGGCCGGGCTTGCGCTCACGGCGCTCGCTCGGGCGTTCGCTGCGTGCAATGGCGGCAACCGGTTCGGCAACCGCCGGGGCGGCTGCGGCGGCGGGCGTTTCTTCGCCGAGTTTCTTGAACCAGCCGAAGATGCGCTCGAACAAACCGCCCTGGGCCGGCGCGGCGACCGGCACGGCCGGGCGCGCGGCCGGCACCGGCTGCGGCGGCGCGATCGACTTGACCGCGGCTTCCTGGCGCGCCGGCGCGGCGGCCTGGGAGGTCTGGTAGACGGCTTCGGCCTCCGGCAGGGTTGCCATCCTGTAGCTCGGCTCGCTGGCGTCGCGCTGGTTCAGCTCGTCGTGGCGCAGCCGGGTGATGGTGTAGTGCGGGGTTTCCATGTGGATGTTGGGGATCAACACCACATTGACCTTGAGGCGCGATTCGATGGTGTGGATGTCGACGCGTTTCTCGTTCAGCAGGAAGGTCGCCACGTCGACCGGCAGCTGTATATGCACCGCGCCGGTGTTTTCCTTCATCGCATCCTCCTGCAGGATGCGCAGGATGTGCAGCGCCGACGATTCGGTGCCGCGGATGTGGCCGGTGCCGTGGCAGCGCGGGCAGGGGTTGTAGCTGGTCTCGCCGAGGGAGGGCTGCAGCCGCTGGCGCGACATTTCGAGGAGGCCGAAGCGCGAGATCTTGCCGGTCTGCACGCGGGCGCGGTCGTGATGCAGGGCATCGCGCAGGCGGTTTTCCACTTCGCGCTGATGCTTGGGGTTTTCCATGTCGATGAAATCGATCACGATCAGCCCGCCGAGGTCGCGCAGCCGCATCTGGCGGGCGATTTCGTCGGCCGCTTCGAGGTTGGTGTTGTAGGCGGTCTGCTCGACGTCGCTGCCCTTGGTGGCGCGCGCCGAGTTGACGTCGACCGACACCAGCGCTTCGGTATGGTCGATCACGATGGCGCCGCCCGACGGCAGGTTGACCTGGCGCGAGAATGCCGATTCGATCTGGTGCTCGATCTGGAAGCGCGAGAACAGCGGCACGTCGTCGCGGTAGAGCTTCACCTTGTTGACGTTGGCCGGCATCACGTGCGCCATGAACTGCTGCGCCTGCTCGAAGATGTCTTCGGTGTCGATCAGGATTTCGCCGATGTCCGCAGAGAAATAGTCGCGGATGGCGCGGATCACCAGGCTGCCCTCCTGATAGATCAGGAAGGCGCCGGACATCGAGGTCGACGCGCCGTCGATGGCTTTCCACAGGCTCAGCAGGTAGTTGAGGTCCCACTGGAATTCCTCGGCGGAACGGCCGATGCCGGCGGTGCGCGCGATCAGGCTCATGCCTTCGGGGATGTCGAGCTGCGCCAGGGTGTCGCGCAGCTCGTTGCGCTCCTCGCCCTCGATGCGGCGCGACACGCCGCCGCCGCGCGGGTTGGTCGGCATCAGCACGACGTAGCGACCGGCCAGCGAGACGTAGGTGGTGAGGGCGGCGCCCTTGTTGCCACGCTCGTCCTTTTCCACCTGGACCAGGAGTTCCTGGCCTTCCTTCAGGTTTTCCGGAACCTTGCCGTTGCCGGGCAGGCAGGAACGGGCGATTTCCTTGAACGGCAGGAAACCGTGGCGGTCGCAGCCGTAGTCGACGAACGCGGCTTCCAGGCTGGGCTCGACGCGGGTGACGACACCCTTGTAGATGTTGCCCTTGCGTTGCTCCTTGCTGGCGGACTCGATGTCAAGGTCGACGAGCTTCTGCCCGTCGACGATGGCAACCCGGAGTTCTTCCGCCTGGGTTGCATTGAAAAGCATGCGCTTCATTGTTTACTCCCGCGCGCGCGCATACGGGACAGGCCAGACTGCCGCCTAGAGCGGGCGGCTCATGCGATCACGTGTTGAATTAGGTGAAAAGGCATGGGGATTAAGGTGTCCTGTTCCTGGGGCGTGTCGCCGGCTAGGCCGGGATCGTCTTCCCGATTCCCGCTGGCGTGGGCCGAGCGTGAATGCTGATTTCGTATGCTTGTTGTCGCGTCATTGATAACATCGCTGCTTTGCCGATTGCGCGGGGCGGGTGGCTTCGACTGGCCGCGCCAAACTGAAGGTTGGCTGGGCGGCAGGAATCCAGACGGGCCGGGCTGGCGGCGGCCGGTGAGCGAAATTAACCGGCGTGATCTCTAAAATTCCCGGCATGCATGCCGGGCAAAAGGTCAGGCAAAATCCTGCCCGAACCGGCGGTAGTGTATATGAAAAAGAATGACTTAGAGAAAGATTCGGTCCGGCGATTGAGGATAGACGACAGCGCGGATAACCAGCGTCTGGACAACTTTCTGCTGGCGCGGCTGAAAGGCGTGCCGAAAAGCCGCATCTACAAGCTGGTGCGAGGCGGCGAGGTGCGGGTCAACGGCGGCCGGACCGAGGTCGGCTACCGGCTGAAGCTGGGCGACGAAGTGCGCATCCCGCCGGTGCGCCTGGCGGTGCCGGTGATCACCCCCGCCACCCATTTGCCGCAAGGCGGCATCCGCCTGCTGCCGCATATCCTGTACCGCGACGACGCGCTGATTGCGCTGAACAAGCCGTCCGGCATGGCGGTGCACGGTGGCAGCGGCATTTCGCGCGGGGTGATCGAGCAGATGCGGCTGGAACTGCCGGAATGCCGCTACATGGAGCTGGTGCACCGGCTCGACCGCGAAACCTCGGGGGTGCTGCTGATCGCGCTGAAGCGGCGCGCGCTCACCGGCCTGCACGCGGCGATGCGCGACGGCAGGATCGAAAAGCGCTACCTCACGCTGGTGGCGGGACGCTGGCCGAATCCGGTCCAGCATGTGAAGCTGCCGCTGCACAAGCGGGTCACCGACGACGGCGAAAAGCGCGTCACGGTGCGCGACGAGGGCCAGACCGCGCACACCATCTTCCGCCGCCTGCAGGTATTCCAGAATTTCACCCTGCTGGAAGCGGAACTGAAGACCGGGCGCACCCATCAGATACGCGTGCATACCTCGCATCTGGGATTTCCGATCGCGGGGGACGACAAATACGGCGACTTCGAACTCAACCGGCGGCTGGCCAGGCAGGGACTCAAGCGCATGTTCCTGCATGCCGCCAGGCTGGTGTTCGAGCATCCCGTTTCGGGCGAGCGCATGCTGATCGAAGCGCCGCTGCCCGTTGATTTGGCTGGATTTCAGGAAAACCTCAATGCCCAAGCAATTTGATTTACTGATTTTCGACTGGGACGGCACCCTGATGGATTCCGCCGGGGTGATCGTCGATTCGATCCAGCGTGCCTGCGAGGATATCGGCCTGCCGACGCCGGGCGAGCGCGCGTCGCGGCAGATCATCGGCCTCGGCCTGGTCCAGGCGCTGCAAACCCTGCTGCCGGACCTGCCGGCCGACGCCTACCCGCGGCTGGTCGAACGCTACCGCCATCATTATCTGGGCCGCGACACCCAGATTCCGCTGTTTGAGGGTGTCGATACAGGGATCTGCCAGTTGCATGCAAGCGGGTTCCAGTTGGCGGTGGCCACCGGAAAAAGCCGCCTCGGCCTGTCCCGCGCGCTCGAAACCAGCGGGCTGGAGGCCCGCTTCGCCGCCACCCGCTGCGCCGACCAGACGCATTCCAAGCCGCATCCGGCGATGGTGCTGGAACTGATGGCCGAACTGGATGCCGACCCCGCGCGCACCCTGGTGATCGGCGATACCAGCCACGACCTGCTGATGGCGGCGAATGCCGGCGTCGCCAGCCTCGGCGTGACCTACGGCGCGCACGAAGCGGGCGATCTGCATCCGCATGCGCCGCTGGCCCTGATGAACAGTTTTGCCGAGGTGCATGCGTGGCTGAACGCGAACGCCTGATCTGCGCCGCCAGCGAACTGCTTGAACTGGGGCGGGGCGTGCGGTTCGAGCTGGAACGCTCCGGAAAACCACAAGCGGCTTTCGTGGTGCGTTTCGACGGCCAGCTGCGCGCCTTCCTCAACCAGTGCGGCCACGTTCCCGTTGAACTCGACTGGCAGGAAGGCGAATTCTTCGATTACACGCGGTTATACTTGATCTGCTCTACCCACGGCGCGCTTTACCACCCGGCAAGCGGGGCTTGCGTCGGCGGACGCTGCGCGGGACGCGGCCTGATCCCGGTCCCGGTCGTCGAGCGCGACGGCCAAGTGTATGTAATCGAAACAGCCTGATGGAAGAACTAATGAGCGACCAAGACAAACCCGCCCCGGAAAACTGGGAACGAAGCGTGCTGGAAAAACTGGCGCTGTCGGCGATCCAGGAACAGCGCCGCAGCCGCCACTGGAGCATCCTGTTCAAGACGCTCGGCTTCCTCTATCTCTTCATCGTATTGTTCCTGGCGGCCGGATGGTTCGGTTCGGACGGGGTGTCCATCAAGGAGCACACCGCGCTGGTCGATCTGCAGGGCGTGATCGCGTCCGACCAGGCCAGCGCCGATTCGGTGATCGCCAGCCTGCAGGGCGCGTTCGAGGACAAGAAAACCAAGGGCGTGATCCTGCGCATCAACAGCCCCGGCGGCAGCCCGGTGCAGGCGGGACAGATCTACGACGAGATCAGGCGCCTGCGTGCGCTGCATCCGAAAATCCCGCTGTACGCCGTGGTCGACGACATCTGCGCCTCGGGCGGGTATTACGTCGCCGTCGGCGCCGACAAGATCTTCGTCGACAAGGCCAGCATCGTCGGCTCCATCGGCGTGCTGATGGACGGCTTCGGCTTCACCCAGACCATGCAGAAGCTCGGTGTCGAGCGCCGCCTGCTCACCGCGGGCGAAAACAAGGGTTTTCTCGATCCGTTCTCGCCGGTAGACCCCAAGCAGGCGGCGTTCGCCAAGCAGATGCTCGAGGAAATCCACGGCCAGTTCATCGGCGTGGTGCGGGAAGGCCGCGGCAAGCGCCTGCAGGAAACCCCAGAGATGTTCAGCGGCCTGGTGTGGAGCGGCGAAAAAAGCATCCAGCTCGGCCTTGCCGACGCGCTGGGCAATGTCGAGTCGGTCGCGCGCGACGTGATCAAGGCTGAAGACATCGTCGATTACACC
>Ga0209958_1002431_pt1 | contig 10460 bp, 7 predicted proteins | sample ThiBio_inoc_plan_FD_183942 | JGI IMG/M metagenome (GOLD analysis project Ga0209958, IMG submission 183942) | Wastewater bioreactor microbial communities from Cape Town, South Africa - Thiocy_inoc_plan (SPAdes) | ecosystem: Engineered > Bioremediation > Thiocyanate > Unclassified | place: South... | reverse complement strand
AAAGACGCAAGAAACTCCGCATGGGCGAAACCCTGGTCACCCAGGGACTCATTACCGTCGACCAGCTGCGCATCGGGCTCAAGGAGCAGAAGGCGACCGGCCTGCCGATCGGCCGCCAGCTGGTCGCTTTGGGCTTCATCACCGAGGCGGTGCTGCGCGACCAGCTTGCCAACGCGCTCGGCAGCCAGGGCATCGACCTCACCCAGGTGGTGGCCGACCCCGAAGCGCTGCAGCTGGTGCCGGAGGAATTCGCCCGCCGCCACCACCTGCTGCCGATCGCCCACGATGCGGCGAGGAACGTGCTGACGCTGGCGACCACCGACATGTTCAACGTGGTCGCACTCGACCAGCTGAAAGCCGCGCTCGGCGGCCAGCTCGAAATCGACACCCTGCTGGCGGGCGAAGCGCAGCTGCTCGAATGCATCGACAAGTTCTACGGCTTCGACCTCTCGCTCGACGGCATCCTGCGCGAGATCGAGACCGGCGAGGTCGACTACGCCAGCCTCAATCCCGACACCGAGGAATACACCCAGCCGGTGGTACGGCTGGTCGGCGCGCTGCTGACCGACGCGGTGAAGCGCGAATCCTCCGACATCCACTTCGAGCCCGAGCACGCCTTCCTGCGCATCCGCTACCGCGTCGACGGCGTGCTGGAGCAGATCCGCAGCCTGCACAAGACCTACTGGCCGGGCATCCTGGTGCGCCTGAAGGTGCTGTCGGGAATGAACATCGCGGAGACGCGCGCGCCGCAGGACGGCCGCATGTCGCTGACGCTGAACGGCCGCCCGATCGATTTCCGCGTGTCGTCGCAGCCCGGCATCCACGGCGAGAACCTGGTGCTGCGCATCCTCGACCGCGAAAAATCCATCATGCCGCTGGAGCAGATGGGCTTCACCGCCGACGCCCTGCGCGAACTGCAGCTGATGATGGCGCGCCCCGAGGGAATACTCGTCGTCACCGGCCCAACGGGTTCAGGGAAGACCACCACGCTGTATTCGATGCTGTCGCATCTCAACAACGAGACCGTCAACATCATGACGCTGGAAGACCCGGTCGAATACCCGGTCACGCTGATGCGCCAGAGCTCGGTCAACGAAACGCTCAAGCTCGACTTCGCCAACGGCATCCGCTCGATCATGCGGCAGGACCCGGACATCATCCTGGTCGGCGAAATCCGCGACAAGGACACCGCCGAGATGGCCTTCCGCGCCGCCATGACCGGCCACCAGGTGTTCACCACCCTGCACACCAACTCCGCGCTCGGCGTGTTCCCGCGCCTGATGGACATCGGCATCCAGCCCGGCATCCTCGCCGGCAACATCATCGGCGTCATCGCCCAGCGTCTGGTGCGCAAGCTGTGCCCGCACTGCAAGGAAGCCTACACGCCGGACGAAGACGAGGCGCGCATCCTCGGCGCCGATCCCGCCCGGCCGCCGCAGATCTATCGCGCCGCCGGCTGCCCGGCCTGCAGCCACAAGGGCTACCGCGGGCGGCTGGCCCTGATCGAACTGTTGCGGATGGACCCCGAGCTGGACGAACGGGTGGCCAACCATGCGCCGCTGCACGAAATCCGCCGCGCCGCATTCGAGCATGGCTACCACCCGCTGGCCGAGGATGGAATCAAGCGGGTGCTGGACGGCGTCACTTCGCTGGCGGAAGTGGCGCGGGTGGTGGATTTGACGGGGCGGGTGTGATGAAGGGATCAGGAGTCGGGGTTCAGGGATCAGGGTGGCTTTGTGCGGCTGCGCCGCGTTTCTTGAATTCATCGGGCGCGGCGCAGCCGCACCTTCCCTGCCCCCTATAACCATGCCCTTCTTCGACTACCGCGCCATCGACCAGACCGGCCGCACCACCCGGGGCACGCTGTCGGCGGTCAACGACGTCGACCTCGAACTGCGCCTGAAGCGCATGGGACTCGACCTCATCACGCTTTCCGAGCTTTCGCGCCAATACGCCCCCAGCGGCCGCGAGCGCGTCACCCGCCGCGATCTGGTCACCTTCTGCATCCACATGCGCTACATCACCCGCGCCGGGATTCCGCTGCTCGAAGGCTTGCGCGACCTGCGCGACACCATGGACAAACGCGGCTTTCGCGATGTGCTGACCGCATTGCTGGAAGACCTGGAAGGCGGCAAGGTGCTGTCGCAGGCGCTGGCGGCCCACCCGGCGGTGTTCGGCGCGGTGTTCGTCCACAGCGTGCGCGCGGGCGAGCAGACCGGCTTGCTGGATGCGGTGTTCGAGCGCCTGGCCGAATCGCTGAAATGGCAGGAAGAAGTCGCCGCCAAGGCCAAGCGGCTGATGATCTATCCGGCGCTGGTGCTCGCTGTGGTCGGCGCCGCCATCCTGTTCCTGCTGGTCTATCTGGTGCCGCAGGTGCTCACCCTGGTCGAGACCATGGGCGTGGCCCTGCCGCTGCCGACGCTGATCCTGATGGCGGTGTCGAATGCGCTGCGTTCGTACTGGCTGATCGGGCTGCTGCTGACGCTGGCGCTGGGGGTCGGGCTGCCGCTATGGGCAAGCAGGAGCGAAGCGGGGCGCGACTGGTGGGACCGCACCCAGTTGCAGCTGCCTATCCTCGGGCCGATCGTGCAGAAGATCGTGCTGTCGCGCTTCACCAATACCCTGGCGATGATGTACCGCTCGGGGGTGACGGTGCTCGACGCCTTGCGCGCGGGCGAAATGGTGGCCGGCAACCGGGTGATCGCCGGCGGCATCCGCCGCGCCGCGCAGCAGATTGCCGATGGCCGCGGCCTGTCGGAGAGCTTCCAGTCGCTGGCACTGTTTCCGCCGCTGGTGATCCGCATGCTGCGCGTGGGCGAGACCACCGGCGCGCTCAACGAAGCGCTCGACAACGTGACGTATTTTTATAACCGCGAAGTGCTCGACTCGATCGAAAACGGCCTCCGGGTTCTGGAACCGCTGCTCACCGCCATCCTCGGCCTGCTGCTCGGCGGCATCCTGGTGTCGGTGCTGCTGCCGATTTACGATCTGATCGGGAACCTGCCGCTGTGATGCTCGACCACCGCCTCATCCTGCTTGCCACGCCGCGCCAGGTCGGCGTGCTCGACTGGCGCCCCGGGCATATGCACTGGCTGGGCGATTTCACCGCCAGCGCCGAAGGGCTGGCCGCATTCCACAGGATCGTGGCCAAGCATGCGCAGCTGCCGGTGCTGCTGGTGGTCGACACGGTGGACGAGGATTACCGCAGCGAAATCCTGCCGCACGTGCAGGGACGCGCGCGCGACGAACTGCTGGCGCGCAAGCTCAAACAGGTGTTCCGCAATGCGCGCTTTACCGGTGCGTGGCGGCAGGCGCGCGAGACGACCGGGCGGCGCGACGACCGTTATCTGCTGGCCGCCCTGCCCGACGCCGACTGGCTGACGCCGTGGCTCGGCGTGCTGCACCGCGAACGCGTGCCGCTGACCGGCATCACCCCGCTGGCGCTGGCATGCCAGCACCTGCTGGACAAGCTGCGGGTACAGGAGCCTCACGTGCTGCTGGCCTGTCGCCTCAACAATAGTTTGCGGCTGTCTTACTACCATCACGGCTTATTGCGTTTTTCGCGCCTGATCGGGGGCGACACCCCGGCCCAGCTGCCGGGCAGCGCGGCCGACGAAATCGCCAAGACGCAGCTTTACCTGACCGGTCAGCGCATCCTGCCGCGCGAAGCCCGCCTGCATGTGCTGCTGCTCGACCCCGGCGGCCAGCTGGACAGCGCGCAGGCGCCGCTCAACGCCGACCCCGCCTTCAGCACGCGGCTGATCGACATGGCCAGCCTCGCGCGCGCCCTGCGCATCCCGGACGACTTTCTCGCCGCCACGCCGGAAATCGCGCCGCTGGCCGCGATTGCGGGCGAGGCCATGCAGCTGAACCTGGCCCCCGCCGAACTGCTGCAGCGCCATACCGAATTCCGCTGGCGGCGTGGCCTGCACGCGGCAGCGGGCATCATTGCGCTACTCGGAACAGGCATCACAGCCGCCTACTGGCTGCACGCGCAAGACCTGACCGACCGGACCAGCCAGATGCTGCAGCAACAGCAGCAGCTCGACGCCCGCTATCGGACCATCGCGCGCACGTTTCCCATCCAGTCGGCGGCGCCTGAACAATTGGCTCAGACAGTGGCGCTGGCGCGTCAACTCGGCGGCGACCAGCCCGATGCCGGCGCGCTGCTTGCCGCCATCGGCCGGGCCATCGATGCGGCGCCCGGCATCACGCTCGACAAGCTGGAGTGGGCCGACGACACGCTAACGGCCGGCGGCGGAACGCGGGTCAGCCTCGACGCCTCGCTGGTTCCGTTCGACGGCAATTACCGCGCGGCCATGCAGCGCATCGAGCAGTTCATGCATACCCTGCAAGCCGTGCCCGCCCTGCATGACGTGCGCTTGCGCAGCAGCCCGGTGAACGCCGATTCCGCCAGCACCCTGTCGGGGCGAACGCTCGATGCCGGCGCGGGCGAATCCCCCGCCGCGCGTTTCAGCCTCGGCCTGCGCTACCGCGAGGCCCGGCCATGAAGCACCCGCCGCTCGCCGCACTCAAGCTGTCGCTGCTGCTGGTGCTGGCAGCACTGCTGCTGGCTGGGGGCGGCATACTGTGGAGCCGCGGCCAGGCGCAAGACGCCGGGCTTGCCCTGCAGCAGCAACGCAGCGCGCTCAACGGCGCGCGCCAGCAACTCGACCGCAGCCGCCAGCAGCAGCAACTCATCGCCACCCACCTGGCCGATTATCAAGCGCTCACCGCACGCGGCTTTATCGGCGCAGAAGACCGGCTGGCCTGGATCGAAGCGGCGCAACTGGCCAACCGCGATGCCGGGCTTTACAGCCTGGATTACCGGCTGACGCCACGCGCCGCTTCGCTTCCCGCGCTCGCCCGGGGCTTGCCGCTGGGACAGACGAGCATGAGCCTCACCCTGCCGCTGCTGGTGGAAACCGATCTCATGCGCTTCCTGAACGCGCTCAAGGCGCGCGCACCCGGGATCTATCGCGTGCAGGGCTGCCGGCTGTCCCATCCCGGCGATGCGTCGTTCGAGCCGGTCAACCAGCCGCGCCTGCAGGCCGAATGCGAACTGCTGTGGTTCACCGTGGCGGTAGAATCGAGGACTTCGCAATGAAAATCCGTTCATCGCGGAGGCATGGAGGCACAGGGAACAGCCGGCCCGTTCGGCGCGAAACGGGGCATTACGGTTCAGCCTGGATTTTCTCCCTGTCCCTGTGCCTGTGTGGTTCAGGCCTTGCAGCAAGCGCCGACCCCGGGCGCCTGTTCTACACGCCCGAACAGCGCGCCCAGCTCGAAGCCGCGCGCAGCCGCAGCCTCACCCAGCCGCGCGGCCAGAACAAAACCGCCGTCCCCGCCACGCCCGCACCGCTGCGTTTCGACGGCATGCTGATCCGTTCCGACGGCAAGACCACGCGCTGGGTCGACGGCAAGCCGCAACTCGACGGCGCGGCCGTATCGGGGCTGAAGCCGGGACAGATCCGCGCCGACGGCAGGGTGTACGAACCCTATCAGGTATTGCGCCCGCTCCCGCCCACGCCGGCCGCCCCCAGCGAGAAGGAATCCGCACCATGAGTTCCCAACGCGGCTTCACTCTGATCGAACTGGCCATCGTGCTGGTCATCGTCACCATCCTGATCGGCGGACTGGCGATGCCGCTGTCGGCGCAGATCCAGGCGCGGCGGATTGCCGAGACGAACAAGACGCTGCAGGAGGCCAAAGAGGCCCTTCTTGGCTACGCCATGCGCTCAGTCACGTCGTCATGTACCTGCACTTACAACGCTGATGGTAATGGGGACTCAGACGCGTCAACTTGTCCCGTGCCACCCTCCTGCCCAGTGATCTTCCCCCCAACAATTGACACCACACTAACCATTACACGTCATTACCTGCCCTGCCCGGATGCACAGAGCGATCTCGAGCCCGGTATCGACAATGACGGCGATGGCAACATGAGCGATGCCAATAATGGCCGGGAAGACCGCAGGGCCGACGGAACCTGCTTGCGGGATACCGGCAACCTCCCCTGGACCACCCTGGGCGCGGCAGCCCAGGACGCGTGGGGCAATCGCCTGCGCTATGCCGTCCATGCCGACCTGACCGACAAAACCAAGGGGTTCCACAATGGCAGTGCGCCCACGCCAACGTGGAACCATGTCTGCTCCCTGGCCGACTGTCCGTCGGTGGACGTGGCCGCCGATGTGCCGGTCGTGATCGTATCGCATGGCCCCAACGGCTGGGGCGCACGCAGCATCAACGGCAGTACGCTCGCCCTGCCACCCGGCGCCAACGAAATCGAGAACCTCGACGCCGACCACCGCTACGTCAGCCGCCCCCCCTCCAGGCCGGGCGACGCAGCGGGCGAATTCGACGACCTCGTCGCCTGGCTGCCGTTCAACGTGCTGATCAACCGGGTATGCCCGGCAGGCGGTTGTCCGTAGCCTGCAGACGGAACGCCACCCGTCCCGCCTGGTTGTCCGGCAGTTCCAGTCGATAGCCGGTGCGCGCCGCCTGCCGCGCGGCCTGGTACAAGCCCACCCCGAGTCCGAAATCCGAGGCCACCGGGCTGAGGAACAGGTTGCGCGCCACGTGCTCGGGGGCCGGCGCGCCGCTGTCGGTCACCGCCAGGCTCACCAGCGGCTGCAGTTCCAGGCGCACCGCCACCGCCACGCCGGGCTCGGCCTGGCGCTTGCGCAGCGCGTTGGTGAGCAGGTTGTCGGCGACGCTGTCGAACAGATCCTGCGGCAACGGCGTGTCGTCGAGCGCCTCGGCGAAGAACTGCACGTCGTCGTTCTCGTAGCGCGTCTGCAGCCCCGCCCACCACGCCTGCGCCGGTATGTGCGCGACGTCCATCTCGGCCGGCTGCTTCAGCTTGTCGACCGTCTGCGACAGCCGCGTCGCCAGCTGCGGCAGCTGCCGCTTCATCAGTTCCAGCAGACGCTCGCTGTCCTCGGGCGTGGACATGTCGGCGGCGGCGAGCAGGGTTTTCAGCGACTGCAGGATATTCTTCACGTCGTGCGTCAGCCGCGCGCCGGTGTCATGGATCGCCTGGCTGTAGGCCTGCTCGCGCAGGGTTTGTTCGCGCACCTTGGCAGCGTAGAAATAGCCCAGCAGCTGCGACAGCAACCGCACATGCAGCGCCAGCGCCGGGGTGAGCGGGCGCGCGGATTGCCAGGTGAGGCTCAAGCCATGAAACGCATGGGTGATGGCGTGTTCGGCGGGTTCGCCGAAACTGCCTTCGCCGCGGGCCGCCTGCCAGCTTCCGCCGCGGATCCAGGTCAGTTCGTGCAGGTCGGCCAGCGCATCGCGCACGAAGGATTCCGGATCGCGCTCGCGCTCGGCCAGCGTCGCCAGGCGCTGCGCCCAGCCCTCGAACGGCAGTCCCACCGACAGCAGGTAACGCGAGGTGAGTTGCCCCAGTCCGGCAAACCCGGCACGCGGATTCCACAGCCACGACAGGGTCAGCAGCAGCGCCGCCATCCCCAGCAAGGTCTGCACCAGCGCCCACGCATAACTCACCCCGGCCACCGCCACCACGGCGAATACGCCCAGCGCCATCACCATGATGAGCAGCGACAGCATCAGGCCGTAGATGAAATCGAGCGTCGACGAGGCGCCGCGCTGGCGGCTGACCGGCAGGAACAGGATCACCAGCGGCAGCAGCGGCAAGCCGTAGCGCACTGCGGCCTGCAGCGCATCGGGCAGCCCGGCGCCGCCCAGGCTTTGCGGCAGCACCCAGGCCAGCAGCAGCGCCAGCAAATAGGCCAGCGCGAACAGGTAGGCCAGCCGCTGGCTGCGCGCGTTCTGCGAAGCCGCCACCGCACCCACCAGCCCCGCCAGAATCGCCAGCCACAGCGCCATCACCCAGGTGCCGTCGACCAGCACCAGCAGCGCCGCCATGGCGAACACCGGCAACGCGAGGCGCGGCTCGATGCGCGCCTCGCTGCGCACCAGCGGCTGCCACAGCAGGAACAGCCCGTAATGCGCCAGCAGGAAGGCACGCGTCACCGCCGCCTCGGCGTCGAACACCACGGCGGCGTGCAGCGCCAGCAGCATCAGCGCCAGCCAGCGTCCGGGCGCCACCCGCGTGAAAAACCCGACCAGCGAGGCCAGCCCGGCCTGCCGCGGCCTGTTCTCAGCAGACTCGGTCATACCAGGTCACGGCGCGCGGGAAATTCAGCATGACACTGCTATCGGCAATCCATCGGGGAAATGCAGTCCGACTGCGGCTGCGCGCAGCAACAAACATGACGGGATTCCGGCGGGCGCGTCGTATTTTCATCAACCCGGCCCCGGGCAATGCGTATTTATTCTCATTTTTTTATTGTAAATCAGAGAATTACAAACACTAACCCGGTGGCATGCATTTTGCACAATTGCACGCCAGGCAATAACACAACGGAGCCTTCCACCATGCCCCACCCCTTCCCGCAGCGCCAGTCGGGTTTCACCCTGATCGAGATCGCCATCGTGCTGGTCATCATCGGCCTGCTGCTCGGCGGCATTCTAAAAGGCCAGGAACTGATCACCCAGGCCCGCATCCGCAACGTCGCCAACGACTTCCAGTCGGTAACCGCGGCGATCAACCTGTATCAGGATCGCTATCGGGCTCTGCCGGGGGACGATCTGGGCGCCGCTGCCCGCTGGACTGCGACCGGCAGTACAACAACCAGCGGCAACGGCGACGGCACTATTGGCTCCGGCACAGCAGGGACACCTACTTATAATTCCAACACCGACACCGAGGAATCCCGTCTATTCTGGCAACACCTGCGTCTCGCAGGTCTCGTTGGCGGCGCAACCACCACCGGCGCAATCGGCACCGCCAATCCACCCAACGCCGCCTCGGGCGTAACAGGCGTGCAAAATGGCGCGTTCGGGATTCCAGGCTTGGTTATTTGCTCAAACAACCTGTCCGCCAAGATTGCGCAGGCAATTGATACGCAGTTTGATGATGGTATCGCCACAACCGGCACAGTGCGTGGTGCGACTGGCACTGCTGCAGGCACCACCGCCCCAACACTCAATTACGTTGATGACGGGGCCAATTTCTACGTAGTCTGCAAAGCGCCTTAACCCTGCAGCACTCTGAACTCCGCCGCCGCCAGTCCGTCGGCGGCGCCGCGCAGCACCAGCACGTCGCCAGCCTGGATACGGGTGTCGGGCTGGGGATCGATTCCCTTGATACCCTGGCGGCGGATCGCCACCACCTCCACCATTAACTCCTCCAGCGCCAGCTCTTCCAGGCTGCGCCCTACCGCGGCGGCGCCCTGCGTGAGCAGGACGGTATTGAGGCGCGGCTGGGTCTGCTGGTCCAGCTCGTCGTCGGCGTCGCTGGCGCCGCGGAAAAAACCGCGCATCATGGCGTAACGCGTTTCGCGCACATCGCGAACGCGTTTCAGCACCCTGGACAACGGCACCCCCACCAGCATCAGCGCGTGCGAGGCGAGCATCAGCGAGCCCTCCATCACCTCGGATACCACCTCGGCCGCCCCCGCCGCCTTCAGCGCGTCGATGTGGGTGTCATCGATGGTGCGCACCACCACCGGCAACTCCGGCTTGAGTTCGCGCACGTGGCGCAGGATCGCCATGCTCGAATGCACGTCGGAATAGGTCACCACCACCGCCTGCGCACGGGAAAGGCCGGCGGCGACCAGCACTTCGCGGCGGCTGGCGTCGCCGTACACGACCGACACGCCGGACGCCGCCACCGCGCGGATGCGCTCGGGGTCGGCATCGAGCGCGACGAAGCCGATGCCTTCGGCCTCCAGCAGGCGCGCCAGGTTCTGTCCACTGCGGCCGTAGCCGCAGACGATCACATGCCGGGTCTTGCCGAAGGTCTTGACCGCGATGTCGTGCACTTCCTTCGCCCGTCCGGCCCATTCGCTGCCGGCAAGCAGGCGGGTGAGCGTGTCCATGCGATTGATCAGCAACGGCGCGATCAGCATCGATACCACCATTGCCGCCAGCACCGGCTGGGTGATGCCGGCGCCCAGCAGCTTGAGGTCTGCCGCCTGCGCCAGCAGCACGAAGCCGAATTCGCCCGCCTGCGCCAGTCCCAGCGCGGTTCGCACGGCGGTGGGACGGCTGCTGCCGAAGGCCGTGGCCAGCCCGACGACCAGCACGCCTTTGCCGATGACGATGGCCGCCACCAGCAGCAGCACGCTGTTCCAGTTCAGCATCACCTGCATCAGGTCGAGCCGCATCCCGATGGTGACGAAGAACAGTCCCAGCAGGACATCGCGGAAAGGCTTGATGTCGTCCTCCACCTGGTAGCGGTATTCGGTTTCCGACACCAGCATGCCGGCAAGGAAGGCGCCGAGCGCCAGCGACAGTCCCGCCTTCTCGGTCAGGAAGGCCAGCCCCAGGGTGAACAGCAGCAGGTTCAGCGTGAACAGTTCGGGCGACTTGCGCCCCGCCACCCACTGGAACCACGGACGCATCACGCGCTGGCCGACGAACAGCAGAAA
>Ga0209958_1002430_pt1 | contig 10460 bp, 4 predicted proteins | sample ThiBio_inoc_plan_FD_183942 | JGI IMG/M metagenome (GOLD analysis project Ga0209958, IMG submission 183942) | Wastewater bioreactor microbial communities from Cape Town, South Africa - Thiocy_inoc_plan (SPAdes) | ecosystem: Engineered > Bioremediation > Thiocyanate > Unclassified | place: South... | reverse complement strand
GCCTGGCCAGCGATGCGAACGTCTCCGACTTCATTGTGCGGGCCGACCGGTTTTCTATTGCGAGCCCGAGCGCGACGGATGGCATCACGCCTAAGATTCCGTTCATCGTCGCCACTACAGACCAAGTAATCAACGGGCGCATCGCACCGGCGGGGGTTTATCTCGAAGAGGCATTTATCAAAAACGGAACCATCACCAATGCAATGATCGGCGTGGCGGAAATTGACACGCTAACCATTCGCGGCAGTGCTGTAACAGTTCCGGTTGTTTCCAGACAATCAGGGATAATACAAGGGAGTGGGCTTCAAAATTTTATCTTGATAAATGAAGCATGGATAACGCTTGACCAGCCAGGTTATATTTATGCGCATTGCCTCGCAGCTCAATGGTACGGCACTGGCATTCGATATTGGAACATGAAGATAGAAATATCGAACGACTGGGGAATGATAATAGGGGGTCAGTCAGTTACTGTTGCTCCGGCGGTTGTCGTCACAAAATACAAGCCTGCTGGCACGTACTATGTGCGCGTATGGTGGGCCGGAGAAGATAGTGGGGTTCGTGTTTCTGAATCCGAACTCTTCATTATGGGGGCAAAACGATGATCTGTTTCGTTGCGTTCGATGCCAAAACTGGCGTTATTCTAAGGACGGGAGTTGCGCAAGATGAATGGCACGCAGCCAAAGGTGGCGGCGCCTTGATTCTTTCCGAAAAAATAAACGTCCGCGAAGAAACCCATTATGTCGATATTCGTACTGGGGAAATTGTTCAAAAGCCGCCAAAACCTGGGCAGCATTTTGAATGGAACCAAGCACAATTAAAATGGATTCCCAATTCTGGATTGGCGGCGCAGACCGTCGTTTTGCAGCGCAATGAATTACTCGCCGCGTCCGATTGGACTCAATTGCCGGATGTCACGCTGAATACCAAGGAGGCATGGGCAACCTATCGTCAGGCGCTACGGGACATCACCGACCAGCCGGGATTCCCGCTCAATGTTGCCTGGCCGCCCAAGCCGTCGAATTGACCGGGCCGGGGGAGAATTTCAGCATGCAGATCCACGTCCAGACGCCCGCAGCCTCTCTCATCGTTGATCCGTTCCACACGGAACGGTTCGGCAGTTTCATGGACGCCGTAAAGGCAACGCTGCTGCATCCTAAGGTAATGGAGCGCATCGAGGAAATCGAGCGCGTGATGCTGGAGCATGAGCAGATGGATTGCCCGGTCATCCACCGTTTCGGGCCGGGTGTGTACATCCGGGAAATCACGATGCCAGCCGGTGCCTTTGTTGTCGGTGCGCACCACAAGGAAGAACACTTGAACGTCATGCTGAAAGGCCGTGTGACAGTGTTGAACGACAACGGCAGCACGACTGAACTGGTTGCCCCCATGGTGTTCGTCGGCAAGCCGGGAAAGAAAGTTGGCTACGTGCACGAGGAAGTCGTCTGGCAGAACATCTATGCCACCGACGAAACGGACGTTGAGGTGCTGGAGGCGCGGTATGTCGTCAAGGGCGATGCCTGGAACGAGGACAACGCCAAGCGCCGCCCCAGCCTGCAAGACGAGTTCGACCGCATGGATTACTGGCGCGTGCTTGGGCAGTACGGCATTCCGCACGAGGTAGCCAAGGAGCAATCCGAAAACGTCGCCGACCTGATGCCATTCCCGCACGGCGGCTACAAGGTCATGGTGACGGACTCGACGATTGAGGGGCGCGGCCTGTTCGCCACGGCCAGCATCGAACCAGGCGAATTTATAGCACCCGCAAGGATTGGCCAGAAGCGCACACCGGCAGGCCGCTATACCAACCATTCTGGATGTCCGAATGCGCAATTCGTCTTGCTGCCCAATGGCGACCTGAACCTTGTGGCAATCCGGCCCATCGCTGGAATGAAAGGCGGCAGGCCCGGAGATGAAATCACCATCGACTATCGGCAAGCACTTGAAATAAGGAAACGGCTATGTCATCAGCAATCACAGCAGTAGTCGCCGGGGCCGTCGTTTCTTCGGCACTGGCCGACGATAACGGCGCGGAAGCGGCAAATAACTCCGTCGCAGACGCCAATGCTTTGCAGGCCCAGATTTCCCGTGACCAGTGGAACCGCTACAAGGAGATTTACGAACCCCTTGAGCGCCAGATGGTTGATGAGGCGCAGGACTACGCCAGCCCGGAGAACTACGCCAAGGCAGCCGGCGAGGCTTCGGCCACCGTCAGCCAGCAGTTCAGCAAGGCCCGCGACCGCCTGACCCGCACCCCCGGACTCGATCCGTCGTCGGGCGCCTACCAATCCAGCCTTGTCGGGCTGGATCTGGCGCAGGCGGCAAATGACGCCACGCAGCAGAACCTTGCCCGCAAGAATGTGACCGACACGGCCTACGCCCGCAAGCAATCCGCGCTTGGCTTGGGCAAGGGGCTGGACGCCACGGCAGCCAGCGGCATGTCGAGTGTCGCCAGTTCCAACATGTCGCTGGCCAATGCCATGCAGCGCCAATCGAACGCAGAGGCGCAGGCTGGCGGCCAACTGGCTACGGGTCTGGTCAAGGCAACCAGCGGATGGCTCAACGGCACGAGCAACACAAACAGCAAACCAGCCGCTACACAAGTCGATACCAATTCGTTCTTCGACACCGGCACCATGTTCGCGTAAGGGGAAATCATGAGCAAACTTGGACTTGCATTGATCGGCGGCAGCGCCGCCCTGAACGAATACGAGCGCCTGGATGACAGGAATACTTCACGCCAGCGGGCGCAAAAGCGTTTTGACTGGGAAAGCCAGCGGGCGGAATCAGAGCTTTCGACCTTGCCCGACAAAACGGCGGCAGATCGCAGCGGCTATCAACTGCGCGGGGCGCAGAACAACGCCAATCTTGGCCTGGTCGATGCGCAGACCGAGAACGCCAAGAAGAAGCTGCAACAAGAGGGCGTCAGCCTGGATGCTGCGCAAAAGCGCCAGCCTGACGAACTCGCCGCGCTGGCCAACAAGGCGGCTGTAGCAAAAACACTTTCTGATTTCGATGTCGAAAACTTGCCGCGTGCCATTGCCGATAAGAAGCTGCAAGGCACGTTCAGCGATGCCGATGTCTATACCGCCTCTGTTTCCAAGCTGGCCGACTTGCTGGCCACCAACGACCAGAGCGCCGTCATTCGGTTCATGAACGGCATGAACGATGCCGGTGTATTCGGCAAGAAGCACGCGCCGGTATCTGGCGTGACCATCTCGCAAGACCCGACGACCAAGGAAAATGTTTTTGTGGCCACCGAGTCAAACGGCCAGCCAGTCATGCAGATGAGCGCCAGCCAGATGAAGCGCATCCGTGATTCCGTCGGCAAGACCGAGTACAAGACCGTCAATGCCGGTGATTCGCTCGTCGCCCTGAAAGGCGGGCAGGCCACGCCGGTCTATACCGCCCCCGAATCGGCCAAGAGCACGGCGGCCAAGCAAGGCCCGCTGGAACGCGACGTTGGCTACCTCGTCACGCAACACGGCATGACCAAGGATCAGGCGCTGGCCCATCTGAATTCGGCCAAGACCATGACCCGCGAGCAGTTCGTGCTGAACGCGCTCAAGGAGAAGGCCGCCAACAGCTACGGCTACAAGCCGAGCAAGCAGGACGCCGACGACTTCGGCGCCATCTACGACAGCGTGCGCAAGAACGGCCAGCAGCAAGGCACACCAGCGCCACAGAGCGGCGGCGCAACGGGCAACTGGCAGGAGTGGGTGCAGTAGCCGTCGAATAGTTCTGGGCATCGCAGAATGGGCCAATCCTGTGATGGCCTATTCCGCGAAGGCGCCCCATGACCCAGAACCTTTCCGATTTTTTCTCCAGTAACGCGCAAGGTTCCGGGAGCAATCCCGGTTCTTCGCTTTCCGGTTTCCTCGATCAGCCAAAGACCAAGCCGCAAGGCCAGCAGCAGCGTGCGGCAGATGTCGGTTCCATCATCGCGCAGGAGGGCGCCGATCATCTCAAGCCGGTGATCGAGGCCATCTACAAGCAGGAATCAGGCGCAGGGGCAAACGCCCGCACCAGTATCGACGGCGCCCACGGCGGCATGCAGATCATCCCCGCTACCTTCCAGCGGTACGCCAAGCCGGGTGAGCGCATCGACAACCCAGACGACAACATGCGTGTCGGCGTGCGCATCATCAAGGATCTGGCCGGAAAGTTCGGCAACGACCCCGCCAAGATCGCCACCGGCTATTTCTCCGGCGAGGGCAACGTCAATGCCGGGCAAGGCAGCGCATGGAAGAATGATCGGGCCGACGGTAACGGCAAGCGCGTCTCCGGCTACGTGGCCGACATTCTGGCCAAGGTGGGCGGAATCGGTACGGCCAACGCGGGCGAGATGAAAGCGCCCGGCCTTCCTGATCTGTCGAAGCAACCCAAGTGGCGCGACATCGAGAACGGCGCCAAATACCAGAAACTGCCCGACGCGGAAAAGCAGGCACTCAAGTCCCGTTACTTCGACGAGTTGATCGCGCCCCATGCCAAGGCAGCCGGTGCCGACGTTCAGGCCGAGCGCCAGAAGTTCATGGCCGTGCAGTCTGCCGTCGCTCCTGACAATCGCAGCACCATCGAGACGGTAGGCGACACGGCCCGCAACTTGGCTGCTGGTGTGCTCAAGATCGGCCCGACCGCGCTCAAGGGCGTGGCGGACGTTGCCAACATGCTGACCGGAGACACGATTGATCTGGGCGTTTCCAAGGCCATGAAAACCGGCATGGACGCCATCGACGAAGCCGTGGCCAGCCAGCGGTTCAACGACCAGAAAAAGGGCTTTGAGTCGGTCATGGCCGACAAGAACAAGGGCATCGGCGACATGTTCGCCTACATGCTGGACAACCCGGCCGTTCTGGTGGACAACACCATCACCACGGTGGGCAGCATGTTCCTGCCCGCAGGTGCGGCCAAGGGCGCCGTCATGGGCACCAAGGCGCTGGGCATGGGAACGGCAGCGGCATCCAAGGCCGCCGTCGCTGCATCCATTGGCACGTCGGCTGCACAGAATGCCGCAGATACCTTCTCCACGCTGGAAAAGCAGTCGCTGGAAGATCGCTACAAGGGCGCGGCCATTTCTGCCGGCGTGTCGATCCTGACCGGTATTGCCACGGGCGGCGGTGCCGAGGGGCAGATTGCCAAGAAGATGGCCGGCGACTTGCAGGCAGGACGCATCGGCCTGGATACCGTCAAGCGATTCCTGCAATCTGTCGGCAAGGAAGGCACCCAAGAGGCCGGCGAGGAAGTCGGCAACATCGCGGGCGAAGCAACCGGCTCGCTGGAAGCGCCAGACCCGACCAACGCTGCCAAGCGCACGGCTTTCGCCGGTACGCTGGGCGCTGTCATGGGCGGCGGCACGCACGTCGCCACCAACATCACCGGAAATGGCCAGCCGCAAGCAGCCCCTGCTGCGTCCTCTGCTGCCAGCCTGACACCTGACGGGCGCATCGAACCCACCGCTGGCGGCGACATGGCCGTGCAACCGGCAGAGGAAGCGGACGCCCCGGCCATTCACCCGACCAGCCAGACCGCCGACGACATCGTGCGTGAATTGGCCGCCGAGGCTGGCGTACCGCTGGAAACCGTATTGCCCGCAGCGCCCGCACCAGGCAACGAGGCACGGGCCGCGCAGCTTTGGATGAAGGCCGGTGACGGCACCATCACCCCGGAAGAGCAGGCAGAACTGAACGGCTTGCAGCAGGCCATGACCTCCGAAGCGCCTGCCGCTGTTTCGTCTGACCAATCGCAGTTCGCCACGCAGGCCAACGAGGCCGCCCCGGCAACCGGGCCGGTTGCGCAACCCGAGGCTGGGCAGCAATCCCCGGCCACCATGGAACCCGGCCTGCTGGCCGCACAGGAGAACCAGAGTGAAAACGGACAAGACTCGCAGCTTGGGGCTGCACAACATCAAACTCCCGTCGTCGGCCCTGCCGTCGAACAAGGGGCAGCCGCCATCCAAGAACCCGCAGCCGACCCCGCAAGCGCCCAGGCGCCTGTCGGCAACGCAGTCGGAGACGCCGGACAACAAGACGGCGCAGTTCTCCCCCAGGCTACGGTAACACCGGCCAAGCCCCGCACCGAGAAAGAAGCCCGCGCCTTGCGTGAGATGCAAAGCGCCCAACCACAGGAGATCGGCAATGCCCCTCAAGCCCCAGAAGCCCAGCAAGCAGAAGCGCAAGGATCAGAACGGCAACAAGCACCGGCACCCGCAGCCGAGCAAGTAGCGCCCAAGACCGAGCGCGAAGCCCGCGAGCAGCGCCGGAAAACCGAAATCCTGACGCCAGACGGCAAGAAGGTTGCCGCGCAGTGGGATGTGGTGGAGGCCGATTCGATCAAGGCTTCGCTCAAGGAAGGCGTGAGTCAGCCCCGCGACCGCACCCGTGCCGCGTCCAATGCGCAGGTGCTGGAGATCGCCGGAAACCCGGACTTCGAGCGCCTGTCCGATACCAGCAAGACGATGGACTACGGCGCCCCCACGCTGTCGGCAGACGGCTTGATCGTCGGCGGCAATGGCCGCTTCGAGGGCGTCAGCCGCGCCTATGACGGCCCAACGGCCACCGCCTACCGGCAGGCTGTCGAACAGCAAGCGGCCCGCTTCGGGCTGGATGCGGACGCCATCAAGGGCATGAAGAAGCCCGTGCTGGTGCGCCGGATCACCGACAACGCCGACACCCGGCAACTGGCCATCCAGTCCAATCAGGCGGCAGGCTTGCAAATGTCCGACATGGAGCAGGCGGCACTGGATGCAGAGCGCATGAAGTCGCTGGATCAGGTCGAGGTTTCCGATACGGGCGACATTCCGCTGACCAGCCGCAACATGCAGGCCATCCAGCAGACACTGGCCGGCTACGCGACCAACGAACTGGCGGGCATGATGACCGCCGACGGCGGCCTGTCGCAGTCTGGCATGCGCCGGTTGCGCAATGCCATTTTGTTCAGCGCCTACGGCAAGTCCGACACGCTGGCCCGCCTGATCGAATCGCCGGATGCCGACATGAAGAACGTGGGCACGGCACTGGTGCGGGCCGCTGGCAAGCTGGCCAAGGTGCGCAGCGGCGTGGCCGACGGCAGCATCCCGGCTGACTTCGACATTGCCGGCGACCTGACGGCGGCGATTGAAACGCTCTCCAGCCTTCGCGCCGAAGGCAAGCGCCTGGACGAGTTTCTGGCGCAGGGTGACATGTTCGGCGGCGGCTTGTCACAGTCCGAGCGTGCCATCATCACGTTTTTGGCGGACAATCTCAGGAGCGCCAAGACCATCACCGAAGGGCTGGCAGGCTACGCAGAGCGCGTGCTTTCCACGCAGAACAGCAACGGCGGGCTTTTCGGTGATGCGCCATTGCCCACCAAGACGGAGGTATTGAACGATGCAACCAAGCGATTCGCCGACGAGCGGGCAGCCGCCCAGTCGCAACAATCCATCTTCGACCAGCCCGCACCCGAACTGCACGCCGCAGCAACTGGCGGCAATCGAGAAGTACAAACAGGAGAATCCGGGAATCGACCCGACACCCGTGGTCAATCTGGTGATGAAGCTACGCGAAAACCCGAAAGCGGAACAGGCACTGATGCAGGCAATGCAAAGCCAGTAGGCGTAAATCACGCCGACGACTTCGCCATTCGCCCGGTGGAAATCACCGAGCACCTGATTTCGACGGGCAACATCAAGGCGCTGTACAAGGCCGCTGGCGTCAAGACGGCTGACGCATTCGGCGGCCTGCCGATGGAGCAGCGCAGCAAGGCATACGCCCAGTATGTCGCGGACGGCGGCAAGCCCGCGCCCGCAGCCCCCGAAGCCTACAACGACAAGGTAGCCCGCCAAGAGCGCGAGGCGCTGATTCGGCGCCTGCAATCCGATGCCACGGTACGGCAAGCCAACGGCAAGCCTTTCAAGACTGAGGCATCAGCCAAGGAATTCAGCACACGGCACGAACTGGACGACACCCACGAGGCTGCCAAGGTCGAAGCCGGGTATGTACTCAAGCGCCTGCCGGAAGCGCGGCGACCGAGCGCCATCAAGGCCGTGGCCGAACGGCAGGCCAACGACCCGGAGAACCAACGGCAGGAGCGGGCCTTTGCCCGTGCCGCGAAGATCGGCGCAGCGGCCAGCGATGCCGTGAACGCCTACGAGAATGGCGACACGTCCATCGAGCAGTTCGAGGCCGCGCTTGATGTCGCCGAGAAAGTCGGCGCTGGCGAGACGGCGGCGCGGTTTCCGGCTGTCGCCACCGTTACCGGCCTCAGTGTTGGCCCAGGTGGGCTTATCAAGCCACGGCCCATTACACCAGGTCTGCCGCTTTACCGTGAAACCAATTTAAGTGGGCTTGACGACCTGTTGAGAAACGACGGACAGGCTGATATTGCCGGGTTCTTCGTTACGGACAACCCTGATCTAGCCATTGGGCAAGGTGGCAACACGGGCGTGCAGATCGTTTTCCGATCCGACTCATTGAGCGGCAGCGAACACAAGAAGCCGATGACCGGTGATATGGCTGGGCGGGAGTACAAGACCGACATGGTTGCTCCGCGTGCAGTGCAGAAGATCACCATGAAGGAAGTCGATACCAAGAGGCTACGTGGATTGACGAAACGGCGCCTTGCTTCTGAGTTCAGCCGCGAAGCGGCCGGCGATGGTCTGGTGCACTTTCACCGCAAGGGGCTGCCTAAGGCCGGCAAGACAGCGCCACGACTTGAAGAGCAAGGCGACGAGGGCTACACTGACCCCTATGAACTCACCGAAACCAGACCCGGCACTACGGACGCCCAGAAGGATGCGGGACGTTCTGCAATCCAGGACTTGGCCAGACGGATCGGCCTTAATAGTCTCGGAAAAAGGAATCGCGCTGATCGAAGCACGCCCTCCGTACTTGGTGCGCGGCTCATCGCCAACTTTGTTGCCGGAAAGCCAAACCAGCTTGTCGGGCAAGTAGCGAAGTCACCTAAAGACTTCGCCGCTTTAGCGCAGATCTACCGTGACCCGCGCATCGAGACTTTCCGCGTTGCCTATCTGGATGGAAACAAGATCATCGGAGAGCTTGGCTACACGTCACGACTCCCCGGCTCCGTTCATCCTCCACAAGACCTTGATGCCAAGATCGCACAAGGCATGGCGAAGTTTGAAGCCGACGGCTTCTACCTCTTGCATAACCATCCAAGCGGAAGAGCACGGCCTTCACCAAGTGATCTTGAACTGACAACGCACATTGCCGCTTTTGTCTCTGGCTTCCGTGGCCATGTGGTAATCGACCACAACGAATATGCCGTCATCAATAGAGACTTCATTGACGGCGAGATGCGCAGCGAGGTCATCAAAGACGACACGCTGAACGGTACGGACTTCACAGGAAATCCTGCCGTGCCTCACAAGTTACTTGGGCAGGTGCTCAACAGCCCGCGTGCCGTTGCCGGTTTTGCCAAGGAACTGCAAACGCCACAGGGCCACGCTACGCTGGTGCTGGCTACGCGACCGGGCGAGGTTCAGTTGATTGTCGATGTGCCGATGGGCGCGCTCAACGACACGTCACGCCAAGGCATTCTCAAGGGCAAGGCGATGATCCGGCGCATGGCGCGAGACAGTGGCAGTTCCGGCAATCGCTTCATCATCCTGCCTGATGGCGTAGATGTGAAAACGCTGGATGTATGGGCGCGTGAGGGTGTGTTCACCGATGTGGTTTCCGCTGACGGCGTGAGCTTCCGCGAAACGACCGCCGATCCCGTGAAGCGCGACTTCATTGACGACGGGAGAGCAATGGAAGTGCGCGAGGACACGACCGAAAATGATGCCTACGGAAAGCAGTCAGCGCCGGATGCGAATATGGGAGACGTTGCCGGCGTCGTCGATGAACGGACGGCAGATGGAATCGTGGCGCGGTTCGTCGCGGCTTACCCTGGCGTGAAGGGCATGATTCAAGTCGTGCCCGACTTTGCTGCGCTTCCGCCGAACGTACAGCAGGACGCCCGCGATCAGGGCAGCGGCGAGCAGGACACCAAGGGCGCTTTCGATCATCGAACCAACTCCATCTACATTGTCCGGGACAATCATACTAGCGCGGCTGACTTCGAGGAAACGGTATTCCACGAGGCGCTGGGCCACGTTGGCATGCGCACGCTGCTGGGGCGCGGTTTCGTGCAGGAACTCAACAACCTGTACGAGCAATTCGGCGGGCTGGAAGGACTGGCCAAGATTGCGCGTGCCCGTGGCTTCGACAAGCAGTTCGGCGAGTACGTGCGCGGCGTGGCGAAGGCACGCGGCCAGAACGACAAATTCACGCTGGCCATTGCCAAGATGGTGCTGGCCGAGGAAGTCTTTGCCCATGCGGCAGAGCAGCGGCCCAAGCTGCTGGATCGACTCAAGGCGCTGGTGGGCATGCTGCGCCAGAACTTGCGTGACCTTGGATTCAAGCGGCTGGCCCAGTACGGCGAGACAGATTTGCTGTGGATGCTGCAACGCGCCAAGGTGAAGC
>Ga0209958_1002426_pt1 | contig 10473 bp, 8 predicted proteins | sample ThiBio_inoc_plan_FD_183942 | JGI IMG/M metagenome (GOLD analysis project Ga0209958, IMG submission 183942) | Wastewater bioreactor microbial communities from Cape Town, South Africa - Thiocy_inoc_plan (SPAdes) | ecosystem: Engineered > Bioremediation > Thiocyanate > Unclassified | place: South... | reverse complement strand
GCGGCCAGTCTGGCGATCCTCGGCGATCGCCCGGTCCCGCCGCTCGCGACGGTCAACCCCTCGCTCTGCCTCCCGGCGTCGGAGGACGGCCCCCGCCAGCTCCGGCGCGCGTCATGGGCCTACACCGGCTGGATGGTCATCCCGCTGGTCGGCATGTTCGGGTCGCTGGGCGGGTGCCTGGGGCTCGCCTCGATCGCGAAGGGGGGCGGCCCGGACACGCCCCTGAGCAACGCCTTCCTGGCGGCCGGGGTGATCGGATTCTTCGCGGCCGCGATCGTGGGCCTCGTCTACGGCTCGCGCGGGCTGCGATCCTGGCGCGACTACCTGGTCCGCCGCGTCGGCGGCCGGCCCGGGACGCCGCTGGGCGCGCCGGACGAGCCGCCGTCGGCGGCGCTCGCCCTGGAGGACGGCGAGACCTTCCACAAGCCGAAGCTGCTGGGCGACGACTTCGCGATCGTGTTCTTCGATCGCGAACACCGCCGGCTCGTCGTCGAGGGCCTGACCCACCGCTACGTCATCCGCGCCGAGGACGTGTCGCAGATCTGGCCCGTGGCGGCTTCCGCCGCGTCGGCGGTGCGCGTCGACTGGCGCGTCGACGAGGAGCCGCTCTCGCTGGTCTTCTCCGAGATGAACATCTGGAACCAGATCCCCCTGGCCGCCCGCAAGGCGAGGCGGGCGGCCGAGGAACATTTCCGACGATTCGCGGAGCCCCTCGACAAGACGCCGTCTACGCCGTAAGGGGATCGGGCGGTCATCCTTCAGCCGGAGGCTTCACAGGGCGGGCCGGGACGCCGACGACGGTCGCGCCCGGCGGCACCTCGCCCTTCGGGACGACGGCGCCGGCCCCGACGACCGCGCCCGCGCCGACCTCGACGGGGGCGACGAGGACGGCGTTCGAGCCGATCCGCGCGCCGTCGCCGATCGTGGTGGGATGCTTCCGCTCGCCGTCGAAGTTGGCGGTGATCGCGCCGCAGCCGACGTTGACGCCCTCCCCGACCTGCGCGTCGCCGAGATACGCGAGGTGGCGGGCGACCGTCCCGGAGCCGAGCGAGGAGCGATTGACCTCGACGAACGCGCCGACCTCGACGCCGTCGGCCAGGACGGTCCCCGGGCGGAGGTGGGCGAAGGGGCCGACCTTGCAGCGCTCGCCGATCTTCACGTCGCCGGTGATCACGGTGAACGGGTGGACGACCGTATCGCGGCCGATCGCGGCGCGGCCGTCGATGTAGGTATTGCCGGGGTCGACGATGGAGACCCCCTCGGTCATCCAGTGGTCCTGGATCCGGGCCTGCATGATCGCCCCGGCCTGGGCCAGGTGCTGGCGGGTGTTGACGCCGAGGATGTCGTCGGCCGAGAGGACGTTCAGCGCCAGGACCTTGCCGCCGGTGCGCATGAGCTGCTCGGGGGCGTCGGTCAGGTAGTATTCGCCCTGGGCGTTGCTGGTGTTGATCTGGTCGAGGGCGTCCCAGAGGGCGGGCAGCTCGAAGACGTAGCAGCTCGGGTTGACCTCCCGGATCGCCCGCTCCTCGGGCGTGCAGTCGCGCTCCTCGACGATCCGGAGGAAGCGGCCGGCGGAGTCGCGGAGGATGCGGCCGAAGCCGGTCGGGTCGCCGACCTCGGCCGTCCCCAGCAGGCACGAGGCCCCCTCGCGGCGCTGGCGGTCGAACAGGTCGGCCAGCGGCTCGGGGCGCAGCAGCGGCTCGTCGCCGACGAGGACCATGACCGGCCCCTCGTATCCTTCCAGCAACGGCCGGCAGACCTTGACGGCGTGACCGGTGCCGAGCTGCTCGCTCTGGACGGCGAAGCGGATGTCGGGCTCGCCGTCGAGCGCGTCGTAGAGCTGCTCGGCCGCGTAGCCGACGACGACGACGATCGTCCTCGCCCCGGCGCCGCGGGCCGCGTCGACGACGTAGGAGATCATCGATCGCCCGCAGACCTCGTGCAGGACCTTCGCCCGGTCCGACTTCATCCGCTTGCCCTGGCCCGCCGCCAGGATGATCGCCACCGGCCCCTCGATCGCCATGAAACCTCCCCGTCCCGAGCCCGGCGGGGCGCCCGCCCCGTCCCCGACATCCCCGGGGCCGATCCCCGAAGCGTCGACGCATCATAAAGCCGGCGCGCGGGGGGCGTCAAATTCCCGACGGCCCCCGCGCCGTCGGGGCGGGCCGGCCCGTTCACTCGCCGAGCGGGTTCTCGCGGCGGGCCGAGGACATCTCCGGCGCGCCCTCGACGGGCTGGGAGGCCGGCGCCTCGCCCTCGTTCCGGACGCCCGCCTCGGCGGCGGCGAGGACGGACGCCTCGTCCCCCGGGTCGATCATGGCGGAGAACTCGGCGTGGACGCGGGCCCGCTCGCGGTCGATCTGGTCGGGCGTGGCCCCCAGGCGGTGGAGCAGGGACTCGGTCATCGCCAGGGCGACCTCGCCCTCGCCGGAGAAGACGCTGTCGGCGCCGGCCTCGCGCATGTCGGCGACCTCGCGCAGGTAGGTCGTCCGGGCCAGGATGAAGAGGTCCTTGTTGATGTCGCGAGCCAGCCGGATCGTCTCCTTGCCGCCGCTCATGGTGGAGCTGCTGAGGATCAGCGCGATGGCCTTGTCGACCCCCGCGTGCTCCAGCACGTCGCGGTGCATCGCGTCGCCGTAGAGGGCGCGGACGCCGTCGTCCTCCAGGCGGCGGACGGTGTCCATGTTCAGCTCGATGACGACGGGGTCGATCCGGTTGTCCCGCAGCAGCCGCGAGAGCGTCTTCCCGACCGGCCCGTAGCCGATCACGACGACGCGGTGCCTCCCCGATTCCTCCGGGTCGTCCTCCTCGTGCTGGATGCGATTCTCGACCGGCGCCGGGTCCTTGAGGAACCGCTTCATCAGACCCTCCACCGGGCCGATCAGGCGGTAGAGGATCGGGTTGAGCGTGATGGTGATGATGGCCGCCGCGATCAGGGCGTTCGACGCCTCGTCGTCGAGGATCCCCAGCCCCTTGGCCTCCGAGGCGAGGATGAACGAGAACTCGCCGATCTGCGCCAGGATCGTCCCGATCGCGATCGCGGCCCGCAGCGGGTAGCCCATCATGTGGACGATGGCCCAGGCCGCCAGCGGCTTGCCGACCAGGATCACCGCCAGCGTCCCGGCGATCAGGCCGGGCGACTTCCAGAGCGAGCTGGGGCTGAACAGCATGCCGACCGACACGAAGAAGATGACCGCGAAGGCGTCGCGCATCGGGAGGGCCTCGGTGGCCGCCCGGAGGCTGAACTGCGACCGCCCCACCACCATGCCCGCCAGGAACGCCCCCAGGGCCATCGAGACGTCGAAGACCTTCGCCGCGGTGACGGCGATCCCCAGGGCCGTGACCAGGACCGTCAGCGTGAACAGCTCGCGCGACCGGGTCTCGGCGGCGCGGTCGAGGACCCAGGGGATGACGCGGTCCCCCACCAGGAACGTCAGCGCCACCATCACGCCGACCTTCAGCGAGGCGATCCCCACGGCGGTCACCACGTCGCCGGCCGACTTGTCGCCGGGGCCGAAGACGACCGGGAGCATGACCAGCACGAGCACCGTGAACAGGTCCTCGACCACCAGCCAGCCGACGGCGATGTGGCCGGTCTGGGTGTGCAGGTCGCCGTTGTCGGCCAGCACGCGGACCAGGACGACGGTGCTCGCCACCGAGATCGCCATGCCGAAGACCAGGCCGGCCGACCAGCCCCAGCCGTAGAAATGGCCCAGCAGGGTCCCCAGGACCGTGGCCGTCAGGCTCTGGAAGACGGCGCCCGGGATGGCCACGCTCTTGACCGCCAGCAGCTCCTTCAGGTGGAACTGCAGCCCGACGCCGAACATCAGCAGGATCACGCCGACCTCGGCGAGCTGGTCGGCCAGGTGCTGGTCGGCGTGGAAGCCCGGCGTCGAGGGGCCGACGGCGATGCCGGCCAGGAGGTAGCCGACGATCGGCGAGAGCCGGAGCTTGAAGGTGATGTAGCCCAGGACGAGGGCCGCGGCCAGCCCCCCGGTCAGCGTCAGGATCAGGTCGATGTTGTGCATGCTTCGCGCCCCCCGCGGCAGACGGCCCAGGTCTCCAGGCCCTCCCCCTCGCGAGCACGAACGGTTCGGCGCCCCCCTTCGACGGGCCATTATGGAAAAACGTGCCCCCTCGCACCAGACGGGATCGGGCGTCTCGCGTCGATCGCGCGGCCCCGCGAGGGCCATTCGCTCGCGGGGCCGCGACATTGGCGCGGGCCCGAACTCGGGCCGGATTCCCCGCGTCTTGAAGGCCGGGGCCGATTCTGTCAGACTGGCCCCGTGCGCCGGGCCCGGGCGAGGCCCGGGCCCAATTTCGAGGCGGAAGGAGCGGGCCGGACCATGTCCCTGTCGACCGAAGAGGTGGCCAAGGTCGCCGTGCTGGCGCGGCTGCGCCTCAGCCCGGACGAGTTGCAGACGTTCACCGGGCAGCTCAACGCCATCGTCGACTACGTCGCCCAGCTCCAGGAGCCGGACACGACCGGCGTCGAACCGCTGGCCCACGGGGTCGAGGTCCGCAACGTCTTCCGCGACGACGTCCGCGGCCCGTCCCTCCCCCGCGAGGCGGCCCTCGCCAACGCGCCGAAGCGGAACGCCGAGGGCTTCCTCGTCCCCGCCGTCCTCGACTGACCGACCCGAGCCCGAAGCGACCGAGCCGAGATCCCGCCCGCCATGAACGACCTGCTCAAAGACGCCACCGCCACGTCCCTGCTGGCGAAGCTGGAAGCCGGAGAAGTCACCAGCGAGGAAGTCGCCCGGGGCTACCTCGACCGGGCCCGGGCGCTCGATCGGCTCAACGTCTACGTCCACCTCGACCCCGAGCGGATCGTCGACCAGGCGAAGGCGGTCGACGCCGACCGCCAGGCCGGCCGGCCGGTCGGCCCGCTCGCCGGCGTGCCGGTGGCGATCAAGGACGTCCTCTGCGTCGAGAAGGAGCCGACCACCTGCGGCAGCCGGATGCTCAAGGACTTCCGGCCCCCCTACGACGCCACCGTCATCAGCAAGCTGAGGAAGGCCGGCGCGATCCTGTTCGGCAAGACGAACATGGACGAGTTCGCCATGGGCTCGTCGACCGAGAACAGCGCCTACGGGCCGACGCTCAACCCCTGGGACGAGGCGCGGATCCCCGGCGGGTCGTCGGGCGGCTCGGCCGCCGCGGTGGCCGCGGACCTCGCGCCGATGTCGCTGGGGACGGACACCGGCGGCTCGATCCGGCAGCCGGCGGCCGTCTGCGGGATCGTCGGCCTGAAGCCGACCTACGGCCGCGTCAGCCGCTACGGCCTGATCGCCTTCGCCAGCTCGCTCGACCAGGTCGGCCCCTTCGCCCACGACCTGGCCGACGCCGCCCTGCTCCTCAAGGTGATCTCGGGCCACGACGACCGCGACGCCACCAGCGTCGACGACGCCGTCCCCGACTACGCCGCCACGCTGGACCAGAGGCCGAAGTCGCTCCGGATCGGCGTCGCCCGCGAGTTCTTCGGCGAGGGCCTCGACCCCGAGGTCGAGGCCGCCGTCCGCGAGGCGATCCGGGTCTACGAGAAGGCCGGCGCGACCATCCAGGAGGTCTCGCTGCCGCACTCCAGGTACGGCGTCCCGGCCTACTACATCGTGGCCCCGGCCGAGTGCTCCAGCAACCTCGCCCGCTACGACGGCACCATCTTCGGCCACCGCGCCGAGGACTGGTCGCCGAAGTATCCCGGCGAGGAGGCCCTCCACCCGCTGGTCCGCATGATGATGGCCAGCCGCGCCGATGGCTTCGGCGCCGAGGTCAAGCGGCGGATCATGCTGGGGACGTTCGCCCTCTCCGCGGGCTACGCCGACCAGTACTACAACCAGGCGCTCAAGGTCCGCCGCCTGATCCGCAACGACTTCGACGCGGCCTTCAAGGACGTCGACGTGATCCTCGGCCCGACGTCCCCCTCGCCGGCCTTCAAGCTGGGCGAGCGCACGGCCGACCCGCTGGCGATGTACCTGTCGGACATCTACACGATCACGGCGAACCTGGCCGGCATCCCCGGCCTGAGCGTCCCCTGCGGGCTGACGAAGTCCGGCCTGCCGATCGGCCTGCAACTCCTGGCCCCCGCCTTCGCCGAGGAGAACCTCCTCCGCACCGCCCGCGTCTTCGAACGCGAGACCGACTGGCACCGGAAGCGGCCGGTGATCGGATGAGCGGAAAGTCCAAGCCTGGTCCGCCGCAGGGCTTCATCGGCACGGCGCTGACGGACCTCGAGGTCGCCTGGCGGGAGCGGATCGAGGAGGCCGAAGTTCTGGAGACGGCCGGTTTCCACTCGACCGCCGCGGCCTTGCGGCTCTACGCTCTAGAGATCCTCGTCAAGGTCGTGATCTGCAAACACCTGGGACTCTCGCTGCTTCCGGTGGTGTGCAAGAAGCACGAACTCGTCAATCTCATCATCCACACGGGGCTCTGGAAAGAACTCCAGGTCGATCCCCCGACCCGGTTGCTCGCGAACTGGGACATCCTCGCGAACTACAGTGAATCGCGACTGAACGACCTGAGATACGAACCCCGCGAGAAACTGACCGAGGCTGACGCGACGAGGATCAAAGAGGCCCTACACGGCTCCGAGCAACATCCGGACGACGGAGTGGTAGCATGGCTGTCAAAACATATATGAAGCCGACCCTGGCGATCGTCGCCCGAGAGATCGCCGCCTTCATGAACGAACGGGGACTGGAGCGGGAGGAGTTCTCCCTCGTGGGCTCTTGGCAGGAACGGACCGGCCGGATCAGCCTGCTCCTCGGCACGACCCGGAACGTCGACTGGTTCGACTGGTATCAGAACATCATCGGACGGCTCAGGTCGAGCTTCGCCGAGGTAGGGACCCCGGAGGCGGCGTGGAATATCGGGCTCGTCGTCCTGACCCGCACGCAGGATGAGTTGTATTCCTCCTTCCGACTCACCGACGGCGAGGAGGACGTGACGGATTTCCTGGAATCGACGATCGGCCATACCTGGGACCAACTCAAGGCTTCGCCGACCGCGACGGCCGCCCCCGGCTGAGCCCCGACGCCGCAAACGCCCCAACATTCGACACGAGCCAGCACGCCGGACCACCGCCCCATGAGCAGCCATCCCTACGACGTCGTCATCGGCCTCGAGATCCACGTCCAGCTCCAGACCGAGAGCAAGATGTTCTCCTGGTGCGGCACCGAGTTCGGCCTGCCGCCGAACACGCAGACCGACCCGGTCTCGCTGGGGATGCCGGGGACGCTGCCGGTCATGAACCGCAAGGCGTTCGAGCTGGCCCTCAAGACGGCCGTCGCCCTGGGGGCGAAGATCACGCCGTTCACCAAGTGGGACCGCAAGAACTACTACTACCCGGACCTCCCCAAGAACTATCAGATCAGCCAGTACGACCTGCCGTTCTCCACCGGCGGGTCGCTCGACATCCCCGCCCGCAAGGACGGCGGCGGCGGGGGCGTCTGCACACTGACCCGCGTCCACCTGGAGGAGGACACCGGCAAGCTCACACACGGCGTCGGCGAGTATTCCGAGGTCGACCTCAACCGCGCCGGGATCCCGCTGCTGGAGATCGTCAGCGAGCCCGAGATCCGCTCGGCCGCCGACGCCCGCGGCTGCCTGGAGGAGCTGCGGCTCACCCTCCGCTATCTGGGCGTCTCCGACTGCGAGATGCAGGAAGGGTCGCTCCGCTGCGACGCCAACGTCAACCTCCACATTCATAAGGATGGGAAGACGATCGCCACGCCGATCGTCGAGATCAAGAACCTGAACAGCTTCCGGGCCGTCGAGAAGGCCATCAACTACGAGGCGACCCGCCAGTACGCGAAGTGGGAGAAGGACGGCCTCACCATCAAGGACGCCCCCAAGGGGACCTGGGGCTGGGACGACGAGTTGGAGCGGACCAAGCCCCAGCGCGAGAAGGAGACCGCGGCCGACTATCGCTACTTCCCCGAGCCCGACCTCGTCCCCGTCGTGGTCGACGAGGCGTGGCTGGAGCGGGTCCGGGCGTCCATCGGCGAACTCCCCGGGGCCCGTCGGCGGCGGTACGAGTCCGAGCACGGCCTGTCCGCCTACGACGCCAACGTCCTCGTCGAGCAGGGGGACGACGTGGCCGCGTATTACGACGCGGTCGTGGCCGCCGGCGGCGAGTCGAAGCTGGCCAGCAACTGGATCCAGCAGGACGTCCTCCGCACGATCAAGGACCGGAAGATCGCCATCGCCGACTTCCCCGTGAAGGCCGACGCCCTCGCCGACCTGATCGGCCGCGTGAAGCGGTCCGAGCTGAACACCAACCAGGGCCGCGAGGTCCTGGGCCGGATGATCGAGACCGGCGACCCGGCCGAGAAGGTCATCGAGCTGGGCGGCTACAAGATGGTGTCGGACGACGACGTCATCGCCAAGGCCGTCGAGGCCGCCCTCGCCGCCAACCCGCAGGCGATCGCCGACCTGAAGGGGGGCAAGAAGAAGCCCGAGGCCGTGAAGGGGTTCCTCCGCGGCCAGGTGATGAAGCAGACCGGCGGCAAGGCCAACCCCGCGCTCGTCGGCGAGCTGCTGGAGGCCAAGCTGTCCGAACTCCTCGCGTGACGAAAGGCTGGACGACCATGCAGGACCGGACCATCGACCGCCGGAGCTTCCTCGCGACCGCCGGGGCCCTCGCCGCCGCCTCGGCCCTGGGCGGGGCCGCCCGCGCCTCGGCCGCCCCCGGCTGGAAGAAGGCGTACATGCTGGGCCAGACCAAGGGGCCCATCCTGCCGACCTTCAAGATGCTGAAGGAGGCCGGCTTCCAGGGGGTCGAGCTGATCAGCCCGAACGAGCTGGACCTGAAGGAGGTCCTCGCCGCCCGCGACGAGACCGGCATCCAGATCCACGGCGTCAGCGGCGGCGTCCACTGGGCCAAGCCCCTCTCCGACCCCGACCCCGCGGTCGTCGAGGAGGGGATGGCGGCGATCAAGCAGGAGTTCCAGGACGTCAAGGCGTATGGCGGGACGACGGTCCTGGTCGTCCCGGCGGTCGTGAACAAGAAGGTCTCCTACCGCGAGGCGTGGGAGCGGTCGCAGGCCCAGATCCGCAAGCTGATCCCGTTCGCCGAGGAGGCCGGGGTCAAGATCTCGGTCGAGGAGGTCTGGAACAAGTTCCTCCTCAGCCCGATCGAGTTCGCCCGCTACATCGACGAGTTCGAGAGCCCGACCGTCGGGGCCTACTTCGACGTCGGCAACGTCGTCGAGTTCGGCTATCCCGAGGAATGGATCCGGGTGCTGGGGAAGCGGATCCTGAAGATCCATATCAAGGAGTACTCCAAGCCCAAGCGGTTCGACTACAAGCTGGGCGAGGGGGAGATCGACTGGCCGGCCGTCAAGCAGGCCCTGACCGACGTCGGCTACGGCGGCTGGATCACGGCCGAGGTCGGCATCAAGGACCTGGCCGAGGCCAAGGACGTCGTCGCCCGCATGGACAAGCTCCTCTTCGGTTGACCCGCCCCGGCGGACGGGCCCGGCTCGGGTCCGTTCGCCGAGACGCGCGATCAGACCCAACGCCGCAAGTCCTTCGCCGAAAAGGGTTTGACCGCGATTTCGGGCGGCTTCGATCGTCGAAGTCGATGTGCGAATTTCGGCCTCTGGCCGCAGGGGCCGGCCCCGCGGCGGTGCGGTGCAGTGTGGCGACAGTGTTCGATTCTCAGGTTCCAAACCGAAGCGGCGAAGCCGCATCCGACGTCCCCTCTCCCGCCGGGAGAGGGTGGCCCGAAGGGCCGGGTGAGGGTCGTCGGGTTTCCTGGGATAGCCCAGGTCTCGCGGACTCGCACGCTCGACATGCCCTCCGCACTCCGACGACCCTCACCCGCCGTTGCGCGGCCCCCCTCTCCCGGCGGGAGAGGGGACGTCAATTCAACGGACCACCTTCTCTGTTCTCCCAAGCCGGCCCCAAGATCCAACGACCCTCCCCGGGCTACGATGGCTCAGGCGGAGAGACGAGCGGTCGGTCTTCGAGCTGCGCGAATTGTCAAAGATCCACCCCCTACGGTCCGCGACTCGTGCGGCGTGATTCCAGGAAATCCGAAAAAAACGCCGGGAAATCCGGAAAGCTCGCGCCCGGCATCGTCGCCCGTCGGCGCAAGTCGTTGCACCGCAAGCGGCCCGCCCCCGGGTCGGCGTCGGAGGCCGGTTTCCGGAAAAACGCATTCGGCGGGGACGCGGATCGGCATAATACGAGGATCGACGAAAGACGACCGGAGGGGCCGGGATTCGGAGTCGCGATGATCGAGCGGGCGACGGACGCGAGCTTGCTGAGGCGATTCGCCGAGGGTCGCGAGGAGGATGCGTTCGCGGAGCTGGTGGCGCGCCACGCGCCTCGGGTCCGCCGCGTCTGCCGGCGGTTCCTCCGGAGCGAGCACGACGTCGACGACGTGGCGCAGGCGACGTTCCTCCTGCTGGCGACGCGGGCGGGGGACGTGGCGTGGCGGGAGTCGGTGGGGGGCTGGGTGCGCGACGC
>Ga0209958_1002419_pt1 | contig 10504 bp, 5 predicted proteins | sample ThiBio_inoc_plan_FD_183942 | JGI IMG/M metagenome (GOLD analysis project Ga0209958, IMG submission 183942) | Wastewater bioreactor microbial communities from Cape Town, South Africa - Thiocy_inoc_plan (SPAdes) | ecosystem: Engineered > Bioremediation > Thiocyanate > Unclassified | place: South... | reverse complement strand
CTCGAACCCATCGGCTATATCCCGCCCGCCGAAGCTGAGGCAAACTACTACCGGCAACTCGCCGAACAGGCCGAATCAACGGCCTGCACTTAAACCAAATGGCCTCCACAAAACCCGGGGCGGTTCAGTTGATCGCAACCGCACCAAGTTCATTCGATCGGTCAAGGTGGTCAAGAAGCCAGGAGCCACCCTGTCCGACATCTGGTTCGATGTCGATTTGCCGCTTAATCCTGATCTGGTTGCGATCATCGGAAATAAAGGCAGCGGCAAGAGCGCTCTCTCTGACATCATCGCCCTTGCAGGTAATGCCCAGAACTATGAGAGCTTTTCCTTCCTTAATCCAGCGCGCTTCCGTAATCCCCGCACGCGCTTGGCACAGCACTTTGTCGGAAGCCTGGATTGGTACGACGGAAGCACTTCTTCGATGGAGCTGGACAAGAATCCCGATCCAAGTAGTGTCGAGCGTGTGAAGTATCTCCCCCAGAGTTACCTTGAAGAGCTTTGCAATGAGCTGGGGGAGGGCGGTTCGGCCACATTCGACACCGAGTTGCGCAAGATCATATATTCGCACGTCCCTGAGGAGGATCGCCTGGGGCAGCCATCGATGGACGCTCTGCTGAAATACAAGGTTGCCGAAATCAACCAAGCGCGGCAGGCATTGCGACAAAGCATTTCGAAGCTTAATGCTCAGATTGTCGAGGCAGAGCGTCGCATGGCGCCCGAGTTCAAGAAGAGCCTTGAGGAGCGGCTTGCCACCAAGAAAGCGCAGCTTGCTTCGCTCGAAGAGGCCAAGCCCAAGCAGGTCGAAGACCCCAATGCGTCGCCTGAGGCTTTGGAAGAGTCCAAGCAGGCAGCCACCAAGATTGACGGCTTCGAGAGGCAGCTTCAAGAGATTGCTGAGGAAGAGTCCCGGCTGCGCGATACCAAGTCGATGGCTGCCAAGAAGCAGGCGGCTGCGCACCGAATCGTTCAGACTTTGGAGAACCAGAGGAAGCAGAGCGACATCTTCCTTGCGGAGTTGATGCAGCTATTGAACGATCTTGGAACCGATGTAGCGATCGATTCCCTATTCCAAGTGCAGATCGATAGTGATCGAGTCGACACGATCGCCAAGGCGATGCAGGCCGAGATCGATGGGGTCGATGCAAAGCTGGTCAGCATCGAGCCTGGCAGCATCTTCAAACGGCGCGAAGAAATCTCCGCATCAATCGTGGAAGCCAAAAGCAAGCTTGGCGAGAGACAGCGGCTCTACGTGCGCTACAAGGAGGATCTGGCCTACTGGGAGAAGGCCAGAGCGGAGATTAGCGGCCCGGCTGACAAGGCCGAGACGATCGCCTGGCTGTTATCCGAGATCGATTCCCTCGCGGTCTTGCCAGGGCAATTACAAGAGCTCAAAACCAGGCGATCGGGCCATTCAAAGGAAATCCACGCCCAGATACAAGCGACGGTCGACGAATATCAGCGTCTTTACCGTCCAGTACAGAGCTTCGTGCAATCAGCCGAACAGATGGACATGGACTTGCCTCTCGAATTCCATGTGCGCATCGAGGAGGCAGGGTTTCAGGACCAGTTCTTCAACAAGCTCAACCGCCAGGTACGAGGAACGTTCTCGGGCATCGAGGAGAGTAGTCAGAATTTGCGGCGCATGCTGCAAGAAGCGAGCTTTGCTTCCGCTGACGACGCGGTCGCATTCGCCGACAGGATCGACCACTCACTGCACGTCGACCTGCGCGACGGCCAGGATGCACGCGATACGCGATTGAGCGATCAGCTTCGCAAGGGTGTCGAACCTCTTGAAATTCTCGATTACCTCTTTGGCTTTGAGTACCTCACCCCACGCTATTCTCTGACTTTCGATGGGCAGGAGATTGGACAACTCTCACCGGGCGAGCGCGGCCTTCTGCTGTTGGTCTTCTATCTGTTGGTCGACAAGGACGATATCCCCATCGTTATCGACCAACCCGAGGAGAATCTGGATAACCAGACGATCTTCAAAATCCTAGTCAAGTGCATCAAAAAGGCCAAGGAACGCCGGCAGGTAATCATGGTTACGCACAACCCCAACTTGGCGGTGGTGTGTGATGCGGAGCAGATTATCCATGCTTCCCACGACAAGGTGGCGAGCCGTTTCAACTACGAATCCGGCGCAATTGAGCAGACTGCGATCAAGGACCGAGTAGTAGAAATCCTCGAAGGCACGGAGCCTGCCTTTAAGAATCGGCAGTCTAAGTACCGTCTGCAATGACTGAATTGTCCGCATCTGTAAAACACTTTATTGGTGCCGTGCCGTGCGCATGACCGCTTCGAATCTGTTTTGCAGACACGATTCACTATTGATCGACAGACTGCTTTGGCCGATTATGTAGATACCTCGATTATGTGGGCTTGATGCCCTGCGCTTACCTATCCTTCCTGTCGGATCGCACTAAGCTTGAGCCTTCGCCAAAAGATCATCCAGCGAACGTGCAACTACATAACGCGCAGGTGACTCGCCAGCTTCTAGCGCCTTGAAATGCGCCTTGCCACATTCGATCTTGGCACTTTCCTTATCACGCAAGTCATCAGTGAACAGACTGCCCTTCGTTTCCACTACGAAGTACAGGCGCTGCGCTCCGTCTTCTTCCACTAGAACCGCCCAGTCAGGGTTGTAGCCGCCTAGCGGCGTAGGCACCTTGAACCAGTTGGGCAGCTTGGCGTAAAGCTTGATGGCTTCGCTTTTTTCCATCGCGTCCGCAAATTCCCACTCGACGTCTGAATCGATCAGGACATGCTCATGGATGGATTTTCCTGCGTGCATGCGGGCACTCTTCTCCGTCAGGTAACCCATCAGCTCGTTCTGATTGAAAAGCTCTTGGGCGTAAACGTGTTGGTCGCCCAGCTTCCGGTACTGGATGCCGTCGACCAGGGCCATGCGCTTGCAACGATTAATGGTTTCGGCAGCCAGTTCGATGAACTGCTGCGGATTGCGTTTGAAATCCTCCAGTCGGTCACTGTCGACCAGAATCCGGGTGATCGTGCGACGGGTGAGCTGGGTTCGATCCTGCAAGTCCGTCAGAAGATCGGGCAATTCGATGTCCTGCTCGTACAGCACAACGGGCTGGGCCATCGACGTTTCAGTGGCAGCAACCCCAGCCTTGCCGATGGCAATGTCGGCCTTGCGCCATTGCAGGCGCGCCTTGCGCACTTGGAACTCGGGCCGTTGCAGCGCCGCAATGCACCCCGCAATCAGTTTCTCATTGTCGAATTTCACGCGGTATGTCGTCTGGTGTTTGATCCTGTCCCACAACGCCTTGAAGTCGTCGCTGAGGTAAATGGCCTTGCCGTTTGTATCCTTGCGCAGTGGCACCGGTTTGCGCTCATCGGCATTCTTGATCTCCAGGCGGCCTGAGACCTTGCGCAGCACCTCGACAATCTGCCCGCGTTGCGCCTCGAATTCCTCGGGCAACGCCAGCGTTCCATCCTTCAAGGCCGTCTTGAGTGAATCCTGTACCTTGCCCTTGGCATCGATGTGACTGACGGCCTTCAGGTATTCCCACAACGCCTTCGACTGTTCAACCCCAAGAGGCACGGTCTGACCGTCGGCCCCGGTCACGGCAATGGCGGCGAACTGGTGCTGCTCGACGATGCCGAAGCGAATGCCCGTATCGGCCTCGATTTCCTTCTGCAGGTTCTCGGCAAACTCCTCGTAGTTTTCGGTGGCGATGACCGTGAGGGTATTCACCTCGAAGCCGCGTACACGCTCGCCCTGCTGGTTGACGCAGAGGCGCAGCCCCCGGCCGATGGTCTGGCGGCGCTCGCGCTCGGTGCCCATTTCACGTAGCGCGCAAATCTGGAATACGTTGGGGTTGTCCCAGCCTTCCTTCAGTGCCGAGTGGGAGAAGATGAACTTGAGCGGCGTTTCAAATCCCAGCAGCTTTTCCTTCTCCTTCATGATCAGGTTGTAGGCGCGCTCGGCGTTCTCGCGGTTGCCGGCATTGTTTTCAGCCGTATCCGTCCAGCCGCCTTTCTTGTCGATGGAGAAATAGCCGTTGTGCACTTCCTCGGCTGCACTCGGCAGATCAATTTCGGCAAATAGACTTTGGTACGCAGGCAGCTTGGCGGCACGCCGGTATTCCTCTTCAAAGATGCGTGCGTAGTCACCCTTCACCGTGTTGCCGTCGGCGTCGTACTGCCGGTACTTGTCCACAGCATCAATGAAGAACAGCGACAGCACCTTGATGCCAAGCGGGCGCAGGCGCTTTTCCTTATCCAGGTGTTCGCGGATGGTGCGACGAATCATCTCGCGTTGCACGGCCAGCGCATCGACGTCACCGTGGGCTTGCCCGAGCTTGAGAAATGCCTCGCCACCGGGGTAGCGCAACTCCATGAACTCGTCGCCCTTGGCAGTGTTGATCTCACCAACGCGAAAATCCGCATAAATCGGGCGCTTGGCGAACTGTTCCAGGTCCTCGCCGTCGGCGACCGCGAACTCTTGCCGCTTCACGCCGCTGGCGGTGGCCACGTCCAATTCGATTCTGGCGCCGATGGTCCCGCGCTTACTGCTCACCGACACCAGCCGAATGAACGGCTTGTTATGTGCATCCTCCACCGTGGCCGAGGCCACTTCAATCTGCTTCACCAACTTGCGCTCGTACGCATCCACGGCGTCCAGGCGAAACACCATGTGATGCTTGTCCACATGGGTGGCGGAATAGCGCAGCGTGCACAGCGGATTCATCGCGTCGAGAGCAGTCTTGCCCGCACCCGTCAAGCCGCCGTCCACGCTCTGGGGCTCATCGACAATCACAATGGGCCGCGTCGCCTTGATCAAATCAATGGGCTTCTCGCCGCCGGTCTTTTCGCTGTCCTTGTAGAGGTTGTTGACGTCCTTCTTGTTGATGGCGCCGACCGTCACCACCATGATCTGGATGTTCGAGCTGGTGGCAAAGTTGCGCACCTGCCCCAGCTTGCTGGAGTCGTAGAGGAAGTAGTCAAAGGGCACGCCTGCGTAGAGTCCCTTGAAGTGCTCCTCGGTAATCTGCAAAGTTTTGTAGACGCCCTCCTTGATCGCCACCGACGGCACCACGATGACAAACTTGCTGAAGCCGTAACGCTTGTTCAGCTCAAAGATACTGCGCAGGTAGACATACGTCTTGCCGGTACCGGTTTCCATCTCCACGGTGAAATTGCCCGACGCCAGCGTACTGGAAGGCGGCAACCCGCCGCGCAACTGGATGTCCGCCAGATTCTTGTGCAACTCTTCGTCCAGCAGAGTCAGGCGATTGCCGACCCCCAAATCGGACTCGGCAACACCGAGCGTCATTTGCTGTGGCGCCGCGTTTAAAAAGGCAGAGTCGGGAGACATCTCGCCGGTAAGGGCAGGCGGCGCTTTCATCGTCACCGTGAACTCGGTGCGACACACCTCCTGGCCGCGAAACAGGTCGCAGACGGCCTCGATAGCCTGTAACTGGTAGTCGAGGTTGGGCTCGAAGTGCAGTTTCATCGTTTACCCCTCACAGGCTTCGCACGTTCCGGATACCGTGCTGCTCCAGAATGGCGGCGAGGTTGGTCTTGGCCACATCGTCGGCGAAGGCGCTGTCGCGGAACACGCAGGTGGTGTCGCCGGCCGGGGCGAGTTCCTGGTGCCAGGCGACGATGCCTTGCGCCAGGGGTTCCACATCTTCCTGGCTGATCTTCGGCACAAGGCAGGCCATCAGCACGCCCGCGCCCACCGAATGCACGTCCTTGCCGGCCATTGTGCGCTGCTCGATAGGCACGCACAGATCGAGGCCTAGCTTGAGCAGCAGCTCGTAGAGGATGTCGGATTCGGTTCGGCCTTCAACCAGATGATCCTGGTGCGCCAGCAGGTCGGCTTCCAGATCGGCTGTGGTCGGGTTCCAGGCGCGGATGTTGGAGTGGTCGAGTTTGAAGACGCGGAAGCCGGTGTCGCCCTCGAACAGCGGGTTGTCGGCTTTGACCTTGGCCGCTGCACGGCGGAGGCGCTCCTTGGTCAACTCGGCGATGGTGCGAGGCTTGCCAAGCAAGTCGCAGAAGTTTGCTGCAGTTTTTTGTTCCCTGTCTGCAGGATCAATGGGCTCAGGCAATTGGACGGTGATATAGCGACGATTGCTGCCATCAGCTGCGTTCTGAGACATGACTGCATGCGCAGATGTCCCAGATCCAGCAAAGAAATCCAAGACGATGTCGTCTCCCTCAGACGACTGCTCAACAAGGTCAGCCACAAGTTTCACAGGCTTTGGGAAGTTGAAAATACGCGTATCGAACAAGGTATCAATATCAGCAGTTCCATCGCGAGTGAAAACGCCCTCACCAACAATTGTGGAATACCCCGTAAAGTCTGAATCCAATTCAGAAATGAAAGCCTTTCGTCGGGGGCGTCCATCTGTGGCTGCGGGCCAAAGAATTCTGCCTTCCGAAATCAAACGCTCCATCGTCTTAGGTTCGTAACGCCACCCCATCTCCGGGCAGTCGTAGTTGATTCCGGTTTCAGGATTAATTAAGTCGTAATGGAGATTTGGTCGGCGATCCGCAGTAGCGATACCAACCATGTTGGCGCTCGTCCAATCGCCCCGAGGGTCGCTATCTGGATTTGAATATTGACTCCGATCGCGAGCGGCTCCTCGAATCGAATTGCCGTAGCAAACTATGTACTCGTGATCTACAGACGCTCCGGTTACGGTTCGATTGTCTTTGTTTTGTCTACTCTTCCAAACAAAACACGCAAGGAAATTCTCTTCGCCGAAGATATCGTCGGCAGCAATTCGAAGGCGTGGTAGCTCCCCATCGTCAATGCTGATGAATATAGTGCCGTCGCGCCGAAGCAAATCTCTCGCTAGCTTGAGTCGCGGATACATCATATTCAGCCAGTCCGTGTGAAACCGCCCGCTGGCTTCGGTGTTGCTACTGATTTTCTGCCCGCCCTCAACCTGCCCGGTCAGCTCCAGATAGTTCTTGATGTTGTCCTGAAAGTTGTCCGGGTACACGAAATCCTTGCCGGTGTTGTACGGCGGGTCGATGTAGATCAGCTTGACCTTGCCGGCGTAGCTCTTTTGCAGCAGCTTGAGTACCTCCAGGTTGTCGCCCTCGATCATCAGGTTCCGTGTGGTGTCCCACTCCCTGCTCTCGTCTGGACAGGGACGTAGGGTGCCTGTCGAGGGTGTGAGTGCCAGTTGCCGCGCGCGGCGCTTGCCATGCCAGTTGAGGCCGTATTTCTCGTCGGCGTCGGTCACGGTCTTGTCGCCCACCAGCGCCTTGAGCACGTCCACGTTCACCGCAATGCCGTTCGGGCCTTCGGTGATGAGCTCCGGGAACAGGGCCTTGAGCTGTTCGATGTTGCCGGCGAGGAGATCGGCGGATTGGGCTTCGGGCGAGACGGCTTCGATTTTTTGCATGGTTCGAGGATTCCGATCGGGATCAGTCTTTCAGGTGCGTGAGCAAGGATACGATCTGCGGCACGTTTGTATAGGGTTCTGCGCCGTCGTAGGCCGTGATGGCCACCATACGGGCCTCAGCGCGGGAAACGGCCTGTTCGAGCCGGTCTCGGGTGGCTGTCCAGTAACCGCTCTGGCCTTTGTCGTAGCCCGGCAGGTATAGCTTGAGGCGGTCGTAGACTTCGTTTCGGTGAAGGGGGGCGAGAACGTCTTCGAAGTGCAGCAACAACCACAGCTCAAAACAAGGCACGGAGGCGATTGCCTGGAAAGGGATGCGTTCGCCTGAATCGTTTTTGAGCTTGCCGTCCAGGGCATCGGCTTTTACCAGCGCCTGGTGATAGGTGGCGTGGTCGTCGCGATCGAAGACAACGCACACGTGGTCGAAGGCCCCTGGCAGGATACCTTTGCAACGATCGCCCTCCCGTAACAGTTGCTCGGCGTATTCGACCACCTGGATGGGCTGGGTACCGAGCGCGCTCGGCCGCACCTGAACGTTGGCTGTGGTCAGCCGGTGTTCGCGACGAATTTCCTCGAAATAATACGGTTCGGTCTTTTCGCCTTCACACACGATGAGCACGCGCTTGTATGGCGCGCGCTGCGCAGCGTGTCGCTTGAGGTCGCGCGATTTTTGGCGGTGCTTTGGCTGGTTCTGCTTTCCCATGCGGTTTGTCCTGATGCGCTGGATCAGGCCGTGGCCGGGTCGGCTTGCTTGGCATCAGGATTACCGCGCCGGGCAAGCGTGTGCTTCAGGATGTCCGGCAATTCGCTAAAAAATGGCACCGCGCCGTAGCGGCCCGTTAGATAACCGCGTTCCCACGCCTCGCGCTTGCGCGGGCTGAAATCGGTGAGCGGATAAATCCGGGTGGCCTGATCGCTGTCCTTTTCAGTGAACCAAATCTGGTCGCGGCGGAACAGGGTGTGATCCAGTAGTGACGTATCGTGGGTGCTGAATATGAGTTGTGCACCTGCCTTGTTCAAGGACGGATCATGGAACATGGAGATGAGGCGCCGCACCAACAGGGGGTGCAGACTGCTGTCGAGTTCATCGATGACCAGGATGCGCCCATGCTTGAGCACGTCGATAACCGGCGCGGCCAGTCCGTAGAGGCGCTGCGTGCCATCGGATTCTTCGTGCAGTTCGAACTTGGCGCTGCCCTTGGGTGTCGTGTGCTGAAACACCGGAACCAGCATTTCACGTTCTTCCGGGCTGCCTGGCGCCATGCCGCCCGCATGGAAAACGAAGTGTTGGTGAAGGCCTTTGCGCGCAACGGCTTGCACGTCGGCAATGCTGATGTCCGCTGCGGCGAGAAAATCGCGAATGGCGGCGCGGCCTTCGTCCGTGGTGAGCAAGGAAGTGGTGATGTCTGGGTCAAAGGCCGAACCTGCGGGCAGGTAAGCGATGCTGTTCACGATCGTGCGGAACACCGGGCTGAGCAGTTCGCTATTGAGCTGCGCGGCGGTGGAAAGAAAAAGCGCATTGGGTCGCGTGCTGTCCTGCCAAACTTTGCGGGGGCCTGTGAGGTAGGCGCTGAACTCGTACTCGTAAGTCTCGCCGTCATCCATCAGACGCCGGCTAAACCACTGGGTAGGCTTAGCGGTGCGATACACCACCAGGGATTCGCTGACGATGCGCTGCGGCGTCATTTCGAAGGCGTATTGATGCCGCACGCCGTCGAGCAGAAAGGTCAGCTCGAATGCGGTGGGCGCTTTAGCAAAGGCTTCGTCCAGCTTGAAAGCCTGGACGTTGTAGGTTTGCCCCGGCTGGATGACGGTCGCGGACTCTGCAACCACGGCGCGCATGTAGTTGAGCGCGAATAACAAGGTCGACTTGCCGCTGGCGTTGGGGCCGTACACCACGGCGCTGCGCACAGCGCTTGGCAGCGACTTCAATCCTGTGGGGACAAGATGGGTGTCGGACAGCTCACCATCACTTGACGCGACGAGACTCAACACCTGCTCATCGCGGATGGAGCGGTAATTACGCACGCGAAATTCAAGTAGCATGGCGGCCTCAGAATTAAATATTATTTGCATTATCGGATAAATAGTGCAAAAAGTTAACCAATATTATCATTTCGGTGGTTATTCGTGCCGGCTTTTAGCACGCAATATCTGCATGCGCGCATCAAGATCGCGACGACAGGCCTGCATTTCGGTATTGAGTGTAACGCGCCGTGCAAGCTGCTTTTCACGCTGGGCCTGGGCACGCAAGGCGACAATCCTTGTTTCAAGCATTTGGCAATCGCGCAGGGCCTGGCGGCATAGCTCGGCGCGCTGCGGGCTTGCCTCGGCTTCAAAGCGCCCAGTTAGTCGTGCCACCTGCCAAGCGGTAAGGGTATCGATCCAACCCTGGTAGAGCGCGAACAGATGCGCGCGCGGCTGGCGTGCAAGGGCAAGGGCCGCGAGTGAGGCATTTGCAAGCGTGCTATTTTCGACAGGCAGATACGCCTGGATAAGCGGGCCATCGAGCATCACCTTTCCCGCCTCGTTCTGTGTCCAGCGCTTGTGTGCAAGCGAGATGCTCGGCCCCTGGTCCGCTACCTCTATCAATACGAGCGGATAAGGAATGGCGCGATGGATGAGCTCAATCAGCCGTCCTGCCCCCGCCTTGGCGCGCAATGCGACGCTCAACACGGCAATTTCCAGATATTCCCGTGCGTCGTCGCGGTATTCCGGTACGCCAATCGTGGTGGGCTTGAGCGCGGCCAGCCAATGAACATCCTCGATGCCTTCGTTGATGTGGCGTTTGTCGGCGGTAGTGGGCGCACCGTTTTCCACCAGCATTATTTTTGGCACACGTTGATCTACACGGCTGCCAGCGGGCAGGTCGAGGGCAGCAATTAGCTGACCCATCCCTGGTGCCTGATTCACGTAAGCGGGCCCCCAAAAGCTTTGGCGGTCTCTTCACTGTCCCGGCCGGACATGATCTTGCCGGTTGCGCCTTCGATTAGCAGGCTGGTGAGAAACCCCGACCGCTGCTCCGGGCGCGGGTTTTGAGGCAGACTCCTGCCTCGAATCGTCTTTCTGCTTTTCCCGATTTCCCATGCGCGGCCAAGAGAATCCCCAAGCGTCGA
>Ga0209958_1002413_pt1 | contig 10545 bp, 11 predicted proteins | sample ThiBio_inoc_plan_FD_183942 | JGI IMG/M metagenome (GOLD analysis project Ga0209958, IMG submission 183942) | Wastewater bioreactor microbial communities from Cape Town, South Africa - Thiocy_inoc_plan (SPAdes) | ecosystem: Engineered > Bioremediation > Thiocyanate > Unclassified | place: South... | reverse complement strand
GTCGTGCCATGAGCGGCATCCTGGGGTTTCTGTTTCTGCTGTCGGGGGTGTTCGTGCTGCTGATCATCGTGGGGGTGTTCTGGTCGATCAAAAGCGGCCAGTTCGACGATCTGGAAGGGCCGGCCGAACGCATCCTGATGGACGACGACGATCCTTTGCTGCCGACCCGCCGCCTGGGCGGCAAGGACGACGACCCAAGCGGGCACCAGCAGTACCCAAACGGGCACAAGTAAATTAAAATCGATCAACTTTCAATGGAGTACGCGCAATGAAACAGTTTCTGACTTTTCAGAGTTTTCCCATGGTGGTGGTGGTGGCACTGATCGTTTGGTCGTGGATCAGCATTCTTTCCGTGGTGATCGGTTCGCTGTTCTGAATTGATCCGCAAAACAAAAAGCCCCGCTGTTGCGGGGCTTTTTGTTTTGCGGGGTGAGTGCGGGTTTCCGCACAGGCTCCGGTCCAAGCGCAACCCGCAGCCCCTGTCCGGCTACCAGTCGGCGCTAAATTGCAGGCCCCACGCAGTACTGCGCAAATTGGCTCGCGTAGCCAAGGGTGCGTCGCCGACGCCTGCGGCCAGTGCGGGCATGCGCTGGCCGATGGGCTGCAAGCGCAATGTCGTTTTCACCCCCAGCAACCGGTCTGTTTCCGCATTCAGCACACCCAGCGGATCGGTGACGAACAAGACGGTCTTGTCCGCCCAGTCGAGTTTTCCGGGTTTGGCGCGGATGCGTTGGCGTAGCGGGGAAAAAACATATTCGCCGATGAGCGAGCCGACCACCGGCGTCACTACCAGATCCTGGATGGATACGGGTTCGGCCAGCGCTTCGGCGCCATACTCCCAGATTGTCGATAGCAGCGCGGAATACAGGAAAGCCTGGGCCCGTTCCAAACCGCGTTCCCGCGCCTGGATGTAATAAGCGCCGCCCCAGTAAGGATGCAGGACGTAATTGATCCACCAGCGGTCGGTGTCCCACACCGGTTCGCTGACATTGTTGCGCCACTTGCTGAAACTGTAGTTCTGTTTCGCTTCGCTATCCCAGCCAGAAATGCTCTCCGGCGCCAGGTACAGCACGGCCAGGCCGGCAAATTGGTAACCGAGAAAATAGGCGGCATCGCGGCTGACGCCCCGCCAGTCGGGTTGGGCGTCCAGCGGCCTGCGCCAGCGGTATCCGTCGGGCTGGGCTGCCGGGTCTTCCTGTGCTGTCGGATCGGGGCTGCCGGCGGGCGCGTCCTGCGACGCCGCCAGCAGCGCGGGGCGCATCCATGCCGTGGCGGCAAATGCGGCCGGTTCGGATGCCATTGAGCCGCCCGCTGCGGACAGGCCGGCAGCGAAGCCGAGGCAAGCGCAGAGCAGGCGGCGGATACCCGCTTGTCCGGCCCCGCTTCGCGCGACACGCCGGCGCACTGCGGATATTCCGGCGCGGGCGCCCGGATGAGCGGAACCGGCCAGGTGATGTGTGGGCACTGTCAGCATGGAGGTAAATCCGCTCCGAGGATTGTGCGGAATCGAACCGGGCGGAACCGGTCGCAGCGCCGAAGAAGGGCGGCAGCCAAAGACCCCCGTCGCGTATTCCGCGCCCTTGCAAGATGGCCGAAGGGGGCCGGAAACCGAATCAGGCGGGGATCGTAGCGCGCATTTTTTGCAGGGCGCGTGCCTCGATCTGGCGTATGCGCTCGGCCGATACGCCGTATTCGGCGGCGAGTTCGTGCAGGGTCGCAGCTGCGCCCTCGGTCAGCCAGCGCGCTTCGATAATGCGGCGGCTGCGTTCGTCCAGGTTCTCCAGCGCGGTGGCCAGACCGCTATGGCGCAGGCGTTCGGTCTGCTCGCGCTCCAGCAGCTGCGCCGGGTTTTCGTCCGGGCTTGCCAGATGCGCCAGCGGGTTGTAGCCCTCTTCGCCGTCGTCCACCATCGGGTCGATCGACATATCGTGTCCCGACAGGCGGGTTTCCATCTCCAGCACGTCCTTGCGGCTGACGTTGAGTTCGCGCGCCATGGCGTCGGCTTCCTGCATCGTCAGGGCTTTAAGCGAGTGTTTCAGGCTGCGCAGGTTGAAAAACAGCTTGCGCTGCGGCTTGGTGGTCGCCACCTTGACCAGCCGCCAGTTTTTCAGCACGTATTCGTGGATTTCGGCGCGGATCCAGTGCAACGCAAACGACACCAGGCGCACGCCGCGATCGGGATCGAAGCGCTTCACCGCCTTCATCAGGCCGACATTGCCTTCCTGGATGAGGTCGGCATGCGGCAGGCCATAGCCCAGATAATGCCGCGCCACGCTGACCACCACGCGCAGATGGGAAACCACCAGCTGGCGCGCTGCATCGACGTCCTGCTTATCGTGCCAGGCGCGCGCCAGACGCTGCTCGTCTTCCAGACTGAGCATGGGATAGCGGTTGACCGTCTGGATGTAGCTATCCAGGCTGTAGGCTGCGGGTATGGGTAAAGCGATCGTTTGGCTCATGGTTGCGAATACTCCCTTGCAAATGATTCTAGCACTCACGGCATAAGAGTGCTAAGAGAGCGGAGGGTTCCGCAAAAGGCAATGAAATCAGCGTGTCGCCATGCCCTGGCGGAGCGTGCGCCGCACCGTGAGCCAGGCGCCAAGCCAGCCGAACAGGGTGGTCAGCCCCAGCACAACGGCAATTTCGGCCTCCGTCGGCGGCAGCAGCTGAAAAGTCGAACCGTACAAGCCCGCCAGCCGTTCGATGGGCGCGTGCAGCACCCAGCCCGCCAGCGCCAGCACTCCGCCCGCCGCCAGTCCACCCAGCAGGCCTTGCAGCGCCCCGAGGTAAAGGAAGGGGCGGCGAATGTAGCGGTCGGTGGCGCCGATCAGGCGGCTGACCTGGATTTCGTCGCGGCGCGCCAGAACCAGCGCGCGGATGGCGTTGCCCGAGATGGCGATGAGCGCGATGGCAAACAGTCCGGTTAGCAGCCACACGCCGGTGCGCCCGATGGCGAGCGCGGCCTGCAGGCGCTCGGCCCACTGGCTGTCGAGGTGGGTTTCCGCCACCCCCGGCAGCCTGGCCAGATCGGCCGCCACCCGCGCCAGTTCCTCGCGCGAGCTTGCCTGGGAGCGCACCACCCAGGCGTCCGGCAGGGGGTTCTGCGTCAGGCCGGCGGCGATGTCGGCCAGATCCTGCGCCGCACTGAGCGCGGCCAGCGCCTCCTCCTTGGGCACATAACGGGCCTGCGCGATATCCGGCTGCTGCAGCCGCGCGGCGATGGCCTGCTTGTGCGCGGCCGACGCATCGGCGTCGAGGAACACGCTGATTTCCGGCTGCGCCGGCAGGTCGCCCGCCAGCCGGCCGAGATTGCCGAGCGCCAGATACAGCCCGCTGGGCAGGCTGATCGCCACGCCCATCGCCAGTGCGGTGAGCAGGGTGGCGACCGGCTGGACGCGCAGGCGGTACAAGGCGGCGGTCAGCGCGTGCCTCTGATGGCGCAGCCAGCCGATCATGCTGTCACCTCCGCGACCTTGCCGTGATCCAGGTGCAGCGTGCGGCCGCCCAGCGCGGTAATGGCGCGCTCGTCGTGGGTGGCGATCACCAGCGTGGTGCCGACCTGATGGAAGTCGCGGAACATCGCCATGATGTCGGCGGCATAGCCGGCATCGAGGTTGCCGGTGGGTTCGTCAGCCAGCAGCAGGGCGGGGCGGCTCACCAGCGCGCGGGCGATGCACAGGCGCTGCTGTTCGCCGCCCGAAAGGCTGATCGGGTTGGCCTTCTCGCGATTCAACAGGCCGACCTTGTCGATCACCGCGCGCGCGCGCTTGAGCGACTCGCGGCGGTCGAAACCGGCGATGTCGAGCGGCAGCATCACGTTGTCGATCACGTTGCGGTCGAACAGCAGCTTGTGATCCTGGAACACCAGGCCGATGTTGCGGCGCAGGTACGGCACGGCACGCTGCGACAGGCGGTTGATGTTCTGGCCGCTGACCGACACCAGCCCGCTGGTGGGGCGCTCGATGGCGGCGATGAGCTTCAGCAGGGTGCTCTTGCCGGCGCCGGAATGCCCGGTCAGGAAAACCAGCTCGCCTTGCTCGATGGCGAGATCGACGCCGGACAGGGCCTCATGCCCGCCGGGGTAGCGCTTGGTGACCTGGCTGAAGCCGATCATGCGGCGAATACCGCCTCGACGAACTCGCGCGCGTCGAACGGCCGCAGGTCGTCCACGCTTTCGCCTACGCCGATGTAGCGCACCGGGATCGGCTGTGCCGGGCCTGAGCGGGCCTGGGCGATGGCGGCGATGGCGCCGCCCTTGGCGGTGCCGTCGAGCTTGGTGAGGACGAGGCCGGTGACGCCGAGCGCATCGTCGAATGCCTTGACCTGCGCCACCGCGTTCTGCCCGGTGTTGGCGTCGAGCACCAGCAGCACTTCGTGCGGTGCGCCGGGAGCGGCTTTTTCGATCACCCGCTTGACCTTCCTGATCTCTTCCATCAGGTGCAGCTGGGTCGGCAGACGGCCGGCGGTGTCGGCCAGCACCACGTCGATGCTGCGCGCCCGTGCGGCCTGGATGGCGTCGAAGATCACCGCCGCGGAATCGCCTTTTTCCTGGCTCACCACGGTGACGTTGTTGCGCTCGCCCCAGACCTGCAGCTGCTCGCGCGCCGCGGCGCGGAAGGTATCGCCCGCCGCCAGCAGCACCGACAGGCCCTGCGCCTGGTACAGCTTGGCGAGCTTGCCGATGGTGGTGGTCTTGCCGGCGCCGTTGACGCCGGCCAGCATGAGGATGAAGGGCTTGTGCGGGGTGACGTCGAGCGGCGCCTGCAGCGGGGTCAGCAGGTCGACCAGTGCCTGCTTCAACGCGGCCTGTAGGTCGGAGGCCTCGGTCAGCCCCTCGCGCCGCACCTTCTTCTGCAGGGTGTCGAGCAGCGCCTGGGTCGCATCGACGCCGACATCGGCGGTGATGAGGATGGTTTCGAGTTCCTCGAACAGTTCGGCGTCGATCTTGCGCCCGACACCGAACAGGCCGGAAAGCTGGCCGCCCAGCCGGTCGCGGGTTTTGGCGAGCCCCTGCTTCAGTCGCTGCGCCCAGCCCGGGCGCGGCTCGGCCGGCTGCGGGGCGGCGGCTTCGGCCGGCGCGTCGGGGACAGCCGGTTCGGCGGCAGGGGATTTGGACTTGAAGAAACTAAACACGGATAAAGGCGGTCAGCACAGCAGTTTGACGGACGCGGTATCTTATCATTCAGGCAGTCGACTCCACACGGCTTCGGCCAGCAGTGGGTCGGCAGCCTTGGAATGCATTCAATCAGAGGTGAACGAGATGATCGGCATGCGGGGAATGTTGCTGGCGCTGCTGGTGGGCAGCGCACAGGCGGCGGTGACGGATGTCACGCTGGACAACGGGTTGCGGGTGATCGTGCAGGAAGACCACCGCGCACCGGTGATGGTGTCCCAGGTGTGGTATCGCGCGGGATCGCTGGACGAATTCAACGGCACCACCGGCGTGGCGCACGTGCTCGAACACATGATGTTCAAGGGCACGCAGACGGTGCCGCCGGGCGAGTTCTCCAAGCGCATCGCCGCGGCCGGCGGCCGTGAAAACGCCTTTACCAGCCGCGACCACACGGCCTATTTCCAGCAGATGCAGAAAGACCGGCTGGCGCTGTCGATGCAGCTGGAGGCCGACCGCATGGCCAACCTCGTCATCAGCGACGCGCTGTTCGCCAAGGAAATCCAGGTGGTGATGGAAGAGCGCCGGCTGCGCACCGACGACCAGCCGCAGTCGGTGGTGTACGAGCGCCTGATGGCGACGGCCTACCAGGCCCATCCCTACCGCCGCCCCATCATCGGCTGGATGGATGATCTCTCGAACATGACCGCGCAGGATGCGCGCGACTGGTATGCGCGCTGGTATGCGCCTAACAACGCCACGCTGGTGGTGGCGGGCGATGTCAAGGCCGACGAGGTGATCGAACTGGCCAGGCGCCATTTCGGCGCGCTGCCGGCGCGCGCGCTGCCGCCGCGCAAGCCGCAGGACGAGCCGGCGCAGCTTGGCGAGAAGCGCATCGTGGTCAAGGCGCCGGCGCAGCTGCCCTATCTGCTGATGGCCTGGCATGCGCCCACGCTCAAGGACTGGGAACAGGATACCGCGCCGTACGCGCTGCAGATTCTCGCGGGCGTGCTCTCCGGCAACGATTCGGCACGGCTGCAAAAATCGCTGGTCAAGACCCGGCAGATCGCGGTGAACGCGAGCGCGGGCTACGACGCCGTGGCACGCGGGCCGGGCATGTTCATGATCGATGCGACACCGGCGCCGGGCAAATCGGTGGCGGCGCTGGAAAAGGCCATTCGCGAGGAAGTGCGGCGCATCCAGCGCGACGGCATCGACCAGGCGGAACTCGCGCGGGTCAAGGCGCAGGTCATCGCGGCCGACGTCTACCAGCGCGATTCGCTGTTTTATCAGGCCATGCAACTGGGCGAATACGCGACCGCCGGCCTGCCGCCCGAGGCGCTGGCGCGCCGGGTCGACAAGTTGCGTGCGGTGACCGCCCAGGAGGTGCAGGCCGCCGCCCGGCAGTGGCTGCAGGACGACCGGCTGAGCGTGGCCGAGCTCGATCCGCAGCCCCTCCAGGCCAAGGCGCAGCGCGCCGCCGTGTCGGGAGTGCGCCATGTCAATTAAAGCCGTGTCAATGCAACGCTTCTTTTTTGCCCTGCTGCTGAGCCTGCCGCTGTCGGCGCAGGCCGCGCTGGCCATCCAGCACTGGCAAACGCCGCAGGGCGCGCGGGTGATCTTCGTCGAAAGCCACGAGCTGCCGATGCTCGATATTTCGGTGGATTTCCCCGCCGGCAGTGCGCGCGATCCCGCCGGCAAGGCAGGGCTTGCCCATCTGACGCACGGGCTGCTCGATCAGGGCGCGGGCGGCCTTTCCGACACCGCCATCGCCCATCGCCTGGCCGATGTCGGGGCCGTGTTGGCGGGGAATTTCGACCGCGACCGTGCCGGCGTCACGCTGCGCACCCTGTCGTCCGCCACCGAAAAGGCGGCCGCGCTCGAGGTGCTGGCGCGCGTGCTGCAACGGCCCGATTTTCCGCAGGCGGTGATCAAGCGCGAGAAACAGCGCCTGATAGCCGCCATCCGCGAAGCCGAGGCCGATCCCGGCACGGTCGCCGGGAAGGCGTTTTATCGGGCGCTCTACGGCACGCACCCTTACGCGCACGACGAGGCGGGCGACCCTGCCGCCATTGCGCGGCTGACGCGGGGCGACCTGCAGGCGTTTTACCGCGCGCATTACAGTGCGCCCAACGCCGTGATTTCGCTGGTCGGCGACATTCCCCGCGCCGAGGCCGAGGCCATCGCCGCGCGCCTGGCCGCCGGCTTGTCCACGGCCGCAGCGGTGCCGCCGTTGTCCCGCCCCGCCCCTGCCGCAGCATCGGCCACGCGCATTGCCCATCCCTCCACGCAAAGCCATGTGCTGGTGGGGGCGGTGGGCATGGCACGCAACGACCCCGATTTCTTTCCGCTGTTCGTCGGCAATTATGTGCTGGGCGGCGGCGGCTTCGATTCGCGGCTGATGCGCGAGGTGCGCGACAAGCGCGGCTACGCCTACAGCGCCTACAGCTATTTCATGCCGATGGTCGAGGCCGGACCGTTCCAGCTCGGCCTGCAGACCAAGCTGGAGCAAACCGACGACGCGCTCAAGGTGGCGCAGGCGACGCTGCGGCAGTTCATCGCCGACGGCCCCAGCGAGGCTGAACTCGAGCAGGCCAAATCCAACCTCACCGGCGGGTTCCCACTGCGCTTGGACAGCAACAGGAAAATCCTCGATTACCTGGCGGTGATCGGCTTTTACCGGCTGCCGCTGGATTATCTCGATACCTGGGTCGCCAAAGTCGAGGCGGTCGACGTGGCGGCGGTGAAACAGGCGTTTGCCCGCCGCATCGACCCCGACAGGCTGGTGACCGTGGTGGTGGGGGCCGGCAGTGCGCGCTAAGCGCGCGCCGCCGCAGCGGGCGCACGGCGCGCCCAACCGCGTGCGCATCATCGGCGGGCAATACCGCCGGCGGCTGCTGGAGTTTCCCGACGGCGCCGGCTTGCGCCCGACCCCCGACCGCGTGCGCGAGACGCTGTTCAACTGGCTGGGGCAGGATCTGCCCGGCTGGGTTTGCCTGGACCTGTTTGCCGGCAGCGGCGCGCTGGGTTTCGAGGCGGCTTCGCGCGGAGCGGGGCGCGTCGTCATGATCGAGCGCGATCCCAAGGCGATCGGCGCGCTGGAAAAAAACCGCGCCACGCTGGGCGCCGGCCAGGTCGACATCCTGCGGGCCGATGCGCTGGCCTGGCTGGCGAACAGCCGCGAAACCTTCGACCTGATTTTCGTCGATCCGCCGTTCGACAGCGGACTGGCCGGGACGCTGCTCGCCGAGCTGGCGCGCCATCTCGAATCAGGCGGCCAGGCGTATATCGAGCAGGCTGCTCCGGTGGTCGCGCCGGCGGGGCTGATCATCCACCGCAGCGGGCGCGCGGGGCGCTCGCATTTTGCGCTTCTCGTCAAGGAATAAGCGATGCTGACCGCTGTCTATCCCGGTACTTTCGATCCCATCACACGCGGCCATGAAGACCTGGTGCGGCGTGCGGTGCGACTGTTCGACCATGTCGTCGTCGCGGTGGCCGAATCGCGCAACAAACGGCCTTTTTTCAGCATGGAGGAACGGGTGGCGATGACGCGCGACGTGCTGGCCGACGTGCCGCAGGTGCGGGTGGAAGGGTTTTCCGGCCTGCTGATCGACTTTGTCGCCGAACAGGGGGCGATCGCTGTGCTGCGGGGATTGCGCGCGGCGTCCGATTTCGAATACGAATTCCAGCTGGCGGGAATGAACCGCAATCTCAAGCCCGATATCGAAACGCTGTTTCTCACGCCGTCGGATCAATACATGTTCATTTCCGCCAGCATGATCCGCGAGATCGCGCAGCTGGGCGGCGACGTGGCGCCCTTTGTCCATCCATTGGTGGCGCAGCGATTAAGTGAGAAAATAATTAATAACTGATATGACCCGGAGAACGCCATGTCGATGATGATCACGGACGAATGCATCAATTGCGACGTCTGCCTGCCCGAATGCCCCAACGAAGCCATTTCCCAGGGCGATGAGATCTACATCATCGACCCCAACAAGTGCACCGAGTGCGTCGGCCACTTCGATACCCCGCAATGCGTGGAGGTGTGCCCGGTCGACTGCATTCCGCTGAATCCGGATTACCCTGAAACGCGCGAGCAATTGCAGGAGAAGTTCCTGCGCCTGACCGCCGGCAAGTAGGCGCTCAGGCCATTCTGGCCAGCTGCGCCTCGCCCAGTTCGCCGGCCAGGGCATCGGCGATGCGCATGTTGATGCGTGCCAGATGCTCCAGTTGATCGCTCGCGGTTCCGCTTGAGGCTTCCAGTTCGGCGATGCGTTCGTCCAGCGTTTCGGTCGCGGCATGAATGCGGCTGACGCTGTCCAGCCGGCGCTTCAGCTGGATATTGTGTTCCCGCACCTGGGTTTCCATCGGTGCGATCAGCGCCTTCAGCCAGGCTTCGGTTTCGCCGTTGGCCAGCTCGAACACCTCGACCACCTTGCTGGCGAGCGTCTCGAAAAAGCGCGTGGTCAGCTGGCTCTGGCCCACGGTCAGCATCTTGAACACGGTGTTGAAGCGCTCGTCGAAAATGCGCTCCAGCCGCGCCATTTCCTTGCGGTATTTGCGCAGGCTGTGGTCGGGCGGGTTGACCGCCGCCAGCCCGTGTTCGTCGCTGAATTTCTGGTACATCGCCGTCATCATGGCGCGGATTTCCTGAATCAGCGCGGCAGAGGCATCCAGATTGCCGTCCACCTGGCGGAAGAAGCGCCCCATCGCGTCGAGCAGGCCGGTGCTGAAGCGGCTTTTCTCCATCGCCTCCCGGGCGAGGCGCACCTCGCCGTTCAGCGTCCGCATGCCCAGCCGCTGGCGCAGCGCGTCGACCTGCGAGGCGAACACATTGCGCAGCGCGTTGAACTGCTGCAGGCCATGCTCGAACTGCTGCTTGTCCTCGTTGGCCTTGACCATCATGTGCTGGATGACGTCGCGGTTCTTGCCGCGCAGCCCCCGCAATTCCTCGACCTGATCCTGGATGCCGGCGAGCCGCGTCTCCAGGAGCTCGGTGGCTTTGAGCACAACGTCCTCCACCACCGCCTGGGCCGATTCGCTGACCAGCGCCTGCTTGCAGGGGAGCAGTTCCTGGGTCAGGGCCGCCTCCAGGTCGGGCAGCCGGCTTTTCGCCAGCAGGGCCGCATCGCCGCGCACCTTGGCGACCAGCGCCTTGTGCGCCGACACCGGGTAAACCTGGGCGGCCGGCAGGTCGAGCAGCGCAGCGCTGCTGGCCACCTGCTTGGCGATTTCGGCGTCGATTTCGGACGGCGTCCTGAGTTCGTCCCACAGCCCGTCGATCTTGTTCAACACCACCAGCCGGGCGCGGCTGGCGGCCTGCGTCGGCGCGATGTGCTGGCGCCAGATTTCGATGTCCGATTTGGTGACCCCGGTGTCGGCGGCCAGCAGGAACAGCACCGCATGGGCGTTGGGCAGCAGGTTGAGCGTCA
>Ga0209958_1002412_pt1 | contig 10551 bp, 10 predicted proteins | sample ThiBio_inoc_plan_FD_183942 | JGI IMG/M metagenome (GOLD analysis project Ga0209958, IMG submission 183942) | Wastewater bioreactor microbial communities from Cape Town, South Africa - Thiocy_inoc_plan (SPAdes) | ecosystem: Engineered > Bioremediation > Thiocyanate > Unclassified | place: South... | reverse complement strand
CGATTGGCCTGGGCGAAGACGGCCCGACCCACCAGCCGGTCGAACAGGTCATGAGCCTGCGCCTCATCCCCAATCTCAATGTATATCGCCCCTGCGATGCCATCGAGACGGCGGAATGCTGGGCGCTCGCGCTTGAAACGCCGAAGACGCCTTCGGCCCTGGCTCTCTCGCGCCAGAACCTTCCCGCGCTGCGCGGCGAAGGGGATGAGGAATGGACCCCGGCCACTAACCGCTCGGCCAAGGGCGCTTACCGCCTGCGCGCCGCCAAGGCGGATCGCAAGGTTGTGCTGGTCGCAACCGGTTCCGAAGTATCGGTGGCCATCGAAACGGCCGATGCGCTTGAAGCCCAGGGTATTGGCGCGGACGTCGTTTCCGCGCCCTGCCTCGAACTGTTCGACAAGCAGGGCGCCGCCTATCGTAATGACGTAATGCCGCGCGATGCGCTCATCGTGTCGATTGAGGCTGGCACGACGCTGGGCTGGCAGGCCTATACGGGCCGCGACGGTATCAATATCGGGCTGGACCGGTTCGGCGCTTCGGCCCCGGCGGAAGTCCTCTTCAAGCATTTCGGCTTCAGCGCTGAAGCCATCGTGCCGCAGATCACGGCGAAACTTGGCCAGTAAAGACTGGTATCGCAAAGGAGGACACCATGGCGATCAAGGTTGCAATCAACGGGTTCGGACGCATCGGGCGGAACGTGGCCCGCGCGATCTTCGAACGGACCGATCACGATATCGAACTGGTCTCGATCAACGATCTCGGCGATGCGAAGGCCAATGCTCGTCTGTTCAAGCATGACAGCGTTCACGGCACTTTCGCCGGTACGGTGGAAGTCGATGGCAATGACCTGATCATCAACGGCAAGCGCATTCATGTGACTGCCGAGCGTGATCCCGCAAACCTGCCGCATGCCGCTAACGGCATCGACATCGCCATGGAATGCACCGGCTTCTTCACCGACCGTGACAGCTGCCAGAAGCACCTTTCCGCAGGCGCCAAGCGCGTGCTGATCTCGGCCCCTGGCAAGAATGTGGACCTCACCGTTGTCTACGGCGTGAACCACGACAAGCTGACGGCCGATCACGTGATCGTTTCCAATGCTTCGTGCACCACCAACTGCCTTGCTCCGCTGGCGAAGGTTCTGAACGACAATATCGGTATCGAACGCGGTCTGATGACCACGATCCATGCCTATACGAACGATCAGAAGATCCTCGACCAGATCCACTCCGACCCGCGCCGCGCCCGCGCCGCCGCGATGAGCATGATCCCGACCACCACCGGTGCTGCCCGCGCCGTGGGCGAGGTTATGCCTGAGCTGAAGGGCAAGCTGGATGGGTCTTCCATCCGCGTGCCGACCCCCAATGTCTCGGTAGTGGACCTGACCTTCCAGCCGGCTCGCGACACTTCGGCCGAGGAAGTCAACGCGCTGCTGAAGGCTGCTGCGGAAGGCCCGCTCAAGGGCGTTCTGGCCTATTCGGACGAGCCGCTGGTCTCGATCGATTACAACCACTGCCCGGCCAGTTCGACCATCGACAGCCTGGAAACGGCTGTGATCGAAGGCAAGCTGGTGCGCGTGCTTTCGTGGTACGACAATGAATGGGGCTTTTCGAACCGGATGCTCGACACCGCCGGTGTGATGGCGAGCTTCCTCTAAGTAAAAGATTGAACCGTTCGTGCCGCGCGCAGTCGGGGCACGAACGGTAATCCTCTCCGACTGCGCTGGATCATAAGGGCAAGGTGGGCGAGATGGCCGGTTTCAAGACGCTGGACGATGCTGGGGATGTGACCGGAAAGGTCGCGCTGGTTCGCGTCGATCTCAACCTGCCGATGGATGGCGGCCGCGTGACGGATGACACGCGCGTTCGCGCCAGCGCGCCCACGATCCTTGAATTGTCGCGCAAGGGCGCCAAGGTTCTCCTCCTGGCGCATTTCGGCCGCCCCAAGGGGCAGCGCAGTTCCACCCAGTCGCTCTCCATGGTGATCGACGCCGTGCAGGACGTTCTGGGCAAGGAAGTGATGTTCGTGCCCGAAGTCTCCGGTCCGGTCGTGGAACAGGCCGTGGGCATCCTGCGCAATGGCGATATCGCGATCCTGGAAAACACCCGCTTCTGGCCGGGCGAGGAAGCGAATGATCCCGAATTCGCCAAATCCATTGCCGCCAATGGCGACCTGTTCGTGAACGATGCCTTTTCCGCTGCGCACCGCGCCCATGCGACGACGGAAGGCCTGACTCATCTGCTACCGTCCTATGCCGGCCGTTCGATGCAGGCCGAGCTTGAGGCGCTGGAAAAGGCGCTGGGCAATCCGGAAAAGCCGGTGGCTGCCGTCGTTGGTGGGGCCAAGGTTTCCAGCAAGCTTGCCGTGCTGAAGCATCTGGTTGGCAAGGTCGACCACCTGATCATTGGTGGCGGCATGGCCAATACCTTCCTCGCTGCGCGCGGCGTGGATGTGGGCAAGAGCCTGTGCGAGCATGAACTGGCGTCCACTTGCGAGGAAATCCTGGACGCGGCCGATACCTCGGGCTGCACGGTGCATCTGCCCTATGACGTGGTGGTGGCGAAGGAATTTGCCGCCAATCCGCCCAGCATGCGCATTTGCAACGTCCATGAAGTTGCCACTGACGAGATGATTCTCGACGTTGGTCCGCAAGCCGTCGAGGCCCTCGCGGATGTGCTGAAGACCTGCCGGACCCTCGTGTGGAATGGCCCGCTTGGCGCCTTCGAGACACCGCCATTCGACGCGGCCACGGTTGCTCTGGCGAAGACTGCCGCCGCGCTTTCGAAAGAGGGCTCGCTCGTTTCGGTCGCCGGTGGCGGGGACACGGTCGCTGCCCTGAACCATGCTGGAGCGGCTGCTGATTTCACATATATTTCAACGGCTGGCGGCGCCTTCCTGGAATGGATGGAAGGTCGTGTATTGCCTGGCGTTGCTGCACTGGAAGCCTGACACTCACCAAGGAGGGGACGATGATCGAAGCTCAGATGCTGGAACGGATTCGCAACGGGAAGGGCTTCATCGCCGCGCTGGACCAGAGCGGTGGTTCCACTCCCAAGGCGCTCAAGGGCTATGGCATTGAAGATGGCGCATGGTCCTCGGACGAGGAGATGTTCGATCTCATCCATCAGATGCGCGTGCGGATCATCACTTCGCCTGCCTTCACCGGCGAGAAAGTGCTCGGCGCGATCCTGTTCGAACGCACGATGGATGGGCAAGCCGATGGACGGCCAGTTCCCACGGTTCTGCGCGAGCGCAATGTGGTGCCCTTCCTCAAGGTCGATAAGGGGCTGGAAGACGAGGCTGACGGCGTTCAGATGATGAAGCCGATGCCGGGGCTCGACGATCTTCTCGCGCGAGCGAAGGCTCTGGGCGTGGTCGGCACCAAGATGCGTAGCGTCATCAATGCCGCCAATCCCGCGGGCATTGCCGCCAATGTGGCTCAGCAGTTCGAATTTGGGGCGCAGATCTGGAACGCCGGGCTGATGCCGATTCTGGAGCCGGAGTACAACATCAAGAGCGCCGACCGCGCCGAGGGTGAAACGCTCCTGCGCGATGAAATCCTCAAGCAGCTCGACGCCATGCCCGAGGGGCAGGTGGTGATGCTCAAGCTGTCGATTCCGGTCGTGGCGAACCACTACAAGGCGCTGGTCGATCATCCGGCGGTTGCGCGAGTGGTGGCGCTTTCCGGTGGCTACAACCGCCCCGATGCTTGCGCGGAACTGGCGAAGAACAGCGGCATGATCGCCAGCTTCAGCCGCGCGCTGCTGGAAGATCTGCGCGCCGGGATGAGCGATGCCGAATTCGACGCCGCACTCGCCAGTGCGATCGACGAGATCTACCGGGCCTCGATCACCTAATTCCCGCCCTCGAAACCGAAGCGGTACTCCGCGGGCGCCGGCGCATCGCCGGTGACCCGTTCGGGGCTGACGGAGGTCAGGCGGATGGGGATGCCATGCGTGGCGAAGGGCTCGCCTAGCGTCAGCGGAGTGGTTTCGCGCCAGCCTTGGCCATCGATCCGGGTTACGAGGATGACCCGGCCAGCCCATACGCAGCGCGCATTCATGGGGCAGCGGCTGTCTTCCGCCACTTCCAGAGGCGTGACCTTCAACTCGCCCACCATGACCGGCTGACCGAGCTCCACCTGCGAACCGGAGGGCAGCGCCGGGGCGGTGCTGACGACAGGCGCCTCCTGAGCGGGAACGCAGGCCCCAAGGGCGATCGCGGAAAGGAGCAAGGCTGCATGCTTCATGGTGTGCTTCATGCCACCAGCAGATGAACTGTGCCGGAACGCTTGGCTAGTCCCTCCGGAAAATCTACAGGCGCTGGCATGACTGCTGAAACTCCTGCCTGCCAGCTTTACCTGATCTCTCCGCTCGACGTCGGTGGGGATTTCCCTTCGCGTCTCGCCAATGCGCTCGATGCCGGGCCCGTGGCCGCGTTCCAGTTTCGCGTGAAGGGCGTGGACGAGCATGAGGCTGTTCGTCTGGCTGAGCCATTGCAGCGCATCTGCGCTGAGCGAGACGTGGCCTTCATCGTCAATGACAGCATCTCTCTGGCGAAGCGAATCAAGGCCGATGGCGTTCATCTCGGCCAGTCGGATGGTACAGTGGAAGAGGCGCGGGACCGTCTGGGCCGGGAGGCGCAGATCGGCGTGACCTGTCATGCGAGTCGTCATCTGGCGATGGAAGCGGGCGAGGAAGGGGCGGATTACGTGGCCTTCGGCGCCTTCTTCCCGACCAATACCAAGGAAACGGAGCACCGCGCCGAGCCGGATGTGCTGGCCTGGTGGTCTGCCCTGTTCGAAATTCCCTGCGTTGCCATCGGCGGCATTACGCCGGACAATTGCGATGCGCTGATCGAAGCGGGGGCGGATTTCCTCGCCGTGTCAGGCGCGGTTTGGAATGGCGATGAGGCGGCCGCGGTGCGCGCATTCGCCGAAAAGCTCACTTCGGTGTCGCGCCAATCCTGATGCAGCGCAGCCCGGTCGGCTCACCCTTGTCGTCCAGCTTGCGCAGATAGCGCTGGCCTTTCACTTCGTAGCGATTGCCCTTGCGCGGGCCGCTGGTCATTGAGACCATGTCTCCCACGCGCAGATAGGTTCCGGTCTTCCCGTCGGCGAAATAGGCTGAACCATTGGTGATGGCGAAGCCTTCCTCAGGCGCGGGTTTGCCACGACTGGTGGAAGCATCTCCGGGCAGTTCGCAGGCATAGGTGCCCCGCTCCAGAGTGGAAATGCGGCCATCATCGTCCGCCAACGCGGGACTCGCGGCGGCCATGCCCAGGGCCATTGCGGCCATGCCGATCAATCCGAACGCGTGCTTCATGGCTCCTCTTTCCGGGGCGGCGGCTAGCATGAGTGGCGGTGATGCGCCAGAGCCGTGCGGGGCTTCTCCCGTGAAGGCGTGGCCGCAGCTTGCCGAAGCGCGCATCACACGCTAGGGCGCGCGCTCACGTGTGTTTGCATCGCTCTTTGCAATTGGAAAGCTGAACCCCATGAAAATCAGTGGCGTGGATATCCGCCCCGGCAACATCCTCGAATATGAGGGCGGCATCTGGAAAGTCGCGAAAATCCAGCATACCCAGCCAGGCAAGGGCGGGGCTTTCATGCAGGTCGAGATGAAGAACCTCATCGACGGCCGCAAGACCAATGTCCGCTTCCGCAGCGCTGACACGGTCGAGCGCGTGCGCCTCGATACCAAGGATTTCCAGTTCCTTTATGAGGATGGCGATCAGCTGGTCTTCATGGACAAGGATACCTACGACCAGATCACTCTGCCTTCGGATCTGCTGGGCGATGCCCGCGCATTCCTGACCGACGGCATGGATGTGGTGCTCGAACTTTATGACGAGCGGCCGATTTCCGTTCAGCTTCCGGAACAGGTCGAAGCCCTAATCGTGGAAGCTGACGCCGTGGTGAAGGGGCAGACCGCCAGCTCCAGCTACAAGCCTGCCGTGCTTGAAAACGGTGTTCGGGTGATGGTGCCGCCGCATATTGAAAGCGGCACCCGCATCGTGGTGGATGTCTATGCTCGCGAATATGTGAAAAAGGCTGACTGACCATGAAGAAACCGCTCCTTCTCGTTACTGCCGCCGCCGCTCTTATCGCTTCGATGGCTCCCGCTGTTCACGCCGCGGAAAAGGAAGGGGCGGCCAAACCCGCTCCGGCAAAGGTGACCGCGGAACAGCAGGCCGATATTCAGCGTTCGGCCGTGATTTTCCGCCTGTTCAACACCGCTTTCACCTCCAAGGAAGTGGGTGCTCCGGTAAAGGCGAAGCTGCTTACCTGCCTTTACGGCAATTCCCTGGGTAATATCAGCGTGGCCACTGGCCGTGCGATCAAGGAAAACGGGCTGGACGATAAGAAGATGCAGGACGTCTACCGCGCGGCGGCTGGCGTTTGCGGCATCACCTTTAAGCCGGTCGATGGGGCAGCGGCAAAGCCCGCTCCGAAATCGAGCGGGAAGAAATCAAGCGACGAAGGTCGCTGACATATTTGCGCATCGGAGGGCCAGCGGCGCTCCGGTGCCGTAATAAGGGAATACTTCGATGGCAGCAGTTTCTGGCCTCATTCGCGTGATGGAACGCGCCGCCCGCAAGGCGGGTGGACGTTTGCGTCGCGATTTCGGCGAGGTCGAGCACCTGCAGGTCAGCCGCAAGGGCCCGTCGGACTTCGTGTCCAAGGCAGACCTTGCGGCTGAGCGCACGCTCTATGACGAACTGCGCCAGGCGCGCCCCGATTGGGGTTTCCTGCTGGAAGAAAGCGGCGAGATCGATCCCAATCCCGCTCAGCCGCGCTGGATCATCGATCCGCTGGATGGCACGTCCAACTTCCTGCACGGCATCCCGCATTTCGCGATTTCCATCGCGGTGCAGGAACCCAAGCTCGATGGTTCGGGCTGGGGCGATGTCGTGGCCGGGCTGGTCTATCAGCCGATTACGGACCAGACCTTCTGGGCCGAAAAGAGCCGAGGCGCATGGCTGCACGACGCGCGTCTGCGCGTTTCCGCGCGCCGTCACCTGTCGGAAGCGCTGATAGCCACGGGCGTGCCCTATCACGCCCATGGCGACTTCAACGAATGGACCCGCATTTTCGCGGCCATCGGCCCGCAGGTTGCAGGTATCCGCCGGTTTGGCTCCGCCTCGCTTGATCTCGCATGGGTCGCTGCAGGGCGCTTCGACGGTTTCTGGGAAAGCGATCTTGCGCCCTGGGATACGGCGGCGGGTTGCCTGCTGGTGCGCGAAGCGGGCGGTTTCGTGACCGATTATCGCGGCCGTTCGGAAGCCATCTGCGACAAGCAGGTCATCGCCGGCAACGATCCGCTCCATTCGCGCCTGCACAAACTGGTGGCCGGCGCCATCAAGGGCTGAGGCCGGGCGCGGTTTTCAACAACCGCGCCGGTTACCTTCCAAGAGAATTTTCGACTGCGCTTGAACCCGATGCCCGTGCCCGCTAAGCGCTGCGGGCGCAGGAGCCCCTGTGGCGGAATGGTAGACGCGAACGACTCAAAATCGTTTGTAGAAATACGTGCCCGTTCGAGTCGGGCCAGGGGCACCAATCTGTGGATTGGCAAGTGCATCATGGGTTCGTTTGGCGATAAAGCCTTGCTACGGTCCCGGCGATGATCGCCATTCCTTCCCTTCACGCCTTCGCCACCATCATTCTGACCGTAGGCATGTTCGTGGCCTTCGCGCGCGGAAGAATGCCTCCGGAAATCGTGTCGCTCCTCATCATCGCGCTGATCGCGGTGGGGCTGTATTTCCATCCCCTGCCGCATAGCCAGCCGACGGACGGGTTGCGGCTCGCCTTCTCCGGCTTCGGCCATTACGCACTGATCACCATTTGCTCGCTGATGATCATGGGGCGCGGCCTGGTAACCACGGGCGCGCTCGACCCGGCCGCGCGGCTTCTCGGGCGGGTCTGGAAGGTCAACCACCAGCTGGGCATGCTGGTTTCTCTGCTGATTGCCTTTTCCCTGTCCATGTTCGTCAACGATACGCCGGTGTTGGTGCTGCTGCTGCCGATCTTCGTCCAACTGGCGGCTAATGGCGCGATGCCCGCGTCCAAGACGCTAATGCCCGTCAATGCCGCGGTCCTGATAGGGGGCATGGCCACCACTATCGGCACATCGACCAATCTGCTGGTAGTCTCCATCGCGCGGGATCTGGGTATGCCGCAGATGAATGTGTTCCACTTCACCCCCATCGTGCTGACGGCGGCACTGGTGGCACTGCCTTATCTCTGGCTGGTAATGCCGCGCCTGCTGCCGGATCACAGCAAGGAACCCAGCTTTGAGCCGCGCCGCTTTTCCGCGCTGCTGCGAGTGCCCGCGGGCAGTGAGCTGCATGGACAGACGGTAGAACAGATTGCCACGCGCCTGCCTGCGGGTTTCGCGTTCGACGGTGCGTTTTCAGGCCCGATCGAGGCGGGGCAGAGGCTCCAGGTCTCGGGCACGCATGAAGCGCTGGAGGAGGCAATGCGCCTGCTCAAGGGGCAGGCTGCGCCAGGCTGGGTGGTGGACCGAATTGAGCGCAAGGCCAAGGCCAATGGCGAAGACATCGTGGTGATGGAAATGGCGGTGACCGCCGATTCCCGCCTGATCGGACACACGCTGTCCACTTCGGGTATCGCGGATCTTTATAGCGCCGCTGTTCTGGGTGTTCACAAGCCGCGCCGGGCACTGGGCGCCTCACCCGTGAGTGGCGGGGAAGCCGTGATCGGGGAAGGCGATGTGTTGCTGGCGATGGGTCTGGTTGGCGATCTGCAGGATTTCGCCCGGAACGATGCCCTGTTGATCCTTGACGGCGCGCGGGAGATTCCGCGCCGCTCCAAGGCGCTGATGGCCCTGGCGATCATGTTCGGCTCGGTCGGCTGCGCATCGATTGGCCTGTTGCCGATCGCCATTTCGGCGCTGGCGGGGGCGATCCTGATGTTCATCACCGGCTGCGTGAAGTTCGACCGGGTGGGAAGGGCCTTGTCCGCCAAGGTTATCGTATTGGTGGCGGCCAGTATTGCGCTGGGCCAATTGGTGCTGGAAAGCGGCGCCGCCGGCTGGTTGGGTGAGACGCTGGCGCTTGGCTTGCAGCATCTGCCGGCTGCCGGGGTTCTGGCCATGATCATGCTGTTCGTGACCGTGCTGACCAATTTTGCCTCCAATGCGACGGCGGCCACTATCGGCACGCCGATTGCCTTCAGCGTCGCCAGCGAGCTTGGCTTGCCGCAAGAGCCGTTGATCCTGGCCGTGCTGTTCGGCTGTAATCTGTGTTACGCCACGCCGATTGCCTATCAGACCAATCTGCTGATCATGGGTGAGGGCAACTATACATTCGGCGATTACATCCGCACCGGGGTTCCGCTGGTGCTGCTGATGGTGACCACGCTCTCGATCCTGCTCGTCTTCAGTTACGGGATGTGACCTGAAACGGACCTTTTTGAGCGCTTGCCGCATGGCACCTGCATGATAGGCTCCCCCCTAGCGCGACTCCTGCTCGGTAGAGGCAGGAGCGCCGGGATTGAGGGGGATATATGCCGGGCAAAGCCTATCCCGATGTGCCGCTCTATCGTTATGATTGGGGCAGGCTGAGCGAGGCCGCCATCGGCGCTTCTATCGGCGATGTGGTGATGAAGGGCCCGCAATGTGCCTCGCCGCTCGATCTCTCGCTGGCCGGAAGGACGATGCAGATCGTCACCGATGCCGATGGGCCCAATGCCGGGCCGACATTGTCCTACCGCTTCCTCACCGGCACTCGCCTGATCCTGTCGGAAAATGGCGGCGATGGCGTGAATGCCGGATATTCCGCGCTTTCGCTGGAGCATCTTACATTCTTCGCCCATCTCATCCCCGGCACCCTACGGGGCTATGCGGTGGTGGTGGACAATCGTACCGGCCTCGTCACGGCCTTCGAATTATGGTTCGCGGGGCAGGAGGCGAAGCGTGAGGTGAGCCGCGCTGTCTGGCAGGGCTATCTGTTTGAAAAGGGCAGGGACGCTCCGCCCACCCGGCATCGCTCGACCAACCGGATGGAAGGCAAGGGCCTCTATTGGAAGACCGATGCGGGCGACGAAACGCTCGAATTTTATCCCTCCATTTCCTATTCGCACTGGGTCGAACTGACCCGGCTGGACGGCAGGCAGGGCTATTGCGCGCCTTCCGACTATATCCAGATCGATGACCGGTTCTATCTCTACACCCGCACCGAGGCGGAGTTTTCGGGCATATTCTCCACCACTCTGATCGATCTTGACCGGCTGCGGCAAGTCGGGCTGCGGCTGGGCTTCAACGCGGCGGACGAGCTGGAATATCGTCTGTTCACCGGCGCGGGCGAATGGCTGGGGCAGATCGCCCAGTTCGAGAAATTCGGCGATGTCAGCGGCGGCCCGGCCAAGCCGCGCCCCGGACCGGGCCAGACGGGGCAGCTCGACCCAAATGCCAAGGGTGCGCGCGGCATTTACCGCCCACTGGGCACCATGCCCAAGATGACCAGAGCGCAGGTCGATGCGGCGGTGAAGCAGAACACCCGCGTCTTCGCGCCGCGCACCGGGGAGGGCAGCGG
>Ga0209958_1002411_pt1 | contig 10559 bp, 7 predicted proteins | sample ThiBio_inoc_plan_FD_183942 | JGI IMG/M metagenome (GOLD analysis project Ga0209958, IMG submission 183942) | Wastewater bioreactor microbial communities from Cape Town, South Africa - Thiocy_inoc_plan (SPAdes) | ecosystem: Engineered > Bioremediation > Thiocyanate > Unclassified | place: South... | reverse complement strand
CATCGTTCGTTCCAAGCGGGTTGTTTCCGATTGCCGCCGGCGAGGCGTCGAACGTCTCGCTCGATGCAACGTCGAGCTCGCTCGTCCTGCGCAAGACCTCGAGAGCCCACGGTCGGAGCCGTGCCACGTCGGAGCCAGGCGGCGGACCGGGGTCGACGTACGCGCCCGCCGGCGTGCTCCGGGTGAGCGCAAACGGCCGGACATCCCCCCACTGGGCTCCGATGTAGCTCTGAATGCCCGCGGGAAGGACGAGGCCGTTCTGCGTCGCGGCGATCGAGAGGTTCAGCGGTTGCCATTCGCCGAGGTCGACCACGCTCGTGCCTGGCTCGTCCACCACGAGGGGCGGGTTCTTCGGCTGCCACGAAGTAGTGTCCGCGTAGTCGGCAGCTTCGTTGGCGCCATCCGCCGCGTATGCCTCGATGTACTGGCGCGCGATCCGATTTCCGAGCGCGCGACCGGACGTCCCCGACTCGTCGTCGTTGGTCGGATCGAGGCCGAGTCGACCGAGGAACGCATCGAAACACGCACCCGACGTGGAACCGCCGACGGCCTTACCGTAGCGGTGGGTCAAGATTCGGTAGGCGGCGAAGCTGATCGCGTCGCGGCGAGCGTTCTCGACGTCGTCCGCTACGACCTTTTCATGAGAGAGCCAGCCGTCCGACACGGGCGAGTAGGCCGACCAGGCGTCCCACATCGCGGCCGAGAGATGAAACAGGTTACGAGCATGAACACCGGGCCGCGGGAGGTCGCGCCGGATCGCGCCGAGGATCTGCTCGTTCCAGCGCCGGGCGATCGACCGCGTGGGCGCGGGGTCGACCGCCTCTTCGGGACAGACCGGCGCTGTGGGAGGCACGACGTCCGCTTCACGCGGAAGCGTGGGGACCCCCGGGCCATGATGAAGAATGACGCCGCCGTCGAGGCGCGGCGACATGACGTTGCCTCCGACGATCCACGCGGCGCCCGTCGGATCGCACCAGACGCTGTGGAGCGACTCGACCGCGGACGGCGGCCGATGAGCAAAGTCGCTCCAGCGGCCGTCGGCACGCCGCAGAACGAGGCCCTTCTGCCCGACGGCCCAGCCGGCACCATCGGCAGAGACGCAAACGCCTTGCAACAGCGCCGCCCCCTCCGGCTGGCGTTCGACGAAGCTGTCGGCGCCATCCAGGAGGATGCCACGACCGGTTCCGCCGGCGATGGTGACGCCGCCAACTGCACCGAAGACCGCGAACAGGCGCTCGGTCGTCCCCGACGGCACGACCTCGAGGGGACCACCGTCACGGCTCCGGAGGATCGTCCCGCGATCGCCGACGATCCAGACGTTCCCGTCGTCATCTCCCCAAACCTTGAGCAGCGAAGGCACCTCTCCATCCGGCCGCCGCGGCAGGTCGCGCGGCAGCGGCACGGTCTCGAGCTCGCCGTCGCGCATCCGCCAGACGAAGCCATCCCGCCCCGCCGCTCCACCGACGGCCCACAGCTCGCCCGCCGGTGACGCCCAGACGCCGAAGACGGTCTGCTTACCGAGACCACGCGTGCGCAGGCGCTCGAAGCGCCCGTTCTCGAAGCGAAGGATCGTTCCCTCCGAGCCGCCGAAGTAGGCCTGACGGTGCCCCGTCGCGTGCACCCACCAGAGGTCCCCACGTTGCCCGGTCTGCAAGCGCTCCCACCTCGTACCGTCGAAGTGGACGACGGCAGGCCCTGCGCCCTTGTCGGCGCCGACGACCCATACGTCGTCCGATGCGGTGCCTCCCACCGAGAGGAAGGCAGTCGGTTCATCCGACGCGACCGTGCGCAGACCATCCGCCGCCGCGTCGTCGACAGGTCGAGGCAGGTCGGTCCCCGGCGCGATGGGAGCATCGCCGCCACAAGCGATCGCTACCCCGACCATCACGACGATTGAACCGACGACCAACTGTGTACGTCTCATGGGCGCGGCGATCTAGAGGAACGAATCCCTTAACGCAACTCCATTGCATTAAGATTGACGCCGCCGTCACGTCCTGTCACTTCATCGCTCATGCGAAGCGTCACCTCGATTCTGTGTCTCTGGTTCCTCGTAGGTTGTGTCGACGGAAGTCCCTCCGGCTCTCACGCTCGAGAGGCCGGTGCGGAGGGCGCCGAGAAGGAGCCGCGCGCCGAGCCGAGCGACGCCGGATCGACGGACTTCGAGACATCCCTGGACGTCGCGTGCTGGCATGGCGACGGATCGACGTGCAACCCACTCGACAACGCGGGGTGCAGCGATGGGATGGTCTGCGGGTTCCCTCGCGACGACGCACGACTCGTGCTCGTCTGCCGCGAGCAGAGAGCGCGTGCCGAGGTCGGCGCGACATGCAGCGACGTTGCAGGCGTCGACTGCGTCGCCGGTGCCTTATGCGTCTCCGGAAGCTGCAGGCAAGCCTGCTGCTCGGATGACGACTGTTCAACGCGCGGCCATCAGTGCATCGCGTTCGAGCCGAAGCTGGGCACGCTCGGTGTCTGCGGCGCCCCCGAAGCATGCAGAGATGCAGGCGATTCCTGCAAGTCCAACCGCGATTGCTGCTCTGGCGAGTGCCATGTCGGTCATTGCCACTGAGCCGAATGCTCCGAAGATGCTCCGAGCGAACCTCAACGCAGGATGACGGACGAGGCGCCGGCGCTCACATGTCCTCAAGCATCGTCATTTCTCTCGTGCTCGGCCTCCGTCATGCACTGGATGCCGATCACCTCAGTGCGATCGTCGCTCTGGTCACGTCCTCCGAGACGACATACGGCCCCGTCCCGACCGCAACAAGAGCATCACCGATGCCTCGCCTGGCAAGGGCCCTGGCCACGGCCGCCACGTGGGGTATCGGTCATACGCTTGCCATCATGCTGGTCGGGATCCCGGTCATCGGATTTCGCTCGACGTTGCCACCAGCCTTCGAGCCAATGTCGGCGTTTGCCGTGGCCACGATGCTGATCGTGCTCGGTGCGCGCAGCGTCCTCACGAATCGCGCCACCTCCTCTCGCAGGAGCCAGCACACGTCGTGGAAGTCGTTCGTCGTCGGTTGTACACACGGGCTCGGTGGCTCGGCTGCGCTCACCTTGCTGGCGCTCGCGTCACTGCCGACTCGCTTCGACGCACTCGCGTCTCTCGTCCTATTCGGCGTTGGCACCATCGGCGGGATGGTTGGCCTGACCGCCGTCATCGCCTGGTCGATGCACTGGCTCTCTCACAGACGACCGTCCGCTCTCGTGCACCTCGCGCGGTTCGCCGGCGCCGCATCCGCGGTGACGGGCGCATGGATCATGCTGCAGCTCTTCATGTCGCGCTGAAGTTTCCGAACGCGAATCTGCCGGCGACGAGGCTTCCCGCCTGACCCGAGGTTCCTCCGGGAGCGCCGCAACTACGGCGGCCACACCGAACTATGACGTTCGGCGACGAGCAAGACCTTGCCGGACCTGCAACCCCCTCGGGCGACCGAACTGCTGGTTGCTCATCGCACGACCTCGACCTCGGGCTTCACGGGGCTAATGGGACGAAGTCCCATCCCGCCAGGGAAGCCGTAGCTGGCATAGTAGTCCGTCCCCCAGACGGTGACTTCGAAAGGACCCTCACTGAAGATCTTCTGATGACCATAGCCGCACACTTTGTCGCCGAATTTCTGCGAGACGAAGTTCGCCGTCATGAGGACCCACGCATACTCGTATTCGCCGCCCGTACCGATCGGCTGAAACCCGGACACCTCCCCCGCACACTCGAGCGTTACTGGCAGGAACCCGTTTTCAGTCCTTCGACGAATGACCGTAAGTGACGTATTCGCGTACGTATGATCGGTGAAGAACACGTAGCGATCTAGATACTGGTCCGTCGGAACGACGTTGACGAACTCCGGGTCGCCATTGCTATTGGTCGCACCGTTAGGGTACTGAGCGCTCGGCATGAAGGAGCCGACGAAGAACGGGTGTGCCGCGTCTTGTGAGCGGACCGTGAATACGGCGTCCGTGGAGAACGAGACGCTCTCGCCGGCGGAAAGAGTCCTGGGAGCGGAGGCAGGTGGCCCGGGGTCGTACGTGAGCACCGTCCCATCGACGGCAGCCACGATGCTGTAAGGAGCGACGTCGCGAGCGCGATGAACGTCGTCCTTCGGGTCGGAGCTCCAGCGCGGACGGAACGGCGCGACCGCATACTCGTGCCCCCACTGCGCAGGAGGTGGAATCTGCTGTTGCATCAAGTCGCAAGCTTGCCATGACGACGGGACATACGAGCAGCGCGCGCCGCCGAAGAGTCCGATGGGTTTGTCGGCGCTGAGCAAGCTCCCCGTCAAGTCGCTGGCCTGCACGAACTGGAGCAGCTGTCCGCGCGACAGCGTCCATGACTTCACGTGCCCGGCGGCGGTTCCCACGACGCCCTCTCCGTCGGCGACATCGACCCTGGGCAGCACGGAGACCGTCGTATTGTCCTCACTGGCCACGATCTGAACGTAGCGGTCGCCCACCAGAGTGCGTGTGCCACCGGTGCCGTCTCCCGGACGCGCGCCAACGCGGCTGGGGCTCACGGCGATATAGCCTTTGTCGTACGACGAGATGGGAAGGAGCAGCGACGCCGCCGGGTAGTATCCCTTTGCACCGCCATATGGGAAGATCGCGTACGAGCTGACCGGCACGGAGCTCGATATGCGAAAAGCCCTCGCGAAACCGGTTCCGCGCGCGGCGACGCTCCCGACCCGCGCCGGCACGACCGCGTCCGGACAGGTGACGTGCGCACCCGTCATGTGAGAGAGGAACACGACCCCCACCTTGCCGGGCGCGAGCGGTCCCTCGATCTGGGTGTAGGCTGCGTTGCCTTCGGCGTCAGTCTGCACGTCATAGATGGATCGTGAGATGTCGATCGCCTCTCCGCCGAGCTCGGCCGAAAGGTCCGCCGGTTCGTCCCATGAGTTGGCGATGAGCGCCGCGTAACAGCTGCCTTCGTAGTCGTTGGGTTGGACGGCGTAGAACTCGCAGCCGATGGAGCCCTTCGATATCGCCGCTGCACGGCAAGCGCTGACGCAGCTGCCGTCGCCACACCCCTTCCCCGGACCGCATGTCTCGACCAATTCGTCGGCGCCGCCTCGAGAACTGCAGCCTCGAAGCACCGACTTCAGATCGCGAGAGCAGTAGAGACCGTCACATCCAGCGTCTCGCTGCTCGGGCTGCGCAGCGTCGAGGGTGTCCGGAAACACGCGCGACGTCTTGTCGAACCCGCTTCGGTCGTTGCCGCAGGACGCCACGGCGAGGGCGACGAGCCCAAGGACTGCGACGAAACAGAGGCGGGCGGGCGAGCTCCTCTGCCGCGGTTTGGCCGTCATCGAAACCTCACACTGAGGGGCTCGGGATGCGGGGCGCTGTCTACGGTACCCTGTCCGAGCTCGCCCTTCGTGTTCGCCCCCCAGCACTTCACCTCTCCGCTCTGGAGCAGCGCGCACTTCGCGCTGTCGGCTGCCGCGATCTGGACGACGGGTCCGCCGAGCGCCGAGGTGGCGATGAACGACATGGAGCTCGTCATGCTCATGTCCCCGGTGCCCAGCCCGCCGCTGCCGTTGGATCCGCAGCACTGGACGGTGCCGTCACTCAGGCGTACGCACGCGCCATTGCTGCCCAGAGCGACGGCGACCTGTCTCGGCTGAGCAGTCCCGTCGACACCAGCGGCGACGGGGAGCCTCTTGGTCGTCGTCGGGCCCGTCCCATCGCAGAGAAACGTCGGCGTCGTGCCGTGGACCCAGCACGCCAGCCGTCCGTTCGCGATCGCGCATGCGTGAGATGCGCTCGCCGCGATGTCCGAGACGCGCGGAAGGTCGAGCGCGATCGGGTAGGCACGCGCGGGCCCGCTCGGCGGGGCATCGCGGCCGGAGACGAAGCCCCACTCGATGAGCACACCATCGCTCGCGATGGCAAACGGGGCGCCTGATCGACCAAAGCGCTCGATGCCATAGGGAAGCAGGCGATCCGCAAGGCCGGGGGTCGCAGTCTGCACGGCGTCCGAGAGCGCGCTCCGCCCGAGCAGCCCGCTCGCCCCTCCATTGGCTCCCCAGCACCACGGCTCGCCGGTCTCGAGCGTCGCACACGCGAACGTCGACGTCCCCGCCGCCGACAAGACGTCGACACGACGCGCCGCGGCCGGCAATGGCACACTCGATGGACGAGGGTGAGGATCCGCGATGCCCTCGCTGTGCCCGAGGGCAGCGGTCGCGTTGCTTCCCCAGCACCACACGTTCCCGTCCTCGAGAAGCGCGCAGCTCGTGCTGTCGACCGCGCTGACCTGCAGCGCCGTCGTCAGCTCACTCACGGCGGCTGGCCCTGCTCCCGCATCCCCGGCGCTTGCGACGCCGAGCTGCCCCCGAGCGTTGTCGCCCCAGCAGCGGACGGTCTTGTCTTGGAGGAGCGCGCAGAAGTGTCCTCTTCCCGCAGTGATCTGGGTCACGCACGGAGTGACGGAGCACACGACCGGATCTTCCGGTGGTGGCGTCGGGCCGCCGTCTGCCTCGACGTCGCCCGCGTCGCGATCGCTCGCGTCGAGCCCCGGTTCGCCCGGAGACGGCGTGCTGGTGTCGAGCGAGGCGTCGGCCGGCGTGCTCGGAGCGACGAACGATGAGCTGTCGTCGTCGCCGCAGGCGAGCGCTGTCGCGCCCGCGAGGACGGAGCCGGTACCCAACCAGACCGTCAAGACCGAGATACGGTGGGTGCTACTCATAGTGGCCTCACATTCCGAAGCGCAATGTCCCTGCCAACAGCCCAGATCGTCCCAGCAGCCCCGGAGATGGCGTAGAGGTCCGACGTGATCGGCAGATTCGTCGCCGTAACCGCGGAGACACGCCAGTTCGTTCCGTCGTAGTGATTGATTCGTCCCCAAGCAGCGACCGACCAGAGCTCCGTCGCGCTCGTCGCGAAGAGCCCGCTACGCTCCAGGTACTGGTCGGTCCCCATGCGGCTGCACTCCCAGGTCGTCGCGCGCGAATCGGAATCGAATGTACCGACGGCGAGGCCCGTCGAGCGTCCGTTGAAGTTGCTCATGAGCCATACGCGGTTTGCGCGGGCCATCCCCAACGTCACTCCGCGCTTCGTCGTGACCACATAGTCGGCGCAGCTCGCGCTCGCACCGAACGAGGCGAACATCTCCACCCAGGTCGTCTCACCGCTCGGCTCGACCACGCGGCGCAGCACCGATTGGGCGTAGGGCCCCGACGATCTGGCCTCGGCCCCCGCGATGACGAGCTCGCCGGTTGGCGTCCCCAGCACCTTGTCCCATTTGAAACTGTTGGGACCGACCGGCGGCAGCTCTGCCGTCGAGAGATCGGACTCGAGCTCAAACGACGGAGCCCCTCCGCCACCGAGCCCGCGATGGCGAACGACCCGAGCGACACCGTACCGCGCGGAGCCTGACGCAATCTGCCTGCTCCCCGCGAACCAGACGTCGTTCGCGCTCGTTCCTCCGACGGCCTCGAGGACGGTGTCCACGTCTCCGGGGAGCTCGGAGAGCGGGATCAACGTCCATGTCAACGAGCTGGAGCTCGGCCCGGTGCCGTGCAGGATGCCGGTGGCGCTCGTGATCCAGAGGTCCGTCGGCCCGCTCCCCCAGATCGCGTAGAGAGCGTCGTTCCCGGCACGTGCGAGCGTCCAGGACTGGCCATCCCACCGGAAGACGTTCCCTTCGTCGCTCACGGCCCAAGCGACGCCCGTATCGTCAGCCCAAACGCTGCGCAGGCTCGTGGGCGTCGTGCTCGAAGGCAGCGGAGTGATGCACCACCCGTCGGCGCTGCAGGGCACGCGACCGTCCGCGCCATCGGCCTCCGCGTCGACCGGCACGCCTCCGTCATCGAAGGAGCCGTCCGCTCCGTCGGGAGGCGGGGTACGCGAGCCGTCGCCGCCATCGGCGTCCGACCGAGCAAGCGGCTCGTCGTCGGCGTCGGTACCACGGCCCGCGCAGGCGGCCGCCGCCATCGCACCAAGCAAAAGCGCGACGACCATGCGAGAGCGGTCCCGGTAATTGGACAAGCTCACCGCTCACCTGCTGCTTCGAGGCTGACGTCCGGGTTCAGGCGAACGATCACGCCTTTGCCGACGACCCAAACGTCTTTCGGGCCACTTCCCCAGATCGCGTAGAAATCATGGTTACCTTGATTCTTCATGTACAGGCTCGGACGCGTCCACTCGTTGCCGTCGTAGTGCAATATGGTGCCGCCTTTGCCGACGACCCAAAGATTCGTCGAGCTCGTGCCCCAGATCCCGTAGAGATCGCTCGTCGTCGGCACCGCGACGACGTCGAATCGTGGGACCGAACCGCCGCCGAACCGGCGGACGACACCTTGAAGTCCCACGGCCCACACGCTCCCATCCGGAAAGGCAATGACGGACGTGAGCTCGCGGGACGTTTGCGTGTCGAATGCGAGCCAAGGCGCCTCGCCGTTGGCCTCCCAGAAACCAATCGCTCGCGCCGCGTGGCCGCTCGGCCCGACACGCCAAATATCGGCCCCAGTCCCCCCGAACGCACTGAGCGAAACGAATCCATTCACGCCGACGCTCGCCCACGCCCCCTCCTTGTTCCGGAGGAGGAGACTCTTCCCTTGACCAAGGGGCTGCGGTGGCCGGCCCGGCGGTGGCCTGCTCGGGTCCCACGCGCCCCAACCGAGCCCAATCAAGAGCTGTTGACCGTTGGGCGCACCCAATATGGCATTATACGGATACGCAATCACTGGACCTGGAGCAGCCCCTCCAAGGTCCGTGAAAGCGACGCCACCGTCCGGAGCAACCTGGCCACGGAGCAACGTAGTCGTGGAGCCCGTGAGCCAGATCTCATTCTGGCCCGTCACCCAGAGACTACGGAGGGTGTCGAATACGTTCGTGGGCACCTTCGCCCATCTCGTGCCGTCGTAGTGAACGACTGTCCCCGCTGCGCCGGAAGCCCAGACGTCGTTCCTGCTCGTGCCACGCACGCAGAGCAGCGAATAACGAGCATCTAGGTTTGCGTCCTCTTCGCAGAAGTGGGCTGTCGCACAGCTCTTCGGCCGTTCACATGCGGGGTCGGCGCCCCCATCACATGGGGGCCCGATACCAGCGTCATCGACGCTCGCGTCGACCTGGTCGAGTCCAGGGCTGCCGTCGGCGAGCGGAATCGCAGACGCGGCATCCTCGTCCGAGCGGTCACCCTCGTCGGAGACGGCGCAGGCCGGGAGTGCGTACGAGGTCACGACGGAGAGGGTGAGGCTTGCGGCCAAGACGACGATCCGCTTCATTTCGTAGGTCCTTCCTCGCAAGGCTTCGTCACACAGACACCGCGGACGCATGGCTGCCCTGCGGACAGGTCACATTGGTTCCCGCAGGCCCCGCAGTTGGCGGGGTCGTTCGAGAGGTTCGTCTCGCACCCATTGGTGCGTTCGCCATCGCAATCGCCGTATCCCGTGTCACACGTGAGGCCGCATTGGCCCGAGAAGCACTCGGGCTGCGCATGGACCTGCGCGGCCGTCACGCCCGGGCAAACGACCTTGCATCCTCCGCAGTTGGCTGGACTGGACAACAGATTGACGCAGCCAGTGAAGTCACAATGGGTCTGGCCCTGCGGACAGCCGTCGCCCGTCAGGAGTTGGCAGACCAGCTTCCCGCTACTGTTGGATGCGCAGACCTCTCCGGGCGCACACGCAACTCCGCATGAACCGCAGTTGTCGGTGGTGTTGATGAGCGTCTCGCACCCGTCGAACAGATCACCGTTGCAATCAGCCCGATTGATCGCGCACACGAGCTTTCCGCACTCGGAACCGAGACAGGTGTAGCTCATGTAGTCAGGCGGCGCCGGGCGCCCACTGTCATCGCAGACGTTACCGCAGGCTCCGCAGTTGAAGACGTCGTTCGCAAGGTTTACGCACCGGTCATTGGGTTGACAGAGCGTATTCGGCGCGCGACAGCCACAATACCCGTCGATGCAAGGCATCCCCGAAGGGCACTTTACGCCACATGCACCGCAGTTGTTCGGATCGTCCTTGACGGAGACCTCACACCCGTCATCGACGAGACTGTTGCAGTTCGCATAGTCGCTCGAGCATTGGATGACGCAGGCCCCGTCTCGACAGTGCGTCTCCATCTGCAACTGCGGGCTGCCATTGCCGCCGTTGTAGACCGGGCAGACGTTCCCGCACCCCCCGCAGTTGTTGTCATCGGTCTGAAAGTCGATATCGCATTTGAATCGACTGTTCGGACACGTGCCAAACGGCGCAGGACACTCCGTATCGACGCACTGGTCGGAACCGGCACCGATCGGCGTCGATGCGTCGTTCGCCCCCGCTCCGGCCTCCGGTCCAGGCGTAAAGCTCGGTGTTCCGGAGCCATTGCCTGCGTCGACGTCGAAGCTGCGACCAAGGTCGAGGTCGGAGGTGCAGGAGACGATCGCGACGATTGCGGCGGTAGCGAGGAGCGAGGAGGCTTTGGTCTGCCAAGGGTATCGCGAGTTCATGTCAGTGCGTCTTTTCCGCTTCCATGGCGTGAGCTTTGTCGGCGAGGGCGCGGATTCGCTTCGCGACTGGGCTCGTGGGGTAGTCCTCGAGGAACCGTGAGGCGAGCGCCAACGTTGC
>Ga0209958_1002410_pt1 | contig 10562 bp, 8 predicted proteins | sample ThiBio_inoc_plan_FD_183942 | JGI IMG/M metagenome (GOLD analysis project Ga0209958, IMG submission 183942) | Wastewater bioreactor microbial communities from Cape Town, South Africa - Thiocy_inoc_plan (SPAdes) | ecosystem: Engineered > Bioremediation > Thiocyanate > Unclassified | place: South... | reverse complement strand
GCCTGATGGAGCTGCTGCAGCGCGAGCACCGCGTCACCCTGGCCGGCCCGACCACGCTGATGGCCATGCTCAACTCGTTGCAGATGGGCTTTCGCACGCTGGCGCTAGAGAAGCGCAGCAGCGAGGTCTGGCAGGTGCTGGGCGCGGTCAAGACCGAATTCGGCAAGTTCGGCGACGTGCTGGCGCGCGTGAAGAGCCAGACCCAGACGGTGCTCAACACCCTGGACCAGGCCGAGGTGCGCAGCCGCGCCATGGGCCGCGCGCTCAAGACCGTGGAAGCGCTGCCGCAGGACCGCAGCAGCGCGCTGCTGCCGCTGGACAGCGATCCCACCGACCCCGAGGCCCCTTGAACCCCCGCTTGCGCGTGGACCTCGCGCGGCTGATCGCTTCGCAGATCAGCGTGCACGCCTGCATGACCGGCTTTCGCATGGCCGCGCCCCTGATGGCGCTGCGCGAAGGCCACAGCGCCTGGTCGGTGGGCGTGCTGCTGGCGCTGTTTGCGCTGGCGCCGGTGTTCCTGGCGCTGCCCGCCGGCCGCTTCGCCGACCGGCACGGCCTGCAGCGGCCGGTGCGCCTGGCCGTTACCGTGGCCAGCGTGGGCGCGCTGGCGGCGGTGGCCTGGCCCACGTTCTGGGTGCTGTGCCTGTCGGCCACCACCTGCGGCGCGGCCAGCGGCCTGGCCATGATCGCGCTGCAGCGCCACGTGGGCCGGCTCGCGCACGACGCGACCGAGCTGCGCCAGGTGTTCAGCTGGATGGCGGTGGGCCCGTCGATCTCCAACTTCCTGGGGCCGGTGCTGGCCGGCTTCGCCATCGACCACGCGGGGTTCCGCTGGGCCTACCTGGTGCTCGCGCTGCTGCCCTGGCTGGCCTGGTGGTGGGTGCGGCGCACGCAGGAGCTGCCGCGCGAGCCCGCGCCCGAGGGCGCTCAGAAGCGGTCTTCGTGGGACCTGCTGCGCGAACCCGATTTCCGCCGCCTCATGGCACTGAACTGGATGCTGTCGTCCTGCTGGGACGTGCACACCTTCCTGGTCCCTGTGCTGGGCCACGAGCGCGGCCTGAGCGCCACCGCCATCGGTGCCATCCTGGGCGGCTTCGCGCTCGCGGCCACGGCCATCCGCGTGCTCATGCCCTGGATCGCCGCGCGCCTGCGCGAATCGGCGGTGATCGCCGCCGCCATGTTCGCCACCGCCGCGCTGTTCGCCCTCTACCCCTTCGCGTACGCGGCCTGGGCCATGGCCACGCTGTCCGTGCTGCTGGGCTTTGCGCTGGGGTCGGTGCAGCCCATGATCATGAGCATGCTGCACCAGATGACGCCGCCGCACCGCCACGGCGAGGCCCTGGGCCTGCGCGCCATGGCCATCAACGGATCGAGCGTTGCGATGCCCCTGCTGTTCGGCTCGGCCGGGGCGGCGGTGGGCGTGGCCTATGTGTTCTGGGCCGTGGGGGGCGTGGTGGGCATGGCCTCGCCCATGGCCTGGCGCTTGCGGCCGGCGGTCGCGCCGCCGGAGCGTTCGCGGCCTTGACGGCGGTCGGCCGCCGGCTCCCGAAAGCCCAGGCCGGTGAGGTAGATGTCCATGGTCTGGCGTCCGCGCGCGACCAGGTCGAAGGCCTTGGGGTCGAGCAGCCAGTTCTGGATCAGGCCATCGATCATCACGTGCAGGCCCAGCGCCGCCGCCGACAGGGGAATGGGCAGGCTCAGGCCCTGGCGTTGCGCGGCCAGCTGAAGGGTGTCTCGGGTCACGGCCATGCACTCGTTGCGCACCCGCAGGTGGCGATCGCGCACGGCCTGCATCTCGTCGGTGTATTCCACCTTGTGCGTGGCCACCTCGAACACGCGCCGCGTGCGCTCATCGCGCGCCGTCTGGCGCAAGGCGCTGCCCATGGTGTCGCGCAGGGAGCGCAGGGGATCGTCCTCGGCGGCGGCCGCGCGGCCCGCCTCGGCGAGTGAGGTCTCCAGCGGCAGGGTCACGCGCTCCATCATGGCGTTGAACAGGTCCGCCTTGTCCTTGAAGTGGTGGTAGACCGCGCCGCGCGTGGCGCCCGCGGCGGTGGCGATGTCGTTCAGCGTGGTGCCCGACACGCCCTTGGCCTGGAACAGGCGCTCGGCGGCGTCGAGCAGCCGGTTGCGTGTTTCCTGTGCTTCAGCTTTGGTGCGGCGGGCCATGAATGGACTTTGGTAAAAGAGGGGTTTTGCGGAAAAAAGCCGAATATACATACATTCACGTATGTATACTCGCGCGTTTCCCGAGCCCACCCGCGCGCCGAGGTCTATTCCATGCCCAGTTCCTTCCCGCTGCCGCGCTCCCGCGCGGCCAAAACCCTTGTTGCCATCGCCCTGGCCGCCCTGGTGGTCGCCTGCGGCAAGCAGGGCGCCCCGGCCCAGGCCGGCGGCGGCGCGCCGCCTCCACCCGAGGTGGGCGTGATCACCGTGGCTCTGGGCGATGTGGGCCTGGTCAACGAACTGCCGGGTCGCCTGGAGGCCTCGCGCGTCTCCGAGGTGCGGGCGCGCGCCGCCGGCATCCTCCAGCAGCGCCTGTTCCGCGAGGGCAGCGAGGTCAAGGCCGGCCAGCGCCTGTTCCAGATCGATCCCGCGCCGTACCAGGCCACGCTGCAGAGCGCGCGCGCCACGCTGGCCCGCGCCGAGGCCAACCTGACCCAGGCCAAGGCCCTGGCCGAGCGCTATGCCCCGCTGGTGAAGGAAAACGCCATCAGCCAGCAGGAATACGCCAACGCCCAGGCCGCGCAGAAGCAGGCCGAGGCCGACGTGGCCGCTGGCCGCGCCGCGGTGCAGACCGCCAATATCAACCTCGGCTACGCCAACGTCACGGCGCCCATCAGCGGGCGCATCGGCCGCGCGCTGGTGACCGAGGGCGCGCTGGTGGGGCAGGGCGAGCCCACGCCGCTGGCCGTGATCCAGCAGATCAACCCCATGTACGTGAACTTCACGCAGTCGGCCTCCGAGGTCTACCGCCTGCGGCGCGCCTTGCAGAGCGGCTCGCTCAAGGGCGCGGGCGATCAGGTCGCCCGCGTGAAGATCGTGCTGGAGGACGGCTCGGTCTATGGCCGCGATGGCCGCCTGCTGTTTTCCGACCTCACCGTGGACAGCGCCACCGGCCAGGTGACGCTGCGCGCCGAGGTGCCCAACCCCGATGGCGTGCTGCTGCCCGGCCTGTATGTGCGCGTGCGCATCGAACAGGCCACGGCGGGCAATGCCCTGCTGCTGCCGCAGCAGGCCGTCACGCGCACGGCGCAGGGCGATTCGGTGATGGTGGTCGATGGCGAAGGCAAGGTCGCGCCGCGCAACATCACCGTGCGGGGCCAGCAAGAGGGTCAGTGGGTCGTGACCGAGGGCCTCAAGGCCGGTGACCAGGTCATGGTCGACGGCTTCCAGAAACTGCGTCCGGGCGGCACCGTCAAGCCCGTGCCCTGGAAGAAGCCGGGTGAGCAGAAACCCAACGGGGCCGCGCCTTCCAAGGCCAGCTGAGGCAAGCACACATGGCGAAGTTTTTCATCGACCGGCCCATCTTCGCGTGGGTGATCGCGTTGTTCGTGATCGTGATGGGCGCGGTCTCCATCACGCAGCTCCCCATCGCGCAGTACCCGCCGGTGGCGCCGCCCTCCATCACGATCAACGCCACCTACCCCGGTGCGTCCGCCAAGACGCTCGAGGATTCGGTGCTGTCCATCATCGAGCAGGAAATGAACGGCTCGCCCGGCCTGATCTACATGGAGTCGGTGGCGCAGGCCAACGGCACCGGCTCGATCACGCTGAGTTTCCAGCCCGGCACCAACCCGGCGCTGGCGCAGGTGGACGTGCAGAACCGGCTGTCGCGTGCCTCGCCGCGCCTGCCGGCGGCCGTGACGCAGCAGGGTGTGCGCGTGGACCAGGCGCGCAGCAACTTCTTGCTCTTCACCATCCTCACCAGCGACGACCCCAAATGGGATCCGGTGGCGCTGGGCGATTACGCCACGCGCAGCGTGCTGCCCGAAATCCAGCGCGTGCCCGGCGTGGGCCAGGCCCAGCTGTTCGGCACCGAGCGCGCCATGCGCATTTGGATCGATCCGGCCAAACTGCTCGGTTTCAACCTGAGCGCGGCCGACGTGAACGCGGCCATCCGCGCGCAGAACGCCCAGGTCTCGGCGGGTGAAATCGGCGCCCTGCCCAACGTGGCGGGGCAGGGCATCTCGGCCACCGTGGTGGTCAACGGCCAGCTCGGCACGGTGGAGGAGTTTGGCAACATCGTGCTGCGCGCCTCCCCCGGCGGCGCCACCGTGCGCCTGAAGGACGTGGCGCGCATCGAACTCGGCGCGCAGGCCTACGCCACCTCGGCCCGACTGAACGGCAAGCCCTCCACCGGCATCGGCGTGCAGCTGTCGGCCAGTGGCAATGCGCTGGCCACGGCCGACGCGGTGCGCGCCAAGCTCACCGAGCTGGAGCGCTTCTTCCCCGAGGGCATGAGCTGGACCATTCCCTACGACAGCTCGCGCTTCGTCAAGATCTCCATCCAGCAGGTGGCGCAGACGCTGCTGGAGGCCGTGGCGCTGGTGTTCCTGGTGATGTTCCTGTTCCTGCAGAACTTCCGCTACACCATCATCCCGACCATCGTGGTGCCGGTGGCGCTGCTGGGCACCTTCGCCGTGCTGCTGGCCATGGGCTTCTCGATCAACGTGCTCACCATGTTCGGCATGGTGCTGGTGATCGGTATCGTGGTGGACGACGCCATCGTGGTGGTGGAGAACGTCGAGCGCATCATGAGCGAGGAAGGCTTGCCACCCTTGCAGGCCACGCGCAAGGCCATGGGCCAGATCTCGGGCGCCATCATCGGCGTGACCGTGGTGCTGATCTCGGTGTTCGTGCCGCTGGCCTTCTTCAGCGGCTCGGTGGGCAACATCTACCGCCAGTTCGCGGCGGTGATGGGCGTGTCCATCGCCTTCTCGGCCTTCATGGCGCTGTCGCTCACGCCCGCGCTGTGCGCCACGCTGCTCAAGCCCGTGCCCAAGGGGCACCACGTCGAGAAGAAGGGTTTCTTCGGCTGGTTCAACCGCGGCTTCGCGCGCACCACCGGCGGCTACTCACGCACGGTGAGCGCGCTGCTGCCGCGCGCCGGCCGCATGCTCATCGTCTACCTCGCCATCGGCGCGGCGGCGGCCTGGGTGTACGTGAACCTGCCCACCTCCTTCCTGCCCAACGAAGACCAGGGCACCATGCTGGTGAACGTGCAGCTGCCCCCGGGCGCCACGCAGGAGCGCACGCTGGAGGTGATGGAGCAGGTGGAGGGCTTCGTGCTCAAGCAGCCCGAGGTGGAAAGCATGGTCAGCGTGCTGGGCTTCAGCTTCTCGGGGCAGGGCCAGAACGCCGCCCTGGCCTTCGTCACGCTCAAGGACTGGGCCGAGCGCCACGCGCCCGGCAGCTCGGCCGAGGCCGTGGCGGGCCGCGCCTTCGGCGCGCTCATGGGCATCCGCGACGCCTTCATCTACCCGCTGAGCCCGCCGCCGATTCCGGAGCTGGGTGCGTCCTCGGGCTTCAGCTTCCGCCTGCAGGACCGGGGCGGCCTGGGCCGCGAGGCCCTGACCCAGGCGCGCGGACAATTGCTGCAGCTGGCCGCGCAAAGCCCGGTGCTCGCCCAGGTTCGCCCCGACGGCCTGGAGGACGCGCCGCAGCTGCAGCTCGACATCGACCGCGACCGCGCGCAGGCGCTGGGCGTGGGCTTCGACGCCATCAACGCCGCCATCGGCACCGCGCTGGGTTCCAGCTACGTGAACGATTTCCCGAACAGCGGGCGCCTGCAGCGCGTGGTGGTGCAGGCCGAGGCCGCGGCGCGCATGCAGCCCGATGACCTGCTGCGGCTGAACGTGGTGAACAACCGCGGCCAGGCCGTGCCGCTGTCGGCCTTCGCGTCCACGAAGTGGATCACGGGGCCCATGCAGACGGTGCGCTACAACGGCTACCCCACCATGCGCATCAGCGGCATGGCGGCGCCGGGCTACAGCACGGGCGCCGCGCTCAATGAGATGGAGCGCCTGGCCGCGCAGCTGCCGCAGGGCATCGGCTACGAATGGACCGGCACTTCGCGCGAGGAAAAGCTCGCCGGCGCGCAGGCCATGGTGCTCTATGGCTTCGCCATCCTCGCGGTGTTCCTGTGCCTGGCGGCGCTGTACGAAAGCTGGACCATCCCGCTGTCGGTGATTTTGGTGGTGCCGCTGGGGGTGGTCGGGGTGCTGCTGGCCACGCTCTTGCGTGGCTACCAGAACGACGTGTACTTCCAGGTCGGCCTGATCACCATCATTGGCCTGTCGGCGAAGAACGCGATCCTGATCATCGAGTTCGCGAAGGACGTGCAGGCCCAGGGCAAGAGCGCCATGGAAGCGGCATTGGCCGCGGCCCGCCTGCGTTTCAGGCCCATCATCATGACCTCGATGGCCTTCACGTTGGGCGTGGTGCCGCTGTTCATCGCGTCGGGCGCGGGCTCGGCCAGCCAGCGCGCCATCGGCACCGGCGTGATCGGCGGCATGATCTCCGGCACCCTGCTGGCCGTGTTCTTCGTGCCCCTGTTCTTCGTGGTGGTGCGCCGCTTCTTCAAGGGCAGCGAGCGCCAGCACCAGCGCGACCGCGACAGCGCGCGCGCACATGGAGTCGACAACGATGAATCCTGATTTCACGACCCGTCTCGGCCCGCTGGCGGCGGCCCTGCTGCTGGCCGGCTGCTCGATGATTCCCACCTACGAGCGTCCCGCCGCGCCTGTGCCGCAGGCCTATCCGCAAGCGGCCGATACCGCGGGCGTGCGCAGCGCGGCGGACACCGCCTGGCGCGACTTCGTGCAGGACGCGCGCCTGCGCGAGCTGGTGCAGCGCGCGCTCGACAACAACCGCGATCTGCGGGTCGCCACGCTCAACATCGAGCGCGTGCGCGCGCAATACCAGATCCAGCGCGCCAACCAGTTCCCCACCATCGGCGTGGCCGCCAGCGGCAACCGCCAGCCGAACGGCAGCGGCGGCATCCAGAGCACCTACAGCGTGGGCCTGGCCCTGAGCACCTGGGAGATCGACTTCTTTGGCCGCCTGGGCGCGCTCAAGGAGGCCGCGCTGGCCGACTACCTGGCCAGCGAGCAGGCGCGCAACGCCGCGCAGACCAGCCTGGTCTCGGCGGTGATCAGCAGCTGGTTGAGCCTGCAGACCAACGAGGCTCTGCTGGCCATCACGCGCCAGACCCAGGCCACGCGCGAGGACTCGCTGCGCCTGACCAAGCTGCGCTTCGACAACGGCGCGGCCTCGGCGCTGGATCTGCGCCAGGCCGAGTCGCTGGCGGCCACGGCCCGTGCGGCGCTGGCGCAGCAGCAGCGGGCGCGCGCGCTCGACGTGAACGCGCTGAACCTGCTGGTGGGCGAGCCGGTGCCGGCCGAGCTGCTGCAGGTGGCCGAGGCCGACGCCGCCTTGCTGGCGGACGTGCCGGCCGGCCTGCCCTCGGATCTGCTCACGCGCCGCGCGGACATCCGCCAGGCCGAGCAGACCCTGATCGCGGCCAACGCCAACATCGGCGCGGCGCGCGCGGCCTTCTTTCCGCGCATCACCTTGACCGCGAGCGCGGGCACGGCGAGCAGCGACCTGTCGGGCCTGTTCAAGGATGGCAGCTGGGGCTTCACGCTGAACCCGGTGGCGCTGCTGCCGATCTTCGACGCGGGCCGCAACCGCGCGGGCCTGCAATCGGCCGAGGTCTCGCGTGACATCGCCGTGGCGCAGTACGAGAAAGCGATCCAGACGGCGTTCCGCGAAGTGGCCGACGCGCTGGCCGGCCGCGCGACGCTGGCCGACCAGCTGCAGGCGCAGCGCGACCAGGTCACGGCGGAGGAGGACCGCTTCCGCCTCGCCGACCTGCGCTACCGCAACGGCGTGGCGAGCTTTCTCGACGTGCTGGACGCGCAGCGCGCGCTGTTCGCGGCGCAACAGGCCGAAGCGCAGACGCGCCTGGCCCTGCAGCAGAACCGCGTGGCGCTGTACGCGGCGCTGGGCGGGGGCTGGCTGGAGTGAGCCCGGGCCGGTGGGCTCAGCCCGCCGGCAACTGGTAGAACTTCACGATCGCTTCCCAGGCCACCTGGGGGTCGTCCACGTACTGGAAGAGCTGCAGGTCCTCGGGCGAAATCGTGCCTTCTTCCACCAGCAGATCCAGGTTCAGCAGGCGCTTCCAGTAGTCGCTGCCGTACAGCAGGATGGGCACGGGCTTGGACTTCTTGCACTGCACGAGCGTGATGACCTCGAACAGCTCGTCCAGCGTGCCGAAGCCGCCCGGGAAGGCCAGCAGCGCCTTCGCGCGCATCATGAAGTGCATCTTGCGCAGCGCGAAGTAGTGGAACTTGAAGCTCAGCCGCGATGGGATGTACGGGTTGGCCGACTGCTCGTGCGGCAGCGCGATGTTTAGGCCCACGTTGAGCGCGCCCTCGTCGTGCGCGCCCCGACTGGCCGCTTCCATGATGCCCGGCCCGCCGCCGGTGCAGATGAAGAGCTTCTCGTGCGGCAGGCAGTGCGCGCTGTACTGGGCCACGATGCGACCGAACTCGCGCGCCCGGTCGTAGTAGTGGGCGTTGCGCACCATGGCGCGGGCCTTGGCGATGGCGCGCGGTTCACCCGAGGCCTCGGCCGCGCGCAGGCTGGCCTCCGCCTCGCTCTGTTCGCGAAAGCGCGCGCTGCCGAACACCACGATGGTGTTCTCGATGCCCAGCTGTTGCTGCGCCAGATCGGGCTTGAGCAGCTCCAGCTGCATGCGGATGCCGCGCGTCTCGCGCCGCAGCAGGAACTCGGGGTCGGCGAAGGCCAGACGGTAGGCGTCGGCGGCCAGCGGGTTGCCGCTGTCCGCATGGGCCTGCAATTCGGCCCAGGCGTCGGCCAGGCGGCGTTCGGTGATGTCGTGGGTGGCAGGGGGGGAGGTGTGGGCGTCGGTCATGTTCTTCACTCCGGGGTCACAGCCCGAGGGCCAGGGCCAGCGGCACGAAGACCACCGCCAGCGCGTTGCCCACCATGATGGAGGCGGCCACTTTTTCGGGTTCCTGATGGTATCGGTCGGCCAGCATGAACTGGATGACGGCGGGCGGCAAGGCGGCGAACAGCAGCAGCTGGCCGCGCGCCGCGCCTTCCAATCCCATGGCCCAGGCCAGCGGGATGCCGATGGCCAGGCCGATCAGGGGACGCGCCAGCGCGCCCAGCAGGCCCAGGGCCAGGCCCTGGCGCGTCAGGCCGGTCAGCCGCACGCCCAGGGCGAACAACATCAGCGGCAGCGCGGCGTCGCCCAACAGCTTCAGGCCCGACAGCAGCACCGGCGGAGGGCGCAGTTCGGTGAAGGCGCTGAAGAAGCCCAGCATGGTGGCGATCATCAGGGGGCTGAGCAGCAGGTCGCGCGTGCGCGCGGCGGCGCTGGTGATGCGTGCGCCCAGCGAGAAGTGCAACAGGTTGCTGACCGAGAACAGCGCCACCGCGGCGCCGAAGTTCGCGGGTCCGAAGGCCAGCAGGGCCAGTGGCAGGCCCATGTTGCCGCAGTTGTTGAACATGACCACCGGCACCAGGGTGCGCGGCTGCGCGCCGAAGGCCTTGGCCAGTGGCCAGGCCAGCAGGCCGCTGCCCAGGATCAGCGCCGTGCCGCCGATGAGCAGCGGCACGTGCTCGCCGATGGCGAAGTCGCGCGAGGCCAGGGCCGAGTACACCAGCAAGGGCGCCAGCACGTCGAGCGAGATGCGGTTGAAGCTGCTGAGGTCCGGCGGGCGGCGGCGCGCGTAGCCATAGCCAATGGCCACGATCAGGAAGACCGGGATGATGATGTCGGCGATGCGGGCGATCAGGTCCATGGCGCTCGGGCGTGGCGTTCAAAACAGAAGGGCTCCCTGTGGAGCCCTTCGTATCGCGCAATGGAAGCGGTCAGACGCGCTTGCGGTATTCGCCCGTGCGCGTGTCGATCTCGATGCGATCGCCCTGGCTCACGAACAGCGGCACGGGGATCTCGAAGCCGGTGGCGATCTTGGCCGGCTTGAGCACCTTGCCCGAGGTGTCGCCCTTGACGGCGGGTTCGGTCCAGGTGATCTCGCGCTCCACGCTGGTGGGCAGTTCCACCGAGATGGCCTTGCCTTCGTAGAACACCACCTCGACGGCCATGCCGTCTTCCAGGTAGTTGAGGGCGTCGCCCATGTTCTCGGCCTCCACCTCGTACTGGTTGTAGTCGGTGTCCATGAACACGTACATGGGGTCGGCGAAGTAGGAGTAGGTGCACTCCTTGTGGTCCAGGATGATCTGGTCCATCTTGTCGTCCGCCTTGAAGACGACTTCGGTGCCGATGTTGCCGAGCAGGCCCTTGAGCTTCATGCGCACGGTGGCGGCGCCGCGGCCGCCGCGGGCGTATTCGGTGCGCAGGACGATCATCGGGTCCTTGCCGTGCATGATCACGTTGCCGGCGCGGATTTCTTGGGCGATTTTCATGAGGGAGTTCCGTTGAAGGGATCGCCCGGCGGTTCGGGCGAGGGGCCGGCATCGGCGGTGGATGGACCGGGCCCGGGTTGCGGGTTTGTCGCGAAACCCAAGAT
>Ga0209958_1002405_pt1 | contig 10578 bp, 7 predicted proteins | sample ThiBio_inoc_plan_FD_183942 | JGI IMG/M metagenome (GOLD analysis project Ga0209958, IMG submission 183942) | Wastewater bioreactor microbial communities from Cape Town, South Africa - Thiocy_inoc_plan (SPAdes) | ecosystem: Engineered > Bioremediation > Thiocyanate > Unclassified | place: South... | reverse complement strand
TCATCCGTCAGGCTGGCGCCGCGCACCACGCAGACGGCATATTGCGCCATCGCATCTTCCACGAAATCGATCGCTTCCTGAGAGAGCGGAACCGATGTGTCGAGGCCGGTGATCTCGCCCACGAAACGCGGGTGGAGCTGCTTTACCTGCATGGTCATTCTTGCCTTCTCATCCTCGTCCGGCCCTTTGCCAGCCTGCCCTGGCGCCTGCATTGCACAGGCGCGCGGGCAAGGCGTGGCCAATGACCGGCGCTTTCCCTTTTCGCCCAATCTGCCGGGGGCGCATGACCTAAAATAGTGGCCTCTTTTGCGCGGCGGGCAAGGCCGGGTCGCACTTCGCCATGGTTTAATTGACGGCACTATTTTCACCCCGCGCGAAGGGCGCACATTTCCCCCACGCAGAAAAGCAGGCGCGAAAAGCGCTGGTGGCGGCGTGCCGAAGGCGCGGCGCAAAGAGGAAAAAGACAAGGCCGTAGAGGCCAGTCCGGGGGAGGCCCAAAGATGTCTGTTACCACGAAAAGTGAATCGCATTTTGGACGTAGCGTGCGGGTTCTGGCCCTGCTGAGCAGTGCCGCCGTGCTGGGGCTGTCGGTTCCGGCCTTCGCGCAGGAAGCCGATGCCGAGGCGGATGCATCCCAGTCTGGCAGCAATACGATCATCGTTACCGGCACGCGTATTCAGGGTGTCGCCCCGGTCGGCTCGGACCTCGTCCAGCTCGGCACGGAAGATATTCTGGCCACGGGCCTGACCAGCACGGCGGATGTGCTCAACACGGTCCCCTCGATTCTCCAGATCGGTGGCGGCAATGCCTATACTGGCGGCCAGTCCCAGCAGGGCAGCACGCTCAGCTCGTTCAATTTCAACAAGTCGCCCAATATCCGCGGCTTCGGCTATGGCGCCACGCTCAGCCTGATGAACGGGCACCGCGTGCCTTATGAAGGCGGCAATATGAACGCCTTCGACGGGGACAATCTCCCCGCCCAGATCCTCCAGCGGATCGACGTGGTGGAAGATGGCGGATCGGCGCTCTACGGCGCGGATGCTATCGCCGGCACGGTGAACTACATCCTGCGCAAGCCGGAAAATACGCTGGAAGTCTATGCGGGCTACGGCACCAATGAGGGCGATCAGAACTCCTATTACATCACCGGCGTGGGCGGCGTGCGCTGGGGTGAAGGCACCGCGCTGGAAGGCGGGATCATCGTGTCCTACCAGCATTCGGACCAGGACATGTTCATGGCTTCCAAGCGGCCGGATCTCTATAATGACGATCTGTCGCCCTATGGCGGCCAGCCTTCGCCGATCTATGCCTCGCCGGGCAATATTCTCATCGGCGGCAAATATTACGCCATCCCCGCCGGGCAGAATGGCGAGAAGCTGACCCTGGCCGATCTCGGCGCTGCGGGCAGCCCCAACCGGCAGAATACCTGGACCAATATCGGCGTCATCCCCGAGATGCAGGCTGACCGTGTCGCGGTGAATTTCGAACAGAACCTCACGGACTGGCTGCGCGTGTTCGGAGACGGCTATTATGTGAAGCGCCACATCCTGCTCAATGGCCCGTCCTCGCCCACGGCAAACCGGGCATTGACCTTCCCCACGGGCATGCTGCCCAAGGTGCCCAACACCAATCCCTACAGCCCCTGCAACCCCAGCCATTATGCGGGCGGGGTAGTGACCGGCCCGGCCGACCTGGTGGCGGCCTGCGGTGCGGGCTATCTCGAAGTGGCCTATAACACTGTCTACGATGTCGGACCGCCCCAGCGGACCGGCAATACGGAAGGCTATACCTATGGCGGCGGCGCGGAGATTACTCTGCCCTTCGACTGGACGGTAACGCTCACCGCCTATGCCGGGACGCAGGATGAAGACGCCACGGCCACTCAGCTGGGCGGCACCACTCTGCCGGTGGGCTTGGGCAGCTTCAACTTCTTCTGCGATTCCAGCAAATTCGATTGCACGGACGATGCCACCGCCAAGGCGATGCTGGCCACCACCCTCTCGCTGCGGAACCATACCCGCTATGAGATGGAAGATTATGCCGTGAACGCCAGCGGCACGCTCTTCGCGCTGCCGGGCGGGGATCTGAAGGCGGCCATCGGCGCCGAATATTACAAGGGCAGCCTGCTCAACGAGAACAATCTGGGCACCTATCGCCTCAATCGCCGCGATGTGAAATCGGTCTATGGCGAATTGTACATCCCGCTCATCAGCTCCGACATGGGCGTGTCCTTCATCGACAAGCTCGAACTGACCGCGGCGCTGCGTTATGACGATTACAGCGATGCGGGCGGCACCACCAATCCGCGCTTCGGCATCAACTTGTGGCCGACGGAGAGCCTGAAGCTGTTCGGCAGTTACGGCACTTCGTTCCACGCGCCGGGGCTTGGCGATAACGATCCCTATTCGCAGACCAGCGCCCTTTCCACCACGGTGTCGGGTGGCCAGATATCCCCGTCGATCTGCGCGGCCTGTCAGGCGCCGGGCCTTGCCCAGGCGGCGATTTACCAGACCATCGGCGGGGCCAATGGCAATCTGAAGCCGGAAACGTCGGAAACCTATTCCTTCGGCGCCCAGTGGAAGCCCAGCAGCGTGCCGGGCCTGACCGCCTCGGTGAAGTACTGGCACACCACCTACGAAGGCCAGATCAACGCCCCGGCCTATAATGTCGGCACCATTTCGGCGATCAATCGCGGGATCTACAATTCGCAGATCATCTACAACCCGGCGATCTTCCCCACACTGGCGGCGAACAACCCGATTGCCTTCTTCGGCAACACGGCCACGCTCGACCCGACAAAGCCCGGCTGCTCGGCCGCGATTGGCCAGCAGGCCAATACGCAGGCCGTTTACGATGCGATGATCCAGTGCTTCAATTCGGGCGGGGAACGCGGGGGCCTGTTCGGCGTCCCGACCACTTCCGACAAGGCGCTGGCCTTGGTCAATGGCCGCCGCATCAATGCCGGCACGACCGCTGCCGATGGCTTGGACTTCACCGCCAATTACAGCTTCGACAGCGGCATCGGCCAGTGGGACATTGGCGGCCTTGCCACCTATGTTCTCCATTGGAAGGTTTCGCCGATCGATGGCGCTCCGTTGACGGATGAAGTGAACATCTTCGGCTATCCCCAGCAGTTCCGCGCGCGCGGCTATGCGCGGTGGGGCAAGGATACGGGCATCGGCCGCCTCAGCGCGGGGGCCTATGTGAATTACGCCAATTCCTATGAAATGGACCCCGGCCAGCTGCCGGTGGGCGTCCCGGCCTCCTACGCAAAGATCGATTCCAACACGACCGTGGACCTGACGATCGGGCTCGATACCGGCGATCAGGGATCGTGGCTGGCCAAGGACTTCACCCTGATGCTCAGCGTGCAGAATGTCTTCAACACCGATCCGCCGCTGGTGGTGAACCAGGCTGGCCTTGCGGGCACTGCGCTGCGTTTCGACCCGACCTTCGCCAGCCCGCTGGGCCGTGTGATCCAGGTCCAGATCGGCAAGAAGTTCTGACGATCCTCCCAGCCTCTGCCGGGTGTCCGCAAACGGGCGCGCGGCAGAGGCACCTTGATGTGTGAATTTTGGAACAGGGAGTGGCCGGATGGCCGATGTCGCAGTCGAACAGGCAGGTGTCCCAGGCCGGCCGGGGGCAGTTGGGCCGGGGGCAGATGGGGCGGGGAGCGCGGCCTTGAGAGGGGACGAGGCCGCGCTCCATCGCTCCATGCCGTCCATCGGGCAGGCCTATTTCGCCGCCGCTGTGCTCGCGGTGGCGCAGATGTGCGCTACGCTCAACAATGGCGTCACGACCTTGCTGGTGGAAGCGATCAAGCGCGACCTTCAGCTGACCGACATGCAGATGGGCTATCTGCTGGGCTTTGCGGGCGTGGTCTTCTACGCGCTGATCGGCATTCCGGCGGCGCGGCTGGCGGATCGCTATAATCGCAAATGGCTGCTCGCTGGTTCGATCATGGTCTGGAGCGCGGCCACGGCAGCCTGCGGCTTTGCGGGCAATTTCTGGCAGTTCTTCGCCGCGCGGTTCGGCATTGGGGCCGGGGAATCGATCAACGGCCCGCTATCCTATTCGCTGCTGGCCGATTATTTCCCGCCCAACAAGCTGCCACGCGGCATTGCGATCTACAATGTCGGGTTGCAGGGCGGCGGGGCCCTGTCGCTGTTGCTGGGCGCTTTCCTGATCCAGCTTTTCGCCAAGACGCCGGTAATGGATGTGCCGCTGATCGGCACTGTGCGGGACTGGCAGATGGTGTTCATCATCACGGGTCTGATCGGCCTGCCGGTGACTTTGCTGGTGATGGCCATTTCCGAACCGCCGCGCCGTTCTGCCCGGCTTTCCGCCGTGATGGGAATGGAGGCGAAGGATGCCAGCCTGATGGAAGTGCTGGCCTATCTGCTGCGCAACTGGCGCCTTTATGGGCCGATGTTCCTGGGCCTTTCGCTCACCTCCATCCACATGATGGGCATGGGCAACTGGATCGCGGCCTTCTTCTCCCGGACCTATGGCTGGGAGCCGTCAACCTTCGGCTCCTATTCCGGGCTCCTCACGCTGGTACTGGCGGGCCCCGCCCTGATCGGTGCGATCTGGGTGAACGAGCTGTTCCACAAGCGTGGCCATGCCGACACCAATATGCGGGTGATGGCCATGGGCATCACGGCGGCGGCCCCCTTCATGATCGCGGCGCCACTGATGCCTTCGCCCTGGCTGGCGCTGATCTTCAACGCCATCGGTCCCGCCTTCATGCTGGTGGCCGCGCCATCGCTGAACACGGCGCTGCAGATTGTCACCCCCAACGAAATGCGCGGGCGCGTGACGGCGATCTATCTGTTCATCATGCTGGCTGCGGGGGGCAGCATCGGGCCGACCCTGTTCGCCTTCCTGACGGAGCATGTCTTCGGCGATCCGGCCCTGCTGCGCTATTCGATCCTGACTTCGGCCGTGCTGACCTTCCCCACCAGCGCGCTGGTCTATTGGCTGGGCGTGAAGGCCTATCGCGAACGCATTCTGGCGATGCGGGCGGCGGGGCAGGCCGTCTGACCGGAGGCGTTTGCCGCACCCGGCCAATGTCGGCACTATTTTCAAGCGGCCGTGCCCAGCACTGTCGGACACAAGAAAATCCGGAAGGCCGGCGGCCTTTCCGGAGGTGATGGAGAGAGCCAGTGGACCATGCGGCTGCGAGCGACACGCTCGATCGCGAATATATCGATACTTTCGTGCGTTATTCCGACCGTACGGCGGATGGCGGCTATATCGAGCGCAACGGGCAATATTCCTTCGGCATGGAGGATCACGATTTCCGCGTGCGCAATGCCCGGCTGGCAAACGTCGCTTTCGCCACGCATGGCTTCACGCTGGTGAAGCACTCGGTCGATGTCGATTTTGCCGACAAGGAAGATTTCGAGCGCCGCTATTATCCCGAGGTGGAGCGGCTGGTGAAGGAGATGACCGGCGCCAGCGACGCCTTTGCCTTCATGGGCATCCTGCGGGGCGGCGAGGGCGATCTGGGCGGCGGCCCGGCGCTGAGCGCCCATGTCGATTTCAATGAACAGGCAGTGCGCGACTGGGCGGCCCGCATGCGTCCTGAATGGGGCGATATTTCCGGCAAGCGCCTGATGAATGTGAATGTCTGGCGCGGCACCAAGCCCGTATTCAACAGCCCGCTGGCAGTATGCGATGCGCGCAGCGTGGAAAAGGGTGACTTCATGCTCGTCCGCCTGGGGAAGACGGACGATCCCGTGACGCCCAAGACGCCGGGCGGCCTCAACATGGCCTATAATCCGAAGCACGAGTGGTATTATTATCCGGACATGCAGCCGGACGAGGCGCTGGTCTTCCGCCTGTTCGACACGGCCGATCCGCTCTGGCACATGAGCGGCCACACCGCGATTGTGGACCCCACTGCAGAGCTTGGCGCACCGAAGCGCGAGAGCTTCGAAGTGCGCACTATCGCCCTGTTCGATCAATGACGGCCTTGGCCGCCATCGACCGGAACGGGCATGCGGGGTTGCCCTCAGCCCTCCTTGGGTTGCGGCGCGCCGATGCGGAAGCTGACTTCCTCCACTCGCACGAGTTTGGCGTGGCCATCCTGCTGCCACGGGTCCTGCGCCATGCGCTGGCGCACTTCCTCTTCGCTGTCGGCCCAGAAGACGAACAATACATCGGCGCTCGGCTCCATAAGTCCGGCCATGGCGATGAAGTTGTCCGCTTCCAGCCCGCCGACAAAGGCAGCGTGATCGGCAAAGCCATCCTGTTCATGCGCCTCGCGGGAATGATCCCAGGCTTCGGTCCTTTTCACGATGGCGGCAAACGTCTTTTTCATTTCATAGCTCCTGCCTCTGGGGATAGGTGAATTTGATAAATCCTATTCTTAATATGGCAAGTAATTAATGGGAGAATTATTATGCAGGTATTCATCTTTGACTGGCTTGCCTATGGGGAGAACATTGACAAGTTCCGCGTCAATGGTGAACTGCCGCGTCTGGGTGCCAAGCATTTCGATCCGCAGGTGGCGATCGATACTTATACCGAGCATCTGGATGCCTGGGTGGAGATGGAAAAGCAGGGTTTTGACGGCCTTGCCATCAACGAGCATCACGCCACGCCCTATGGCCTCGGCAATTCGCCGAACCTGATCGCGGCGGCCATCGCGCGGCTGACGCAGCGCATGAAGATCCTGATCTATGCCAATCTGCTGCCGATCCACGAGCCGCTGCGTCTGGCGGAAGAACTGGCGATGCTCGATTGCCTGTCCAATGGCCGCTTGATCAACGGCGTGGGCCGGGGGGCGCCGCGTGAATACAAGATCTTCAACGTGCCGCTGGATGAATCGCGCAGCCGGTTCGAGGAAGCCTATGAAGTGATGCGCAAGGCATGGACGGAGGATCGCTTCGACTTTGCCGGCAAGCACTTCAACTACAATGACGTGTCGATCTGGCCGCGCCCGGTGCAGAAGCCCTATCCCCCGCTGTGGGTGCCGCTGACCGGATCGAAGGAAACTATCGAATGGGCCGCGCGCAATGATGCCGCGATCACCCCGGGCGTGTTCCCCGGCCAGATGCGGCAGGATACTTTGCGCTATTTCCAGAAATGCTCGGCCGAGCATGGCCACACAGTCACGCCGCAGAAGATCAGCATCATGGTCGATTGCTATGTGGCGGATTCCAAGGCCAAGGCCATCGAGGAATATGGCCCCTATCTGATGTATCTGTTCAACACGCTGCTGATCTACGATCAGGTGTTCCAGAAGGACGTGGCAAAGACCAAATATTACAGCTCCACCGCCTTCGAGCATCTGCGCGAAGGAACCAAGGGCACGCTGGCGCAGGACGATTCCATCTTCAACGAATGGACCATGGAATCCGTGCGCGCCGCCGCTGAACATATGCCCATCGGCACGGCGGACGAAGTGGTGGAACGGATCATTGCCGAATGTAACGAGGCTGGGGCGGATAACGTCCTGCTGGTCTGCAATCGCGGGCCGATGCCGCAGGAAATGTTCCTCAACCAGATCCGCCGCATCGGCAGCGAAGTCCTGCCCCGCCTTCAGGCGCATAAGGTGCAGGTCGTTCCCTTCGCGGAAGAGGCGTTGAGCGTGGCCTGATGGCGCTCCGGCCCATCGCCCCGTCCGGGGGCGGGGCCGGAATTGAGAGCACTATTTTCAACGGGTCCGCGATTCCTATGGACCTGAAGGCGCATTCGGAACCCGGCGGCATTGCCGCATCGGGGCCGGGAACAGGGCGCGACAAGGGAGAAGAAATAATGGCACGGAAGCGCGCAACGATCGTCATCGTCCCCGGCGCCTGGGTGGGCGGCTGGCGCTGGCGCACTCTCGCGGACGATCTGCGCGATCGCGGGCATTATGTGTTCACGCCCACGCTGACCGGGCTGGGCGAGCGGGCGCACCTGACCAGCCCGGCGGTGAACCTGTCGCTCCATGCGCAGGATATCGCCAATGTCATCAAATACGAGCAGTTGGAGAATATCCTGCTGGTCGGCCATTCCTATGGCGGGATGCCGGTTTCCGTGGCGACCGAACTGGTGCCCGAAGGAATCATCCAGTCGATCCTCTATCTCGATGCCTTCTATCCCGAAGACGGCCAGAGCCTGAACGATCTGGTCCCCGGCCCGCCGCACCTGCCGCCGGAGGGTGAGGAATATCTGGTCCCGCCGCCGCGAATGAACGCCGTGGGCTTCAACGCCCATATGACGCCGGAAGCGCGCGCGGCCTATGAGGAGCGGCGCACTCCGCAATCGGTCTATTGCTTCAGCGAGAAGGCCCGCCTTTCCGGCGCGCGGGAGCGGATTGCGCAGAAGACCTATGTGATCGCCACCGGCTATCAGAACGATACTTTCGGCCCCGTGGCGGCGAAGCTGCGGGAACGGCCCGACTGGCGCGTGGAGGAAATGCCCTTCACCCACGATCTCCAGCATGTGGCGGCGAAAGAAACTGCCGATATGATCGAATCCGCTCTGCCCTGAGGCAGGCCTATCTGGAAAGAACAGAGCCCCGCGCGGCAGCGGGGCCAAATCGGGGGAAGAATTCGGATGGCGAAGGAAACCGGGCAGCACCCGTTACTTTCAGGCGGTTACAAGCGTTGGCTGGTTTTCGTGCTGCTGCTGGTCAGCATCTTCAACTTTGCGGACCGGGCCATCCTTGCGGTGCTGGCCCAGCCGATCAAGGAAGATCTGCACCTTACCGATACGGATCTCGGCCTGCTGCAGGGTCTGGGCTTTGCCATCCTCTATTCGATCCTTGGCATTCCGCTGGGCATGATGGCGGAACGGGTGACGCGCACCCGGCTGCTCGCCGCCTGTGTCGCCGCATGGTCGGCCATGACCGTCGCCTGCGGCTTCGCCACCAATTTCGCGACGATGTTGCTCGGCCGGATCGGCGTGGGCATCGGCGAGGCGGGGGCGCAGCCGATCACCAATTCGCTGGTTTCCGACCATTTCCAGCCGAGCCGCCGCGCCTCGATCTTCTCGCTGATCCTGCTCGGTTCTCCGCTGGGCTTCCTGCTTGGGCAGTCCTTCGGCGGGATCGTGGCGAGCGAATGGGGCTGGCGCGCGGCCTTCTACATGATGGGCCTGCCGGGGCTGGTCGTGGCGCTGTTGGTGGCCTTCACCCTGCGCGAACCGCCGCGCGGCCTGGCGGATGGGACGGCCAAGCCCATCGCCGAACCTGCGCCTTCGCTGATGCCTGCGCCTTCGCTGATGGACGTGCTGCGCTATCTGTTCGGCAAGCCGACCTTCCGGCATTTGCTGGCGGGCTTCGTCATTGCCAGCTTCACCATGAACGCCATCGCCAATTTCGTGCTGCCCTTCTACCTGCGCGGTTTCGCCGTGCCACTGGCGACCATGGGCGTGATGTTCGGGGTGGTCAGCTTCTTCTCCAACGGGCTGGGCATGTTGCTGGGCGGCTTCGGTTTCGACGCGCTGGGCAAGCGCGATCTGCGCTGGGCCTTGTGGGGGCCGGCCATCGCCATGCTGGTGTGCATCCCGATCTATTTCGGCGCCTTCATGAGCCACGCGATCTACATCTCGCTGGCCTTCATCTTCTTCGGCAATCTCACCCTGGCCACCTTCATGGCGCCTTCCATGGCGGCGATGCAGAACATGGCGGGGCCAAGGATGCGGGCGACGACATCGGCCATTACCGCGCTGGTGATCGGCATCCTCGGCGCAGGGCTGGGGCCGACGGTGACGGGCATATTGAGCGACAAATTCGCGGTGGGCCTGTTCAAGGGCACCGATTTCCTCGCGAGCTGCCCTGGCGGTCGCGGCATGGATGGCATGGGCACCGCGCTCGATGCGGCATGCCTCATGGCGTCGAGCGATGGCTTGCGTTATGCGCTGATCAGCGTGCTGGGCATATTCGCTTGGGCGGCGCTGCATTATGTGCTGGCAGCGCGCACGCTTGAGCAGGACCTCTACGTCCGGCCGGGTGGGGAATAGGGGGCGGGCAGGCTCTATCTCTCCCCATTCCGTTCGTCCTGAGCCTGTCGAAGGACGCGCGCCAACGCCTGCCCAATAAGGGCGCTTGGGGCCAATGGTTTCCCGCGTCCTTCGACAGGCTCAGGACGAACGGGGCGATGGAGGTAAAGAGGAAGGTCGAGCCGGATTAAATCGGCCGGCTGCGGCTCATTTCCAGCATGACCCGCGCAGCCTCTTCCTTCATGCGGGCAAGGTCCATCCCCGCGCCCGATCCTGCCTGATCGAGCAACTGGCGCATCAGGCGGAAATAGCTGGCCTGTAATGTCACCGGCAGGCGCTCGGCCAGGAAGGGGTGGAAGCGCGCTTCATAGGCGGCGAGGCAGCGTGAGAACAGATCGATCACCGGATTGTCCGCCACGCGCGATACGAAGTGGACGAAATTGAGCAGGTCAAAGCGTTCCAGCACGTCGCCTTGTTCAACCCGCAGCAGCAGCTCTTCCAGCTTGGCCCTCTGTTCCGCATCGGCGCGGCTGACGGCCAGCGCGGGCATGAAGCAATTGAGCTGGAACAGGATCGTCCCGGCAGAGCGGACATCCATCTGCTGCCCGATGAGATAGGCCAGCAACAGGCGGATCGTGCCGG
>Ga0209958_1002404_pt1 | contig 10579 bp, 11 predicted proteins | sample ThiBio_inoc_plan_FD_183942 | JGI IMG/M metagenome (GOLD analysis project Ga0209958, IMG submission 183942) | Wastewater bioreactor microbial communities from Cape Town, South Africa - Thiocy_inoc_plan (SPAdes) | ecosystem: Engineered > Bioremediation > Thiocyanate > Unclassified | place: South... | reverse complement strand
AAATAACAAATTTATAGAAAATATATATACTAAAAGTTGATCAATACCAATAGAACAAACCATGATCCCTTAACAATAATAACAACGCCCATTTACACTCCCAATTCATAAATACAAACAATAAATCATCTAAACAATAAGAAAAAATCGTGTCACTGTTATATGTGGTGAGACAGGAAGTGGTAAAACCACACAAGTACCACAATTTCTTTTCAATTAATACAATCGTATTCTGATCACTCAACCAAGAAGAATCAGTGCCATCACTCTTGCCGAAAGAGTCTCTTATGAAATGGGGCATGAACTTGGAAAATAGGTCGGGTATAATGTCAGATTTTAGGAAAAGCGTACGCCTTAAACTAAAGTTACTTTCATGACTGATGGTATGGCAATTAGAGAACTCATGGTGAGAAAACATTTTGATGTCTTTGTTTTGGATGAGGCACATGAGCGTAGCATCAATACCGATGTTCTCATTTCTGTACTCAAAAAGATTTTATTCTAAACAAAACTAAAAATTAAAATCGTTATCATGTCCGCTACTATCGACTCTGCTAAATTTATGAATTTTTACAATACTGACGCATTGATTAATATCGAAGGTAGATCATATCCTACAGAAATTTACAATCTTTTTGAACCTGTTGATAATTATGTGGACTCTATGTTTAATGCGATAATGCAAGTACATGAAAAGTAAGAAAAGGGTGATATTTTGGCGTTCTTGACAGGTTAAGAGGAAATAAATACATTGTACAAAAAGATAGAAAAGACTAAATAACAGTTCAAAATTACAAATTTAAGGCCTTTAATGTTATATTCTGCTCTTCCTTCTGAGTACCAACACGAAATATTCGTTCCTTAAAAAGGCGACAATCCACCTCGTAGGGTTATCCTTGCTACAAATATTGCCGAGACCAGTGTCACCATTAACGGTGTTAGGTACGTTATTGATAGTGGTGTTATGAAAATTAGAGTCTATGACCCATTAAAAATGATCGATGTACTTTCAGTAGTACCAGTCTCAAAAGCCAACGCCTTACAAAGATCCGGTAGAGCAGGCAGATAAGCAAAAGGAAAATGCTTCAGGCTGTACTTGAAAAATGTTTTTGACGACCTTTAAGATCAAATGACTCCTGAAATTTTAAGAAGCGAACTTAGTGGACCAATATTACAACTGAAAGCTATTGGTATCGAGTCCATTACTTCTTTAGACTTTATGGACCGTCCTTCAGACACTACATTAACCTCATGTCTTAATTTATTAAGAGAAATAAAATGTTTAAAAGAAAATGAATAAAAAATAACAGATTATGGGTTTGAGGTCAGTAAGATTCCTATGCCTCCAATTCTCAGTCATTTGCTAATTTCATCGCTTGAGTTCAAATGCCCAGGAATCGTTTTGAGCATGTTGAGCATATTGTCGATTGAAAGCTTGTTTTATTCGACTTCAAGAGAAGCCCAAAGGGATAAAAAGACCGGTGTGTATGAAATTCTCAAAAAGTACCTTCCTATCGTCAACAAGAGCTCACTGAGCTTATCTTCATCAAACTCAACCCTCAACAACACCCAAACCCGAGTCCCAGTCATCAACATTAATAACGCTTACTCAAACATGAAAAAAGATAACTCTTCAACAATCATGTCAGATCACCTGGCCAAAGTCAATCTCTTGCACGAGTATATCAATTGCAAGAATAGAAGTGTTTTTTGCAAACAAAACATGCTAAATAAGAACAATATCAAAAGAGCAGTTTTGATCAGGGATCAACTTGAAGATTATTTGAAACAAATTGTTGCCGAAAGAAAAAAGAAGTCTTTCTTTACTAATGTCAATTAAAAGGCTAAAAATGAAGAAAAGTTCTCAGTCAATGATACTAAACTCAATCCTGAGTCGATTTCAAACTGGTTAAAATGTATGGAAAAATGTTCCATCTACAATACTGCCAAACTTTCCAAAGACGGATTTTACCTCATCAACAAAACAGGATAAAAAGCATACATTCATCCTGAGTCTTTGTGCTTCTACTTGAAGTAGAAACCCTCTGTTATCGTCTTCAATCAAATTGTCAAAACAACAAAAACTTATTTGAGAGATATTACTCCTGTCAATTGAGAAATCAAGTCAAAAACATAAATAAAGGTACGATCCTTAACAAAGTAAATGAAACTTGTTCAAAGAATGATTTTCTCTAATTGGAAATCATCTTGAAAAAATTCGAAACGTCAACTTTTATTTAATTTTGCTCGGATATTATATTTTTTTAAAATTGAATTTGATTTTATAAAGGAAAAACTTTTTTGTGAATGCATTATTGACTATAATGAAATGATTAAGCTTCCTAAGTTTAATCGACAGCTACTAATAATTTTTTATTTTAGTTTTAGAAATAGTTTTGTCTGAATATTAGCGAATTTTGTTGAATTAAAATAATTAACCAGATTTTAAATATTTAAATGCAGATAGAATAATTTCTATTCTATAATTTTTTAAATGAATCAGGACTAAACTCAATAGAAAATGGGAAGCAGTCAAAATCAAAAGACGATGGTCAGTAGAGGTCTTCTACCAATCTACTACAGCACAACTTCAGGAATGTCAAAAAATCTTGCCAATCAATTTCAATCTAGAGCTTAAGATATTGGTTTTGTCTCACCTGTTATGAACATTGGAGATATTGATCATGAAGAGTTTCTTCAGTATTAGGGTCCTATTGTAATGTTCTTGTCGACATATGGGAATGGCGACTCTCCAGCTGATGGAGGAACTTTTTTAGAATGGGTTTAGAAGTTATCTTGCTAAAATTCCTTGAAAAAGTTGAGTTTCACAATTTTAGCGTTGGGAAATTCATCTTTCTAACATTTTTGTGGACATGGACGAAGAATGACCTAAGCCCTTTTAAGTAATGGAGCGCACCAACTTATATAACTGAAAAAGTGTGATGCCCATATTTAGAGCTAAAGCGCCCCAGTCATATTCCCATCATGGTGTGAAAAAGTCCTCAATATTTTAACTCTTCAATACGAACTTAAGGATTATCCACTAGATAAGCTTACCAGTGGATTTAGCGTATAAGTAAAGCAAGGAAAAATCGATTGGTAATAATAAATTAAAAGAACTACATAGCATTTGGGAAAGTAGTTTATGAATTTTATCAAATCACCAAAAGCATAAGTCATTCATATCAAGTAGCTTAGAAATGATATCGCACATTCTGGTAGGTCAACGCTTTGGATTAGAATCAAAAGGCCTTAAGTTCTTCAATTATGGCCTGCATGTAATATTCATATCTATCCTTAAAATGTGTTTGCTTAACTTAAATAACATGAGGAAAATCAAATTATAGAGTTTGTTCCTAAGAAGGGTAATAAAGTTCCTTTCCCTTCAATGAATATTGCTGATCTTAAGAAGTTGGTTAATATGAGACAAAAGCCATCAAACAAACTTATTAAAAATGCCATTCTTTACAGCTAAAAGTCCAACGATATTAAAGAAAAATATAGACAAATCATTAAAGACAATAAAATTGAATAGTTAGTATGTCAAAATATTCTCGATGACCTTGAGCCAAGCTTTGAGTTCTATGCCGATTTAGGTCTCAATTTACCAAGAGCCTACACTTTGGCATCGTGGAAAAATAATAGCGAATACATTGACCTCTGTATTTCTACCTTGTAAAAGGGTCTTACAAGCACATTTTTAAGATCATTCCCAAAAACTTTACGTATCAGTTCATTCGAGTCTACTTTTGCCATTCCTGAAAGACCTTTAGTAATGATCGCTAACGGTAGTGGAATCGCTCCTTTCCGTAGCATTATCGAATACATAGCTGATCAACCACAATAAAAAAGAATTCCTCTAAGACTTTATTATGGTATTCAAAATGAAGATCATGATTATTATTTCAGATCAGACTTTGAAGAATTTGAAAAGCAAGGTCTTGTTGAAATCAGACTTGCCCAAAGTCGTAAAGATCCAAACAAAAAGACTTACATTCAAGAATTGGTTGAGTAGGATAAGTAATTTTTCAGAGAACATTTGTTCAAAAAAGAAGGACTTATTTACATTTGTGGTGGTAAATAAATGTAAAAGGCTGTTAATGCAGCTCTTTTTAAGGCAATTGTTTTAGAATGTAAAGTACCATACAAAGGATTTACGATTCTTAATAATTTTAAGGCCAAAAAGGCAATCGTTTAGGAAGTTTTTGGCTGATTTTTGATAGAATATTTTAATTTTTTAAAGCTATATTTTTTCATAAAATACTCGATAACTTATCCAAACGAATAAATTATTTTGTTTACAAAAAATTCAATCATATACTTACATGGCATTACTTTCCAAAAAAAAGAGAGAGTAACAATAAAAAATTGTAACAAATATAAACAATTGAATCTTACCCTTTATTCATAGAATCACTTTCCATTTTGTTGCTGATACTTACTCATAAGTTTTTTCATATTGAGAGTTTCACAATGTTAACAATTCTCCTCCTCCAACCCAGTCTATGGACAATACTTCCCATTTCTCTTCACAACATTTTCCGTATCCTAAATTAATTGTATCATATCTTTCTTTTTTCTATTCCACTTAATCTTTTTAACCTCCCATTCATCAATCTGTGTCCTTAAATCGTCAATTTATTTTAAATGTGACTATATCTATTCATCGAGTTATTTTTCTTTAAGGTTTTGTTCTTATAATTATTTCACTAAAGAGGAATTCGCTTATTTTAGTCGCTTGCCTTACTATAATATAGAGTCCACACCCTAGCCGATATTTTTCATCTGCGACTATAAACTACTCGCTTGCTATTTTTACTGCATGATATTCGCCAACTACGATTGATACTTTAACAGTTCTTAATTTTGTTTTTGTTTCATGGACTGTATCAAATAAAGCAAGAACTAATTTCTTTACGAAGTATTCTTTTTTTACGTTTATAAAATAGACTCGTAATTGCAAATTGTGAACTAAATTTAGTCTTCAATTGATCGTATTTGTTGCTAAATTTATTGTAAATCGCCACGGAATGATTGAGAGTTTATCATTGGATTGTGGTTGCTATTATTGTTCGTAAAATTTATATTATTGTTGTTGTTAAAGTTTTGATGTTGTTGCTGTTGGGGAATCTGTCGACGGGAATATCGTGAGCTACTTGCCTGGCTGGTGTTCATCATCATTATTTATGGCGAATTGTTATTATTATTATTTGACATAATGGGATTGTTCATTTTATTAACTTTTTTATTATAAAAAAATAAATATTGTAAATGATTTATTTGGCTGGATATGACATTTTAAAATGAATAGATTTTACTAATAAGGAGTTGGTTTATTTTAGTCGCTTACCTTATATATATAGTATAGATTTGAACCCCTAACCAATATTTTTCATCTTCTTTATTATTGTAAAGAAAACTGTAAATGTTTTTTTAATATGATAGATTTTGTTTTGATCAATAAATTTTTTTGTATTACCTCTATAAAAAATTAATAAGATATAATTCTAAAAGCGTATCTTATTTTTACTTTAGAAAAATACTTACTTTTATTATAACAGCCAAATAAATTAATTATCAGGCCATTTTATATAACAAAATCGAAAAAAGCATTTTTTCTTCCAATATTCTAACACAATCGAACCCAAAAAAAAAATAAATCATTAAATATCTAATAAGAATTAACGAAAATGCCACATAACAACCCTTTAACCAACATATTAGCCCCCACCACATAACTCCACAAATTATACCCCGACATCGAGTAGTAATTATGCAGTCGCCACTCGACATTATTCGGCAAATTGAAACAAACCTTTAACAAACTTTATGACAGTATTTTTTATGTTTATTAAAATAAGACATGTAACCCAGTAGTTACGTAGTTGTGAAGGGAAGTTGCTAATTTGTTTAATAACAATTGACCGAGATAGGGTTGTCAATGGCGTTGGAAAATGGTGCCATTAGTTTAGTTACTAAAACGTATGAGATGAGCGAAATCTTTGTCAACTGCAATCACTTTGGCGAAGAGGTCATTTTTTCACACACGGGCAGTGTCCAATAAGGCCTTCACCCATGGGTTTAATAAATGCAACAAATAATCAAACTCGCCACTTGTAACAAATCGTAATCTTAACTTTACGGAGGTATTGTTTACATCCACATGAACATCTCATAATACGAGTTCAACTACAAACAATCTTTTTTAATCGCCTTATACTTGTCTGTTATGACAATAAATGAGAACTTATAAAGTAAGGCTATAGATCAGATGGTGGACGAGATTAGTAGTTTGGGATTTGTAGGGAAAAAGTCTTAGGTGGAAAAGTTGTTCAAAGGTTATAAAAATGGTGAGTTTTGTTTGATGGTGCCTGATATGGTTACATTGAGGGAAGAAGGTATTTTATTGGGAGAGGTTGATATGTTAGAAGAGATGAATCTTCATGAAGCAATGATTGAATAGTAAGAGTAATAACGGCTAGAAAAGTAGTTTAAAAAAAATTGTACGTTAAATCAACAAATTTTCCATCATAAAAATAACGAGAACAATCATCATCATCAATCTCAAAATCACCACAAACATCCCCACCTCTTACATCCCCCAACCACCCACCTCTCTATCCCCATTACAAAACATTAAAAACTTCTCTTCTGCAAGCTCGATCTCGCAAGAGACGATATCCAATACGAACTTCAACGTCGATAATAAATTTTGAACAGAAAGCAACAATTAACCGTATAACTTAAAGAAAAATATGGAATTAGTGGATTGTTTGAGTTGTTCCATAAGATAGATGTGGAGGTTAAATTAGAAGAGATCATGTTTGAGAGTGTACATGAAAGATTGTACCAGCCCAAATCCATGTAAGAGCTGTAATGTATGGACCAAAGAGAAGACATATTGCACAAACCCAACACGTATAAAAATTTATTTACACAATTTTTAGACTTATCCACAAATTATTACAACAAACACAATTAGTCAGCAATTTCACAAATGATAAACTGACCCTTTAATAACTTATCAATGAAATTTGGCAAATCAACTCAAGGGATTTAAAACTTCACTCTTAATAGGTCGTCGAACTAGTCGAAGATATGAAAGAATAGCTTGGAATTGGGGTAATTTTTTTATTTTATATGTAAAGGGTTGTATGATTGTTAATAGGAACTTTTTGATGATTGTAGTCAATAAAAATAGGTTTTCTTAATTGTTGTGCGAAGTCAAGCATAAAATGAATCGAGGTTAGTTGAAATCTAAGTCGTTGTTCAGGATTGACGATGAAGAGCTTGTTCAACAAAGATGGGCAAGTGATAAGGTTATAGGGGAAAAAATATTTTCTTCTGTTCCTGCTTCAGGAGTGGGGATTTTCGATCCCTCTGAAGCGATTTGGTTCGATTGATTATGAAATTTTCTTCAAAGAAATACACCTAAATAAAATTTAACTTGATTTTTTTTTACTGCACTAATTTTTGAGTCTTTTTTTTCATATATCTTGATAACTATCGAATTCTTTTAGGAAAACTAGATTTTAGCTTTTTATTATGGCAAAAAAATAAAGAAAAAATTATACAATAAAAGTTTAGATTAACCATTTCATTAACCTTAAAATAAAAACGATTTACTTTTATAAATTTAAAATTATAAAAATTCATAAACTGTAAAAAAGTAAAATATAAATCTTGTCAGATTTCCCAATTTTGTATCAATTTAAACATTTAACAAATTAAACATTCAATAACACTTAATAATAATTAGCTTCATATTTTTCATAAACAAAAACAAAATAAAATGGTCGAAGACTCAAACAACTATTTCTTCGGATACATCGGTGTTGCATCTGCCCTCATTTTCGCCAACCTTGGTGCCGCTTATGGTAGCGCTAAGGCCGGTGTCGGTATCTGCTCCATGGGTGTTCTCAAACCAGAACTGATCATGAAATCAGTCGTTCCAGTCGTCATGGCCGGTATCTTGGGTATCTATGGTATGATCGTTGCCGTCATTATCGTTCAAAAAAGTACATTCTTTTTATAAAATTAGTCCCCGGAACTGATTACAAACCAAGCGCTGCTTATGCCCATCTCGCTTCAGGACTTTGTTGTGGATTCAGTTCATTGGTAATTTTTTTATGATAATTCAGGCTGCTGGCCTTGCCATTGGTATTGTCGGTGACGCAGGTGTACGTGCTAATGCTCAACAAGATAAAATTTTCGTGGGAATGATTTTGATATTAATTTTCGGTGAAGCCTTGGCATTGTATGGTCTTATTGTCTCACTTATCTTAACTTCACAAGGTTGATTTGGTCTTCAAATAAACAAATAATGATTTGAAGTAGATTTATACTTTTTATTTCATTCTTTTTTTTTTATTTTGTCTGTTGTGTTATTAAAATTCATAAAATAAATAACAAAATTTTGAAAGCCCTCTATGAAGGAAACGTTAACTTATTAAAATATTTGTTCAGGAAATATCGTTTAAAAAAACTTTGAGGTCTTTCAATCTTTTCATTAAGATATATTTTTGCCATATCAGCCTGAAAAATTATTCATTTGAAATACACATTTATGAATTTTATCTTTATAAAAATATCAATAAAGTAAATATAAATTCTATCAGAAATTATGATCTACAAAAATAGAGTTGAATTTTTTCATAACATCTTCAAAAAAAGTATTTTAAATTTAGGAATACAAGAGAATTAAAATCATCTAGAAATGCTGTATTTTCAAGGTAAATTTTATTACTTTTAAAATTAACTTGAAGGCTGACCATTTAATTAAAGTTACACAGGAATGAAACTTGTACGACCCAGGTTCATATGGTTAAAGTAATTTCCATATTGATTTCTTTTTTCATCAAAATAACTGACGAAAGCGTCATTGACCAACTTCACGATTATTGAATTTCCCGATTCAGTAACATAAAGTTTTGCATACCTTTAAGCAAAGGCTTTCGTGTATAAAATACTAATGTTTTATGCTTTGAATTCTTATTCGTTCAACGGAGTGTATACTCCGTCATCATCATTAAACTCTTCTTTTCTGAAAAACTTGACTTTATCCAAGGGATTTTTTCCTTTTAGTCCATAACCGGCTTCGGTTACAGCTACATGGAACAAATTACGATTGACGCCAGTTTTGACTCTAATAAATTCAGATATTTCTTCAACATTAAAAATTCTTCTGAAAGTATCCTGATTGTTTTGGAATATTTATAGTGTAATGGAGGTTTGAACTTCTCTTACAAATTTGTAAATTTTTCTCATTTTAATTCTTTTTAAAATTTCCTTTGCTTTCCCAATTCTTCTAGCAAAATCTTGGTTTGGCTCATTATTCTCATTCAAAAACTCAATTCTTTCCAAAATTCCATCAGTCAACCCACAATATTCCTTAATCCAATCGCCTCCTTGTTTAATGTGTCTACAAATATCTGTAAATCTGAAAATCGGTTCCACTTATTTCAAGACATCCATAATCATGAACTCAACGCCTTTTGAAATGTTGTTCAAGTAATAAGTTTTGTAAAGTTTATATCGAGAATAAAAGATTTAATTAACTTGAAGGGCGTATTTTGATGGGTATCCGATATGATATTTTGTTTTATTATCCTTTTACTCGACCAATATCCTGGCCTCATTCATTAGAAGTTCATGGTCGATTTGGACACCTTTAGCGCCAAGATAGAATGCATCCCTTCTGAAATAATCCAACTTATCAACATCAATACCAGTTTCTTTGTTAGAAATTAGCTCAAACTCCCATTCTCTCACACCATCACATGCTCCATGAATCAAAGCGATTACACGTTTCACTTATTAAGGAGTGATGACTCTGTTTGCTAAGAGATGATACTTTTCGACAATATATCGGAAAATGAGTTCAGAACCGACTTCGTGACTCCATTATTACTCTTCCATCTAAGTTGAACCTTGTTTAAGGATTCTAGTTTTGACAATTTATCCATCAAATGTATGACTGAATGGTCCATGGCCAACATCGTGCATTATGCCTGCTAGTGTGACTGTAAAGATTGCTGATTATCTTTATGTTTATGAAATATGATCATAATGTTCAGGGTTGTTCTGAATCAAAAGTCTAATAAAGGTTTGTGCCAAGTGTCCAGTCCCCAAACTATGCTCAAATCTTGTGTGAGTGGCACCTGGAAAAACCATCGATAAACATCCCAATTGTTTGATGTAACGTAACTTTTGGAACTCTTATGTGTCAATGAACTTCCAGATTCTTTTTTCAAATCTTATGAAACCATGAATGTTGTCAAATACCTTTCGTGAATCGTCTTTTTTCTTTTTGATCAAAGTTTTAATCGCTTTTGGTTACTCGACTTTTGTCTCTTGTTTTGGTGGATTCTCAGCCTACATTAAGTTTATTTTTATAAACTTTACAAAAATTAGAAAGTATTAAAATAAAAGATATGCTTGCAAATTATTTATTATACACCTAGAAATAATTTTTGCAAAAAAAATAATAAAATTTACAAAAACTAACCTTTAATTCTAGAAAATATAATATCCTCAACTAAGTTTCATAAATGAAAAATTGATAAAAATTATTTAAAAT
>Ga0209958_1002402_pt1 | contig 10587 bp, 11 predicted proteins | sample ThiBio_inoc_plan_FD_183942 | JGI IMG/M metagenome (GOLD analysis project Ga0209958, IMG submission 183942) | Wastewater bioreactor microbial communities from Cape Town, South Africa - Thiocy_inoc_plan (SPAdes) | ecosystem: Engineered > Bioremediation > Thiocyanate > Unclassified | place: South... | reverse complement strand
GGATCTCAGTCGCTGTGCAACACTTCCCATTTCCGCGGGGAGCAGAGACTGGTAAACTGCACAAATGCACGCGCCCGCGCAAAAGATCATTCCCCCGGATACGCTGCTGCTGGCCTATCGCAGCGGCATATTCCCCATGGCGGACAGCCGCGACGACCCGGAAGTGTTCTGGGTGGAGCCCCGGCTGCGCGCGATTCTGCCGCTCGACGGCTTCCATTGTTCCCGCTCGCTGGCGAAAGTCATTCGGCAGGATCGCTTCATCGTGACCTGTAACGAGGCCTTTGACGAAGTATTGGCCGCCTGCGCCGCGCCCCGCGCCGGGCGCTCGGAAAGCTGGATCAGCGAGCGAATCGCCGCCAGCTATCGCACACTCCATATGTCCGGCCATGCCCATTCGATCGAATGCTGGCTGCCCGATGGTGAAGGCGGGCGCAGGCTGGTGGGCGGGCTCTATGGCGTCAGCTTCGACCGGGTGTTCTGCGGCGAGAGCATGTTCAGCCGCACGCGCGATTCATCCAAGGTGGCGCTGGCCTGGCTGGTGGCGCTGCTGCGCCGGGCGGGCGCGGAACTGCTCGATTGCCAGTTCCTGACCGAACATCTTGCCTCGCTAGGCGCGGCGGAGATTCCGCAGGCGCGCTATCTGGAATTGCTGGCCGATGCCTGCCGCCCCGGTCCGGATGCGGATTTGCCGGGTGCCTATTCGGCGTTGCTGGCCGAAGCTGCCGGGCTGGGCGCGGCGGCAGGCGATGCGCTTGCCTCGGGCGCTGCGGCCGCATCGGTGGCTGCCGTGGAAGAACTCGCACCGCCGCGTCCCTGGGGAGGCAACGGCGATTCCTCGCCCGGGAAGCTCATCGCGCAATCCTTGACCCATACGTCATAGATCGGATGCTCCACCACGTTGAGCGAGGGGGAGTTCTTGAACAGCCAGCCTGAGAAGGCGCGCATCCATTTGGGATTCGCGCCGGGCGAGCTGCGCTGGGCAATCAGCACCTGAACGAAAGCGCCGGTTTCAGGCGGATTTTCCCAAGGCGGCGTTTTCTCGCAAGTGGCGAGGCGCACGATCACATCGCCCACGCGCTTCGATTCGCCGGGCTTGATCAGGATATCCTGCGTCAGATTGTTGCGCTTGTTCAGCAGGCCGAGCGTAGCAACGCGTTCTTCCCGCGGAGTGCCCAGCCCTTCATCCGCGACCACGGCGGGCGTGTCGGCAGAGGCGAATTCCTTGGGAACGACGGTTTCCTGCCCTTCGGGCACGGAAGGTTCGCCCTTGCAGGCGGCCAGCATGCCGAGAAGCAGCAGAGCCGGAAGGGCTGTCGCCCGGCGCATGATCAGGCTTCCGGCGGCATCAAAAATTGTCGCCATCCGGCGACCAGGCTTCGTAATCGCCAGTGGCGCGGGCGCGCACGCCGCCGCGTTCCAGTGCGCCGGCCGGGCGATAGGCTGCCGAAGTGCCAGTGGCATTGGGCGTGTAATCCACTTCCCAGATGCGCGGCGGAGGCAGGTTGCTTTCCGGCACGCCCCCATTTTCTCCATCGGCGAACGAGCCGTGCAGCCAGCCATGCCATTCAGCCGGAACGCGGCTGGCATCGTTGGCGCCATTATAAATGACCCAGCGCCGCTCGCGCCCTTCGACGGTCTTCTTGTTCTTCGCGCGGTAATAGCGATTGCCTTGCGCATCGGTGCCCACATGCTCGCCATTCATCGAGCTGAACATCGCGGTGCCGATGGTGGCGCCGTCCCACCAGGTGAAGATCTTGCCGAGGATTCCCATGGGCGCCGCGTTAGCCGCAAAGCCGGGGCCTGCGCAAGCCAAACACTGCGCCCGTCATGTGCAAATCGGGCAGGCGGTGCCGGGCCGGGTCCAGGGCCAGCCCAAGGTCAGACAAGTCTTACCATTCCACCTTGGCGCCGGGCTCGATCCCCAACTCGGCCGCGCGCCCGCCATTCAGTTCCAGCACGGCGGAGGCAATGCCATCCGAGGACTGCGGATCGAGCGAATAGGGCACGGTATTGGCCGCGATGTTCAGGATTTTCCCGTCAGTGCCAATGAAGATCATGTCCAGCGGGATCACCGTGTTGCGCATCCAGAAGCTGGCGAAATCGGGCGTGCGGCGCGGGAAGATCATCCCTTCATCGGCGCCCATCTGCTTGCGGAACATCAGCCCCTTGGCCTGTTCCTGCTCGCTGCGGGCCACTTCCACCATGAAGCGATGCACCTTGCCGCCCTGCGTGATGGTCAGCGGGATGACCTCCAGCCCGGATTCGGGATGGCGGGAAGGCTGAGTCTGACCGGCCGGGGTCTGCGGCGTCGGTGTGCCGGTGGAGGCCGTATCCTGCGGCGAACAGCCCGCGAGCGCGGCCACTGCGGCCAATGCGATGAACCTGGAAACCGTCACGACCATTCCTCTTCTTCAAGCCCGGCTTCAGGCCCCGCCGCCCATTCCTCGGCAGCTTCCGGGCTGAGTGCATTCACCAATTCGCGGATATTGTCGAGGCTGTGCCCCGCACGCAGCATGGCGGCGATCTGTTTCTCGCGCATGGCGCGATCCACGGGTACCGCCGCGAAAGGGCCGAAGCGGCGCTTGCGGGCCAGAGCCAGCACGGCGCGGCGCTGTTCCCCCGCACCGGCGCGCAGCCCTTCGCGAATCTCCTGCGATATGCCCGCCGCATTCAGCGCCTGATTCACCCGGCGCGGGCCATAGCCCCGACGCAGCAGCCCGCCTGCCTTGGCACGGGCATAGCTGGCATCGTCCACATAGCCGAGCCCGGCATAGCGGCTGACCAGAGCGGGAATGTCCGGCTCGCCTTCCCCATCCCAGCCACGTTCGCGCAATTTGCGCGCCAGATAATTCTCCAGCTTGGCCGCGCTGGTGGCAAAGCGCGCGACATAGGCCAACGCCAGCTCTTCCAGACGCGCGCGATCCAGCGGTTTCGGGGGCTTTTTTTGCCGTGGATTGTCACGATCGGCGGAACGCATGGCCATATTCGTGCCACAGTCCCCGTAGAATGGACAGCATGCGCGAGGTGTACATTCCACCCGGGATGTATCTTTTCAGCTTGCGTTCAAGCGCCCGGCAGGATTTGGGGCGCCCTTTGAGATCAAGAACGGGTTTCGCTAGACCATGACCGACGCCGTATTAGTGCCTACTCCGAACAAGTGCGAATTGCCGCGCCGTCGCGCCGATTTCGCCACCTTTGCGGAGGCGCTGGACTATGCCGCGCAAGGGGTGAAGGGCTTCAATTTCCACGATCCGCGCGGGACGCTGATCCGGCCTTACCCCTTCAGCGAGCTGCGCCAGGATGCGCTGAAGATGGCCTATCGCCTGATCGCGCATGGCGCCAAACCGGGTGACCGGATGGCCCTGATCGCGGAAACGGGCCCGGATTTCGCGGCCCTGTTCTGCGGCGCCATCTATGCCGGCGTCTGGCCCGTGCCGCTGCCGCTGCCCACCAGCTTCGGCGGTAAGGATCATTATATCGATCAGATCGCCGTGCAGATGGAAAGCGCGGAACCCAAGTTCCTCTTCTATCCCGAAGAGATCGAAGGCATGGCCCTGGCCGCTGCCGAGCGGCAGGGTTGCGAGGGGATTTCCTGGCAGGCCTTCGCCGCTGAAGAGGCACCCGAGGTGGAGCTGCCGCAGCTCGATCCGGAAGCCATCTGTTTCCTGCAATATTCCAGCGGCTCCACCCGCTTCCCGCATGGCGTGGCGGTGACGCATCGTTCGCTGCTGCATAACCTCGCCGGTCATGGCCACGGCATGCAGATCGGCCCGCTCGATCGCTGCGTCAGCTGGCTGCCCTGGTATCACGACATGGGGCTGGTGGGCTGCTTCCTCTCGCCCATCGGCAACCAGTTCTCGGTCGATTATCTGAAGACTGAGGATTTCGCCCGCCGCCCGCTTGCCTGGCTCGATCTCATCAGCCGCAATCCGGACAGCTCGGTCAGCTTCTCGCCCACTTTCGGCTATGACATCTGCGCCCGCCGCGTTTCCAGCCAGACCCATGTGGCCGAACGCTTCGACCTGTCGCGCTGGCGCATCGCGGGCAACGGGGCGGACATGATCCGGCCCGACGTGATGCAGAATTTCATCAACGTCTTTGCCGAAGCCGGTTTCCGCGCCGATGCCTTCCTGCCCAGCTATGGTCTGGCCGAAGCGACCCTGGCGGTTACGCTGATGCCGCCGGGCGAAGGCATTCATGTGGAACTGGTGGAGGAAGAACGCCTTTCCGGCAGCCCGCGCGATCTCTCGCGCCCGGCCCGCTATCGCGCCATCGTGAATTGCGGCAAGCCGGTGAAGGGCATGGAGCTGGAAATCCGGGGCGAGGCAGACAATGCCCTGCCCGATCATCATATCGGCAAAGTATGGTGCCGCGGCCAGAGCGTGATGCATTCCTATTATCGCGATCCGGAAGCGACCGCCGCCTGTCTGGTGGATGGCTGGCTGGATACGGGCGACATGGGCTATATGGCCGATGGCTATCTGTTCATCGTCGGCCGCGCGAAGGACATGATCATCATCAACGGCAAGAACCACTGGCCCCAGGATATCGAATGGGCCGTGGAACAGCTGCCCGGCTTCAACCATGGCGACATTGCCGCCTTCTCCATCGAAATGGATACGGGCGAGGAAGTCCCCGCCGTGCTGGTCCATTGCCGCGTTTCGGACGAAGACAAGCGCGTGGAACTGCGCGAGCAGATCCGCGACAAGGTCCGCTCGGTCACCGGCATGAACTGCGTGGTGGAACTCGTGCCCCCCCGCACCCTGCCCCGCACCAGCTCGGGCAAGCTCAGCCGGGCCAAGGCGAAGAAGCTTTATCTGTCCGGCGAGATCGAGCCTTACAAGATCGCAGCTTAAGAAAGCGAGGCTGGGTCAGTCGGCGACGACCCAGCGCCCGTTCCGAAAACGATAGACGAAGGGGCTGATGCAGCGCGGCTGGGCCATGCAATCTTCCAGAACCGTCTGCTTGAAATTTTCGAGGCGCGGGCCGTCCTGCATAAAGGCAATGAAGACGAACTGGTCGGAAACCGCTGTCGCGAACAAATCCTGCGACAGTTGAGGCTCTGCGGCCGTCCACCATTCCGTGTCCGCAAGCAGACTTGGCAGATATTCGAATTCCTCGAAGGCGTAGGGCCGCCCTTCCTTGAGCCCATCAAGCGATAACTCCGGCAGAACCGCCTTGGTCTGCTTCATTGCCAGGGGCCATGCCTCCTCCTGGGTAAGGCCCAGCTCCCGCAGTTCCTTCAGCGCGGGAACGCTTATTGTGCTGGGACTATCTAACGCGAGCAGGGCATAGAGCCCCTCCCCAATCTGGCGATATTGCGGCCGATCATCGGCGGGAATGGTATCGCGCAAATAATCTATATAGTCCTGATCGCGAACGATGATCCGCAGATCCTCCTTCGAGGCTTCGGTTCGTGGAGCAGTCAGTTTGGCGACGTAGTCCTGCTTGACTGACTCGCAATCGTCCGCTGCGGCATTCAGACAGAACCCATAGATGCGGTGAAGATTGTAGAATGCGTCGTCCCGATGATCCTCATTCGGGGCAACTATTACAAGCGGTTCGTCCGCCTTCACCTGGAGCGTCTCGCCTGGCAGCGCGGATTGCAGGCGCTGCAACATATCCTTGGCGAAAGCCTCTTCAGTGGGCGCGGCGTCGCAGGCGCTGGCGACACAGAAAGCGGCAAGGGCAATGAAGAAGCGGACCATGCCGCTTATTAGGGTTGGCAATATGGCGGCGCAATTGAGCAGGATCACTTAACTTCGGCAATCCTACACATAAAAACCATCCGGCGGCGAGCCCGGACATAACGCCAGTGTGTAGAACAAACCAATCGCGCGGCCGGCACGGCGTCAGGAACTAGGCGCGTGCGGGGCTGGCGGAGGGAGTTGCGAAAGACCGGGCGCCCATCCGCAGCGCCTTGGGTTCGACCCTTTGGTCGGAGATCGGCCGGGAAAGGCGCCACGGGCTCGCGTGCGGCATTCCTTCCTCGCGAGTGATAGCCTCGCGCCACTGACGGTGATCCGCCCCGGAGAGCCCGTCCTCAAAGGGAGCAGGTGTGCACGGGGAGAGGAGAGCACAGCATCATCCGATCAACCGCATCTGAGCGCTGGTAGGCATTGCCATTGGGGAAACCGCCCCATGGAGCACACACCCGCGCCGGCCGCGTTGTTCTGTTGAACAAGGGAGGGTTGCGGTCGACTACGCGCACCTCCGGACTGGTAGGTAATTGCAGGGTTGGTGGCCCTGCAATGTGCTGGGTCATATAACCGAAACGGTTCATCATGTCAAGTGAAAACGCCAATCCTGTCAATCGTCATCCCAGCGAAAGCTGGGATCGCTGGCCGGATTGCGCGGGGCTGATGGTGAAGGGTTTCACGCGGGGACGCGGAGGGTGAGTGGGGCTGATGCCGCGTATGCGGCTTTAGGCGCTCGCAGAGGCGCAGAGGCGCTGGGAGGAGCGGCGCTGGGAGGAGCGGCTAGGAGCATTCCCTCCGCGCCTCCGCGTCTCCGCGTCTCCGCGTGAGTTTTATTGGGTTCGCGCAAAGAGCGCGAAGAGCGCGGAGGGGGCCGCGCTACACTCAACCCTTCGTCATTCCCGCGAAAGCGGGAACCCAGTTCAACGCTTGCAGCTAGGTTCCCGCGTTTGCGGGAATGACGAGAGGGGGCAGGCCAAGCGCTACATCTTCGCGCGCTTTACGCTCTTTGCGCGAACCGGAAAATCTCTGCGCCTCAGCGCCTCTGCGAGCGCAAAACCCTCCCGCTAAATCCCCGAAGCATCCAGCAGCAGCAGGCAGGGCTGCATAATCGCCGCCATGGTCTTCTGCCGATTGCCGCTGGCACCGCCATCGGCCTGCAGATGCTCGACCTCCGCCTTGTAGAGCGCCAGCACCTGTTCGCGGTTGAGCTTCAGCTCATCCATCAGCCGGGCGCTGGACTGGACGAAGAATTCCTTGCCGCGCTGTGCCAGCGGGGGGAAGGCCAAGGCGCTCTGCACACCGCGCGCCTGTTCGCCCGCGGTGATCGCAAAGGCGGCGGAGCAGCGCAGCATGGTCTTCTGTTCAAGGTCCAACTGCGGTTGCCCTATGGGCGCGCCGCCTGTCTGGGGGCCCGCCTGGGCAAGCGCGGGAGCGGCGAATAGCGCAAGCGCGCCGGCAAGGAGAATGCGGTTCATTCCCGCGCGCCTGCCATGGCGGGCCTTAACGCTCACTGCACCGCATCGGCGGCGCGGCGGGTCTGCTCGAAACTGTCGCGGCGGATCTTCTCGAAGGCGACGCGCTGTTCGAAACCGGCATCCTGCGGATAGTCCCGGTAATCGGCCAGGATTTCATCGAACAATTCCTCCAGCTCTTCCTTGTGATCGGGATGAGTGAAGATATTCGCCCGGTTCTCCCGCACGCCGTCCAGAATACGGGCACCTATGATGTCCGGCTCCATGCCGAATTCGTGCAGGCCCTCCAGCCGTTTCACAGCTTCGGAATCGACCGGCTTCATCGCGCCCTTGAGCGTATCGGGACGCACATCGTCGCTGGCGTAGATGTAGCTTTTCACCAAGCCGGGATGCACCACGGAAACGCCGATGCCATATTTGTACATCGAATGGCGCAGCGAATAGGACAGGCCGCGCACCGCGAATTTGGCTGTGTTGTAGATGCCCGGCGCACCGCCCGCGATGAAGCTGGCCATGCTGGCGGTGTTGACGATGTGGCCGCCCTTCACTTCACCCGAAAGAGCGCGCTCCTTCATGCGTGGGGCAAAGGTCATAACTCCGTTCACCACCCCGTGAAGATCGACGCCCAGCACCCAGTCCCAATCGTCATAGGAACTGTCCTCGATCGTCTGGAACAGATTGATGCCGGCATTGTTGAACAGCAGGCTGACCGGGCCGAATTCAGCCTCCACCCGGTCCGCCGCATCGCGGAAACCGTCGCGGCTGGAAACATCCAGCTGCACGCCCATCACCTCGCGATTGTCCAGCGTGGCCAGCGCCTTGTCGATGGCGTCCTGGCGAATATCGGCGATGGCGACCTTGCATCCTTCGTTCAGAAGATTGCGCACGATGCCGATACCCACGCCATTGGCGCCGCCGGTGACGAAGGCGGTGCGACCCGCGAAATCCTTCATCCTGTCAGTTCCTTTTCGCCGCAGCCTGCGCCGCCGCATCATAATGCCGGACCGGGTTTTCGGCGGGAGTCTCCCGCCCCGGAATGAGTTCGTTATAAATCTTGCGCCGCCTGAACAGCCACTGACCGTTCACGCGGACAAGCTCGTCCTCATAAGTGCCGAAGCTCTGGATCTCGGGTGTGCGGCCGGGGCCGCCGTCGGTCATTTCCCACCAGAAGGCTGTGGTCCACGCCTCGTCTCCTTCCACCCGGATTACGATGTGGTCGAGCACATGGCGCAGCAAGGCAGGGCTGCCATCCTCGCGCTTGAACAGATCGCCCACCGCGTCGCGGAACTTTTCCGCGCCACGGCGGATCTCTTCCCGCCCGGTCAGCGTGGCCATGGCATAATCCAGCACGCCATCCTCGGTGAAGCAGGCGGCATAGGCTTCGGTATCGTGCCAATCCATCGCGAAGAGATAGCGGCCCATCAAATCCTTGATCTCGGCCCGGTCGCGGGCAAGCTGTGCCGGATCGCTCATGCCCGCGCCCTTTGTGCCCGCTCGTCCAGCAGGCGCACCGGATTAACCTCGCCCGTGCCCCGCCCTTCGAGAAATTCGTTGAGGATGCGGCGTTTGCTGAACAGCCAGCGGCCATCCTGCTTCACCAGTTCATCCTCATAAGTGCCGAAAGTGCCTGGCTTGGGCTTTCCGCCCGGCCCGTCATTCGCCATTTCCCACCAGAAGGCGACGGCGAAGGCACGGTCACCCTCGATCCGGATCACCGTCTGCGAAATGATGTGGCGCAGGATGGCCGGATTGCCGTCCGCATCCTTGTAGAACTGGCCGATCGATTGCTTGAAGGCGCGCACGCTTTCGCTGATGGCCTGCCGCCCCTTGGCGGTGCCGCGCACGAATTCCAGCTCGCCATCCTCGGTGAACATGTCGAGATAGGCTTCGTAATCGCCCCAATCCATGGCGAAGAGATAGCGGGCCATCAGGTCTTCGATCGCCGCGCGGTCCTCTGCGTAACCCGCCTGCATCACTGCGCCGCTCATAGCTGCGACACTCGCTGAGAATCCTTGCCTGCAGTGGCTTGCATGATGCACTCTCCCTATGGTTACCGGGGGCTTCCTGGCCTCACGGACAATGTCAATTTTCGCTTCGTCTTTTTGTATTCACCACTTACAAATTGGCCAAGCACATTCCGCGAGTCTCCACCAAGAGAGACATCGAAGGAGGGGAACAGGCAATGGCGATTGCGCCGAATGCACAGGAATTGACTGCGGAAGCTCAGGCCGGCAGCACTTCAAGCCAGCCCTGGCCTTCGGAAAAAGCGGGATATTTCGCGCTTTTCGCCATTATTTTCACCACCTTCGTCACTTTCCTGGATCAGACCGCCTTTGGCCTGCTGGCCGAAAAGATGAAGGTCAGCTTCGGCATTACCGACTTCACGCTCGGCCTGTTGCTCGGCCCGGTGACGGTGGTGGCCTATGTCGTCGTGGGCATTCCGCTGGCACGGCTGGTGGACATCTATCCGCGCAAATACGTGCTTTCAGCCGGCATCGCCGCGCTGGGCGGGATCATGGCGCTGGGCGGACTGGCGCAAAGCCTGTGGCAGCTGATCTTCACGCGCCTGTTCGTGGGCGCCAGTTCATCGGCCAACGGGCCCGGTTCCTATTCCATGCTGGCGGATTATTTCCGCCCCTTGCGCATTCCGCTGGTCTTCGCGCTGCTGCAGCTGGGCTTCATTCTGGGCCAGTCGCTGGGCAATATACTGGGCGGGCGCCTGATCGCCTGGACCGAATCCTTCGGCGAAACCGTGAGCTTCCTGGGCATCACCATTTTCAGCTGGCAGATCGTGCTGCTGATGGTGGGCGCGCCGGGGCTGATCGCCGCCGTGCTGTTCCTGCTGGTCAAGGAACCGCCGCGCCGCAGCCCGCCCGAAGCGCGCAAACTGGTTGATCCGGGCGCCTCTTTCGGGCGCAAGTTCATGGCCTTCATGGGGCTGGATGCCGCCATTGCCATCTGGCAGCGCAAAGCGGTGTTCCTGCCTTTGTTCCTGGCGCTGGCCATGTCCGCCATTGAAAGCCAGGGCCTGCCGCAGTTCCGCACCCCCTTCATGGTGCGCACCTATGGCTGGGACGAGGCGCAGATCGGCGGCGTGCTGGGCACGATGCTGCTGGTGGCGATGCTGGCCGGTATCTTCGTGGGGGGCCTGTTCGTCTCGTGGATGGGCAAGCGCTACAAGGATGCGAATATCCGTGCGACGGCGATCATCTTCGGCTGCACCACGGTGGTCACCATCGCCATGCCGCTGATGCCCACCGGGGAAGGCGCGCTGATCTGCATGGCGCTGGCTTCGTTCTTCGGGCTGGCGGGTGCCCCGGCGCAGAATGCGGCGATCCAGCGGATCGTGCCGAATGAAATGCGCGGCCAGGTGACGGCGCTCTATCTGTTCATGTTCACTTTCTTCGGCGCCATGG
>Ga0209958_1002396_pt1 | contig 10603 bp, 9 predicted proteins | sample ThiBio_inoc_plan_FD_183942 | JGI IMG/M metagenome (GOLD analysis project Ga0209958, IMG submission 183942) | Wastewater bioreactor microbial communities from Cape Town, South Africa - Thiocy_inoc_plan (SPAdes) | ecosystem: Engineered > Bioremediation > Thiocyanate > Unclassified | place: South... | reverse complement strand
GTCCCCCTCATCTGACCGCTTCGCGGTCTGTCTTCCCCCGCGAGGGGGGAAGACGTCGAACGCCGACCGCCACATTCCAAAGGCACACCCGACGAGGCCGCCGGCCTTGCCCGGCCGGGAGGGGGCCGTTACCTTGATAGCCTTCCGCGGGCCCGCGAGTGGGGCCCGCGCCCTCCCCACCCCGGCCCGAGTCCCCCCCTCGTGAACCCCGCACCTTCGAGCCCGGTCGGCTGGCGCAAGCCGACGGTCCGCGCGCTCAAGGCGGTGGTGGCCGTCCTGGTCTTCGCGTTCGTGGCCCGCCACGTCCACCGGACCTGGGGCGAACTGGGCCGGAGCGAGGCGGCCCTGACGTTCCGGCCCGGATGGTTCGCGCTGTCGGGGGCCGCCTATCTCGCGGGGCTGGCGCTGTGCGGGGCGTTCTATCGGGACGTCCTGGGTCGCAGCCCGACGCCGATCTCGCGGTTCGCGGCGCAGCGGGCCTACCTGGTGAGCCACCTGGGGAAGTACGTCCCCGGGAAGGCGGTGGTGGTCGTGATGCGGGCCGCGCTCTCGAAGCCCTACGGGGCGAGGGCGTCGACCTCGGCGGTGGCGACGTTCTACGAGACGCTGGTCATGATGGCGTCCGGGGCGCTGATCGCCGCCGTGCTGTTCGCGTCCGGCGGCGAATCCCCGGTCATCCCGCTCGAACGCCCGGTGCTCGGGCTGGTCGAGATCCGGTCGTCCATCCTGTTCGCGATGCTGTCGGCGGGGATGGGCGGGGCGCTGCTGACGCTCGTCTGGCCGCCGGTCTTCCGCCGGGCGGCGCGGACGCTGCTCCGGAAGATCCCCGGCGTCGACGCCGGCTCGATGCCGGACCTCGACGGGTCGCTGCTCGCGCGGGGCCTGGCGCTCACGGGCGTCTCGTGGCTGTTCCTGGGGTTGAGCCAGGTGGCCGCGGCGAAGGGGCTGGCGGGGGCCGGGTCGCCGGAGATCGGCCCGGCGGCGATCCCGGTCGCGACGGCGAGCGTCGCGCTGGCGACGGTGGCCGGGTTCGCCGTGGCGATCGCGCCCGGCGGGCTGGGCGTGCGCGAGGGGGTCTTGATGTACGCGCTGGGGCCGGCGTTCGGCCCGGCCCTGGCGACGGCCTCGGCCCTGGCGCTGAGGCTGGCGTGGGTCGCGGCGGAGGTGCTTGCGGCCCTGGTCCTGGTCCCGATGGGGGCCGCCGCGCCGGGGAAGGTCCCGGCGGCCGAGGCCATCCAGGAGGCGGTCCCGATATCGGAAGCCCCATGATCAGCGTCGTGATCCCGGTCTACAACGAGGAGGAGAGCCTGCCCGCCCTCCACCGCGAGCTGGACGCCGCCTTCGCCCGCCTGGGCGGGGAGGTCGAGTTCCTGTTCGTGGACGACGGCAGCCGCGACGGCTCCTGGCGCGCCGTCGCGGACCTCTCCCGCCGCGACCCTCGCGTCCGGGCGATCCGCTTCCGCCGCAACTTCGGCAAGGCTTCGGCGCTCACGGTCGGCTTCCAGAGCGCCCGCGGCGAAAGGGTCTTCACGCTCGACGCCGACCTTCAGGACGACCCCGCGGAGATCCCCCGGTTCCTGGAGCGGATCGACTCGGGCCTGGACGTCGTCAGCGGCTGGAAGCGGACGCGCCACGACCCCTGGCACAAGGTCTACCCCAGCCGGGTCTTCAACGCGATGGTCAGCCGCCTGACCGGGTGCCGGCTCCACGACCACAACTGCGGCTTCAAGGCGTATCGCGCCGAGGTGCTCCGCGAGGTCGGCATCTACGGCGAGCTGCACCGCTTCGTCCCGGCGCTGGCGCATGCGAAGGGCTTTCGGGTCGGCGAGATCGAGGTCAACCACCGCCCTCGCGAGCACGGCCGGTCCAAATACGGCTTCAGCCGGTTCATCAAGGGGTTCCTCGACCTGCTGACGGTCGTGTTCCTCACGCGGTTCCGCCAGCGACCGCTGCACGTCATCGGCGGGACGGGGCTGCTGCTGTCGAGCCTGGGCGTCCTGGGGATGCTCTACCTCGCCCTGCTGTGGGGGATCGAGCACTCCGTCGGCACCCCCTCGCACCCGATCGGGGTGCGGCCCCTGCTGTTCTACTCGATGTCCCTCCTGATCGTCGGCTCGCAGCTCTTCAGCCTGGGGTTCCTGGCCGAGCTGGTGACCTCTTACGGCCTGCGCGCCGACGACACCTACAGCGTCGCGGAGACGATCCGCGTCGAGGACGCCGCCGGGGAAGCTCGCGACGTCGCGACCCCCCCCGCCCCACCCCCGACCTCCGAGGTATCATGAGCACCCCCGACTTCGAGGCCGCGCCGAAGGACGTCGCCGCTCCCCGTAGCGAGCCCCGTCGGATCCTGGGGACGCTCCTGATCGCCTCGGCGACCGCGCTGGCGTTCGGCTGCCTGCTCCGCCAGCCGACCATGATGGGGGCCAACGACATCTCGCGATGGTGCACCGTCTGGAGCCTCCTGGAGCGAGGGACATACGTCATCGACGACTGCCCCTGGCACGCCGAGACCCAGGACAAGGTCCAGATCCCCGAGAAGCCGGAGCGGATCGGCCCCGACGGCAAGCCGGTGAAGCACTACTACTCCAGCAAGCCCGCGCTGCTGCCGACGGTCATCGCCGGGCTGCTCTATCCCGCGCGGGCGATCACCGGCGTCCCGCTCGACCGGGTGGCGCTCCAGAAGCGCGAGCCGAGGTGGTCCCAGGTGCCCGACCCGGACAACCCGGGGAAGGTGAAGGGGGTGCTGACGACCCCCGAGCAGCCGGCGAAGTGGCCGGTCTACATCTTCTACTTCAAGCCGATCCTGGTGCTGCTGAACATCGTCCCGTTCTGGGGCTTCCTGGTCCTGCTGTCGAGGCTGCTCGACCGCTACTCCCGCACCGACTGGTCGTGGGGGTACACGCTGTTCGCGGCGGCCTTCGGGACGTACCTGCTCCCCTACACCCAGACCCTCAACAACCACACGGTCGCGGCCTTCGCGGCGTTCTTCGCGGTCTACCTGTTCGTCCGGATCTGGGACGAGGGGGCGACGCAGCCGTGGCGGTTCGCGCTGCTCGGGCTGCTGGCGGGGTTCACCGCGACGTGCGAGCTGCCCGCCCTGGCGTTCCTGGGGCTGGTCGGCCTGGCCTTGACCGTCCGCTTCCCGGCGCGGTCGCTGGCCTGGTTCGCCCCCGCGGCGGTCGCGCCGATCGTCGCGCTGATGGCGTGCCAGTACGCGGCGTTCGGGGCGTTCAAGCTCGCGTATGAGGAGTTCGGGACCGACGCCTACATGTTCGAGGGGAGCCTCTGGCAGACCCCGCTGGAGCTGGACGCCCTGAACCTGCCGTGGACCGACCCGGAGGAGGCGGCGCGGCGGGGGATCGTCGGCGAGCCCTACGGGATGTACCTGTTCCACATGACGCTGGGCCACCACGGGTTCTGGTCGCTGTCGCCGATCTTCCTGGTGGCGGCGTTCGGGCTGGTCGGCCTGCTGCGTCGGCGCGGGCCGCTGTCGGGGGTGGCCTGGATGAACCTGGCGCTGACGGCGATCCTGCTGGCGTTCTACACCTGGAACCCCAAGGCCCGGAACTACGGCGGGTCGGCGCAGGGGCTGAGGTGGCTGTTCTGGCTGATCCCGTTCTGGATCCTGATGCTCCCCCCGGCGCTCGACGCCGTCGCCGCGAGGCCGTGGCTGCGGAGGCTGTCGACGCTGGCGCTGTTCGTCTCGGTGACGTCCGTGGGCTACGCGATGCGGGGGCCGTGGAGCCACCCGTGGATCCAGAACATGATCGAGCACCTGGGGCTCTACACGCTCCCCAGGTAAGGGGGCCAGGGCCGGCGCGAGGGCGCGGCCTCCTCGCGCCGGGGCGTCTCGAAGGGGCGGGCTTCCAGGGAGACGGTGACCCGGGTGCCGACGCCCGGCTCGCTGCGGATGTCGATCGTCCCGCCGTGGGACTGGACGACCGACTGGCAGATCGAGAGCCCCAGGCCGGTGGAGGTCGACCGCCGGGGCCGCGAGGCGTCGATGCGGTAGAACCTCTTGAAGATGAGCGGGAGGTGCTCCGGCGCGATGCCGACGCCGGTGTCCTCGACCGCCAGCCGGGCCTTGCCGTCGCGGAGGGCGAGCGAGACCTTGATGAGGCCCCCCGCGGGGGTGTACTTCACGGCGTTGTCGACCAGGTTGACCACGACGCGGTGGAGCTGGTCGCGGTCGCCGCGGACGAGGCACGGGGCCATGTCCCGCGACAGGACGAGCCGCTGGCCGGCCTCGGCCGCGACGGCGGCCATCGGCTCGGCGGCCTCGCGGACGACCTCGTCGAGCCGCAGGTCCTTCAACGACGCCTTGACCTGGGAGTCCTCGCGGCAGAGGTTCAGCAGGTTCTCGGTCAGGCGGGTGAGGTGCTCGATCTCCTCCAGCATGCTCTCCAGGGTGCGGCGGTATTCCGCCGGGTCGCGCTCGGCCAGGAGGGTGACCTCGGCCTCGCTGCGGAGCGCGGCCAGCGGCGTGCGCAGCTCGTGGGCGGCGTCGGCGGTGAAGCGCTGGATCTCGCCGAAGGAGTGCTCCAGCCGAGCAATCATGCCGTTGAGGGTCCGGGCCAGCCGGCCCAGCTCGTCGTCGCGGTTGGGGGTGGCCAGCCGGCGGTCGAGGCGGGTGGCCGTGATCTGGTCGGCCTCGGTGGCGAGCCGGCCGACGGGCGCGAGCGCCTTGCGGGCCAGCAGGTAGCCGCAGCCCAGGGCGGCGACGAGGAGCACGGGCCCGGTGGAGAGGAACACGCTCCGCAGCTCGCCCAGGTGCTTCGCGTTCATCTCCGTGCTCATCGCCACCTGGACCAGCAGCGAGGCGTAGGGCGTCTCGATGGCCTTGCTGAGCATGCGGCAGGGGCCGACGTCGGGGATCGAGACGTCCTCGTAGACCCCCCGGGCGAGGGCCGGCGCGGGCGAGGCGGGCCGGGGGAGCCCGGAATTCCGGATCCCTTCCGAGCGGAGCCAGGCCCGGTCGCCGTTCTCGGTGACCTGCATCTCGAACGCTGGGTGCTTGTTGAAGATCGAGCCGAGGCGCTCGCGCAGGGAGCCCGCGTCCTGGAATTGCCCGATCTGCTCCTCGATGACGGCGACCTGGTGCTCCACGTTGCGGTCGGTCCGCATCTGGAGCAGGCGGGTCATGAGCAGGTCGACGGCGGCGGCGAAGATCGTCAGCACGGCCGCCAGCACGGCGCCGTACCAGAGCGTCAGCCGCCATCGGATCGGGAGCCGGCCGGTCATCCCGCGTCTTTCAGCATGTAGCCGACGCCCCGGACCGTGTGGATCAGCGCGGGGCGGTCGGGCTTCTCGATCTTCTTGCGGAGGAGGGTGATGTAGACGTCGATGGTGTTCGTGAGGGTGCCGGCGCCCTCCTTCCAGACCTCCTTGCCGATCATCTCCCGGGTGACGGGGCTGTTCTTGTTGCGGAGGAGGAACTCCAGCAGCTCGAACTCGCGGCGGGTCAGGTCGATCTCGACGCCGCCCCGGACGACGGACCGGGCCACCAGGTTCATCTCCAGGTCGTCGGCCTGGAAGCACAGCTCCCGGCTGACGACGTCGCGGCGGATCAGGGCGCGGAGTCGCGCGACCAGCTCGGCGAAGGCGAACGGCTTGACGAGGTAGTCGTCGGCCCCGGCGTCCAGGCCCTCCACGCGGGAGTCGACCTCGTCGCGGGCGGTGAGGATCAGGACCGGCTTGTTGAAGCCGTCGGCGCGGAGGCCGCGCAGGACGTCCATGCCGTCGCGCTTGGGGATCATCAGGTCCAGGACCATGGCGTCGATGAGGTTCCGGCTCGCCTCCTCGTACGCGGCCTCGCCGTCGGAGGCGGTGAGGACCTCGTACCCCTCCTCCCGGAGCCCTCGCTCCAGGTTCTGGAGCAGTTTCGGCTGATCCTCGACGATTAGCAGGCGCGGCATGGCTGACCCTCGCACTCGGGACGGACGCCCGCCGACCTCGGGACGGACCGGCCGGAATCGATCGTGGACTGGGCCGCGACGTGGGCGGCCCGCGACGCTCCAGCGTACCCCCTGGGCCCGCCGAGGTCACGCCGCGCCGAGGATTTTCGTCGATCCTCGACGGCCGCCGGGCCCGATCGGAGGGCCGGTCGCGCGGATTCGGTCGAGAACGCCGGGCGGACTGACGATAACGATCCGAGGGGATTCGCCGTGCGAATCACGGTCACCATACGTCCGCAACCGGTCCGGGGTTCGGGGGCCTGATGGTCGAGCGACGCGGGATCGACCGCCGGCGTAAGTGGGCGGGGCTGGCGGCGGCCCTGGCGATGGCCGTCTCCGCGGCCGGATGCCTGGGCCCGAACGCACTGCGCGCCACCCGCATGAAGTACAACGAGGCGATCCGGTCCACGAACGACGAGCAGCTTTTGATGAACATCGTCCGCCTGCGATACGCGGACTCGCCGGTGTTCGTCGACCTCCCCAGCATCACCAGCCAGTTCGAGATGGCGGGGACGGCCGGGTTCCTCGGCGGCCGGGGCAACCAGTTCCCCGGCTTCGCGAACATCGGCAACGGCGAGCTGACCGCCCGCGACAGCCCGACGCTCAGCTTCCGCCCCCGCGAGGGGAAGGACGTCTCGCGGATCCTGCTCACCCCCCTCTCGGCCGAGCTGTTCAGCGTCGTCAACGCCGGCGCCAACCTCGAACAGCTCCTGCTCACGACCATCGACGACATCAACGACGTCCCCAACGCGCCCCAGGCCGCGATTATGGTCCCCCGCGGGCCCGACTCCAACGACGAGTACGTCCGCGGGATCCGCCTGCTCGCCGACCTCTACCAGCGCGGCGGGCTGGAGCTGAAGATCGGGAGCCAGGTGGACGAGGACAACGCGTCCGACCCCATCACCGCGACCGGCCTCGGCGGCGACGACCTGCTCAACGCCGCCAAGGACGGGTACGTCTACCGCCACAAGGGGGACGGCCGGTTCGCGCTGCTGAAGCGCGACAAGGGGCTGGTGCTCAAGGTCCGCCCCGGGTACGTCGACTCGCCCGAGATGCTGGAAGTCGAGCGCATCTTCCGCCTGCGCCCCGGCCTGGTCAGCTATCGCGTGAAGTCGGACCTGATGGAGAACGCCCTCGACGCCCCCAAGCCGCTCGACGACGGGGAGGAGACGATCTACCTCCACATGCGGTCGATCCTCCAGATCCTCCTGTTCCTGTCCAAGGGGGTTTGCGTCCCCGTCGAGCACATCGAGGGCCGCATCGCGCCCAGCACGCCCGACGCCGACGGCCGTCCGTACGACTGGACGCGCGTCACCGCGGGCAACTTCTTCGTCCGCTCCTCCAAGCACCGCCCCCGCGGCGCGGAGGCGGCCGTGCATTACCGCGGCCACTGGTTCTACATCCCGCAGGACGACGTCAACAGCCGGTCGATCCTGGCCATCATCGAGATCCTCGTCTCCCTGGAAGACTCCGAGGGCCGCGGCCCCGGCGGCCCCCTGTTGACCATCCCCGTCGGCGGCTGAACGTTGGCTCCGTTCGTCGGCCGCATTTTCGATGGCGTCGGCGTAAGTTAAATTGTCTATGTAGTTTGCGTTTTTGTGGGTTGGCTTCGTTCGTCGAACTCGATTCACGTTTTTCGACACTCCTCGCGGAACGCCGCCAGGGATCGACGTAAGCCCTGAAGGAACAGTGGCCCGGCCGGCCCGGCCGGGCGTCCGCGACTCATCGGGAGACGATCCTCCCCACGCCTCGGCTTTCGACGCCCGGCCGGGCCGGCCGGGCCACTGTTCCCGATCGATCCCGGTGGTGTTCCGCGAGGAGTGACGGTTTTTCGCGCGGGCGGCGAGGGGACGGGCGGACGACGAGGCGTCGGCGCCGACGGGCGCGGGGACGGTCGAGGCGCAGCCGACGGCCCGGCGCGCGAGGATCGTTCGCCCGCGTCGCGGCGTCGTCGAAGCCCGGGCCGCATTCCGTTTCTCGAAGTCTCGTCTCAAGCGATCCCCCCGCCGACCCGGCCGTTTCGAAGTCCCCCCAAAGCCGTTGCTACACAAATGCCGACCTGAGAGGAGTTTTGAACGAAACTCGTCCGATTTAGGACGGAATTTCCGGGTGCGTGCATGCGGGCGTCGGGCGGTGAATTGGGCCGGGGCGGCTGGACGGGCTGACGCGGCGTGCGATGATGAGATGGGGATGTCGACGGTGCCCAGCATGGGGCGAGGGGGGGGAGCATGTCCATCGCGAGTCCCGCAACGGGCGCATGGCTACCGCCGCCGGAGGAGATCTTCCGGATCACGGTCGAGCAGTACGAGGAATGGAGCGGATCCGGCTCGATCGGCGAGGAGGATCGCGTCGAGTTGCTGGATGGGGTGATCGTCCGGAAGATGACCAAGAACCCTCCCCATCTCCTGTGCTGCGACCTTTGCCGCGACGAGCTGACGCGGATCCTGCCCCCGGGATTCTGGCTCCGCGGCGAGAGCCCCGTCCGGATCGCGCCGGTCAGCATGCCGGAGCCCGACCTGATCGTCCTCCGCGGAAGCCCCCGCGACCTCGCCTCGCGACTGCCGCTCCCATCGGACGTCGTGCTCTGCGTGGAGGTGGCGGATTCCAGCCTCGCCCGCGACCGGGGCGTCAAGCGCGACCTGTACGCGCGGGCGGGCATATCGAACTACTGGCTCGTGAACCTGACCGAGCGCCGCGTGGAGGTCTTCGCCGACCCGAAGGACGGGGCCTATGCGACGGCTTCGGTCGCGGGCGAAACGGGTTCGGTCGGCCTGGTCGTCGACGGCGAGGCTTGGGGGCGGGTCGAGGTCGCGGCGATCCTGCCGTGAAGGAGGACGGGGCATGATCGCCGCGCAACGCACGACGCGACTACCGATCCCGGGGAGCGAGCACATCTACCGGATCCCGGTCGACCGCTATGAACGGATGGTCTCGGTCGGCGACCTCGACGAGGACGACCGCATCGAACTTCTCAACGGGGTCCTGACGCGGAAGATGACCAAGGGCACCTATCACGAGGCCTGCTCCGCGCTCTGCCGTCGGGAGATCGAGCGGCTGCTCCCCGGCGGATTCTTCGCCCGGAGCGAAGGGCCGGTCCGGATCCCCGAATACAGCGAGCCGGAGCCCGACCTGTCCGTGGCGCGGGGGGACGTGCGCGATTACCTGGCTCGCCATCCCGGGCCGGGCGACGTCGTCCTCGCGGTCGAGGTCGCCGACGCCAGCCTCGCGCTGGACCGGGGCCTCAAGCGCGACCTGTACGCGCAGGCCGGGATCCCGACCTACTGGATCGTGAACCTGGTCGAGCGCCGCGTGGAGGTCTTCGCCGAGCCGAAGGACGGGGCTTACGCCACGACTTCGGTGGTGGGCGAGGGGGGGGCGGTGGAACTGGTCGTCGATGGGGTAGCTTTGGGGCGGGTCGAGGTCGCGGCGATCCTGCCCTGAGGTCCAAAGGAGGGTTCCGAGCATGTCCACGGTCGCGCGAACGTCGGCGGCGATAGGGCCGAGCCTCGGCGACGTCTATCGATTCAACGTCGAGGATTACGAACGTCTCGTGGGCTGCGGCGTCCTCGACGAAGACGCGCCGATCGAACTCCTGGACGGAGTGATCATCCGAAAGATGCCCAAGGGACCGCGACATTCCAAGTGTCTGATCCGTTGCCGCCGCCACCTGGAGCGGCTGATCCCCGGCGACGGATTCCACATTCGGACCGAGAGCCCGGTCCGGCTGCCGGAGTTCAGCGAGCCGGAGCCCGACGTCTCGGTCGCGCGCGGCGACGACGAACGATATACCGACCGCCACCCCGGGCCCTCGGACGTGGTGCTGATCGTCGAGATCGCCGAGGCCAGCCTGACCCGCGATCGGGTCGCGAAGCGCGACGTCTACGCCCAGGCCGGGCTCCCGGTCTACTGGATCGTGAACCTGATCGAGCGCCGCGTGGAAGTCTATTCCGACCCGCGCGACGGCGCGTATGCGACGACCTCGGTCGTGGGCGAGGGGGATTCGGTCGAGTTGGTCGTCGACGGGGCGGCGTGGGGGAGGGTGGAGGTCGCGGCGATCCTGCCGTGAGGTCCAAAGGAGGGTTTCGAGCATGTCCACGGTCGCGCCAACGTCGATACCGGTTGGGCCGAGTCTCAGCGACGTCTATCGATTCCGCGTCGAGGACTACGAACGCCTTGCGGCCTGCGGCGGTTTGGACGAGGACGCCCCAATCGAGCTGCTGGACGGAGTGATCGTCAAGAAGACGACCCGGAATCCTCCCCATTCGGCGTGTTGCGGGTTGTGCATGAAGGCGCTGGCCGACATCATCCCGGCGGGATTCCTGGTGCGCAAGGAGGACCCGGTCCGGCTGCCGCCGCTCAGCATGCCCGAGCCCGACGTCGCCGTCGTCCGGGGCGCGGAACGCGACTTCGTCGCGCGGCATCCCGGCCCGTCGGACGTGGTGTTGATCGTCGAGGTGGCCGATTCGAGCCTGGATCGCGACCGCGGCCCGAAGCGCGACCTGTATGCGCAGGCCGGGATCCCGATCTACTGGGTCGTGAACCTCGTCGACCGCTGCGTGGAAGTCTATTCCGACCCGCGCGACGGGGCCTACGCGGCGGCCTCGGTCATGGGCGAGGGGGGGGCGGTCGAATTGGTCGTGGACGGCGCG
>Ga0209958_1002392_pt1 | contig 10626 bp, 9 predicted proteins | sample ThiBio_inoc_plan_FD_183942 | JGI IMG/M metagenome (GOLD analysis project Ga0209958, IMG submission 183942) | Wastewater bioreactor microbial communities from Cape Town, South Africa - Thiocy_inoc_plan (SPAdes) | ecosystem: Engineered > Bioremediation > Thiocyanate > Unclassified | place: South... | reverse complement strand
CTGGCGGGCACATCGGTGATGAGCGGCACCGAATTGCAGCGTAATCTGGGCGCGGGCACGCTGGGGGATGTGCTGGCCAAGGTGCCGGGCGTTTCCTCCACCAGCTTCGCGCCCGGCGTTTCGCGCCCGGTGCTGCGCGGCCTGACCGGAGAGCGCGTGCGCGTGCTGACTGACGGTATCGGATCGATCGACGCGGCCAGCACTTCGGCCGACCATGCCGTGACCATCGATCCCCTGCTGACCGACCGGATCGAGGTGCTGCGCGGGCCTGCCGTGCTGCTCTATGGCAGCCAGGCGATTGGCGGCGCGGTGAATGTCATCGGCAAGCGCATTCCCCCGCGCGTGCCGGATGAGGCAGTGCATGTCGATGCCATGGCCGCAGTGGACACGGCGGCGGACCGGCGCGAAATCGGCAGTTCGGTGGATGTGCCGCTGGCCAGCAATGTGGCGTTCCATGTCGATGGATCGTGGCGCAAGTCCGGCGATGTTCAGGTGCCCGGCTATGTCGCCTCCAAGACGCTGCGTTCCGAACTGCTCGCCGGGGCGGACCAGCTTGAGGAAGACGGCTTCGCCGAAGAGGCGGACGAGGTGCGCGCCACGGCCAATCTCCGGGGCAAGGTGCCTAACAGCCAGACGGAAACCACCAGCCTTGGCACCGGCATCGCGTTCTTTTCCGGCGACAGCAATCTGGGCGTTTCTTTCGGCTATTTCGACACCAATTACGGCGCGCCCGAAAAGCCCGGCATTCCCGATCCGCTGGATACCGAAGCGGAGGAGGAAGCCCCCGTCACTATCGGCATGAAGCAATATCGCGTCGATCTGCGCGGCGTGCTCGATCTGGGGGATGGCTTCTTTGACAAGCTCCAGACGCGCTGGGGCTGGTCGGATTATACCCACACGGAATTCGAAGGCACGGAGACGGGCACGCGTTTCGATGTGACCGGCATCGAGGGGCGGCTTGAACTGGTCCAGTCGCAGCGCGGCGGCTGGGGCGGCTCGCTCGGGGCGCAATATTCGCACCAGGATTTCGAGGCTATCGGCGAAGAAGCCTTCGTTCCGCCCAGCAAGACCGACAGCTTTGCGCTGTTCACCGTGCAGGAATTCGACCTTGCTCCTTTCGAACTGGAAGCGGGCGGCCGGTATGAACGGACCGATATCGATGTGGCATCGCTCAACGAGACGCGCGGCTTCGATACTTTCTCGGGCGCGCTTGGCCTGTCTTACAATATCACGCCCGGCTTGCGCATCGGCATCAATGGATCGCGTGCCGAACGCGCCCCCTCAGTGCAGGAACTCTTCGCAGACGGGCCGCACGTGGCCACCCAGCAATATGAAGTGGGCAATGTCGATCTGACCAAGGAAGGGGCATGGGGCCTCGAAGGCTATGTGCGCGGCAATGTCGGCGGGGCCACGCTGAGCTTCAGCGTCTATCAGAACTGGTTCGACGGCTTCATCTTCCTGTCCGAGGCGGGCACTGAGGAAGACGGGCTGCCTGTCTATGAATTCCTCCAGCAGGATGCCAAGCATTTCGGCCTGGAAGGCGAGATCAGCGCGCCGCTCTATCAGACGGACGGGTTCAAGCTTCTGGCCGATCTGCGCGGCGACTATGTGCGCGCCACTCTGGCCGACGGCTCGCCCGTGCCGCGCATTCCCCCGCTCAGCCTGAAGGGCGCGCTGGAAGCGCAGGTGGGTGCTTTCGATGCGCGCGCCGAAGTGGAATGGTATGACAAGCAGGACCGGCTGGCCCCGCTCGAAACCCCGACAGACAGCTTCGCCTTCACCAACCTGTCGCTCGCCTGGCACCCGCTGACCGGGTCGGACAATCTCACGCTGATGTTGCAGGCGGATAATATCTTCGATGTCGAAGGCCGCCGCCATGCCAGCTTCACCAAGGACTTCATCCCGCTGACCGGCCGGAACTTCCGCCTGAGCATGAAGGCGAGTTTCTGACGCGCCTGTAATACCGGGAGGATCTGCCACTCATCGTCATCCTGAACTTGTTTCAGGATCCATGTTTCCAATTCGGGCTGCGGCTTGCGGGGAGCAATGGATGCTGAAACGAGTTCAGCATGACGGGTAAGGCATCAGCCCGGAACTTGCCTCAAAGCCTGGGCAGAGTAACCCCGCGCTGGCCCATATATTTGCCTGAGCGGTCGGCATAGCTCTGCTCGCAGGCCTCGTTGCCCTGCAGGAACAGGAACTGGCAGGCGCCTTCATTGGCGTAGATCTTGGCGGGCAGCGGCGTGGTGTTGGAAAATTCCAGCGTCACATGGCCTTCCCATTCCGGTTCCAGCGGAGTGACGTTCACGATGATGCCGCAGCGGGCATAAGTGCTCTTGCCCAGGCAGATCACCAGCACGTCGCGCGGGATGCGGAAATATTCCACCGTGCGCGCCAGTACGAAGCTGTTGGGCGGGATCACGCAGACATCGGTCTTCACATCGACGAAGCTGTTGGAATCGAAATTCTTGGGGTCGACCACTGCGCTGTGGACATTGGTGAAGATCTTGAACTCGTCCGACACGCGCGCGTCATAGCCATAGGATGACAGGCCATAGCTGATGCAGCCATCGTTCTGCTGGCGCTCCACAAAGGGCTCGATCATGCCGCTATGGCGGGCTTCTTTCCGGATCCACCGGTCGCTGAGAATCGACATTGGGTGGTGATTCACCAACTGCGGGGCCGGGGCAAGTCCTGCTTGCTCAAACCCCGTGGAAGGTCGTCAATCGCTCAGGAATTCATAGCGGAACACATCCCCGTCGCGCTTCACCTGACCGGCGGAGGAACGGCGGAAATGGGCGGGAAAACAGATCGTATCCGTATCCGCCACGCGTTCCATCACCGCCTTGCGCGTGCAGCTTGCGGCAGGGGCATCCGTGTCGAAGGCGAAGGGCAGATCGTGCCGGATGAGCTGGATTGGGTGGTGGATCACGTCCCCCCAGAAAATGCCGGGCGCGCCTCCATCCTGCGCGTTGACGGTGCAGCATCCGGGCGAATGGCCATAGGCCGGCTCCAGCCAGACGCCATTGCCGATCTCGCGGTGGACCGCGATGTCCGCGTCCACGATCTCGCCCCTGCCCGCTTCCATCACCGGCACGATTGAATCGAGGAATGCCTCGTTATGCAGGCCTTCCCCTTCCGGATTGTCGCGGAAATACTCGAAATCCCGGCGGCTGAAGAGATAGCGGGCATTGGGGAAGGTCGGCACCCATTTGCCGTTTTCCAGCCGTGTATTCCAGCCGACATGGTCGAAATGGAGGTGAGTACACATCACCAGATCGATGTCGCCCGGCGCGAAGCCTGCCGCATGCAGGTTTTCCAGATAGCGCGTATCGAGCTGGTGGACTTCGGGCAAAGCGCGGTTCTTGTGATTGCCGCAGCAGGTGTCGACCAGAATGGTCAGCCCATCCACCTCTATCACCCAGCTATGGACGGAAAAGGTCATCAGCGCGGTTTCGGGATCGGGCGTGATCTCGTCGGGCTGGTCATACCAGCGCATCAGGCGTCGCAGATCCTCGCTGGTGGTCCCGGGAAGCTGACTCAGCAGCGGTACGGGGCTGTCCATCTCATGAACCTTGTGGACCGTGATCTTGCCCAGTTTGATAGGCCCCATGGTTGCTCTCTCCCGTCTTCTCGTCGGGCAAGCCATATCCGGCACCCGGCGAAGCGGCTTGGGCGGCAGAGAAGGCAGGAGGCAGGCCGTGCATAAACCTGTGGACAAAATTTGCTGCGTCAGCGAAATAAAATGCTGCAACGCATCATAATGTGATATGCTTACTGTAACGGGTGTGATCGACCCTTGGGAATCGCCACTTTCGCTTTTTTCCCGCCCTGGTTTGAGAACCTTAACGATTTTGACGCAAATTATGAATGATCAAGTCGTCGGTTGAAATTGATCTTGGAATATCAGATAGCTGACGGAAATGGGGGGTTTGGGGTGTATATCCGGGTCAATTCCGCTGGTCGCGGAAAAAAGGGTAAACACCTAATTTGCCTTCTTGTGTAACCGTATTGAATGATAGCGAGAGCATCAGGCGCTATGCATGATGCAATGCAGCGAAGAGTCTTCGAATGATGGACGGATTTGATACTGCCGCTTGCGAAGCTGACCTCAGTCTGGGGTCCCGTCATTCTGTTTCCGTTGTTCACGCTCTGCACGATAATGGTCCGGCCCTGCTTCTCGGGGAAATCGACAGCCGGCTGGAAAAGCTCCGCCGCTACCGGGTCAAGCGTCGTCTGGTGGCTCTGTCGCTCATCGCTTCCGATATGGGCGCGTCCTTTCTCGCTGTCATGCTGGCGCAATTGCTCAATGGCTCCCAGCCCGATCCTGGCGTGGCAGGCATCGCACTGGCGGTGACTTTCCCGATCTATTTCCTTGCCGCGTTGCAGACCGGTGCGCACAGCCCCTCGGCGGCCATGCGCACGGATCTTAGCCTGCGCAATGCGGGTATGGCTTATGTGATTGCCGCAGCGATCATCTTCTCCGCCCTGTTCCTGACCAAGCTGGGAGTGCAGGTTTCCAGACTGCAGGTGGTCGAGATCATGCTGATCTGCCTGGTGCTGGGGATTGCGGCCCGCTGCGTGATTGCGCGGCAGGCCATGCGTTATCTCGGGCCGAAGCCCTATGCGGATCTGTGCATCTATGACGATGTGCCGATGCGCGCCAAGCCGGGCCCCGGCGCCATTCGCGCCGCCGACGCCGGGCTTGCTCCCAATCTGGCGCAGCCAGACATGGTCAGCCGCCTTGGCGACCTCGTTCGCGGCATGGATCGCGTTGTGGTTCATTGCTCGTCCGAACGGCGCGAGGCGTGGTCGCGCGCGCTGAAATGCGTCGATATCCGCTCCGAAATCGTGATGCCGGAACTGACCGAGCTGATGCCGCTCAATATTCGCTATCGTAATGGTGAAGTCAGCCTCGTCCTCGCCAATGGCCCGCTTCACTGGCACCAGCGCGTTATGAAAAGCACGTTCGATCGTGCTGCTGCGGCCGTGGTGCTGCTGCTGTGCTCTCCGCTCCTGTTGGCCATCGCCATTGGGGTGAAGCTCGACAGTCCCGGCCCGATCCTGTTCGGTCAGGATCGCATCGGGCTGGGCAATCGCCGGTTCCATATGTGGAAGTTCCGCTCGATGAAGGTGGAGCATACGGATCACAGCGGCCATGTTTCCGCCTCGCGTGACGATCAGCGGATCACCCGTTTTGGCCAGTTTCTGCGCCGTACCAGCCTGGATGAACTGCCGCAGCTGTTCAATGTGCTGCTCGGCCAGATGAGCGTTGTGGGGCCGCGCCCCCATGCCATCGGCTCACGCGCGGAAGAAATGCTCTTCTGGGATATCGACCAGCGCTATTGGTATCGGCATTCAATCAAGCCGGGCCTTACCGGCCTTGCCCAGGTGCGCGGCCTGCGCGGCGCCACGCACAAGCGGGGCGATCTGGAGCAGCGCCTGTTCGCCGATCTGGAATATGTCGCCAACTGGTCGCTGATGACCGACCTGCGCATCATCTTCCAGACCTTCCTGGTCCTGGTTCACCGCAACGCATATTGATGTGCGTGGCGTTGCTCGGGCTGCGCGGTCAGCCCAGCAGCAAAACCCCCAGCAACACCAGCAGCGCGGCCAGTGCCACGCCCCAGACATAAGTCCGCACTTTGGGAATGCCTGCCCAGTACAGTGGCAGGTAAACCGCCCGCGCACCCAGCCAGACCCAGCCGGCTGCAAGGGTGAGTGTGGAGCTTTTGCCCGTCAGCGCCACGCCCATCAGGGCGATGATCGCGATGGGCAGGGTTTCCAGGAAATTATCCCGCGCGCGTTCCAGCCGGGCGGCGACGGGGCTGAGCGGGGGCAGGGCTTCGTCGCGCGCGCCCATGTTCCACTCCACCCCATATTGCTGCGTCTTGATGCGGATCGCGGCCATGATGTGGACCAGCAGCAGCAGGGCCGCCAGGGCGAGGATCGTGAATTCGCTATGCATCGGTGCCTCCCGGGTTTGTCACATCCTCACCCCTTCAGGTGCAAATGGCAATCCGCGGGCATCTTGGCCGCCGCGATCCTTGAAATGCGTGTCTTACCATCCTAATACAGCAAGAATGCTGGAGCGCGGGCAATCGCGTGATACTATGCCGCGAAACGAGGAGTTTTGGAGGACACATGGCGAGCAACGAAACCCTGACGGCGACCGCGCCCGATTTCCAGCTCACCCCGCCCGATCCTGTGCCCGTGGTCGCGCCGCAGAAGGCTGCCGGGCTGGTTCCGGTGTCGGACGAGAAGCGCACCAAGCTGGACGAGAAGGTGGATGCCTTCGTTGCCGATCTGGTTTCGGCCGACGCCAATTCGCCCGAATTCGGCCAGAAGGTGGATCAGCTCACCAATATGGGCCGCAAGGAAATCATGGCGGCCTCAGGCATGTCCAACCGTTTCCTCGACCGTCCTGTCCGCGCGATGGACAAGGATGAGGGCGTCGGCGCCAATCTCACCGAATTGCGCCGCGTGGTGGAGGATCTCGACCCCGCCCGGCGCGGCAAGCTCAGCCCCGGGCGCAAGATCCTGGGCATCATTCCTTTCGGCAACAGCCTGAAGAACTATTTCCAGAGCTATCAGAGCGCGCAGGGCCATATCCAGGCGATCCTGTCCAAGCTGGCATCCGGCAAGGACGAGTTGCTGATGGACAATGCCGCCATCGATGTGGAGCGCCAGAAGCTGTGGGAGGCGATGGGCAATCTGGAACAGATGATCCATATCTCCAAGACGCTGGACGCCCGGCTGGAAGACAAGGCGGAGGAACTCGACGCCAGTGATCCGGCCAAGGCCAAGGCCATTCGCGAAACGGCCCTGTTCTATGTCCGCCAGCGCACGCAGGATCTGCTCACGCAAATGGCGGTGGCCGTGCAGGGCTATCTCGCGCTCGATCTGGTCAAGAAGAACAATGTGGAACTGGTGAAGGGCGTGGACCGCGCCAGCACCACCACCGTGGCCGCTCTGCGCACCGCCGTGACCGTGGCCGAGGCCATGACCAACCAGCGGCTGGTGCTGCAGCAGATCACCGCGCTGAACGAGACCACCGCCAATATCATCGATTCCACCAGCACGCTGCTGGCCACGCAGACAGCCAAGATCCACGAACAGGCAGCCAGCTCGACCATTCCGATCGAAACGCTGCAGCGCGCCTTCCAGAACATCTATGACACCATGGACAATATCGACACCTTCAAACTGAAGGCGCTCGATTCCATGAAGCAGACGGTCAATACGCTGTCGAACGAGGTCGAGAAGTCCAAGGGCTATATCGCCCGTGCGGAAGGCGCCACGCAGGCGAAGAAGGAAGTGAGCGGACCCTCGATCCTCTCGCTGGAAGGCTAACACGAAACCGATGGTCGATCTTTCCCGCGATACGGACCGGGCGCTGGACGAAGGCCGCGCCCTGTTGCGCGATAACCGCTCGGGCGGGCGGCACCGGCTGGCTGGCACACGCTCCATCGGGCGGGCTTCCGCCAAGATGAAGGCGGGGCACGCCTTGCGGAAACTCCGCAATATCGCTCTGGCGCTGGCGGTAATTCTCATTGGCTTCAGCGCCCTGGGAGTTGTGCTGGGCGGGATCGGCTTTGCCGGGCTGATGGGTGCGATTGTCCTCGCGGCCATCGCGGTCGGCGTGTTTTCGTCCTATCCATCGCTCAAAGTTCCCGAACGCGCCGACCTGAAAACCGACGATGTCCGCCGTCTGGTCGGGCAAACGGAATTGTGGCTGGAGGCGCAGCGCCGTGCACTGCCCCCGCCGGCCGCCAAGGCGATCAGCCAGATCGGCCTTCAGCTCGACGGGCTCCAGCTCCAGTTGGAGGAAGTCGATCAGGCACATCCGATGGCCGCGCAGATCCGCAAGCTGGTGGGCGAGGATCTTCCTGAAATGATCGAAGGCTACCGCCGCATTCCCGAGCATCTGCGCTATGAGGAGCACGCCGGGTCGAACCCCAACAAGCAATTGATGGAAGGGCTGGGCCTTATCAGCGCCGAGATCGACAGCGTCACCCGCCAGCTCGCCGCTGGCGCGCTGGACGATCTGGCGATCCGTACCCGCTATCTCGATTACAAATATGGCGAGGCTGAACACGCCGCGCCGGAGCAGAACTGATGCGCCTCGTCCTTCCCCACAGCCTCGGCAAGGAGGAAGTCCGCCGCCGCCTGCATGACAACAGCCACAAGATCGCCGGGCATTTGCCGGGCGGTATCGCCGATGTGACGACGGACTGGGCAGGCGAAGACCGCATGACCATGGTGATCTCGGCCATGGGCCAGAACCTGTCCGGCGCGGTTGAGATCGGGGAAGAAGAGGTGGCGTTCGAGTTGGAACTGCCGCTGGCCCTGTCCTTCGCCAAGCCGATGGCGGAAGCCGCGATGCGCCAGATGGGCGAGAAATTGCTGGCGCCGCCGAAGGGGTAGGGGCTGCGTCGCGGGATATCTCAGGCGTGCAAATGCAAAGAGATTACGCGCAATCCCACCATCCCTTCGTCATTCCCGCGAAAGCGGGAACCCAGTTCAACGCTTGCTGCTAGGTTCCCGCTTTCGCGGGAATGACGAGGTGGGCGGGAGTGTATCCCTTCACAACTTCCGGTGGCTCTCCAGAAATTCTTCCGGAATGCGCAGCAGGGCCGTGGCCGTGCGGGTTTCCTGCATGAACAGGATCAGCGCACCCATCAGCAATGAAATAGCGAAGATGAAGCAACCGCCTGCCACGGCCTGAACATTGACGCCGACGAATTCCTCAAGGAACAGCAGCGCCACGGTGAAGCCGATGGTGATGCCGCTGATCACCAGCAGCAGGATCGCCCGGCTGATCAGCTTGATGCGCCGGTCAATCGTGCGGATTTCCAGCACCACCATGTCATGTTCTTCGCCGGTGGTCTGCTTGTGCCGGTCCTGCAGCACGCGGGAACGGTCCACCACGCGGCTCAGCCGCTGGGCAAGGATGTTCAGGATATTGCCGATCGCCACCAGGACGAACACCGGCGCGAGTGCGAGCTGGATCGTATGGGCGATCATAGCCATATTATGCGCCGGGCGGGCAGGGCTGCGCAAGCAGGCAGCGCGTTCCCGCAGCGATCTCCACAGCGGCGAGCGAGGTCGCCAGCGCGCATTGGCCGCTGCCGACAGGTTCCCCATTCACGCGCACGCCTTCGTCCATCGGCAGCACCAGCAGCGCAGCCGTGCCGTAATCGGCATCCAGTGCCGCACCGGGTGATCCGTCCACCCGGTCCAGCCGGAAGAATGGCCCGCGCACCAGCGATACATGGCCGCGATCCGGCACGCGCGTGCGCAGGGCAGGGTCGTGCGGCACGCCGCGCGCCACTTCCAGCGCCTCGTCCAGATGCAATTCGCGCGGGCGGCCATAATCGTAAAAGCGATAGGTGCAGTCACGGTTCTGCTGCACTTCCACCAGGCTGATCCCCGCGCCGATGGCGTGGACGGTGCCGGCCGGAATATAGACGAAATCGCCCGGCGAAACCGGGTGCCAGGCCATCATCTGCTCGATCGATCCGTCCAGCGCGCCCTGGCGCATGGCCTCGGCGGCAACCGGGCTGGTAAAACCGATGCCCAGCACTGCGCCGGGTTCCGCATCCAGCACCAGCCAGCATTCATCCTTGCCCTGTGCGCCGGGGGGATGGACCTGCACCGAGAGATTCTCGCTGGTGAAGATATATTTGGCCAGCAACTCGCTATGCGCGGCGGGCGGCTCGAACCAGATCTCGCCCACGCGGGCACCGTCATCCGTGGCGAAAGCTTCGGGAAGTTCCTCGCGCCCCCAGGGTTTTTCCACGCGGCGGGTGGGCAACAGGCAAGTCGTCATCGCGGTGCTCCCACTGGCTGGCTTACTGGTTGGACGGCCCTTTGAGCTTGCCGACATTGGCGGCGCCGCGGCTGCTGGTTACCAGCACTTCACCGCCATCCACCACCACTATCACATCGTCCAGCCCCACGACCGAGACGCGCGGCCCATCGGTTTCCACCATCACGTCCCGGCAATCGAGCAGATCGGCGGGGCCGCGCGCTATATTGCCGGCTTCGTCCGCCTCGTCGGCGCGGACTTCGCGCAGGCTTTGCCAGTTGCCGATGTCGGACCAGCCCATATCCGCGTCCACCATGGCCGCGCGGTCAGTCTCTTCCATCACGGCATAATCCACCGAATCCCCGGCGATTTCCGAGAATGGGCCAAAGGCGGGCAGGAAGCGCGCGCCCTGCGTCTCGCCCTGTTCCACAGCCTCGCGCACGGACTTGGCCATTTCGGGCCGGTGCTGGGCCAGTTCGTCCAGGAAAGTGCCCGCGCGGAAGGCGAAGATGCCGCCGTTCCAGCAATAAGTGCCTTCGGCCAGATAGGCCACGGCCCGCGCCACGTCGGGCTTTTCGACAAAGCGATCGATACGATAGCCGCCGGGCAGCGCGTCCCCCCGCTTGATATAGCCATAGCCGGTTTCAGGGCGGGTCGGCGCGATGCCGAAGGCCACCAGCCATCCTTCCGCGGCCAGCCTTGCCGCTTCCAGCGCGGCGGCCTGAAAGGCGGCTTCATCGGCGATATGGTGGTCGCTGGGGCAGACCAGCATCACCGTGTCTTCCGGCAGGAGATGAGCGGCAAGCGCGATGGCG
>Ga0209958_1002390_pt1 | contig 10640 bp, 8 predicted proteins | sample ThiBio_inoc_plan_FD_183942 | JGI IMG/M metagenome (GOLD analysis project Ga0209958, IMG submission 183942) | Wastewater bioreactor microbial communities from Cape Town, South Africa - Thiocy_inoc_plan (SPAdes) | ecosystem: Engineered > Bioremediation > Thiocyanate > Unclassified | place: South... | reverse complement strand
GCCACCGAGCCGATGGCGGCCCCGGTCGCGACGCCGCCCACCGCGGCGCCGATGCCCGTCTCGATCGGGTGCGATCCCGGGGCGTCGGTGATCGGATCCGGGTTGCGGCTGCCGGTCGGCGGGAGGTCGACGGACTTCTCGGGATCCTTGCGCGTCGCCATGATGTGTTCTCCCTTGGATATTTTCGGACCCGAACGGGTCGTAAGGGGCGGCGGGGGTTCCAGGGTGCTGCTCGTTCGGAGCGTCGGCCCGCCGCGACGGACGGCGAGGAATCATCGCAAACCGAATGCCACGGGCGACGACTTCGATCGCCCTCCGGCCTTCGTGGTAGGGCCCCTCACGGCATGAACGTTGCCTCGGCCGACATCGACGACATTGAGGCATGATGCATTGAACATGGCCTACGATCGGCCGGGCTCGGCCGAGGGGGGGACGGGCGTGGCGTCCGATTCCGATGGATCGATGAAGTTGCCGGCCTACGCCGGGATGATGGCCGACTATCATCGCGCCTTCGACCCCGAGTTGCGGGGGGTGGTGGCGGCGCTCCGGGTCCGTCCCGGGGACCTCGTCGTGGACGTGGCGTCCGGCGACGGCTCCTACTCGCGATGGCTGGCCGAGCGCGTCGGCCCCGCCGGCAAGGTCCTCGCCGTGGACGTCTCGCCCGCCTTCCTCGACCTCGCCCAACGCAAGATCGGCTCGGCCTCCGTCGCCGATCGCATCCGGTTCGTCCGCATGAACCTAGACCGTCCCGCGCTGGTCGAGGCCGCGGCGGATCTCGCGTGGTGCGCCCAGAGCCTGTACAGCCTCCCCGACCCCGTCCGGGCCGTGCGCCGCATGGCACGGCTCGTCCGGGACGGCGGACGCATCGCGGTGTTCGAAAGCGACGAACTTCATCATGTGAGCCTTCCCTGGCCCGTCGACGTCGAGCTGGCGCTGCGACGGGCGGAGTTGGAGGCGTTCGAGGCGCGATCCGATCGGCCGGCGAAATTCTACATCGCCCGCGACCTCCCGCGCATCTTCCGCGAGGCCGGCCTCCCAGGCTGCGACGTCCAGAGCTTCGCGTTCTGCCGCCGAGCCCCATTCGACGCCCCCACCCGGGGCTTCCTGTCGGCCTACCTCGCCGACCTCCGCGAACGCACAGCCCCCCGCCTGAGCGTCGCCATGCGAAGCCGCGTCGATGAGCTGGCCGACCCCGGCTCGCCGCTTTACCTCCTGGACGACCCGGACTCGCTGGCGGTCTGCGTCGACCACTTGGCCGTCTCGCCCGTCCGACGCGCATGAAAGGGGGCCGCGGCGAGGCGCGGCCCCCGATCGTTCGGCGTGAAGGGGATCGACCCGATCGCGTCAGCGAGTCAGGGCCTTGTACTTGATGCGATGCGGCTGGTCGGCCTCGCCCCCCAGCCGCTCGCGGCGCTGGGATTCGTAGGTCTCGAAGTTGCCGTCGCACCAGACGACCTTGCTGTCCCCCTCGAACGCGAGGATGTGGGTCGCGACGCGGTCGAGGAACCAGCGGTCGTGGCTGATCACGACGGCGCAGCCGCCGAAATCGAGCAGGGCCTCCTCCAGCGCCCGGAGCATCTCGACGTCGAGGTCGTTGGTCGGCTCGTCCAGCAGCAGCAGGTTGCCGCCGCTCTTGAGCAGCTTGGCCAGGTGGACCCGGTTCCGCTCGCCGCCCGAGAGCTTGCCGACCAGCTTCTCCTGGTCCGGCCCCTTGAAGTTGAACGCCGCGACGTAGGCCCGCGACGGCATCTTGCGACGACCGAGCGTCACCTGATCGAGCCCGCCGGTGATCTCCTGGAAGATCGTGTTCTCCGCGTTCAGCGAGTCGCGGCTCTGGTCGACGTACGATGGGACGACCGAGTCGCCCACCCGAAGCGCGCCGGAGTCGGGCTTCTCCTGGCCCATGATCATCCGGAACAGGGTCGTCTTCCCCGCCCCGTTCGCGCCGATGACGCCGATGATCCCGCCGGGTGGGAGTCGGAACGACATGTCCTCGAACAGGAGCCGGTCGCCGAAGCCCTTCGCGACCCCCTCCGCCTCCACCACCAGCGAGCCCAGGTGCGGGCCGGGGGGGATCTGGAGGACGACCGCCTCATCCCGCTTCTCGTAGTCCTGGGCGGCGAGTTGCTCGTAGCGCTGCAACCGCGCGCGATTCTTGGCGACCCTCGCCCGCGGCGACATCCGCACCCACTCAAGCTCGCGTGCGAGATTCTTGCGCCGGGTGCTCTCCTGCTTCTCCTCCAGGGCGAGCCGCTGCTGCTTCTGCTCCAGCCAGGAGGAGTAGTTCCCCTCCCACGGGATGCCCTGGCCGCGGTCGAGTTCCAGGATCCACTTCACGACGTTGTCGAGGAAGTAGCGATCGTGGGTGACGAGGATGACCGTCCCCGGATGCTCGGAGAGGTGCCGCTCCAGCCAGGCGACGCTCTCCGCGTCCAGGTGGTTGGTGGGCTCGTCGAGCAGCAGGATGTCGTGGCGCTCCAGGAGGATCTTGCAGAGCGCCACGCGACGCCGCTCGCCGCCGGAGAGCGTGGAGACGTCCGCGTCCCCAGGGGGGAGCCGCATGGCGTCCATGGCGATCTCCAGCTTCCGGTCGAGGTCCCAACCGCCCGCGGCCTCGATGGAGTCCTGGACCTTCTCCAGTTCGGCCAGCAGGGCGTCCATCTCGTCGGCGTCCGGACCCTCGCCGAGCCGGGCGTTGATGGCGTCGAACCGATGGAGCAGGTCCCGGATCGGCTTCACCGCCAGCTCCACGTTCCCGCGCACGTCATACGACGGATCGAGCGTCGGCTCCTGGGGGAGGTAGCCGATCGAGATCCCCGACGCGGGCCGGGCCGTCCCCACGAAATCCTTGTCCAGCCCGGCCATGATCCGGAGCAAGGTGCTCTTGCCCGAACCGTTCCCGCCGATGACGCCGATCTTCGCGCCCGGGTAGAACGAGAGCCAGATGTTCTTCAGAACTTCTTTCTTACCATGAGCTTTGGACAGTTTTTCGATCTGGAAGATGTATTGCGGAGGCATGGGCGCGGTGGTTCCCGAAGTCGGCCGTGGATGGTGAAGGGTCGCGGTCCGAGGCCGGGCCTCGCGCAGGCGGGAGGCTCTCCCCTTGAACCGGACCCGGCGGTCTGATATCTTGATTATCCTCCAGGCGACGCAAGGGGACAAGACGACCCCTCGCGACCACCTTGGCCGGGGTAGCTCAGTTGGTCAGAGCGGCGGTCTCATAATCCGCAGGTCTGGGGTTCGAGTCCCCACCCCGGTAGTTCCCTTCCTCCTCCGCTCTCCGGATGCGCGGAGGCTCCTCCTCCGAACGGATGTTGAAGCCGATCTCAACAACCCCGGAAGCAGCATTACAAAGCGACATCCTCTTTGGGTTTGAACGGATTCAAACGCTCGCCGCTTTGCAAAACCACCTTAAAATGCATCCAACCCGTCCTGCTTAAATTAATGGGCCGGTTCGGCGCTGGACCTGCTGAAGTGGCCGAGCATGTCAGCCGCCAGCGTCTCGGTGCAGCCCGCTTCTCGCGAGAATCCCGCCATTTTCAGGGATTTGAGAGGTCGACGTCGATTCAGTTCCCAGAGACTGTATGGATCGGATCGGGGGAGTGTTCCCGGAAATCAACGTCACAGGGGCCTAGACCCATCTCGGACCAAGTTCGCTAACGAGAGGCTTGACTCGCAGCGTCGTGATTCGTTAGCTTACGTCCCTTGTTCGGAAACGCAGGTCGAATCGTTCTCGTTCCGACCGACCACCACGGGCAGAGCAAAAGGAGAATTTGAGTGTCCAAGCTTCACCGCATCTTGTTGGCCGGTGCCATGGTCGCCCTGGCCTCGTCCACCTCGCAGGCCGGCACCCTCGGCCCGGGCGGACTCGTCGGCTCCGCCATCAGCGTGACCACGCTGGATACCTCCGACCTCTCGACCGCCACGACCTTCACCACCGACTACGCCTTCTTCGGGGGTGTTGATTCGCTGGCCGGTGTGAGCGGCATCGCCTCGGGCGTCACGCTCGACCTCTCGACCCCCGGCTCCTTCGTGATCCAGGTCGGCGACTTCAAGTTCTACAACGCCGTCGTGACGGACACCAGCTCCGATACGACCCCGACCGGCACCAAGGTCCGCTCGTTCACCCTGACCGGTTGGGCCGACCTGGGCACCAGCCCGGTCGACACCAACACGAGCACCCTGATCATCTCCTTCAACCAGGCGCAGGGCGCCCCGATTTCGTCCAGCATCTCCATCGCCGTCCCGGCCGTCATCCCCGAGCCCAGCTCGGTCGCCCTGGCCGGCATCGGCCTGGCCGCCGCTGGCCTCTTCGGCCTCCGGAAGCGCGTCGCCAAGTGATTGCTTCGGACGCTCGTACGACCTGAAAATCCGAGAGCGTCCGGTCCCACGGGACCGGACGCTTAATTTTTTATTGGGGCGAGCGATGCCGTCGCCGGAGGCTCATCCCATAACCTCTCTTTCAAACCCACCGACGCTGTCTGGGCCGAGATCCTGTGACCGCGAAACTCCCCGACTCGGTGCGCAGGCTGGCTTCCACATTCGATTCCTGCGATCCATGATTCGTCCCACCTTGCCGCCGCCGAACGGCTCGGCCCGCTGCCCCTTCGAGTGCGGACGTCGCGCCGGCCACAGCTAGCTTTAGACTGCGAATTCACGACGAGATCGCCTCCAGCTCGATTCACGACTGCCATGAAGAGATCGACCTGGAAATCGAGGAGAACGGCCTGGATATCTGTTTTCGCACCACTCGTCTCAACTCTAGCTCCGATCCGCGGATTCCATGAATTTTGAGCCACATCGAAACACAACCTGTATATCAGCTTCGACTTGGGGATTAAGACAGAGTTTCACGGGTGAAAAATCCCGGGCGGAGCGAATTTCTCCCCGCCTGCGACGCCTGAGGGATTCGCCGGGCGTCACCGGGGTCGTGACGGCGCGTGATGATTCCACGCAGCATGCTCGCAAGGTCGCGAAGATCCTTGTATAGTTCAACGTTCTTGCGGTCTCCTCATCAGGTAGGAACCGTCCTCACGAGCCAGGAAGCCCACCTATGATTCATCCCGCCGGCGTTCGTAGAAAGATCCTGGCGATGGTCGTTCTTCTGGCGGGGGCGGTGGGAGCAAGGCCGGTCTATGGCGATCCCATCTTCCAGGAAGGCGTGACGGTCGACGGGACGCTGGTAGGGACGTTCACGGTCGATACCTATGAGGAGTTCTCGGTCGTCGGGACCTCGTTCGGGATCGCGATCCAGGGGGGGTTCAACCCTTCGTCCTACGCACTCCCGCCGGGCTATGAGTATCGTTGGATCCAGACCGTCGCCACGACCCTGCCCGCCTACTCGTGGCAATCCCCCGGGGGGACCTACGTCGATCGCACTCGCGTCGACGACGGCAGCGGAGAATTCATCCTGGCCCGCTCTCACACGCCCTTCTATAACGACGGCATCGTGACACCCGACGGGTTGTACGAGCTTCCTTTCGCCGACAATCCTTCAAGGGTCGAGGGCCCGACCGCGTTCCACGGGACGTGGAGCCTCTCGCTCGTCGCGGTCCAGGCCCGGACCGACCTCGGGGACTTCAATCAGCCCGAGCCGGGCGTCACACGCGCGATCTATCAGCTCGCGACGTTCGTCTGGGGTTTCGACCTCGACGCCCAGTTGCGAGCCGTCCCTCGCACACCGATCGTGCAGGTCGCGCCCGATCCCCTGGCCCTCGCGCAGATCCTGGCGGACGACCCGGACGTAGCCACCTTCGGCAACAACGCGTGGGACATCCGGGCTGGCCTGCCCAGCTCGCCCGGCGTCATCCCCGAGCCGTCGTCGTACCTGCTCGCGGCCTCCGCCCTCGTCGCCGTCGGCGTGCCGACGGCCCTGCGGCGATGCCGGCCTCGGGCCGCTTGACCGTCCCGCACGACCCGGTCTGGGCTCCCTGGCGGCCGCCCCGAAGCTCGGGTAGGATCGCGGTGCGGATCCCGGCCGACCGGGGCCCTCCCGCCCGGGTCGGATTCACCCGGTCGACCGATGCAGGAGCGACCCATGTTCGATCCCTCGTCCATCCAGGGGAGCTTGCGCGAATTCGGCTTCGACGGCTGGCTGCTCTATGACTTCCGCGGCTCGAACGTCCCGGCCCGGCGACTGCTCGGCCTCGGCGAGAAGCCGGGATCCCGTCGATTCTTCTACATGATCCCGGCGTCCGGCGAGCCGTCCAAGCTCGTCCACGCGATCGAGCCCAACGCCCTGGAACACCTGCCGGGCCCTCGCACCATCTACCGCTCGTGGCAGGGCCTCCAGGAAGGTGTCGCAGCGCTCGTCGGGGATGCGAAACGGGTGGCGATGGAATACGCGCCGGGGCTTTCCAACCCGTACATCTCGCGCGTGGACGCCGGCACGATCGAGTTCGTGCGCAAACTTGGGATCGACGTCGTTTCCTCGGGCGACCTGATCCAACTCTATGAATCGGCCTGGGACGACGAGCAATGGGCCATGCACCGTGCGGCCGATCGCGTCACGACCACGGCCTTCGACGTCGCGTGGCGATTCATCGCCGACCGCACCCGCGACGGGGGCTCCGTCCGCGAGACCGAAGTCCAGGCGACCATCCTCCACCACTTCGAGGAGAACGATCTCACGACCTACAGCCCTCCCAACGTCTCGGCCGGCCCGCACAGCGGCGACCCGCACTACGAACCCGTCGCTGGGGGCGACGCCGAGATCCGCGCCGGGGATTTCGTGCTGATCGACCTCTGGGGCAAGCTGAAGCGCCCTCGATCGGTCTACAGCGACCTCACCCGCGTGGGCTTCGTCGGGGACGCCGTGCCCGAGAAGTATGAATCGATCTTCCGGGTCGTGGCCGACGCGCGAGACGCGGCGATCGACCTAGTGCGCGAGCGCTTCCGCGCCGGTCGCCCGCTCCGCGGCTACGAGGTCGACGACGCGGCCCGCGACGTGATCCGCCGCGCCGGCCATGAATCACGCTTCACCCATCGGACGGGCCACAACATCGGCCAGGAGGTCCACGGCAACGGTGCCAACATGGACAACCTGGAGACCCACGACGAACGCCTGGTCCTCCCCCGCACCTGCTTCTCGATCGAGCCGGGCATCTACTTCGAGGAGTTCGGCGTGCGGTCCGAGGTCGACGTCTTCGTGGACGCGGCCGGGACGGTCCATGTGACGGGGGGGCTCCAGGAGTCCGTGGTGCCGATCCTGGCGTGACGGGCCGGGACGCGGGCCCGATCTCGGAGTGGTGTCCCGGCCCCTCGGCCGGCTATACTCGGAACCGACCAGGGATGGAGCCGTCGCGGGCGACGTGACGGACGCCGCGACCGCCGGTGCGGGCGAACCATTCGACCTCGCGAAGGACAGCCCCGCCGGGCCCGGAGGAGCGACGTGGCCGAGGCCGTCGAGGACATCGAATTCCGACTGCTGCTGGAGGCGGTCTTCCGGAAATATCACTACGACTTCCGCGGCTACTCCACGGCCTCGCTCAAGCGCCGGCTGCGCCAGGCCCGCGAGCGGATGAACTGCTCGTCCTTCTCGCAGCTCCAGGACCGCGTGCTGCACGACCCTTCCGCCTTCCCCGAGCTGATCTCATTCCTGACGGTCCAGGTGAGCGAGCTGTTCCGCGACCCGGCCTACTTCCGGGCGATCCGCGAGCGGGTGGTCCCCTACTTGCGGACTTACCCCTCGCTGAAGGTCTGGGTGGCGGGCTGCAGCGCCGGGGAGGAGGTCTACTCCCTGGCCATCCTCTTCCGCGAGGAGGGGCTGGAGGACCGGACGATGCTCTACGGCACCGACATCAACCCCGAGGCGCTGCGCCGCGCCGAGGCGGGGGTCTACGAGCTGGACCGGATCCCCTCCTTCACGGAGAACCATCGCCTCTCGGGGGGAAAGTCGTCGCTGTCGGACTACTACACGGCGGCCTACGGCGGGGCCGTCTTCGACAAGAGCTTGCGACGCCGGGCCGTGTTCTCCGACCACAGCCTCGCGGCCGACCAGGTCTTCGCCGAGGTCCAGCTCGTCTCCTGCCGGAACGTGCTGATCTACTTCGACCGACCCCTCCAGGACCGGGCCATCGGGCTGTTCAAGGACTCCCTGTCGCGCAAGGGGTTCCTGGGCCTGGGGGCGAAGGAGAGCCTGCGGTTCTCCTCCCATGCCGACGGTTTCGAGACCTTCGACCAGGCCGAGCGGATCTACAGGAAGCGAGGCGACGCATGACCCCGGGACGCGCCGAGGCGGTGGCCGTGGGCGCGTCGGCCGGGGCGCTGGAGGCGCTCTCGGCCATCCTGCCCGGGCTCCCCGCCGACTATCCCCTGCCCGTCTTCGTGGTCGTCCACCTGCCCCCGGATCGGGAGAGCCTGATGGCGAGGCTCTTGCAAGACTCCTGCCGCATCAAGATCCGCGAGGCCGAGGACAAGGAGGCGATCGAGCCGGGCACGGTGTACGTCGCCCCGCCCGATTACCACCTGCTGATCGAGCCCGACCGGCGGCTCTCCCTGTCGAGCGAGGAGCCCGTCCTGTTCTCCCGCCCCTCGATCGACGTCATGTTCGAGACCGCGGCCGAGGCCTACGGCCCGGGGCTGGTGGGGGTCGTCCTGACCGGCGCGAACAGCGACGGGGCCCGAGGGCTGCGGGCGATCCGCGCGGCCGGCGGGTCCGGGCTGGTGCAGCGGCCCGACGCCGCCACGGCCTCGGCGATGCCCCGCGCGGCGCTGGAAGCCTGCCCCGACGCCCTCGCCTTGACGTTGCAGGAGATCGCCGAACATCTTCGTGGTATGGTAGCCTCCCGATGAGCGACGCGACCCATGAGCCCGTCTACTTCCTGATGGTCGACGACCGTGAGGAGAACCTCGTGGCGCAGGAGGCCCTCCTGCGCCGCGACGGCCTCGTCCTCCTGCGGGCGCGCTCCGGCCCGGACGCCCTGGAGCTGCTGCTCAAGCACGAGGTCGCCCTGGCCCTGGTCGACGTGCAGATGCCGGGGATGGACGGCTTCGAGCTGGCCGAGCTGATGCGGGGGTCCGAGCGCACCCGCCGCGTGCCGATCATCTTCCTCACCGCCGGCGGGGCCGACCAGTCGCGCCGGTTCCGCGGCTACGGTGCCGGCGCGGTCGACTTCCTGAACAAGCCGCTGGAGCCGGACGTCCTGCGCAGCAAGGTCGACGTCTTCTTCGAGCTGGCCCGCCAGCGCGACGAGCTGAAGGCGGCCCTCGCCGAGAACGCCCGGCTGCTGGAGGAGAGCCGCCGTCACGCCGCCGTCCTGCGCGAAGCCGACCGCTTCAAGGACGAGTTCCTGGCGATGCTCGCCCACGAGCTTCGGAACCCCCTCGCGGTCGTCTCCAACGCCATCCAGGTCTGGAAGCGGAGCGACCGCCCCGAGCACCAGGGCTGGGCGAAGCAGGTCATCGAGAACCAGTTGACGACGCTCTCGCGGCTGATCGACGACCTCCTGGACGTCTCGCGGATCACCCACGGCAAGATCCGCATCAAGAAGCAGGTGCTCGACCCCGGCGCGATCCTCAACCAGGCCGTCGAGGCCGTCTCCCCGCTCATCGAGGAGCGCAAGCACGAGCTGACGGTCGATCTCGGCCACGGCTCCGCCCGCATCGACGTCGACCCGACCCGGCTCGAACAGGTCGTCGTCAACCTCCTGGCCAACGCCGCGAAATACTCGGGCGACTCCTCCAGGATCCGGCTGGCCAGCCGGGTCGAGGGCGACCGGCTGGTCGTCTCCGTCGAGGACGAGGGGGTCGGCATCGCGCCCGAGCAGCTCCCCCGGATGTTCGAGCTGTTCGCCCAGGGCGAACGCTCGATCGCCCGCTCGGAAGGGGGGCTCGGGATCGGCTTGACCCTGGTCAAGTCGCTCGTGGAACTCCACGGCGGCACGATCGACGCCCGGAGCGAGGGCCTGGGGCGCGGCAGCACGTTCACCGTCCGCCTGCCCCTCGCGGACGCCCCCGCGGCCGAGGCGGCCGACGCCGCCTCCCGGGATCGGGCCGCCCCCGCGCGACGGCTCCGCGTCCTCGTCGTCGACGACAACGCGGACACCGCCTGGGGCCTCTCGCGGCTGCTCCAGCTCCACGGGCACGACGTCGCGATCGCCCACGACGGCCCGGCCGCCGTCGCCTCGGCGCGCGAGAGCCGCCCCGACGCCGTGCTACTCGACATCGGCCTGCCCGGCATGACCGGGTACGAGGTCGCCCGCAAGATCCGCGAAGAGCCCGGCTGCCGCGACGCCCGGCTGATCGCCGTCACCGGCTACGCCCAGGACAAGGATCGCGCCCGGACCCGCGAGGCGGGCTTCGACGACCACATGGCCAAGCCCGTCGACCTCGACGCCCTGCTCGCCAAGCTGGAGGAGCCGCGGCCGTGAACGCGAAGGGGTGAGGAGCTACCCGGCCTGGATTCGAACCAGGAAAAACAGGACCAAAACCTGTTGTGATACCGTTTCACCACCGGGTAAGCGTCACGGCATTCTATCCGCGCCGGCGTCGCTCGGGAAGGCGAGTCATCCCGCCCACGACACGCCGTCGACCGAGCCCTGCACCTTGTAGGCCAGGTTCTCCAGCTGGATGCTCAGGTCCACGGCCGTCACGCTGACGTGCGGCGGCGTGGCCAGCGGCACCGGCGCGAAGTTCAGGAT
>Ga0209958_1002388_pt1 | contig 10651 bp, 10 predicted proteins | sample ThiBio_inoc_plan_FD_183942 | JGI IMG/M metagenome (GOLD analysis project Ga0209958, IMG submission 183942) | Wastewater bioreactor microbial communities from Cape Town, South Africa - Thiocy_inoc_plan (SPAdes) | ecosystem: Engineered > Bioremediation > Thiocyanate > Unclassified | place: South... | reverse complement strand
CATGACCAAGCCCGCCACCCAGGTGCGCGAGGTAGCGCTCAAACTCTTGAAGTTCTTCCATCAAGGCTCACCTCCTGCGCGACGATTCTCGCATAAGGCCTTGATTTTATTAACACAGTAAGACTAGGGAAGGTCTGCACAAGGCGAAGCCCGACATGCTTGACGGACTGACGCGCTGAGAAAACCTGGAGTGCCTCGGTAGGGATTGGCTGCGCGTCCACGCCGGCCGCTCTGTTGCGGTGGTTTTTGAAGGGCTGCGCGTGACGTTTGCGCCCACACAGGGTTTATGGCATGCGCTACGAATGCCACTTCCGTCCACTCCTGATCTGATAGCTGCCAGCGCTTGATGGGTAAGCGCTGGAGGCATTTTCCATACAAGAAACCCGGCCATGCCGCGCAGGCATGGCCGGGTTTCTTGATGGACGTAGCCCGCTCAGGCGGCTTGCGTCACGCGCGCCTGGTTGGCGGCGCCGCTATGCACTTCGGTCGCGATCACCTGGGCGGCGGCTTCCAGGGCCTTGGCCTTGGCCTCGGGGCCCATGCCCACGCCCTCGGCGCGCACGAAGCGCACGTCGGTCACGCCGAAGAAACCGAATACGGTCTGCAGGTAGCTCTCCTGGTGTTCCATGGCGCGGCCCGCGTCGCTGGTCGAGTACATGCCGCCGCGGCTGGAGGCCACGATCACCGTCTTGCCCTTGGCCAGGCCTTCGGGGCCGTTGGCGGTGTAGCGGAAGGTGCGGCCCGGCTGGGCGATGCGGTCGATCCAGGCCTTGAGCTGGGTCGGAATCGTGAAGTTGTAGAACGGCGCGCCGATCACCACCACGTCGGCGGCCAGGAACTGCGCCACCAGGCGTTCCGACACGGCGTTCTCACGCTGCTGGGCCTCGCTCAGGCCCTCGGTCTGGCCGGTGCGCGGGGCCATGGCGTCCATGGTGAAGTGGGCGGGGGCGTCCTGCACCAGATCGAGGTACTGCACCTGCGTGCCGGGGTGGCTGGCCTTCCAGGCCTCGACGATCTGGGCCGAGAGCTGGCGGGAAACGGACTGGGCGCCGGTGATGGCGGAATCGATGTGCAGCAGTTGCATGGTGGCTCCTGAAAGAAAAAGCCCACGGTAGTGTGGCGATGGGTGGATTGTGGATTAGCCCGCTGCTGTTGATAAGTAGGCTTTGATGCGATAGATTGTTCTGAAAATGGAACGATGAGAGCACGCTGCCATGCAGGACCTGAACGACATGCTGTATTTCGCCGAAGTGGCCGAGCGCGGCGGCTTTGCCGCGGCCGGGCGCGCGCTGGGCATCCCGAAGTCGCGCCTGTCGCGCCGCGTGGCCGAGCTGGAGGCGCAACTGGGCGTGCGCCTGCTGCAGCGCACCACGCGGCGCCTGGCGCTGACCGAGGTGGGCGAGGCCTACCTGCGCCACTGCCAGGCCATGCGCGAGTCGGCCGAGGCCGCGGCCGACCTGGTGGCTCAGGTGCAGACCGCGCCGCGCGGCACGGTGCGCGTGAGTTGCCCGGTCACGCTGGCGCAGACCGTGCTGGGCGAGCTGATGCCGGACTTCCTGGCGCGCTGCCCGCAGGTGCGCGTGGACATGCAGGTCAGCAACCGCGCGGTGAACCTGGTGGAGGAGGGCATCGACGTGGCGCTGCGCGTGCGCCCTACGCTGGACGACAGCGGCAGCATGGTCGTGAAACGGCTGGACAGCGCCCGCCAGGTGCTGGTGGCCAGCCCGGAGCTGATCGCCCGCCAGGGGCTGCCCGCCAGCCTCGACGATCTGGCGGGCATGGACAGCATCGCCATGTCGGCGCCCGATGGCAAGGCCGTCTGGGTGCTCTCGGGCCCGCACGGGGCGCAGCAGACGGTGCACCACAGCCCGCGCTACGTGGCCGACGACCTGCTCACGCTCAAGTTCGCGGCGCTGGCGGGCACGGGCATCTGCTGGCTGCCGGACTACATGTGCCATGAGGAAATCCGCGCGCGCCAGCTGGTGCACGTGTTGCCCGAGTGGGAGCCGCAGCAGGGCATCGTGCATGCGGTCTTTCCCTCGCGCCGCGGCCTGGCGCCGGCGGTGCGGCATTTTCTCGACTTCCTGGGCGAGACCATGCCCGGGCGCAGCAGCTGGGCCATGCGCGCGGCGGCGGCCCCGCAAACGTGAAACTGCGCTGAATACCGGCGCCCCGCGCTGCATATCGGAGTGCGGGGCTTTCTTTGCGGCGACAATGCAACAAATTGCTACATGAGTGCCGCAGCCATCGTGACCACGCACCCCATTGACCAGGACATCGCCCAGGCCCGCAACCTGCCCGCCGTGCGCGCCATCATCATTCCGCCGTGCCCCGAGGCCTTGCAGAAGCTGATGCGGATCGTGCACAGCGGCGAGCCCGAGATGGGGCCGCTGGACCAGCTCGCTTCCTCCGACGTGGCGCTGGCCGCCGCGCTGATCCGCCAGGCCAACAGCCCGCTGCACGGGCTGGTGCAGCCGGTGCAGACCGTGGGCATGGCGCTCACCGTGCTCGGGCTGCGGCCGGCGCTGGAGCTGATGACGGCGTTCATCACCCGCCATGCGCTGCAGGTGCGTTCGCCGCTGTTGGAGCATTTCTGGGAAAGCTCGCAGCGCCGCGCCATCGCCTGCGAGCACATCGGCGCGCAGCTCTACAACCTGCCGCCGGGCCTGGGCTACAGCTTTGGGCTGTTCTGCCATGTGGGCTTTCCGGTGCTGCTCAAGGCCGTGCGCGGCTACGCCAGCACCGTGACGGAGGCGCTGGCGCGCAAGGACCGCACCTTCACCCAGACCGAGAACGCCAACCACCGCACCGACCATGCCGTGGTCGGCGCCATCGTGGCGCGCACCTGGCACCTGCCCGGGGACGTGGCCCAGGCCATCTGGCTGCACCACGACTTCGCCTGCCTGCAGGACGAACGCTTCGCGCTGGTGGTGCGCCAACTGGTGGCGCTGGGCGCGCTGGCCGATTTCCTGGTGCACCAGCACGAGGGCCTGGAGCCCGCGCGCGAGTGGCACCAGCACGGCCAGGCGTGCCTGGACTTCCTGCAGGTGTCGCGCGACGAGCTGGACCACTGGATCGACCAGTTGCACCCAGCGCTGGACGCAGTGGGGCGCTGACGGGATCTCTTGCTCTTGTATTGATAGCTGCTAGCGCTTTCTGCACAAGGGTCTAAGCCGATTTTTGGTATATTTCCGCTGTGCTGCATGGTTCTTTATTCCAAATTTCGATTAATTAACAAAAATATATTCGTTTGAGTTTTATGCGGCGCCCGGGACAATGCCTGATCCTTAGCAATCCCTTGGCGATACCTGCATGAACTCCTTCCGACTCAAGACCCTGGTGGCCGCCCTGGCCCTGACGCTCGGCGGCGCGGCTTTTGCGCAAAACCAGTTGCTCAACGTCTCCTACGACGTGGCGCGCGAGTTCTACAAGGACTACAACGCCGCCTTCGCCGCGCACTACAAGAAGACCACCGGCAAGGACGTGAAGGTGGACCAGTCGCACGCTGGCTCCAGCGCCCAGGCGCGCGCCGTGAACGACGGGCTGGACGCCGACGTGGTGACGTTCAACACCACGACCGACGTGGAGTTCCTGGCGAACAACGGCGTGGTGGCCAAGGACTGGGCCAAGCGCTTTCCCAACGACGCATCGCCCACCACCTCGACCATGCTGTTCCTGGTGCGCAACGGCAACCCGAAGAACATCAAGGACTGGGACGACCTCATCAAACCTGGCGTGCAGGTGGTGGTGGTGAACCCCAAGACCGGCGGCAACGGCCGCTACGCCTACCTGGCCGCCTGGGGCTCGGTGCGCGAGAAGGGCGGCAGCGATGCGCAGGCGGCCGATTTCGTCGGCAAGTTCTACAAGAACGTGCCGGTGCTGGCCAAGGGCGGGCGCGACGCGACCAGCATCTTCCTGCAGCGCAACATCGGCGACGTGCTCATCACCTTCGAGTCGGAAGTGGTGTCGGTGGACCGCGAATTCGGCAAGGGCAAGGTCGATGCTGTGTACCCCTCGGTCAGCATCACGGCCGAGAACCCCGTGGCCGTGGTCGAGCGCACCGTGGCCAAGAAGGGCACGGGCGAGCTGGCCAAGGCCTACCTGGATTACCTGTACTCCGACGAGGCGCAGGAGATCGCGGCCAAGCACGCCATCCGCCCGCGCTCCGAGGCGGTGCTGAAGAAGCACGCCGACCAGTTCAAGCCCATCAAGCAGTTCACCGTGGCCAAGTACTTCGGTTCGCTGACCGAGGCGCAGAAGGTGCACTTCAACGACGGCGGCCAGTTCGACAAGCTCTACACGCCCGGCAAGTAAGCGCGCCATGACCACGCTAGCGCTGGGCACGGCCCAGCTCCCGAAGCGCACGCCCAAGCGCGTGCTGCCCGGCTTCGGCCTGACGCTGGGCTACACGCTGTTCTACCTGAGCGTCATCGTGCTGATCCCGCTGTCGGCGCTGGTGTTCAAGACCTTCTCGCTCACCTGGGAGCAGTTCTGGGCCGCCATCAGCGCGCCGCGCGTGCTGGCCTCGTACCGGCTCACGTTCGGCGCGTCGTTCATCGCCGCCTGCGTCAACCTGGTGTTCGGCCTGCTCATCGCCTGGGTGCTGGTGCGCTACCAGTTCCCGGGCAAGAAAGTGGTCGATGCGCTGGTGGACCTGCCCTTCGCACTGCCCACGGCCGTGGCCGGCATCTCGCTCACCGCGCTGCTGGCGGGCAATGGCTGGATCGGCCAGTACCTGGAGCCGCTGGGCATCCAGTTGGCGTTCAACCCCAACGGCATCGTGATCGCGCTGATCTTCATCGGCCTGCCATTCGTGGTGCGCACCGTCCAGCCCGTGCTGGAGGACACCGAGAAAGAGCTGGAGGAAGCCGCCACCAGCCTGGGCGCCACGCGCTGGCAGATCTTCACCCAGGTGATCCTGCCGGCGATCACGCCGGCGTTGCTCACGGGCTTTGCCATGGCCTTCGCGCGCGCCGTGGGCGAGTACGGCTCGGTCATCTTCATCGCAGGCAACATGCCCATGGTTTCCGAAATCACGCCGCTCATCATCATCGGCAAGCTGGAGCAGTACGACTACGCCGGCGCCACCGCCGTGGCCGTGGTGATGCTGGTCATCTCCTTCGTCATGCTGCTGGTCATCAACGCGCTGCAGGCCTGGCAGCGCCGCCACGCGGGGATGCCGGCATGAGTGGCATCGACACCGCAACCGCGCTGCCCACGGGCGCGCCAGCCGCCGCCACCGGCGGGCGCACGGCGCCGCGCCGCCGCGCCAAGGCCGGCACGACCGAGGCGCGCTGGGTCCAGTGGCTGCTCATCGGCGTGGCCCTGGCGTTCCTGCTGCTGTTTCTGGTGCTGCCGCTCGCGGCGGTGTTCACCGAGGCGCTGCGCAAGGGGCTGGATGCCTACCTGGCCGGGCTGCGCGAGCCCGACGCCTGGTCGGCCATCCGGCTCACGCTGGTCACGGCGCTGATCGCCGTGCCGCTGAACTTGGTGTTCGGCGTGGCGGCGGCCTGGGCCATCGCCAAGTACGAGTTCAAGGGCAAGGCGCTGCTGACCACGCTGATCGACCTGCCGTTCTCCATCTCGCCCGTGGTGGCGGGCCTGATGTACGTGCTCGTGTTCGGCGCCAACGGCTGGTTCGGCCCCTGGCTGGCGGCGCACGACATCAAGATCATCTTCGCCGTGCCGGGCATCGTGCTGGCCACCGTGTTCGTTACCTTCCCGTTCATCGCGCGCGAGCTGATCCCGCTGATGCAGGCGCAGGGCAACGACGAGGAGCAGGCCGCCGTGGTGCTGGGCGCCAGCGGCTGGCAGACCTTCTGGCACGTGACGCTGCCCAACATCAAGTGGGGCCTGCTGTACGGCGTGATCCTGTGCAACGCGCGCGCCATGGGCGAGTTCGGCGCGGTGTCGGTCGTTTCCGGCCACATCCGCGGGCAGACCAACACCATTCCGCTGCACGTGGAGATCCTCTACAACGAGTACCAGTCGGTGGCGGCCTTCGCCGCCGCCTCGCTGCTGGCGCTGCTGGCCCTGGTCACGCTGCTCATCAAGACGGTGGCCGAGTGGAAGAACGAGCAAGAGATGAAGGCCGCCGCCGCGCTGCCGCCCGAACGCCCGAGTACCCCATGACCATAAAAATGGCCCCTAGGGCTTATGGATAAAGCGCTGAAAGCTATTAATTTATGAGCATCGAAATCCGCAACGTCAGCAAGCAGTTCGGCGACTTCCAGGCGCTGAAGGACGTCAGCCTGAACATCGACTCGGGTGAACTCATCGCGCTGCTCGGCCCCTCGGGCTGTGGCAAGACCACGCTGCTGCGCATCATCGCCGGGCTGGAAACGCCCGACACCGGCACCATCCACTTCAGCGGCGAAGACACCACCGACGTGCACGTGCGCGAGCGCGGCGTGGGCTTCGTGTTCCAGCACTATGCGCTGTTCCGCCACATGACGGTGTTCGACAACGTGGCCTTCGGCCTGCGCATGAAGCCGCGCAAGGAGCGGCCCAGCGAGGCGCAGATCCGCCAGAAGGTGATGGACCTGCTGAAGCTCGTGCAGCTCGACTGGATCGCCGACCGCTACCCCTCGCAGCTCTCGGGCGGGCAGCGCCAGCGCATCGCCCTGGCGCGCGCGCTGGCCGTGGAGCCCAAGGTGCTGCTGCTCGACGAACCTTTCGGCGCGCTCGACGCCAAGGTGAGAAAAGAGCTGCGCCGCTGGCTGCGCCGCCTGCACGACGAACTGCACGTGACCAGCATCTTCGTCACGCACGACCAGGAAGAGGCGCTGGAGGTGGCCGACCGCGTGGTCGTCATCAACAAGGGCCGTATCGAGCAGGAGGGCACGCCCCAGCAGGTGTGGGACAACCCGGCCAGCCCGTTCGTCTACGGCTTCCTGGGCGACGTGAACCTGTTCCATGGTCGCGCGCACGAAGGCACAGTGCACGTGCAGGGCGGCATGGCCATCGACTCGCCCGAGCATGCCGGCGCACAGAACGCCAGCGCCCTGGCCTACGTGCGCCCGCACGACCTGGACGTGCAGCGCCACCAGCCCGGGCAGGCAGCGGGGCAGGGCATCGTGGCGCGGCTGGAGCGCGCCATCGTCGTCGGCCCGATCGCGCGGCTGGAACTTCTGGCCGCCGGGGGCCCCAAAGCAACGGACAATGCAGGCCCGCAAACCATGATCGAAGCGCAGATCGCCGCGCAGCAGTTCAGGGAGATGGGGTTGCAGGAAGGGGAAACCGTCGTGGTCACACCGCGCCGGGCCCGTGTTTTTCTGGACGAGGCCGCCGGTATCTGACCCACCGCACGGCCGACCCGTCCGGTGCCTTGAAGGAATCGATACCGTGTTGAGTTTGTTGGACAAATGCCCGCGCCGCCTGCTGGCGCTCATTAGCGTGGCCTGCGTGGGCCTGCTGGCCTTCGGCATGTACTTGCAGTACGGGGTGGGGCTGGAGCCTTGCCCCATGTGCATCGTGCAGCGCTACGCGCTGATTGCCGTGGCTATCTTCACCGGCCTGGCCAGTGCCCGGGCCGGTAAGGGCTGGCGGGCCTCCTGGAGCGTGCTGGCGCTGGGATTCGCCGGGTTCGGCGCCTTCACCGCCGCGCGCCAGAGCTGGCTGCAGTGGTTCCCGCCCGAGTTCGCCACCTGCGGGCGCGACTTCTACGGCATGATCGAGAACTACTCCCTGAGCCGTGCCATTCCCATGATCTTCCGTGGCTCCGGCGACTGCACGGCGGTGGACTGGACCTTCCTCGGCGGCTCCATTGCCAACTGGTCCTTCGTCTGCTTCGTGCTCATCGGCGTGGTGCTGCTGGCCCTGCTGGCACGCAGCCGCAAGGCCTGACGCGGCCCACCCCGCCAGGGCCCCCGGCATGCCGGGGGCCTTTTGCTTTTTCCCCTACCATGGCAGGCTGCATTCCCAGGGGAGGGGAGCGCCATGGATTCGACACAACACCTGCTGGAGCGGCTGGAGCAACTGCACCGCATTGGCGCCGCGCTGTCGCGCGAGCGTGACATCCACCGCCTGCTCGAAAACATCCTGGAGGCCGCCAAGCGGCTGCTGGGGGCCGACGGCGGCACGCTGTACCGCGTGACCGAGGATGGCGCGGCGCTGCGCTTCGCCATCGTGCGCACCGACTCGCTGGGCCTGCGCCTGGGCGGCGCGTCGGACGATGCGCCGCAGTTTCCCGACCTGCCGCTGCGCCTGCCCGGCGGCGCCCCGAACGACAGCCTGGTGGCCGTACACGCGGCGGTGCACGACCGCACCATCAACATCGCCGACGCCTACTGCCAGCAGCATTTCGACTTCTCCGGCACGCGCGCCTTCGACGAGCGCACCGGCTACCGCTCGCAGTCGTTCCTGACGGTGCCGATGAAAAACCATGAGAACGAACTCATCGGCGTGCTGCAGCTTATCAACGCCACCGACCCCGCCACGGGCCAGGTGCGTGCTTTTACCGCGCAGGACCAGCGCCTGGCCGAGTCGCTGGCCTCGCAGGCCGCGATCGCGCTGAGCAACCGCCAGCTCATCACGCAGCTTGAAACCCTGTTCGAGTCCTTCGTCCAGCTCATCAACCTGGCCATCGACGAAAAATCGCCCTACACCGGGGGCCACTGCCAGCGCGTGCCGGCGCTGACCATGCTGCTGGCCGAGGCCGCCCACGCCACGGACGAGGGACCGCTGGCGCAATTCGCCATGAGCGAGCGCGACCGCTACGAGCTGAAAATGGCCGGCCTGCTGCACGACTGCGGCAAGATCACCACGCCCGTGCACGTGGTGGACAAGGCCACCAAGCTGCAGACGCTGTACGACCGCATCGGCCTGGTTGATACGCGCTTCGAAGTGCTCAAGCGCGACGCGCGCATCGACATGCTGCGCCGCCAACTGGCGCTGCGCCCCGTGGCCGATGCGTACGCCGAAGCCCAACTGCAGGCCACGCTGGAGCGGCAACTGCAGGCGCTGGACGAGGAGCGCGACTTCCTGCGCCGCTGCAACCGTGGCGTGGAGGCCATGCCCGAGGCCGACCAGCAGCGCGTGCGCGCCATCGGGCAAACGCGGCAGTGGCGCAATCCCGATGGCGTGACCACGGCGCTGCTCACCGCCGAGGAGCAGCACAACCTGACGATCCGCTCGGGCACGCTGACCCAGGCCGAGCGCGACGTGATCAACCACCACATCGTCTCCACCATCAAGATGCTGGAGAGCCTGCCCTGGCCGCGCCACCTGCGCAACGTGCCCGAGTACGCCGGCGGGCACCACGAGCGCATGGACGGCCGGGGCTACCCGCGCGGCCTGACGCGCGAGCAGATGTCGTGGCAGGCGCGCATGCTGGGCATCGCCGACATCTTCGAGGCCCTCACCGCTGCCGACCGGCCGTACAAGCAGGGCATGAAGCTGTCGCAGGCGCTGGCCATCATGCGCCGCATGGCCGATGGCGGCCACATCGACCCCGACCTGTTCACGGTGTTCCTGCGCCAGCAGGTGTACCTGCGCTATGCCGAGCGCTTTCTCGACCCCGGCCAGATCGACGCGGTGGACGTGCAGCGGCTGCTGCATCCCGACATGCCACTGGATTGAGCATGCGTAGACGAACTTTCATCACCGCCGCCGCCTGTCTGGCAGGGACCGCGCAGGCCGGCCAGGACCGCGCCACGCGCGCCTTGCTGCGCGCACTGCGCGGCATCGAGCAGGGCGTGGGCGGGCGCCTCGGGGTGGCGGCGCTCGACACCGGCACGGGCCGCCTGGCCGCGCACCGGGGCGGCGAGCGCTTTGCGCTGTGCAGCACCTTCAAGCTGCTGCTGGCGGCGCAGGCGCTGCACCGCGTGGATCGCGGGGTGGAGCAACTGGAGCACCGCATCGCCTACGGCCAGGCCGACCTGCTCGAATACGCCCCGGTGACGCGGCCGCATGCCGGCGGCGCGGGCCTCACGGTGGCCGAACTGTGCGAGGCCGCGATGGCCTGGAGCGACAACACCGCCGCCAACCTGCTGCTGGCCCGCCAGGGCGGCCCACAGGCGCTGACGGACTGGCTGCGCACGCTGGGCGACCCCGCCACGCGGCTGGACCGCAACGAGCCCGCGCTCAACGACGTGCCCCCGGGCGACGTGCGCGACACCACCACGCCCGAGGCCATGGCGCGCACGCTGCAGGCCGTGGCGCTGGGCGAGGCGCTGACCCCCGCCTCGCGCGAACGGCTGCAGGGCTGGATGCTGGGCTGCCGCACGGGCGACCAGCGCCTGCGCGCGGGCATGCCGCCCGGCTGGCGCATCGGCGAGAAGACCGGCACCGGCCCGCGCGGCACCAGCAACGACATCGGCGTGCTCTGGCCCCCGGGCCGCGCCCCGGTGGCGCTGGCCTGCTACCTCACCGGCAGCACGGCCGACGGCGCGCGGCGCGATGCGGCCATTGCCGAGGTGGGGCGGCGCGTAGCGCAGTGGGTGGCTTCAATGCCTGCTTGATACGGGTTTGCATTCAATCGGATAACTAGGCGGGAAGCCGCAGACAGTGCTGTAGCACGGCAAGAATGGCGCGCCGCGCGCTTTGGCACTAAACGACGCCGCCTTTGGCACTTCTCGACGCTGGCTTTGGCGCACTTTTAAAGCCTGCACCGATGCTGTGGATAACTTTCGCCATGGCCCAAACAGTCGGG
>Ga0209958_1002386_pt1 | contig 10654 bp, 9 predicted proteins | sample ThiBio_inoc_plan_FD_183942 | JGI IMG/M metagenome (GOLD analysis project Ga0209958, IMG submission 183942) | Wastewater bioreactor microbial communities from Cape Town, South Africa - Thiocy_inoc_plan (SPAdes) | ecosystem: Engineered > Bioremediation > Thiocyanate > Unclassified | place: South... | reverse complement strand
CGCCGTCGCGCGCGGCGGCTTCGAACGGGTCATCGACGACGTCGACGGCGCGACCCCGTGGATCCTCGACGAAGGCGCGCCCGACATCCGTGAGACGGCGGAGCTAGCTTCCACGCATGGGCTCTTCGTGATCGGCGACCACCTCGGGATCCCCGACGACATCCGCGCGCAGCTCGACGCGCTCGGTGCCCGCCGGATCTCGATCGGACCGGTGAGCGTCCACGCGGACGACGCCGTCACGCTCGTCACGAACGAGCTCGACCGGCGCACGGCCGCGCTACGCTCGGTCCGAGCCCCGGAGTGATCCTCGGAGGGAGACGGCGCTCGCCGCGGGGACACCGGGCCCCGTTGGCGCGGCGCGTGCTCCCGATCGCGGCCGGAGGTGACGATGACCACACGGAGGTATGGCTCGACGACCGTTGGTCCGGCGCTCGCGGTGAGGGAGCCGCCGCCTCGTCACCAAAGCACGCAGAGCGGCACACACCGGCGGCTCTTCGTGCGGCCCGTCCTCGAGCACCCGCATCCGATCCTCGCGAGGCCTTCGGTGGAGATCGATCCGAGAGCCGCGACCGTGGTGGGGCTCGCCAATCTTCTCGTCGCGACGATGCGCGCGACGCCTTCGTGCGTGAGCCTCTCGGCGCCCCAGATCGGCGAGAACGTCCGCCTGTTCGCGATGAACGTGAGCGTCCACAGGATGGGGATCGCCGGATCGTGCGCCGGGCTCGTCGTCCTTGCGAATCCGCGCATCCTCTCGCGCTCCGGGAGCGTCCTCTCGCGCGAGACGTGCGCGAGCGTGCCGAAGCTCGCCGGTGACGTCACGCGGTCGGCGGAGGTCATCGTGAGCGGCGCGGTCCCCGGGAGCGGTCGGAGCGTCGTGATCACCGCGAACGGCATCGAGGCGTGCTGCATCGAGCACGAGATCGATCACCTCGACGGCGTGCTCTTCATCGATCGCGTGTCCGACCCGGTCGCCGACATTTTCGTCCGGACGCCGCGCGCCTGACCGACCTGCTTAGACTTCCCATCGAGGGAGGGAGCCCGCACGGCTCGTTGCGGGGGCCCTCCCGCAAGACCACGGGCACACCCAGACGATGACCGGCCTGCGCACGGTGGATGGGACGCCGACAGAGTTGGCGCGACTCGTGCTCTCGAATGGATCGGAGGGGGAGGTTGCTTGCGGCTGCGCGAGCGCCTGGGTCTTTCCGGGGAGGCGCGGGCGGACGCGGTTGCCGTGCTCGACGACGCTTCCATTCGAACGAGGCCCGCACGTTTGCTCGCCGACTCGGAGGTCCCCCGATGAACCAGCGCACATTCGCCGAGGACATGCAGCCGTCGGTCGTCGGTCGCTACGTGCTGTACCAGCCGATCGCGCGGGGAGGGATGGCGACGGTGCACGCGGCGCGGCTCGTCGCGGCCGAGGGGGTCTCGCGGCTCGTCGCAGCGAAGCGGCTCCATCCTCAGTACGTCGACGACCCGGAGTTCGTCGCGATGTTCCACGACGAGGCGCGCATCGCCTCGCGGATCCACCATCCCAACGTCGTTCCCGTGCTCGACGTGATCCTCGACGGAGATGAGGTCATCCTCGTCCAGGAGTACGTGCACGGTGTGCCGCTCAGCTACCTGTACAAGCGCGCCCTCCGAGCGAACGCGCCGATCCCGATGGAGATCGTGCTCACGGTCATCTCGGGCGTGCTCGCCGGTCTCCATGCGGCGCACGAAGCGACGGACGAGATGGGCGAGCCGCTCGGGATCGTCCATCGTGACGTGTCGCCCCAGAACATCCTCGTGAGCATCGACGGCCACGCTCGCCTTCTCGACTTCGGCATCGCGAAGGCGAGGACGAGCATTCACCACACGCGCGAGGGCTTCTTCAAGGGCAAGCTCGCCTACATGGCGCCGGAGCAGTTTCGAGTCGAGCCGGTCCGGCGCACCGCCGACCTCTACGCCATCGGCGTCTTGCTCTGGGAGCTCGTCGTCAATCGCCGCTTCTACGACGGGCAGGGGGATGCCGAGTTCGTCCGCGCGGTGGCGCTCGGTTCCACGCTGTCGCCGACGCAGGCACTGGAGGCCGGGAGCGAGTGGATCTCCGCCGAGCGGTGGGCTCAAGTCTACCTCCTCGAGCCGATCATCATGCGCGCGATGGCGACCGCGCCGGAGGCTCGCTATTCGAGCGCCGCGGAGATGGCGGCTGCGCTCGCGGAGATCGCGCCGAGCGCGCCGGTCGTGGACGTCGCCGCGTGGGTACGCCGCGAGGGGGCCGAGCATCTCGAGAAGCGGCAGCGGATCCTCGCTGCGGGCGAGGAGAGCGCGAGCCGGCTCGGCGAGCTCGCACGCGTGTCCGAGGACGGCGTGCGGAGCTCGGGCGCGCGCATGCGGGTCGACGCGGCAACGCTCGACGCGCATCCTTCGTCGGTGAGCGTGTCGACGAGCCCGCCGAGGTCGAGCCGGCGCCCAACGGTGACGACGTCGCTGTTCGACCGCGTCGCGAGCGAGGTGCGCGCCGTCGTCCCGTGGGCCGTGATCGCGTGCCTTCTCGTCCTCGTCGGTCTCCTGGCGGGGATGATGATCATGCGCGAGCGACTCACCGCCGCCATCGCGCCGCCGCTCGCCGAGGAGCCGTCGCTCGCCATATCGACGACCAACCCGAGGGACGAGATGGTGTCGCTCCCGGAGCTCCCGCCATCGGCGTCGCTCGCTGAGGAGGTCGAGGTCTCCGCTCCGGCATCGGCGAGCGCGTTGCCGGCTTCTACGCCGGCGCCGCGGCCTGCGGTGAGGACCGGAGTGTTCGTTCGATCTCCGCCTGCTCGCCCCGCGCTCCGGCCCACGGCAGCCGGCATTCAGTCGAAGGAGTGCGACCCACCGTTCACCTTCGACGGCCAGACGAAGATCCTCAAGCCGGGCTGCTTCTGACGGGTCGACCTTTGGGCGACAGGCGTGGGACCGAGCCCAGGAGCGCTCACCATCGTCCGACGGCGGCGAGGCCGGCGTTCCAGGGCACGAGCGCCATCTGGCGGGGCGAGCCCGGGCGGCTCAAGAGAAAGAGCGCCGCTCCTCCGGCGGTGAGCGCTCCACCTGCGATGAAGAGCACGGTACTCACCGTCGCCTCCGTGCCGGCTGCGTCGCGCGCAGCGAGCGCATCGGTCGAGCGGTCGGGAAGACACGTCCGCGGAGAGCCGCTCGCGACGCCGCAGAGAGTCTCGGCCTCGTCGTATTTGGCGCTCGCGGAGAGGCCGAAGACCGAGCCGGCGACCAACCCGGCGATACCGACGCCGCCGAGCGCCGCGCCGACGACGCGACCGGTGCTCCAGAAGCCGGACGGCGCCGCCACCGTGTCCTGCACGGAGGGTGCGGGAGGCGTCGCGGCTGGTACAGCCGGCGCTGGCGTGCGTTCGAGGTCGGATAGGGTCAGCTCGACGTTCGTCGTCGTCACGTTCACCGCGCGCGTGGCGCGCTCGTGGTCCGGTGCCGTCCAGGCGACGCGATGTTCGCCCGGATCGATGGGCAGCCCCTGGTCCCATTCCGTCGCCAGCAGCGGTGTTCCGTCGAGCTCGACGCTGACCGGCAGCGCGCGCAGCGACTCTGGGACACGCACCGTGAGCCGAACGAGCTTCGGCTCGAGGTTCTTCACGGCGGTGGCGGCGCGTTCGGCCCAGTCGCTGCGCCCGTGTTTGCGCGCCGACGCTTCGGCCTCCTTGAACGACGCCCACGCGCTCGCCAGCTGACCATTCAGCTCATAGCAGCTTGCGAGGTTGAGCTGCGTCGACGTCTTCGGGTCGAGCCGCTGGCTTGCGGCGAACTTGGGGCACGCGGTGGCGTAGTCGCCGGCGCGCGCAGCCGTCACGGCTTGTTCGAAGAGCGACTGCGCTCGAGCCGCGGAGTTGTCCGCCTGCGCCCAGGCGATCGAAGGCGTGAGCAGCGCGAGCAGGAAGGCGAGTCGGTGCACGTCAGTTCGTCCGTTGATCGATGAAGGGGCTCGAGGGGCTCGACGGTGTGGCGGCGGCCGGAGTCGAGCCGGCGCCCTGGGGCTTCTTTCCTGAAGCGCGCGTCGAGGAGGCTGCAGCCGCTGCTCCGGCAGGCGCGTGAGCCGCCGAAGGCGTCGCCGTCGGGAGCGACGCCGACGCGAGCACCGTCGCCACGCCCGCATCGCGCTCGACGTCGTCAATCGTGACGGAGGCCGGCGGCGGCGCGGTCGAGGCAGCGGGGGCGGTCACGAGATGACGCGGACCAGGATCCCGCAGCCAGAGCCCGATCGCGGCAACGAGCCCGACGAACGCCCCGACGAGGAGCCCGGCGAGCATGCGCCGTCCCGTGGGAACACGCGACGTGACGCGCTTCGTGGTCGCTCCGACCCATTCGTCGGAGTGCTCCGCTGGAGGCACGAGCGACACGACCGTGCGCCGTGCCATGGCCTCGGGGCCGAGCGCGCTCCGGACACGTGCCGCTCTCTCCCTTCCGCCGGGACCCGCGAACGGGGCGAGCGCGTCCGCGAGGTCGGCTACCGATTGAGGGCGCTCGAGCGGACGTTTCGCCAGGCATCGCGTGACCACCGCCGACAGCGCGGGCGGCAGATCGCTACGGAGCGCGATCGGCGGCGGTGGCGTCTCGAGGGCAACGCTCTGCGCGATTGCGAACACGGTCTCGCCGCGGAATGGCGGCTGACCGCAGAGGGCCTCGTACAAGATGACGCCGAGCGACCAGACGTCCGAGCGAGCGTCGGCGCTCTTCGACGAATGAAGCTGCTCGGGAGACATGTAGAGCGGCGAGCCGAACGCCGTATGGGACGCGGTGAGCGTGCCATCGGTGTCCGTGACCAGCTTCGAGATCCCGAAGTCGAGGACCTTCAGCACGGTGCCACCGCTCACGTCGCGAGCGAGGAACATGTTCGACGGCTTGAGGTCGCGATGCACGACCCCGATGGCGTGGGCTTCGGCGATCCCTTCGCAGGCCTGCAGCAGCCAGTCGAGTGCTTCGGCGATCGGCAGCGCGCCACGCGAGTCGATCTCTTCGCCGAGGTCGTGCCCGTCGAGCAACTCCATCACGAGGAACGGGCGTCCGTCGTCGAGCTGCCCGATGTCGAGCGTCTTCGCCACGTGCGCGCTCTTCAGCCGCGCTGTGACCTTCGCCTCGCGTAGGAAGCGCGCGGCGGCCTCGTCGTCGATCGCCGCCGACGGCAGGAGGAACTTCAGCGCGACCTGGTGACCGAGCAGGACGTGCGTCGCCGCCAGCACCACGCCCATGCCGCCACGTCCAAGCACACGATCGACGCGGTACTTCTCCGCGAACACGTCACCCGTCTTGGGTTCGGAGTGCGGACGCGCCATGGGCTTCGATGGTTGCGTAACCCTCGGTCGCACACAAGGGGGAGTTAGTTGCAGGTGAGAACGAACGCCCCGGCCGTGGTCCCGGCGTCCCCGCGAGGAGCTCCGGAGCCGTCGCTCGTCACGCCCGCGGTGGACGGTACCTCGAGGTCCAGCCCACACGCGCTGTCGGGCGAGAGCGGGAGGCCTTTCTCCAACGACGTGAGGTCTGCGGCGGTGAACAGCTTGAAGCAGCCCTCGCTCGGGCACGTGATGGCCACGTTCCCGTCTGCCGCGGCGCTCGGCCAGACGGTGTCGACGGGGCCGCTCGAACAATTTCTGCCCCCTGCGGGGGCCGCGAAGCCGGAGTAGCGATTGTGCGCGAGCTGCGCGAACGCGGGCGCGTCACATGCTCCGCGGAGGAACCCCATCCGCGGGTCGTCGGTCACGACGAGGTTCGAAGCGACCGTGACGGCGCCGCCGCCCGCGAGCGCCTTGTCCGTCACGTAGATCGCGCGCATCGGTGGACCGCCGCCTTCGGGTGCGGCGGATGCGGAGAAGTACATCGAATTGTGCGCAACGACCGTCGTGCTCGGCTCGGCGAGCAGGATGGCGGTAGAGTCGTCGAGCGCGTAGGAGCGACTGTCGACCAAGATCGACGCGTTGACGACGCGCGTGAGGGCGCGGCTGCCCTGGAGCCCGTGGAAGATGAGCGACGAAGGGATGCGCGTATCGTGGAGGGCGCGGGGCGCGATGATGCGATCGCCGTCGCTCTCGAACGCCCCGTGTCCAATCACGTTGACTCCCGCGACGATGGCCGGGGTAGTGGGAGCGTTGCTCCCCGGCGCCTCGAACACGATGCCGTTGCGTGTGCTCTGGAGCACGGAATCCACGCTCACGATACCGACCGCGCCGGCCGTCGCACCCGTCGTGATGCAGCTTCCAAGTACGATGACGTTCTCTACGACCTCGGCGGAGATGGCACTGCGTGCTGCGATGCCCTGACAGCCCTTCATGACCATGTCGATGACGATGTCGTTGCGGCGCACGACGGGAGCGCCGCGATCGATGATCAGGCCCAGGCCGCCGGCGTCGTCCGTGGCCGAGATGCCGTAGTTCTGGGCCACCATGAGCGAGGAACGTTCCAGCGTCGCGGTCGAGTCGGAGAGGACGACGGCGACGATGGGTTGTGCGACGCGCTTCTCGGGCGAAGGAATGGTCGCGTTCAGGATCGAGAGCTCCGTCAGGTGCGCGCTGCCGCCCGCGACCAGGACGACCGAGGAGACGTCCTTGCCCTCGATCCTGAAGCCGTCGAGGCGGGGCGAGCCGGTGGAGTCCTGGTCGAGGGCGACGAATGCCGCGCCTTGCTCCGTGTTGATGAGCTTCGACCCGCTCTTGAACCCAACGCCGATGGGCGCACCGTCGACCGGCGGGCGGGTCCACGTAGCGCAGTCGTATCCGCCTCGGACGTTGATCGCGCCTTTGACGACGAGCGCCGGCTCCGGATACTCCCCGATGCACACGGCGATCCTTCGAGGGGCCGTCGGTTGCTGATCGGGCGTCGTGCTTGCCAGGAGCAGAGCACGGTGGAGGGACCGTAGCGGGCGCTCGCGCGAGCCGTCGTTCGCGTCGTCACCGACCGCGCTCACGTACCAGTCGGCTTCGTCCGTCCCGTCGCCTCCGTCCGGCCCCGCGTCGGACGTGTCCGGGGCCCCCCCCACGAACGTCTCGAACCCGAGGATGTCTGCGCATCCGGCGACAGTAGCCAACACGCAGAGGGCGACCACGGGCGACGTACGCACGGAGGCAGGCTACACGATCCGACGGTGCGACAGCGAGTGCGGGCGAGGCGGGGGTCGCGTCTGCCGGCGCGGATTCTCCCGCGCGGTCGGGTCTCGGCGAGAGCATCGGAGCCCGCAGTCCGAGGGGCTGGCTCCAGCGCGCTGTAAGGTCGACTCGGAGCGGTCGTTCGTCGGCCATGCGCCTCGCCTCGATCGCCGCCACCGCCCTTCTTCTCGTTCTCGTCCCGCGCGCCGGCTACGCGGACGATCTCGTCGCGACCGACGACGTCTCGTCGCCGCCTGCGATGCCGCAGGCGCAGCCGATGCGCAGCGTGGACGCGCCGATCGCGACGGACCCGCCGGCGAACTGGGCGGTCGCGCACGCGGGATTCAAGCCGCGCCTCGGCACGTTCGGAGGCATCGCCACCTTCGCGGTCGCCCGCGCGGAGACGGAGCGTTTCTACGGCGTCGCGTCGTTCGCTGGTGTTCGCAACGACGCGCGTGTCCACGTCGGGGTCGGTCAGCTCACGCTCGGTCGCAACTACGCCGACGCGCTCTACGGCGGGATGCAGCTCGCGCTGACGGAGAACGGCGCGATGAGGCTCGCGGGCGTCGGCCAAGTGGCGCTCGCATACAACCGTGCCGGGTCGATGATCGGCGTCGGCCAGGTCGCGGCCTACAACCGAGCGGAGCGCTTCGGCGGCGTCGCGCAGATCGGGGCTTACAACCGCACCGATCGGAGCTTCATCGGAGCGACCCAGCTCGGAGCGTACAACCGGAGCGAGTCCTTCGTCGGTCTGGGGAAGATCGGCGCGTTCAATCAGGACGACGAGAAGTTCACCGGTCTCGTCCAGCTCGGCGTCGTGAATGCGGTCGGCGAGACGCTCTTCAGCGACGCCTATGGCGGCGATGAGCGCTTCGCCGGCATCGGTCAGATTGGCTTGGTCAACTCGACCCGAGGCTCGTTCTACGGCCTCGCCCAGGTGGGCGCCTCGAGCTGGACGTCGGGGGACTACGTCGGGCTCGTTCAGATCGGCGCCTTCGGCGCGGGCGCCGGCACGTTCAAGGGCCTGGCGCAGATCGGAGCAGGCGCGATCTCGGCGCGGGAGTCGTACGGGATGCAGATCGGGGCCGTCGGGATCGCGCTCGGCGAACATCAGGGCATGCAGATCGCGGCAGGCAACTGGGCGAAGAACATCGACGGAGCGCAAATGGGAGCCGTCAACATCGCCAGTCGCGTGCGTGGGCTCCAGGTCGGCCTCGTGAACCACGCCGAGAGCCTCCGCGGGGTGCAGATCGGGCTCGTGAACCACGCCGTGGAGGGCGGCGTCCTTCCGTGGACGGGCCTCCTCAACATCGGCTTCGACGAGGGCGACGACGATGATGCGCGTGTGTCGCGCACGTGGTTGCGCAAGTCGCGCGAGGCGCGTCGCTGAGCGTCGCGAGCGTGCCTCAGCTGAACGAAGGGCGATCCACGCGCGGCCGGTGCCGGACGTGCTGACGAGGGCGTTTCGCCCCCATTCTTCTGTCCGTCGTACCTGCTTTCCAATGTGGACGGTCGGCACGTCGCTCGCTAAAGAGCGACCGGCGGTGGTGGTTGCTCGGAGGGTCCAATGAGCGATCGCATGCTCGACGTGTGTCTTCAGGCCGGGGTTCGAACCGGAGCTCTCTCTCTCTTCATCGCCGTCGTCGCGTCGGCGCTCTCCGGTTGTTTCGCGTCGAGCGACGACGAGGCGCTCGAGAGCTCGAGCTCCGCGCAGACGAACCCGAACGATCCGCGCTGGGACTGCTACGCGCCCGAGCCGGGCCACCCGACGCCCGCCGAGAAGAGCGCGTTCTTCACGACGCACGCTCCTGCCGCGCAGGAGGCGGAGAGCACGTACGGCGTCCCCGCTGCCGCGATCCTCGCGATGGCGGCGGTCGAAGGCGGCTACGGCTTCACGCGCATCGCGCTCTACGCGAACAACACGTTCGGCTACAAGTTCACCAACACGACCGCGGCGGGCGGGCGAGGCTCCTATACCCTCGGCTGCCAGCCCTCGTGGGACGTCGGCAACAAGTACATCGTCTTCACGAGCATCCGTGACGCGATCCTCTTCGTCGGCTTCAAGCTCGCGACGCGTGCGGACTGGGCGAACTACAAAGTCGCGACCGATCGCTATCGCACGGCGCGCGCGAACGGCAATAACCTCACGGCCGCGGTGAACGCCTGGGTCGATGGCATCGCCGACGCGGGCTACAACTACGATCCGCCGACGTACAAGCGGACGATCAAGGCGGCCATGTCGGCGAACGGCCTCTACACGTACTCGAGCGGAGTCACGCCGGGCAGCGGAACGACCGCGCCCACGCCCGGAGGCAACAGCGTGAGCAGCGGTGGTGCCGGGGCGAGCAGCGGTGGCACGGCCCCCGCGAGCCAGTGGGTCGCGATCAGCTCGCCTGCCGCGGACGCGACGGTGCGCGGGAACGTCACGCTCCAAGCGACGGGGTCGAGCGGCGTCACGAAGGTCGTGTTCACGTCGATCGCCGGCTCGAGCGAGTACGTCATCGGCTCGTCCAGCACGTCGCCGTATACGGTGCAGTGGGCCACCGCGGGCTGGGTTCCCAACGGGACGTACGCGATCCGCTTCGACGCATACGCGGGGGCGACGAAGGTCGCCTCGGCTTCGCGTCGCGTGTACGTCGCCAACTGACGACGCCGCGCCGCCGGTCAGAAGAAGATCGAGTAGCCCGCGGCGATGCCGATCGCGAGCGTGTTCTGCGGACCTCCCTTCGCGAGGAGATCGAGGCAGGCGAGGTGAACGCGGATGTCGACCGGCTGCGAGCGGCTCCACACGAAGCCGGCGCCGAAGTTGGCAGACGGGCGCACCCAGGTGGAGTCCGCGCTGACGTCGAAGAACGACGTGCGCGGACCGTGCTTCTGGCGGAAGACGTTCGCGCCGAGCTCGGCGCCCGCATAGGGGCCCGAGCGATCGCCGAGGACGAACCAGCGCACTCCCGCGTTGATCGGCACCGACGAGAGCGAGCTCGCGGTGCCGTCGACGGTCTTGTTGAACCCGCGCTGGTAGCCGGCTCGGATGCCGACCTCGAAGCTGTCGGTCACGTGAAAGCCGAGACGCACGAGCGGCCCGTACATCGTCGCGGCCTCTTCGGCGAGCTGCCCCACGGGGACGGAGAGGCCGAAGTCGCGTGCGACGACGAAGCGCTTGGCCGCATGGCGCGCACGGCGCGGCGCCGGCGCATGCCGACCGGCTGAAGCCGAACACCGACCTGCTCACCCACGGCACCAAGCACATCGCCTTCAGCGTCGAGGACGTGCAGGCGGCGGCCGAGAAGCTGCACGCGCGCGGCGTGCGCATCGTCGGCATCATGCGCGGCCACGGCACGCCGATGCAGGCGGAGGACGATCCGCGCCTCGACGGCAGCAAGCAGCCGGCGATGGCGCTGTTCTTCCTCGACGCCTCCGACACGCTGGTCGAGATCATCCGGCGGTCCGACTTCAAGGACTAGGACGACATTGCCACCGCTTCGCGCCTTTGCCAGAACAGGCGGGGAGGCGACATGCGGGCAAGCGGC
>Ga0209958_1002385_pt1 | contig 10655 bp, 6 predicted proteins | sample ThiBio_inoc_plan_FD_183942 | JGI IMG/M metagenome (GOLD analysis project Ga0209958, IMG submission 183942) | Wastewater bioreactor microbial communities from Cape Town, South Africa - Thiocy_inoc_plan (SPAdes) | ecosystem: Engineered > Bioremediation > Thiocyanate > Unclassified | place: South... | reverse complement strand
TCGTCGTCGCATGCATGCGGAAGCTCCTGATCATCCTCAACACCATGGTCAAGCACAACTCCCCCTGGCGGGGAATGACGCCCGCATGAGGAAAAAACACTTGAAATCCAACACAGCCGCTTCTCCCACGAGGGGAGAAGGATGCTTGTCATCACGCTTTTTCCGATGTTTTCGACGGTGCCCCGGAATCCTGAAATCGCGAACCGCCTCCCGCGGACCGTAGGGATGATGGCGGATCTTTGACATCTCGGATGGATCGGACGCCGGGCGACGCGACGCGGCCGGCCTGCACGACGATCGACCCGGCCGGTCGGCCGCCGACGCCGGGCCGTAACCGACCGGGGGATTCGCCGCGGCGGCGTCGAGGGAAGGTCGAAGATCAGGATTCGAATTCGACGAACGAACCCGGCGTGCGTCGGGCACAAGTTGTTGTGGGGTTGGTTTTTAGATTCGGTTCTGGTCGCTCGCCGGGACGACGGACGGAGCCAAACGGAGCCGATGGCGGCGACGAAATCCGCCGGCCCGATGCGCCGCGGGCGCGGCCGCGTCCTAGGAATGAGGTAAGGGGAACCTCATCCGGACCGAGGGCGACGGAGCCTGCGATGGCGTACGGCGTGTGGATGCTGGCGGCGGCCCTGGCGGGGGCGGAGATCGGCGGGCCGCGGACGGTCGGCGGGCCGGCTCCGCCGCCGGTCGAGGGGGGCGGGCCGGTCGCGGTCGGCGTGGGCTTCCACTTCATCGACGTCGGCCGGGTGACGGCCCGCGAGGAGAACTTCGACGTCACCGCCCACCTCAAGCTCCGCTGGCGCGACCCCCGGCTCGCCCGCGGGGCCGCCGTCGACGGGAAGGTGTGGCGACCCTGGGTCAACTTCGACAACGCGGCCGACGCCCCCCGGCTCCACGGCGACCCCTCGATCGAGGTCGACGACGACGGCTGGGTGACGCTCCGGATGATCCTCTCCGGCAAGTTCTCGACCCCGCTCGACCTCCGTCGCTTCCCGTTCGACTCCCAGGACCTCGTCGTGCGGATCTCGCTGGCCGAGGACGAGTCCCGCGTGCGGTTCGAGCCGCTCCCCGATTCCATGGCGATGCACGACGACGTCTTCATCACCGACTGGTCGATCGAGAAGCAGGGCTACGAGGTCAAGGCGCGGCGATACCATCCCCGGGGCCAGGTCTACTCGTACCTGGAGTACATGGTCCGCGTGAAGCGCCGGCCGACCTTCTACGCCTGGCGGGTCTTGCTGCCGCTGACCCTGCTGCCGCTGATCCCGGCGCTGGTGTTCCGGTTCGAGCCGACCAACCTCCAACCCCAGATCAGCACCTGCATCGGGACCCTGATCGCGATGCTGACGTTCGGCTACTCGGTCGACTTCGCGCTACCGAAGGTGGCGTACCTCACGCTGATCGACCGCCACGCGATGATCGGCTTCGTCTTCGCGACCGCCGCGACCATCGCCGTGACCATGATCCACCGCGCGGTGGTCGACCGGACGCTCGCCGACGCGCTGCGGATCCAGAGCCGCATCGCCGCGATCTATCCCGCGGCCTACGTCCTCGCCGCCGCCGCGAACTTCGCCCTGCTGGCGGCGGGCCCCGGATCAGCCTCCCTCGGCGGGCTCCAGCACCGCCCAGTAGTCGGCGCACTCGGCGGCGACCCGCCGGCGCGCCTCGCGGGCGTCGCGATAGGTCCGCGTGAAGGAGAGGACGGCGGCGGGGAGGACCATCGCCAGGCTGACGGGCAGGGCCGTCACGCGCCACTCGCGCCAGCCCAGGGTGACTAGGCCGACCACGCCCGCGATCGCGCCGAGGCTGCCGATCGGCAGGAGCCAGCGCCGCATGATCGCGTCGAGCCGCAGGGCGAGCGGGGACGTCCGTTCGCGCAGGCGGTCTTCGATGAACCCCTCGGGGTCGTCCATGCGGTAGGCTTGCAGCCGGTACGTCCCGGGCGGGACCTCGCAGGAGGAGCCCATGTTCGGGCGCTTCGCGAGCCGCGAGTCGTCGCGACGGAAGCCGTACTCGACGCCGGCGAAGTGCAACCGGCCGCCGGCGACGCGGAACCGCCCGACCTCGCCGACGGGCCGGACCAGCGTCGCGACGTCGTCCGGCAATCCCTCGCCGACCATCAAGCGGAGGTCGTACAGGCCCCCCGCACCGGCGTCGATCAGGAAAAGCCCCCCCCGCTCGGCCGCCTCCGCCACGACCGCCGCGGCGTCGCCGCGGGTCCGCTCGTCGTAGTCGTCGGGGAGCGACTCGGGGTCGAACAGGATCATGGCGGCGGTCTCGGTGCCGCCGTCCAGGTCGTGGGTCATCGCGGCTCCCTGCGGCCGGATCAGGCGGCCAGTTCGAGGAACCGACGGGCCAGGACCGGCCCCCGGCCCGCGTCCTCGTGCTTGAAGAAGACGAAGGCGTCGCTCCAATCCTGGGCGCGGACGCGGTCGGACCAGGGTCGCAGGCCGGCGTCGTCGTAGTCGGGGCGGCGGAGGCGGAGGTAGCCCCAGTCGGCGGTGGGCTCGAACGGGACGTCGAGGTCGTCGTCGGCGTCGGCCAGGCAGAGGGCCGCGTTGCGGTCGCGGAGCATGCCGAGGATCTCCGCGTCGAACCAGGAGGCGTGGCGGAACTCGAACGCCGCGCGGGCGTGGGCCGGCAGGGTCGCGAGGAACGCCCCCAGCCGCGCCGCGTCCTTCTTCATGTTCGGAGGGAGTTGGAACAGCAGCGGGCCCATGCGATCCGCGAGCGCGCCCGCCCCCTCGATCAGGGCCGCCGCCTGCTCGCCGACGTCCTTCAGCCGCCGCTCGTGGGTGATGAGCTTCGGCGACTTGAGCACGAACCGGAAGCCCTCCGGCACCGAGCCCGCCCAGGATTCCAGCGTGGCGAGCTTCGGCATCCCGTAGAACGAACTGTTGATCTCGACCGTCCGGAACCGCTCGCCGTAGAAGCGGAGCATGTCCTTGTCGGCGATCTTCGCCGGGTAGAACGACCCCTTCCACGGCTTGTAGGAATACCCGCTGGTGCCGACGTAGAGGTTCACGGGGCGTGCTCCTTCCCTGGAGGTCCGGACGGGGGCCTTGTAGGCCGGATCGCCCGCCCGGTCAATAGGTCTCGATGTCTTCGGGGGCGACCCCCAGGCGCTTCGCGATGCGGCCGAGCGTCGGTTTCGAGGGCGAGACCTCGCCCCGCTCGATGCGGGCGACGGCCTCCGCCGAGATCGGGGCGAAGTCCTCCCGCCCGAGCTTCTTCTGGAGCCGGAGGCGCCGAAGCGACGGCCCGAATCCCCGCTCGCTCTCGCGCATCGACTCCCTCTGCCGGCGGCGATACTCGACGTCCGACTCATAGAGGATGCCGTCGGCGGCGGCCTCGTAGTCGCCGAAGGCGACCGTGCGACCGTGGTCGGCGAAGCTGAGGCGGGCGAAATCGGGACGAGGGCTACCGTCGGAGGAGTCGAAGAACGAGAACGGGAAGACCATGGTCTCCCGATCGCCCCGCACCAACGTCACGGTCTTCGCCCCCGGGTCGACCGCTCCGCCGATGAAGCGGTCCGGGGCGTGTCCCGAGGACAGGACGGTCACCAATTCCTGCGCCGGCAGCCAGCGATAGGCGGGCCCGAGGCCAAGCACCATATCGAAGAATCCGAGCAGCGAGGGGACGCTCTCCATGCGGGGGGGGTCGATGGTGAGGAGCTGGGCGAATCGTGACCGGCCGGATTCCTTAAGCCGGGCCTTGAGGATCGCATCGGTCGACGTTCGCCCGTACGAGATGAAGACCGTCCTCGGCCTCGCCTCGCGCATCCGTCGAGGGAGGTCGGCGACGTTCCATCGTTCCACCCCCGCCGGGAGGGGGCCGTGGAATCTGGCCCTGGAGCCTACCAGGACGTATTGCGGGGCGATTTCGCGTTCCTCAGCGGACGCCGTCTTAGGCATCGTCGTCCTCTCGGCTCGATATCGGGTTGCTGGGATACAGCCGGTCCCACTCCAGTCGCAACCTGCCCCAGTTCTGCTCGACCGACTCGCGGACCTCCCGGTCGATTTCGTTCCAGCTGCCCCCCGGCGGGACGATGAATCCGCCGTCTCGGAGGCCGATCCTCCACGCCCGGTCGCCCCGCTTCAGGTAGACGGTGACGTGGGGATCTTCGAGACGCTCCTTCTCGAAGATTTTGACCTTCTACCCCCTGACCTTGAGTCGCTTCGGCAGATCGAGTTCGAAGGGCATCGGCTCTCCTACCGATCATGTTCGATTTCGCCCGTGCTGGATAGGGGACGTTCAGGAGCTCGAGGCGAGGCCCGCATGGGGCGGGACCTCCATCGACGCCGCCCGGCCCGCCGGGGCCTCGGACCGCAGCGCGCCCAGGCCCAGGTCGAGGACGCCGCCGACGCGGCGTTCGAGGTCGGCGAGGTCGCGCTCGACGGAGGCGAGGGCCTCGGCGTGGGCGCGGACGGCGGCGCAGGCCTCGGAGGCGTCGCGGCAGAGGGCGTCGAGCAAGGGGGCGTGGGCCAGGCGCTCGACGACGGCCTTGAGGTCCTGGTGCAACCCGCGGTTCAGGCGGTGGAGCAGCAGCCCGCCGACGGCCGCGCCCCACAGGATGCACCAGAACGCCGCCTGGAGGGCGAAGTCCAGGCCCAGCAGCGGCCGTCCCTGGATCATGTGGTCATAGAAGAAATTCTTGGCCATGTGCAGGACCAGCCAGGCCGGCAGCAGGGCGAAGGCGATCTCGAAGGCCCAGTGCGTGGCCCTGCCGGCGCGGCGGGCGACGCGCCGCTCGACGACCTCGTTGATCTCGGCGTCGAGCCGGCGGTAGACCTCCACGGCGACGGTGGCGAGCTGCTCGGCCGAGAAGTCGCCGCCGTCGTCGCCCGCGGCGGGATGGACCCGGGCCTCGTTCAGGTAGCCTTGCAGGACGGTCCGCGCGTGGGCGAGGTCCCCCTCGGTCAGGCCGAGGTCGGCCTCGGCGGTCAGCGCGGCGGCGGCGCGGCTCTCCCGCCACTTCTCGCCCACCAGCGACACGGCCGTCCAGCCGCCGGCCAGGATCGCCTGCGTCGGCGTCCGGGCCCGCAGCAGGATCATCGACCGGATCAGGCTCCCGGCCGCCGACCACGTCCCGATCAGCGCCGCCAGCGGGCCGGCCCCCCAGGTCTGGTTCAGCTGCCGGAGCACCCGCGACCGCCAGAGCCGGCGGTTGGAGTCGATCCGCTCGGACATCTTGGCAGCGATCCTGGCCGCGAGCCGGGCCCGCTCGCGGGCCGTGGCCTCCTCCAGCTTCGCCACCGACTCCAGGCCCGAATCGATCGGGCCGCGGATCGCCCCCAGCAGCCAGCCGTAGAGGCCCAGCAGGTTGGCGCGGCGGATCCGGTGCCGCGCCCGGCTGGCCAGCTCGTGCTCCAGCAGGTCGCGGAACTTCGCGAACTCGGCGTCGACCGGCTCGCCGCGGTCCTGCTTCGCCAGGGCGTCGGCGCCGTCCAGGCGGAAGATCTCCGGGACCCGCAGGCCCAGCGCGTCCAGGTAGCGGCGGAGGTCGGGCCGGTTGTCGTGGTCGACGTCGGCGTGGGTCTGGACGAACAGGATCTGCCGCCCCGGCGCGTTGCGGCGCAGCTCCTGGCCGACGACGTGCGACTTGTACTTCTGCGACGTCACCGTGTGCACCATCACGTCGCAGTGCGGCAGCACGGCGCGGAGGATGTCCAGGTGGCGTTCGCCCCCCTGCCCGTCCTCGGGGTCCTGCGTGTCCGGGTCGGGGCAGTCGATCAGGATCATCTGTTCGAGCAGGGGGATGTTCAGGCGATGGATCTCCAGCTCGCCGTCGCCCAGGCCGAGGAACGCCGGGTCGACGTCCGGGTGGCAGGCGACGACGGCCCGCCGGGTCATCGGCCGGAACTCCTTGCCGGCCCGGCTGACCTTCCGCCCCAGCAGCGCGTTGAACAGCGTGCTCTTGCCCGTCCCCGAGCCCCCGAGGAAGCCGACCACCAGCGCGCGGTCGAGGTCGATCTCCGGCACGCGCAGGCGGGCGTCGAGGCGCCCCACCAGGCCTCTCGCCTCGTCGAAGGGCGGCCAGGCCGGCGCGGACCGCGCCCAGGCCAGGAGCCGGTCGTGCAGGCGGTCGAAGCCGGCGAGCAGGTGCTCGCGCTCCCAGTCGGCCTTCGTGAATCGTTCGGCCATGCAGGTCCTCGGGGTCGGGGCGTTGGTCGTCCCGGAAGGATGACGTCCTTCCCCCCTGGCGGGGGAAGGTGGCCCGAAGGGCCGGATGAGGGGGAGGACGCGCGAGAAAGCCGTCGGGCTTCCGAGCCGGTCGGACGGGCCTTCGGACCCGACGGTTCCCGTGCTTCGCGTCCCCCTCATCTGACCGCTTCGCGGTCTGTCTTCCCCCGCGAGGGGGGAAGGCGCAGAAGGCAAGCCATGCGGGTTGCGGTCAGCGGGCGATCTCGATCTCGTACCATAGCGTCTTCGAGCCTTTGCCGAGTTCGAACCAGGCGGACTTCGCATCGCCCTCCACCTCCAGCGGCTCGCGGTCGCGACGGCGGCCGCGCTCGTCGAGCGGCCAGGCCCTCACCTTCGCGGACGGGACGGCCAGGGTGATGATCGCGCGGACGTCTTCCACGAGCGACGGGCCCTCGCCCCAGTCGCGGCCGATCGTCGTCCGGGCGGCGTCATGCCACTTCATGCCGACGTTGCCGGCGTCGCCGGTCGCGGTCACGAGGATGCGGCCGGGCGAGCGGAAGTCGGGGCCGTCGAGCGCCGTCAGGGTGATCGCGGCCCACTCCCGGCGGTTGCGCAGCGGCCTGATGGTCACGTCGCCCAGCGTCGCGCTCGCCGGCCTGGCGCTCCCGCCAGTCAAGGGGCCCAGCCAGGTTTTCGGGCGGAAGTTGGGGATGGTCGTATTGCCGATGTACGCCTTGGTTCGCGGCGTATCGATCGCGACATAGCCGGCGGCGTTCCAGATGAACGCCCTGGAATCTCGTTCGTCGGGCTCCTTCGAAGGGACGGCCTTGTCGTCGAGCGCCACGCCGACGTAGTCCATGAGCGCCTGCTCGTCGGTGAGGCCGAACGCGCCGCCGCCCAGGCCCCACGCGCCGCGGAGGCGGCCGGCCTCGATCCAGTCGTCGGCTTTGGGGCGGGCGATGGACGCCTTCGCCGCGCGGGGGACGTCGCCGCGGAGGAACATGGCGGCGGCGGCGGGGAGGGTCGCCATCTTGGCCGGGTGCTGGTCGATGTCGAAGAAGCTGGTGATCTTCCCCGGGCCCCAGTCGTCGTCGCCGCGGTGGCTGTAGGCGAAGAGGAAGATCCCGTCCCAGTCCTGCCGCGCGGCGTAGGCGGCGATCAGCAGGGCCGTCTCCGCGCCGTAGGTGTTGGGGGCGGAGTGGTTGTACTCGGTGCAGAGGAACGGCTTGCCGACCACCCGCGAGAGCCCCAGCCGCGGCAGCGTGCCGCCGTCGGGCCGGCCGGCCATCGGGATGTTCTGGATCGTCCAGTCGTCCTGGTCCCAGGGCTTCCGGGGGAAGTCGGGGTGCTGCCAGTAGGCGTGCGAGTCGATCGCGTCGAGCTTCGCCTGCACCGGCGCAGGGCTCCAGCCCATCTGGGTCCCCAGGACCACGCACTTCACGCCGAGGTCTGTTTTCACATGTTTGTGCATGCCCGACCAGTATTCGTCCTCCAGCTCCCAGAGGAAGCGGATCCAGTCGGACTGGGCCTCGGGCGTGCGGACGCCGAACTCGCGGTGGCGGAACCAGGGGATCGAGCCCAGGGCCTCGCCGGGACGCAGGCCCATCACGCCGCCGGGGGTGAGCGAGACGTCGTCCACCTCCAGCGTCAGCTTGCTCCCGCCCAGGCCGGAGATCGAGACGCGGCCGTTCTCGTCGGCCTCGGCGACGCGGAAGGTCAGCTCCACGTCCTTCCACTCGGGCGTGAACTCCTGCTGGACGCTCCACAGTTGCTTCCAGGGCTCGTGGGCCTGCATCGCGTTGATCGACGCCCGGACGGGCTCGCTCGACCGGGCGCGGAGGCGGAGCGTGTAGGGCGTGTCGGCCAGGAGCTTCAGCCCCGGCTGATTGAACTGGATGTGCCAGGATTGCTCGGCCGGCTCCTCGACGGTCAGCTTCAGTCGGCCGCCGTCGAAGTCCTGCCGGGCCTTGCCGCTGTGCTGCTCGAAGGCCCAGCCCTCGCCGCCCTTGTCGAACGAGCCGTTCTTGAGGATCTCGGCGCCGCGGGGAACGTCCTGGACCGACCACGCCTTCCGCATGGCCTCGTCGGTCTTGTACTTCGCGGCGAGGAAGGCGTTCCACCGGCGCTGGAGGTCGGCCGAGTACGGGTCGGGCATGGTCTCCAGGCCGTCGCCGGACCACTCGTTGAACAGGGCGTTCTCGTTGTTGATCTCGACGATGGCCACGGCCGGCTCGTCGGCGTAGCGGGACTTGGTGTACGGGTTGACGTGGTGCAGCAGGGCGCGGGCGTAATCCTTCTGGCTCCGGATCATGGCCGCGTCGAAGTTGTCGACCCCCTTGAAGTAGCCGGGGGCGCCGGGCCAGTCGGGGACGTCGGGATACTTGCGGCCGACGTGCAGGTTGAGGTTCGCGTAGATCCCGCGCTTCTTCAGCGCGGCGATCAGGTAGTCGAGCCGCTCCAGGCGCTCGGGGTCGATCGTCTTGCGGTCGGCCTTCACCAGCCCGGAAGGCGAGGCCGAGGTGTCCATGTGGTGGAAGCGGACGCAGTTGATCCCGAACTTGGCCATGCGGGCGGCGATCTTGTCGGCGGCGGCGTGGGTCGGGAAGTTGGCCCCGAAGCAGAGGTTGACGCCCAGGAAGCGGATCCGCCGGTCGCCCGCGTAGAAGTGGCCCCCCTCGACGCGGATCGGCCCGGCCTCGCCGGCGGGGCCCGGGACGAGGCCCGCCACGTTCGCGACCCCGGGCGAGGCGTCGTCCCAGGGGAGGACGAAGGGGAAGAGGCCGTCGCCGGCCTTCAGCGGGGGCGGGGCGTCCTCGGCGCGGGCGGAGGCCGCCCCCAGCACCAGCGCGACGGCCGCGACGGCGGCCCGCGACATCGGTCGTCTCATCACAATCCTCGCTGGGCGCTTCCGGACGGGAGTTCGTCCGTCGGTGGGGCGCGCCCCGACCCGCCCCGAGTCGACCCGAAGCCGGGGGCGGAATCAACCCCCGCGCGCCGCCGCGGCGACGTCCGCCTCCTCGTCGAGCGCCGCCAGCTCGCGGGAGAGTTCGGCGGCGAGCCTGTAGGCGGACTGGAAGTCGGGGCTCTCGCCCAGGTCGGCGAGGCGCTCGATGCGGTCGAGGTGGCGGCCGACGACGCAGTCGTCGACGACCTGGGCGAGCAGCTCGGCCCGCTCGCGGTAGAAGGCGGCGAAGAGGTCGCCGATCAGCGCCCGCGCCGGGCCGCTGAGGCGGGCGAAGGCCCCTTCCCCGCCGGCGGTCAGGGCCGAGCCCGCGGCGACGTCGAAGAAGACCTGGCCGATCGCGTGGCCCCCCGCCTGGAACAGCGGGCCCGACGCGATGTCCGCCGCGCCGAACATGCCGATCGTCAGCGCCGGCCGCGCGATGGCCGTGGCCACCAGGCCCCACTCGATCGCCCGCATCATCTTCGGGTGCTCGGCCTCGAACGATTCCAGCCGCTTCGCGATGACGCGGCGGTACGACTCCGTCGCCAGCGGCGCGGCGTCGAGGCGGCGCTGGAGCTCCTCGAAGGCCCGGCGGCGCTGGTCGCCGGCGATCAGCGGCTGCAACTCCTGGCGCAGCGACGGGGCCCCGACGCGGTGGACGGCCTCCAGGTCGTTGTAGATGGTCTCCAGCGCCCGGCTGAGCTGGGTCTTCTCCTCGGCGAGGAACCGGGCCTCGTCCTCGGCCGGCTCGACGGAGCCGGGGAGCCACTTCGACACGGCCCGCCCGAGCGCCCCGTAGGCCCCGTGGACCTTGCGGTCGAACCACGTCCGCCTCGGCTCCAGCCAGCGCCAGATCTCGTCGCCGACGATGTGCGCGGGCGGTCGCGGCAGGTCGATCTTCACCTGGACCTTCTGGTGGATCACGGCGCGGGCCCGGCGGTTGTCGTCGGCCCGGCTCTCCAGGTCGCGGAGGTAGGCCGGGATCCCCTCGTCGGGGTCGAGCGCCTGGCGGAGCGCCCCGCGGAGCGACCGCACCTTGATGTCGCCGAAGTGGAGGTCGGCGAGGTCGGCCCGCGGGTCGGTCGCGCCGGGGGTGAGCGGGTGGAAGTTCAGCCGGCCTTCGCGGGCCGCGGCGCGGTCGCGGGGGACGGCGTAGGCGTGCAGGGGCTCGACGCCGGTCCCCTTGCGGAAGGTCTCCAGCCAGCCGCGGCAGTGGTCGCGGTCCTCGGGCCAGTCGATCATGTTGACGACCGCCAGGACCCCCTTGTCGGACTCGGCGGCGATGCGGAAGAAGCGGCGGATCTTCTCGTCGTTGTACTTCTGCTGGGTCAGCAGCGCGATCACGACGTCGGCGGCGTGGGTGATGGACTCGGCCAGCTTCCAGTTGTTGGGCAGGGCCGCGTCCACGTCCGGGGTGTCCAGCAGGACCAGGTTCGGCGGCTGCGCGCCGGAGGGGTCCTCGCGCCAGACGAGGCCGTCGGGGTGGCCCTCGGCGACGGCGTCGTCCTCGGACGTCCAGGGCTGGAGCGCGAACCCGGGGAAGACCTTCGCCAGGTCGTGG
>Ga0209958_1002383_pt1 | contig 10661 bp, 10 predicted proteins | sample ThiBio_inoc_plan_FD_183942 | JGI IMG/M metagenome (GOLD analysis project Ga0209958, IMG submission 183942) | Wastewater bioreactor microbial communities from Cape Town, South Africa - Thiocy_inoc_plan (SPAdes) | ecosystem: Engineered > Bioremediation > Thiocyanate > Unclassified | place: South... | reverse complement strand
CGCTTGCTCGGCGTCCGACAGCTGCGGGCTCATGTCCCGCTGCTGCTCCGAGCTGACGATGTCGATCTCGATCGGGTCCGTCCCCGAGCGCGGCGACGACGACGAGGAGCATGCGGCAAGACCGACGGCGGCGAGGACGAAAGCGACGTTCGAGAAAGTCTTCACGGTTGCAACCTCCACGTGAAGGAGGAGCAGAGACCGCGCCACGCCAGCCGGGACGCTGACGTGACTTCCTTCGATGACTTAGCGATCTGGGCGTGTGCCCATGCGCTCGGCCCGGGCACAGTCCGGGGCCATGCTGCATGCTCTCACGTCTGCGGAAGCCGAGCCGGCGAGCTCTATGGCGTGTCGTCGCGCGAGGGAAAGGAGCAGCCCCCGCGGCAGTCACTCACTTCCTTGCCTTCGCATTGGAGGTCGCTCACGCTGCTCGACGGGACGGGATTGCCTCCGACGAGGTCGCAACTGTCGAGACCGGTATGGCACGAGCACGACGGCGCGATGAGGAGCGCTCCGTGCTCGGAGCTCCATCGGTGCGCCGGCGAGTGCGTGTCATCGTTTCACGCATGGGGACGATCGGTAGTCCGCCCAAGGCCTTGCTCGTTGGTCTGGTGCTGCTCTTCGTGAACGCGTGCGTAGCCGATGGAAGCTCATCGAGTGAGAGCCGCGGAGAGTCTTCCCGAGCGCGTCGATAGGGGAAACCTGACCGCCATCAGCGCCGCAGCCGTCGTCAGCCGGCCCGCAGGCCAGAGACGGCGCGGCGTTTTCTCGACGAAATCGCCAACACCTCCTTGGTGTCGGCGAAATGGAGAGTGCTGTAGCCTCTCGTGGTGCACTTCGAACGGAATCGATTGAGCGGGCTAGCGGTCGCAGTCCTTGCCCTCGCGGGCTGCCGAACGGATGTCCATCCCACGGCTCCTGCGGTAGTCGCTCCCGCTCCTGTCACGACTCCACCTCCGGACGTCGAAGGTCAATCGAGTCCGATGCTGCAGCCTGCGAGTCGTTCGCCGCGCGATCGCGTACACGAGCCGGAGGAGCTGGCCCCGATCGTGCGCGATGCAGTGGCTGCCGCCGCCCCAGGGCTACGTCTATCAGTCGGGCCCTGGAACATCGGTGGTCCCTCGAGCCCGTCCCGGATGTGGGAGACGAGCTTTCAGATTTCCAACTCGGAGAGGCCCAAGGAGTACGAGGGCACGCTGGTCGAGTTTTTTGCCCTCACCTGCACGCCGTTCCGATCCTTCTCGCGTGAGCCCGGCTTTCACGAGGTGCGTGGCAAGTCGCCACCCTATTCGATTTGGGTGACAGTCCTTCCCTTCGGTCAGGTGCCCGGACTGGACGCCGAGCGCCTACTCGCAGAGCTCGAAAAGCGTATATCCGCGCTCCCGCGCGGCTCGATCGACCCACCGAGCTGCGGAGCGGGCGGCTGAGCGCCGCCGCGTGGTCATGCTTTCACCGTGGCGGGGCCCACGATCGCCACGTCGGTGGGCTTCCAGAGGGTGGAGGCCACGTCGTACGGGGCAGCCAGGCCCGCCTGTTCAACTCGCCTGGCGTTGGTGTGGAACACGACGAGCTTCTCCTCGCCCGGAGCAATGGGATTCGGCAAGCCCTTCGGGTTGTTGAAGTCCGGGTTGGGCACCGTCAGGCTCTTCTTCGTATCCCAGTCATACCGGTCGAACGCCTGCGACTCCCATGAATCGAAGTTCACCTTGAACTTGGCGCCACCTTTGGGGGAAAGAGAAGCGACCACGTTCGTTCGGATGCCGAAGCTGTGCAGCGACATGAACAGATCGATGTCGTGAGGCTTGGCTTTGCCAATGAGCGCCATTGCGTGAACGGTCATTGGCAAAGAAACTGAATCTCCTTCGTAGTGCATGGGCACGGTCGAGCTGCCGTCCCACTTCGGGAACCCAGGCTTTCCCTGGATGCGCGGGACGATGCCGGCCACGGCGCCCTTGCTCGTCTTCTTCTCGGACAGAAAGACGCGGCGCACCTCATCGCGCAGGTGTTCGATGACGAAGGCTTCGTTGCTGACCTCACTAGCGTCGAACGTGAACTTCGTGCCGGTGGCCCCCAGCCAGTGCTTGAGCATGCGGGACGCGAGTGAGTTCGTAATACTCCCGGAAACGAGATCGGCCAAACGGCCGTACCATTCCGCCACCTCCTTGGGGGACCTGGGCTGCAAATGGTCCTTGTCGAAGAAGCCAGCCTGGACCAGCTCCGGGACATCTGTGGGCCGGTAGTCCGCCGCCACCGCACCCAGCGCGTCCGGTGAGTAGTTCAAGGCCGCCTGATCTCCCCAGGCAATCTCGCGCGAGAACCCCGAGCCACCCGCGCCGCTGCCATCGCCCCCGGTCATCGCGCCGGGAGCCCCGTACCCGTTGGTCGCTGCTTCGCCCACCGAACCGGATCCACCCGCTTGGCCCCCGGCTTGACCGGGTGAGGTACCCGCCGCGCCTCCACCGTTTCGAGCCGACACTCCGCGCGCGTCGAGATCCCGCCCATGGTTGATGCGCGCGCCGTCGCCGGAGATCCCCTGAACGGAGCCGCCGCCGCCCTTCGCGCCCATGACGGACTTGATGATGTCGGCGGCTACTTGCGCCATGGCGACAGACTTCTGCGCCGATGTCCGCATGTTCTCGCTCGCAAGCTGGCCCGCCTCCGTTGCTGCCTGGAGGGTCCCGGACATGCCTGCCTGCACCAGCCCCTGCGTTCCGGCAAGCCCGCTCATGTCCCTGAACATGTTGCCGTTGGACACCGCGTTGAGCACCGCCGTCAACCCCGCCGGATCGGGGAGGCTGGTAGGATTGACGATGTTGAGGACGGGCTGTCCAAGTTGTCCGGGCTTCAGATCCTCTGCTTGGCCGCGAGACCCGGTCGCGACGGGGGCGATCTCCGTCGGCTGCAAGGGAATGGGCGAATCCTGCCAGTTCCAGAAGCGGGTGATGTCCAGCTTCTCAGCCGAGTTCGACCGTCCGAGCACCGCTTCGGCAAAGACTCCAGCCGTTGGAAGGGGGATCAGTCGCGAGTTCGCCTCCCCGAACTCGATGCCACGCGTCTCGAGCAGTTTCTCCCACGAAAGCTCTCTCTTGTGCTCAGTCACTCCCGAGGATTCGTCGTTCTCCACTGGGGCGCGCAGAACGAGGTAGTTACCCACGACGGATAGGGGCTTCGGCTCGACCTGCTCCGAGAGCGCCTTGCCATTCCAGTCGAACTGCGACAGCAGCATCACGATCGTCGGCGTATCGAGGGCTCGGAAGATAGCCTGGCTGTAGTGCACATGGTTCGCCTTGAGGTGGGCCAGCATCTCCTTGCGGCGGTCCGCGGAGTCGCTCTCCAGTGTGGCCACCTTCTGCATGTTCATGCCAGACGAGAGCTCCACCGGAATCATCGGCGTGTTGAAGCGCCGGCCCATATAGGAGAGCTGCAGGGTGACTTTTCCCGATCGAGGCGCATCGTCCGCCTTGGCCGCGAAGATCGCTTCGATGTCGATGAGCGGGATCCCGGACGGGAGATCCAGTCGCCCACTGTTGGTTGGAACGGTGAAGGTGTTGTCCGGAGTCTCTGTCCCCGTCCTGTCGATTCGGACCGACTTCACGTTCAGGTTATCGAATACGAGTCCGACGACCTCGGCATCGTCCGGAAAATACAGCGCGTCCGAATCGGTGCGAACGATGGGACGGGCGACGATGCGGGACGTCAAGGCGATCTCGCTCTTGTCCCAGACGCGGTGGGTGAGCACCGCGCTCTGCAACGAGCTTGCCCCGTTCTCACGCGTCCCTGCGAGCGTCTTGAGCTCCGGCGTGAGCGCCTCATCCAGCCGTGCCATCTGAACCGCCCTGCTCGTCGACAGAAGCCGGACGTCGAGGCGTTGGGATGGGAGCTTGACGTCGACCGCCGGTCGGATCGCGACAGTGGTGGCATCGTCGCTGAAGAGGGATCGTGCCCGCCGCGTCAACGCGCCCGCAATCAGTGCGCCGCGAAACCGTTCGACCGTGTCCAGTGCGTCGGGCCCGTCGAACGTGAAGAGCTCGAGGGGAATGAACAGGCATCGCTCCGCCTGATGAAGCTGCGCGACCACCCGGTAGACCTGCACGACTTCGTAGTACTGCACCGTCAGCGCGTGCATGTGGTTGTAGTTGGCGACGACTCTCGTGCTGACCTGCTCGTGCTCGGACTGCGAGACCTCCCTCACTGCCGATGCTCGGCGGTTGCGAACGGACGTGGCGTGCTGTTCGGTGCGGTCGTTGACCGTCTGGGTCATGCTCGCGTTCACCGAACGCTTTCCTAGCGACCAGGATTGGCTCGACGCCTGCGCCTCCGTGCTGGCCGTCTGGCCGCCGCCAGACGCTTCGACATCCGCCCAAAGGCTTGGCACGAAGCCGGTGCCCGCCGTCGCAGCGAAGGAGCTGCTGGAGGAGGTCGAGCTGCTCTGACTGGATGATCCTCCCTTCTGAAACTCGTTCGCGACTGCGTTCTGCACTTCGCTGAGAGCGCGTGCGTGCTGGGTGGAGTTGTCGAGCTGTTCGCTCTCGGTGATGGCCTCCGTCGCACTTGCGTGTGTCCGGCGGGACCAGTCGATGACCGCGATTCGCGTGGCCTCACCCGGTGCAAGGGCCAGCGAATGAAGCATGTGGCCGAGGGTTATGCCTTGTGCGTACCACGACTGGGAGAAGGTGAGCTGTGCGCCAATCGCCACTTGATTGAAACCGGCCTTGTTCTTGACGGCTGGTTTCAGCGAAATCGGTCCGGCAAGCGCTTCACGCTGTCCGTCCTGATGCATCTGCAGCATCATCAAAGTCGAGTAGTAGACCCGCTCGGTCGGATACTCGCCGAAGCGCGGGCGGAGAGCCTCGGCCTCCGGATTCTGGTGATCGTCGATGGTGGAGCCGGCCGCGTTCTGAACCAGCCGGCTGGCAACGAGGTGCGGTGGCCAGAGGGCGAACTCCCGGATCGTCTTCACATCCAGCGCGTCTTGGAGCTGGGTTGCGACGGGGTTCGTCATGCCGCGCAAAGCGTCGAGGGACAGCCCCCCGATGTCGTCGAGTGATGACCAGGAAGCGGATGACTTCAGCAGGTCGGCCGGTATGATCCCGAAGCGAGAGGTCATCCTCCCGGTCTTTCCAGCTTCCGCGGCGGCGCGAGCGTTCGCGAACATCCACGCGGTCCCAAGATCGAAGACCGTGTGAATTCCCAGCGCGTTCAGCGCCGCTTGGGCCGCGGCGTTCACCCCGAGAAGCTCGGATACTGGTTGTCGAAGCGCGTCTCTGAGCTCCAGATGCGCGGATTCGGAGCGAAAGCAGTCGGCTTCCTGAGTCGTCATGGTGCGCGTCCATCCCCTCGCTGCAGTGGAAGGCGAAAGGACATCCGAGGTGTGCAGTCGAGTCAAGCCCGCGGATCACGAGCAGGGACGCGCAAAGCTCCCAATGAGATCTGACAATCGCAGAGATGGAAGGGCGCCCGAGCGATCGGCCCCTGTCTCTGGTGGCGGTGTTGGGATGCATCTCAATGCGAGTAGCTCGGCAACGTTGCCAATTGAATCAATCGTGAAGGCAGCAGAGTGGTCCCGCTTTCGAACAGCGCGAATCGTTCGACGGGAGGTGCCCGCATGGCCTTCGTTGCTCCAGTCGCGCGTTCGCATCTGGTGCATGACGTGCGCTTCTTCGGCGGGTTCGATCACCCATGCTTCGGAATTCGACTCGCGCCGAAGGCGCCACTGCGGGTGGTTGGGCGCGAGCCCCAAGTTCGAGCGCCGCGCTCCATGAAGGCTCCGCCTCGGTCTCGGGCGCGGCTTCGACGCTCCCTGGTCTGCGACGGGAAGTACGACTGCGGCGATTGAACCTCCGGTGCGGCGACAGTTCGTGCTTGCTCCTGTCTCTGCGTCTAGATCGATTGAGCGACATGCAAAGAAGCATTCGTTGCGTCTGTGGCCAGTCGCTATTGCGCTGATAGCATCCGGATGAAGTGATGCAGGGACGGCGCGTCGGTCGCTACGTCTTGGGGCCCGAGATTGCGTCGGGGGGGATGGCTTCCGTCCATCTCGGGCGGATGCTTGGCAGAGGCGGCTTCGGCAAGACGGTTGCGATGAAGCGCCTTCACGCCCAGTACGGGCGTGACCCCGAGTTCATGACGCTCTTCCAGGACGAGGCGCGCGTCACCTCGGCGCTCACGCACGCGAACATCGTCATGACGCTCGACGTCCTCGAAGAGCTGGACGAGCTCTATCTTGTCATGGAGTACGTCCATGGCGCTTCGTTGAGTCAGATCCTCCGGCGGCTGGCCGATCAGAACCCGGTGCCCCTCAGGATCGGGGTCGGGATCATCGCCGCAATGCTCGATGGGCTTCACGCCGCACACGAGGCAACCGATGAGAATGGCGAGGCGCTCGACATCATCCACCGTGATGTCTCCCCGCAGAACGTCCTCGTGAGCTTTCAGGGAGTGGCGAAGATCGCCGACTTCGGGATCTCGAGGGCCGCGGGGCGAGTGCACTCGACCGGCGACGGATCGGTGAAGGGAAAGATCTCGTACATGGCGCCGGAGCAGTTGCTCGGAACGCCGCTCACCGCGCAAACGGACATCTACGCCGCTGGCGTCGTGCTCTGGGAGACGATCACAGGACGACGCCTGATCGACTTCGACTCGATGGCGGAGAACATGCGAGCCGTGCTCGACCTTGCGATCGCGGCTCCAAGCGAGCTCTCCGTCGACGTGCCGCACGAGCTCGACGCGGTCGTCATGCGCGCTGTCGAGCGAGCGCCAGCGGACCGCTTCGTCAGCGCGAGGGATATGGGAACTGCTCTGCGCAAGGCGACGGATGTCGCACATGCGGCGGAGATCGGTGATTGGCTTCGAGCGGAACGTCCGCATCTGCTCGAGATGCGCGAGAAGTCCCTCGCGGCTCTGCAGCGTGCGATGGGCGGGCCGACCGGCACGGCCGTCGGCCTCGGGCCTCCCGCGCCGCCGCAGGTCGGTGACGAGAACATCGCTGGCGAAGCGGAGACCCTGACCGGAAGGAGCGACGATGGTCGAGAAGGCGCTTCGCGCGAGCCATCATCCAATCCGTCCTACTGGACGGGAGCCGATCTGCCTCCTCGAGCACGCAGCCTGTTCCCGACACTCACGATCCTCTTCGCACTAGTACTCGCGGGCGTCCTTTTCGCGATGACCGCGACGAAGCCTTCGCCGGCCCCCTTCTCGCCCGGCGCCTCGACATCGATGGCGGCGACGGTCACGTCATCGGCGTCCTCACCTGCACCATCCGGCACGAGCGTCGCGGTGACGACGGCGACCGCGGCATCGTCCGCGCCGGTGGCGATGGGAGCGGACGAACCGCCGGCGCTGCCGCGCCGCGGCATCCGGACGGCGCCGACATCGTCGGGCACGAGGCCGGATTCGACGGGGGCTGCTGCGGCATCCCCATCCCGCAAGTGCCGCATCGTTCCGTCGGTGGATAGCGCAGGTCATACGAAATTCACGGAGGTGTGCCGATGAGGTCGTGTCCTTGGCTTCGCCTGTCGACGATCGGCATCGCCGTCATCGCGTTCGGTCTCGCATCGATAAACGTCGCGCACGCAGCCGACAAGGACTGCATGGCCGCGGCGTCCGACGGGCAGGTGGTGCGTGACCAAGGTCACCTCTTGGAGGCGCGTGCGCATTTCCAGAAGTGCGCGCAGAGCGAATGTCCCGCTCCCATACCAACCTATTGTGGTGACTGGCTGAGCGATGTCGGGAAGAAGATCCCGACGCTCGTCATCCGTGTCGTCGACGACAGCGGTCGGGACATAGCCGACGCCAGCGTCCTTCTCGACGATCGAACGCTCGATCTCGACGGTCGTGCTGTCGAGGTCGACCCGGGAAAATATCGCATTCGGATCACGCGCCCGGCGAGCAAGCCGTTCGAGACGGAGATCATCGCGGCGCAAGGGGAGAAGGACCGTGTCATCGTCGGCAAGCTCGTCGCGGAGCAGGTTCCTCCACGGTCGCGGCCGCCAATCCCTTCACCAGCATCGGAACGGTCGGCGCGTACGGTCATTCCTACGTCGAGCTGGACGGCTTGGGGGATCGGGGCCGCTGGTCTGCTGTCGTTCTCGGTCTTCGCTATGAAAGCGCGCCTCGACTACGACGGCTACGCAGCGTCATGCGGGCAACGTTGCTCGATCTCGGAGCGTGATTCGGTCGCGACGACGGTGACGCTCGCCGATATCTCGCTGGTCGTCGGCCTCGTCGGAGCGGGCGTCGGTACGGTCCTCTTCCTCCTGCACCCCAAGGTCGATGCGGATGCCCGTTCGACCGCAATGACGAGCGGGGCTCAATGAAGGCGATGAAGGTGTGCGGGTTGGTTGCTGCGTTCATCGGCGCGGCGGGGCTGGTTGCGGCGTGCGGATTCGTCATCGACCCGGATGCGCTCATCGCAGGGAGTGACGGCGACGCTGACCTGGGCGGAGGGGGAGACGGCGCAGCGGGCAGTGACGCAGCAGTCATCGAGCCCACCTGCGAGCCGACTGGCGTCGAGGTCTGCGACGACGGCATCGACAACGACTGCAATGGCAGCGTCGACTGCGCGGACCCGGCATGCACGGATGGTTTCGAATGCGTGGAGCCAGCGCCGGACGGGTGGGCTCCGATGGTGCTCGCAGACGACGCGAGGCCGAGTTGCCCCGAGGGCTACACCGGGTCTACGGATGTGAGCGTCCTTCAAGGCGATGGGACGATCACGTGCGCGTGCAACTGCGGTAGCGACTGCGGTGCGACGATCACACTGACGAAGGGGACGGAGCTGACCTGCATGGTCACTCCTTCGACGGATGCTCTGCAGGTCAATGCGAGCTGCACTGGCAAGAGCTGGGATCTTCCGAGTGGCTTCACGATGGCCACGTCGGGCAATGGAACGTGCAGCGCGAAGGATACGCCGACGAAGAGCGACCCGACGGATGGGCGTACGTGCACGCCACCACAGAGCGCCGCTGCTGGCTGTCCTGGAGCGCAACGGTGCTTGCCGAAGGCAACGGGCTTCGCGAGATGTGTGGCGAAAGCGGGGGCAAACAAGTGCCCGGCGGCGGCGTTCACCAAGCAGCGGCTTAGCGGCACGTTCGTGAAGGACCAGCGAGCGTGTACGGGCTGTTCTTGCGACTCTACCCCATGTGACGTCGAGCTCGAGCTGTGGACTCACCCCGTCTGCCAGGGCAGCGCCGCCATCACGATCACGAGCGCATGCGCCGCGAACGGGAGCATCACCAAGCTGAAGGCCTACAAGTCGAAGGTGACGGGGGGCTGCACGCCGGCAACCCCGTCGACGCCGATTGGCACGATCTCCTTCGAAGACGAACGGACGATCTGCTGCAATTGAGAAATGGCGAGGTCGAGTGGACCTTGGGGAGCGACGAGGCCGAGCCCCTCGAGCGCAATGCGTGGTTACGAAGGCTCTAGGGCGGCGGCGTCTCGGTGAAGGGGTCGAGGTCGCTGAACCACGAGCTGGATTCCGAGCCACGCGCCGCGATCAATCCGGCGCTGAACGTCGAAGTGACCAGTGCGCGAACAGCTCGCGAGACGACTTGGGCCATGGTCGCAGAGCATCGGGCCTGCCTCCGCGAGTCAATGCGGCCGGCGATGTGCCGTTCTCTTTCGAAGGTTCGATGCGTACACCGTGCTCTCTGTAGCCTTCTCGCGCTGACGCGTTCTCTGCGCAGACGCGCGCTCGTCATCCGGCCGTGGGGGACGAGCCGCCCTGTCGTGTGCGCGCCGGCTGGGCGCCGAGGGCTCGCGAGGAAGCGGCCTCGAGCATCGCGCTGCCGAGCGGACGTCGTCTGCTGAACGGAGCTCGGGAGGACCGAGGCGGGTGTGATCCACGCGACGGCGTTCATGGCGAGGATTGCCGTGGCTGCGGGGCACGCGAGGACACGCGAAACACTCTCGCTCGGCTCGTTCGACATCGACCGCGGAGCCCCTCTCTACGCTCCATGTGCCTACAGTCTTCTCGACGCGTGACGAGCCAGGACGCATGCGAGGTCGGCGACAAACGCCCGCGTGACGGAGTAGCTGCTCGCGAGGTCGCAGTGCGAGACAGCTCACCCCGGTTGTCCAATTCGGCCACGCACGCTCTACCGACTGTGGGGCGCGCTTGGGATGCGTTCAGCTCGCCCCGACGCTGCAGCGCGCCTTCGATGGCCGGTCGTCGTCGAGTGCTACGACCCGAGGCGCATTCCATCGAGCGTACGGCAGTGCTCTTGCAGCCCCGCGCCGTGGTCGCAATCGACCCCACGCTGGAGGCTCTGTGAGCGGCTCCAACGTGGCCACCGCGCCCAGCGCACTCCGCATCGCCAGTTCGCACCGTCCGGGCAGCTACTGACGCAGGGATGCGTGAGCTCCAAGGTGGCGTCCGGCCTCGCGCGGCACTCGTCGACAACGACCGTCGCTCCAAACCTGCGTTCGACCACGGGCGCTGAAGGGATCGCCATGAGCAAGATCGTTCGCCATCCTGACGATGCAATTCTGGAAGAACTCCCCACCACGAGGATTCCGAGCGCCGCGCGTCGTCAGGTGATCGCGATGCGCGACGGAAAGGGATCTCCCGACGAGCTCCCTACGACGAGGATTCCGGATTCCGAGCGTCGCCAGGTGATCGCGATGGTCGCCGCGAAGAGGCCTTCACTGGCGCCCTCGGTGGT
>Ga0209958_1002379_pt1 | contig 10679 bp, 5 predicted proteins | sample ThiBio_inoc_plan_FD_183942 | JGI IMG/M metagenome (GOLD analysis project Ga0209958, IMG submission 183942) | Wastewater bioreactor microbial communities from Cape Town, South Africa - Thiocy_inoc_plan (SPAdes) | ecosystem: Engineered > Bioremediation > Thiocyanate > Unclassified | place: South... | reverse complement strand
CGGACTGGACGTAGCCGCCGGCGTGCCAGGCGCCCGGTCCCGGCGCTCCCGCCACGGCGGGCGGTACGGGGGCGTGCTGCGGGTTCTCGCTCACCAGCTCATCCTAGGGACAACCCCGGTGAGAGCAGGAGCCTCATCGTCGCGTACCCCTCACGCGGGGCCGGCGGGCGAAGCGCGTGTCGGTGGGGCGCCGTAGACTCGTTCGGTGACAGTTTCCGGGATCGTTCGCGCCCTCCTTCAGGCGGACGTGGTCCGCGAATCCGTCGAGTCCGCGCTGTCAGACGCCGATTTCTCGATGATTCCGGGGCTGGACGCACCGCTGCTGGCCGCGCTGCTGGATCGTCGGCGCGCCGCGGGTCTGCCGGGCGTGCTGTTGGCCGTGGCTCCCACAGGCCGCCGGGCGGAGGCGCTCGGGGCGGCGTTGTCCGACGTCATCCCGGATGCCGAGGTGCTGCACTTTCCCGCCTGGGAGACGCTTCCGCACGAGCGGCTGAGCCCCTCGCCCGAGACGGTCGGACGCCGTCTGGCTCTGCTGCGCGCCGTCGCGAGCTGGGACGGACGACGCCCGCTTGTCGTGACCGCCTCCGTGCGCAGCGCCCTTCAGCCCCTCGCGGCCGGACTGACCGATGCGGGTGTCATCGCGCTGTCGGTGGGCGGACGCGGATACGACCTCGATGGCGTCACGCACCGTCTCGTGGATCTTGCCTACCACCGGGTCGACATGGTCTCCCGCCGCGGCGAGTTCGCCGTTCGCGGCGGCATCCTCGACGTCTTCCCGCCGGCGGCCGACCACCCGTATCGGGTCGAGTTCTTCGGCGACGAGATCGATCAGATCCGCGCGTTCTCCGTCGCCGACCAGCGCTCTCTGCCCGGAGAGATGACAGACATCACTCTCCTGCCCAGCCGCGAGCTGCTGTTGACGCCCGCGGTCCGCGAGCGCGCGGCGGCGCTGCGCGAGCGCTTCCCCGGTCTGCGAAGCATGCTGGAGAAGATGAGCGAGGGGATCCCCGTGGAGGGGATGGAATCCCTCCTGCCCGTGCTCGCCGACGCGGTGGTGCCACTCACCGACTACCTGCCGTCCGGTGCGGCGGTCGCACTCGTCGATCCGGAGCGTGCCGTCGGCCGCGCCATGACCCTGGGCGAGACCAACCGCGAGTTCCTCGAGGCGGCGTGGAGCGCCGCCGTCGCCGGCGCCGACACCCCGATCGACCTGGGCTCCGGAGACTTCCTCACCCTGCCCGAGCTGCAAGCGGCGGCATCGGCCCGCTCCGGCGTGTGGTGGAACCTCAGCGGCTTCGACTCGGGTGAGGCGGATGCCGCGGCCGACCTCGCCGGCCTGGCCTCCGCGCCGCGCAGCGATGTCGTCCGCGTGCCCGGATCGGCGGTGCCGTCATTCCAGGGCAACGTCGACGGCGCGACCGCGCACGTCGCACAGCTGCTCGCCGAGGGGTGGCGTGTCGTGGTCGCCGCCTCGGGTGTCGGACTGGTCGATCGCGCCCGCGACGTGCTCGCCGAGCGGGGCATCGCCGCACGCAGCGTCGACGAGCTCCACGATGCTCCGGAACCGGGCGTCGCCGTCACGGTCGTCGGAGCGTTGGAGAGCGGCTTCGAGCAGCCCGAGGCGCGACTGGCCGTGCTCACCGAGGCGGAGTTCTACGGCCGCACGATCGGCGCCGACAGCCGGGTCGTGAAGAAGCTCGCCTCCCGTCGCCGCAACGTCGTCGACCCGCTGCAGCTGAAGGCGGGCGACATCGTCGTGCACGCCACCCACGGCATCGGCCGCTTCGTCGAGCTCGTGCAGCGCGAGGTCTCCAGCGGCGGCCGCAACGCGGTCAAGACCACACGCGAGTACCTCGTGCTCGAGTACGCCCCCTCCAAGCGCGGGCACCCCGGCGACAAGCTCTTCGTCCCCACCGACCAGCTCGATCTGCTGAGCAAGTACGTCGGCGGCGAAGCGCCCACACTGTCGAAGATGGGCGGCAGCGACTGGGCCGCGGCCAAGGGCAAGGCACGAAAGGCCGTCCGCGACATCGCCGTCGAACTCGTCAAGCTCTACTCCGCGCGCATGGCCGCCAAGGGCTACGCGTTCGGTCCGGACACGCCGTGGCAGCGTGAGCTGGAAGAGGCGTTCCCCTTCGCCGAGACTCCCGACCAGCTGCAGACCATCGAGGAGATCAAGGCCGACATGGAGCGGCCGATCCCGATGGACCGCCTGCTCTCGGGCGATGTCGGCTTCGGCAAGACCGAGGTCGCGGTGCGTGCCGCCTTCAAGGCGATTCAGGACGGCAAGCAGGTCGCCATGCTCGTGCCCACGACGCTTCTGGTCAAACAGCACCTCGACACGTTCACCGAGCGGTTCGCAGGCTTTCCCGTGAAGGTGCGTCCGCTTTCGCGGTTCCAGTCCGACAAGGAAGCGCGCGAGATCGTCGCGGGCCTTCTGGAGGGCAGCGTCGACATGGTCATCGGGACCCACCGCATCCTCACCGAGAAGGTCGCCTTCAAAGATCTCGGACTCATGATCATCGACGAGGAGCAGCGGTTCGGCGTCGAGCACAAGGATGCGCTGAAGAAGCTCAAGACGAATGTCGACATCCTCGCGATGAGCGCGACCCCGATCCCGCGAACACTCGAGATGGCCGTCACCGGCATCCGCGAGATGTCGACGCTGCAGACGCCGCCCGAGGACCGGCATCCGATCCTCTCCTACGTCGGTCCGCGCAGCGACAAGCAGATCGCCGCGGCGATCCGTCGGGAGCTCCTGCGCGAGGGTCAGATCTTCTACGTCCACAACCGCGTGCAGTCGATTCAACGCGTCGCCGCCCAGCTTGCCGAGCTGGTGCCCGAGGCGCGGGTCGCCGTCGCCCACGGTCAGATGGGCGAGCATGCGCTCGAGGAGGTCGTGGACGGCTTCTGGGAACGGCGCTTCGACGTGCTGGTGTCGACGACCATCATCGAGACCGGCCTGGACATCTCCAACGCCAACACGATCATCATCGACCGTGCCGACAAGTACGGCCTCAGCCAGCTCCACCAGCTGCGCGGGCGTGTCGGTCGCGGGCGGGAGCGCGCCTACGCCTACTTCCTCTACGACGAGATGAAGCCGCTGTCGGAAACCGCCGCCGATCGCCTGGAGACCATCGCCGTCAACAACGACCTCGGCAGCGGTATGCAGGTCGCCCTGAAGGACCTCGAGCTGCGCGGTGCCGGAAATCTCCTGGGCGCCGAGCAGGCCGGCCACATCGCCGGCGTCGGCTTCGACCTCTACCTGCGCATGATCGGCGAAGCGGTCGCGACGTTCCGCGGCGACGAGGTGGACGGGCCGACCGAGCTGCGCCTGGAGCTGCCGATCGACGCGCGCCTGCCCGAGAGCTACATCGACAGTGAGCGGCTGCGTCTGGAGGCCTACCAGAAGCTCTCCGCAGCGGCCTCGCCCGATGCGCGCACGCGCGGCGGGGATGCCGGGTCCTCCACCGACCCGATCGACCTCGTGATCGAGGAGCTCACAGACCGCTACGGCACGCCGCCGCGCGAAGTCGACGGGCTCGTCGCCATCGCGCGCCTGCGCCGCCGCGCCGCTGTCGCGGGCCTCAGCGACGTCGTCGCGATGGGGCCGAACCTGCGGGTCGTGCCGGCACCGGCATCCGATTCTCTGCGCGTGCGGCTGCAGCGGCTCTATCCGAAGTCGAAGGTGCTCGCGGGGGGCGAGGCGATGGTCGTTCCGCTGCCGACCGCGGCGGGGGAGCCGCTCGGAGACGGCGATCTCATCGCCTGGGTCGCTCAGCTCATCGACCAGCTCTACCCGCTCCCGGTCGCGGAGGCCGTCGAAGCCTGAGCGCGCTCTCCGGCCATCCGCCGGTGGCCCGCGCTCAGACGGTGATCGTCCCGAGCGCCAGCAACACGGCCGTGGCGATCGCCGCCGCGCCCGCGACGGCGAAGACGACCACCTCCCACGGGGTGAACACGCGCTCGCCGTTCCGACGTCGGGCGAGGGCGAACAGCAGGGTCCCGGGGACGAGCACGAGCGTCGCGAGCAGCAGGTACTGGCCGCCCGCCGCTGACAGGAGGAAGATCGTGTACCCCGTGGCGCAGACGGCGACCACAACCGCGCCGGCGACGCGCAGTGACGGCGCCGACCGGACATCGGCGAGCGCGACGCACAGGCCGTAGCCCGCCGTCAGCACGTAGGGGATGAGCGCGAACGCGCTCGTCAGGCTGAGGGCGACGTCGAACGCGTTCGTCGAGAAGAGCACCACGATCAGGAGCACCTGCACGAGCAGCGTGGACATCGTGAGCGCGCCGACGGGGACGTCTCGGTCGTTGGTGCGGGCGAACACCGGGGGCAGGTCGCCGTCGCGTGCGGCGACGAGCAGGACCTCCGCCGCCATCAGCGTCCAGGAGAGGTACGCCCCGAGCACCGCGACGATCAGGGAGACACCGACGAACCCGGCTCCCCACGGCCCGACGACCTCGGCCAGCACCCCGGCCATGGAGGGCTGCGCAAGCGCCGCGATGCGCTCGCGCGGCAGGATGCCGAACGACACGATCGTGACCGACAGGAAGATCGCCAGGACGCTGACGAATCCCAGCACCGTCGCCCGTCCCACATCGCGCCGACGGCGGGCATGCCGGGAGTAGGCGCTGGCGCCCTCCACCCCGATGAAGGCGAACACCGTCACGAGGAGGGTCCCGCGCACCTGGTCGTACAGCGGCAGGTCGGAGGGGCCGGAGATGTTCGCTGCGAAGACGGCGGGGTCGAACGCGAACAGGCAGAGGAAGACGAACGCGACGATCGGCAGCACCTTGGCGACGCTCACGATGCGGTTCACGGCGGCGGCCTCGCGCGTGCCGCGGCGCACGAGGAGGAAGAACACCCAGAGGCCGGCCGACGAGACCGCGACGGCCACGGGCGTGTCGCCCCCGGCGACGGCGGGGACGACCGCGCCCACCGTCGACATGATGAACACCCAGTAGAAGACATTGCCCGCGCACGCGCTCGCCCAGTAGCCGAACGCGGAGAGGAACCCCAGATAGCGCCCGAAACCGGCGCGCGCGTAGGAGTAGACCCCGGCATCCAGCTCAGGGCGCCGGGCGGCGAGGCGCTGGAAGACGAGCGCCAGCATGAACATCCCCGTGCCCGCCACGGCCCACGCGACGAGGGAGCCGACGACGCCGGTCTGCGCCGAGAACGTGCCGGGAAGCGAGAAGACACCCGCGCCCACCATCGAGCCGACGACGAACGTCGACAGGGTGAGGGTCGAGACGGTCGCGGGTGCGGGCGCGGACCGGGCGACGACGGAATCTGACACAGCGGAACTCTCCGGCCGCGGACACGGTCGGTGCGGCCTGTAACACCCTAACGGCGGTGCGTCGGGCCTCGACTGCGCCCCCGCATCCATCCCGACGCGGTGATCGCGCCGACCGCGGTGATCTCGGGGGACGTCGAGATCGGCGCCGGATGCCAGATCCTGCACGGCGCGGTGCTGACGGCCGAGGGTGGGCCGATCACGCTCGGGGCGCACGTCATCGTGATGGAGAACGCCCTTCTCCGGGCGAGCGCCGCGCATCCCGTGCACGTCGGCTCGCACGTCCTCGTCGGGCCCACCGCGAGCATCTCGGGTGCGACGGTGGGCGACGAGGTCTTCCTCGCCACCGGGGTCCGCGTCTTCAACGGCGCCCGCATCGGCGATCGCGCCGAGGTGCGCATCGGTGCGATCGTGCACCTGCGCACGGTCGTGCCGCCCGATGCCGTGGTGCCGATCGGATGGGTCGCCGTGGGCGATCCCGCTCAGATGCTCTCGCCCGATCGTCACGAGGAGATCTGGGCGCTGCAGAAGGATCTGGACTTCCCCGGGTTCGTGTTCGGTCTGGATCGCGAGACGCCCGATCTCATGGTCCAGCTCACCGAGCGCTATGGCGCGGCGCTCGCGCGCCACGCCGAAGACCGCCGCGTGGACTGAGCCCCCGCGGCGGTCGTCATCGGGGTGCGATCACCCCGTGTTCTGCAGTCCGGCCGAAACGCCGGAGACGCTCAGCAGCAGCAGGCGTTGCCACTGCGGGAGGTCGGCCTCGTCGTGCTCGCCCGTGCGGAGCGTCCGCAGGGCACGCAGCTGGAGCAGCGAGAGCGCATCGACGTACGGGCTGCGCATCTTGACGGCGCGCTGCAGGACGGGCTTGTTCGACAGGAGCTCGTCACCCCCGACGATGCGGACGACCCAGTCGCCGGTGAGCTGCAGCTCCTCCACGACGAGGTCGGCCAGATCCGCGCGGTCACCGAGGTCGAGGTAGCGGCGCGCGATGCGACCGTCGGCCTTCGCGAGGCTCATGCCGACGTTGTCGATGACGGTGCGAAACAGCGGCCACTCGGCGTACGCCCGACGCAGCAGGTCGACATCTCCGACGGCCTCCAGCGCGGAGCCCAGACCGAACCAACCGGCCAGGTTGATGCGGGCCTGCGACCATGCGAAGACCCAGGGGATGGCGCGAAGGTCTTCGAGGGACTCGACCGACAGGCCGCGTCGAGCGGGACGTGAGCCCAGCGCCAGCAGACCGATCTCCTCCATCGGCGTCACGGTCGCGAACCACGACGCGAATCCGTCGGCCTTGACCAGCGAGAAGAACCGCGTACGCGAAGCGGCATCCATCGTCGCCGCGACCTCGGCGTAGCGCTCGGCTGCGGCGCTGTTGCGCTTTTCGATCGACGGAGCGGAAGCGAGCAGGACGGCGGCGGCGACCTGGTCGATGTGACGCATCGCGATGTTGGGGTCGCCGTAGCGCGCGAAGATCACCTCGCCCTGTTCGGTGAGCTTGAATCGTCCGTCGACCGAGTGCGGAGGCTGCGCCAGGATGGCCGAGTTGGCCGGTCCGCCGCCGCGACCGAGCGCGCCGCCGCGTCCGTGGAAGAGGGTGAGGTGGATGCCGGACTCCTTGGCCCACGCGGCGATCTTCGCCTGTGCCTCGTAGAGCGCGAGGTTGGCGGCGACGGGGCCGACGTCCTTCGAGGAGTCCGAGTATCCGAGCATGACCTCGAGGCGCCGGTCGGTGGCTTCCAGTCGTGCGGCGAACTGCGGGTGATGGACGATCTCGGCCATGATGCCGGGCGCGGCCTGCAGATCGGCGAAGGTCTCGAACAGCGGAATCACGTCCAGGACCGGAACGGTGCCCCCGGGCCCGACCGCCAGGCGCGCGAGCTCGTGCACGGCGGCGAGGTCGGCGGCGGACTGCGTGAACGAGACGATGTAGCGGCCGGCGGCGCGCGGTCCGTAGCGGTTCTGGATCTGCGCGATCGTGCGGAAGACCTCGAGGACCTCCTCCGCCTGCGTGCTCAGCGGCTCACCGCTGGCAGCTTCGGCGAGCACCTTGGCGTGGACGGCGGAGTGCTGACGCACCTCGAGTTCGGCGAGGTGGAAGCCGAACGTCTCCACCTGCCACAGCAGCTGCTGGAGGTGTCCGTACGCCTGGCGTGGGGCACCCGCATCGACGAGGGACTGCTGCACGGTGCGCAGATCGGCCAGCAGCGCGTCGGGGTCGCGATACGCGAGATCGGCGTCGCGCTTGCGTGTGGCGGTGATCCGGCGGGCGATCAGCAGCATCGTGCGCTTGTGCGGCTCGACCTTGGCGCGCTTGGCGGCATCCGCGGCACCGTCCTCGTCGGCGTCCGCCAGACGCTGCAGCAGGCCGAGCAGCTCCGCGGTGGGCGGGGTCGTGTCCTCGGACAGCGTGAGCGTCTTGGCGATCCGCACGGCGGAGCGCTCCAGGCCCAGCAGGATGTGCTCCGCACCGATCGACGCGGCCTTCTTCGTGACGGCGGCGGTCACGAACGGGTTGCCGTCGCGGTCGCCGCCCACCCACGTGCCGAGGCGGACGAAGGGACGGATGACGGGTGCCCGGCCGCCGGCAGCGGGTCCCTGCAGCGCATCGTCGACGCGCCGGTAGACGTGAGGGACGGCCGTGTAGAGAGTCTCGTCGAAGACTGCCATGATGGCACGCACCTCGTCGACCGGCGTCGGCTTCTCCGCCCGCAGCGGCGCCGTGCGCCAGAGCGTGTCGATCTCCTCCAGCATGCGCCGCTCCGCACGCCGCTCGTCCGCGCCGCCGTCGAGCGAGGCATCGCGCTCGGTGAGCAGAGTCACCAGACGTCGGATGCTGGTGGACACCGCGCGACGGCGCGCCTCGGTGGGATGAGCCGTGAACACGGGGTGAAAGCGCATCGCCTGCAGACGGGCGAGGGCGGTGTCGTCGCCGACCTCCGCCGCCAGGCGCACGAAGGCCGCGGCCACCGAGTCGGCCGCGTCCTCTCGCTCAGGGCGCCCGTCGCGCTCGCGCAGGACACGCACACGCTGGTGTTCTTCGGCGAGGTTGACGAGATGGAAGTAGACCGTGAACGCACGGGCGACCTCGTCGGCGCGCTCCACGGAGAAGGACTCGGCGATCTGCGCCGCCCGCTCGAAGGCCTCCGCTGACTCATCGCTGTATGCGGCGATGGTGGCCAGGCGCAGTCGCTCGACGTCCTCGTAGAGCCCGGGGGAGCCGCTTTCGCGCAGGACACGACCGAGCAGAGCGCCGAGCATCCGCACGTCGGCACGTAGGCGCTCCGGCAGTTCGTTCTCGGCCTCATCGCGGCCGACGAGGTCGATCGCTTCGGTTCGGGTGAGTTCGCGCATGAGACCACGGTAATGGCACGGTGTTTCACATTTGTCACGGGGTAGGCTGACAGGGCGGGGTGACGACGTTTTATGACACCCCGACTGCGACGCGACGGCTCCGTATGCTCTGCGCGTCGTCGGACGGTGTGCCGGGAAGCCTGGTCGGCAAGTCCCGTTCGTCGACCCTCCGGAGTGACCGTGTCCTTGTTGCGATCTGCCCGCTTTCCCGCCGTTCTGCTTCTCGTCGCCGCCTCGATCGGCCTGGTGCTGGCCAATAGTGCGGCTGCGCCGATCGCCTTCGCCGTCGCCGACGACGTGCACATCGGCATTCCGGGTGTCATCGATCTGTCCGTGCGCCACTGGATCTCCGACGGCCTGCTCGCCGTCTTCTTCTTCGTCGCCGCGGTCGAACTGCAGTTCGAGCTGACGAGCGGTCAGCTGGCGTCCCCGCGACGCGCCGTGCTGCCCGCCATCGCCGCGGCCGGTGGCGTGCTCGTGCCCGTGGCGCTGTATCTGCTCATCGCCGGCGGGGAGGCGACCGGTGCCGGATGGCCGATTCCCACAGCCACCGACATCGCCTTCGCGCTGGGGGTGCTCGCCGTCTTCGGTCGAGGTCTGCCCTCCGGAGTGCGCATTTTCCTCCTTGCGCTGGCCATCTTGGACGACATCGTCGGGATCGTCTTCATCGCGGTGCTGTTCACGGCGGATGTCGACTTCGCCATGATGCTGCTCGCGCTGGTGTTCGTCGTCGTGTTCGCGGCCTGCAGTCGGCTCCTCGACACCCGTGCCCGGCCGGTCGCCGTCGTCGGTCTCGTGGTGAGCGCGATCGGCACCTGGTACGCGGTGCACGAGTCGGGCGTGCATGCGACCATCGCGGGCGTCGTGCTCGGGCTGACGATGGCCCAGCAGCCCGCTCTGCGGGCTCGTCACGCCATCGAACCGTGGGTCAACGCGATCGTGCTGCCGCTGTTCGCGCTGTGCGCAGCCCTGGTCGCGATTCCCGCTGTGTCTGCCGGAGAGCTCTCGCCGGCCTTCTGGGGAGTCTTGGTCGCCTTGCCGGTCGGCAAGATCATCGGCATCGCCGTGGCGGGTGCCCTGGCGCAGCACCTCCTGCGGGTTCCGAAGACCGACCGGCTCGCCGGCGGCGACCTTCTCGCGGCGGGCGCCCTCGGCGGTATCGGCTTCACCGTGTCGCTGCTGCTCAGCGAGCTGGCGTTCTCCGGGGCGCCGGACATCCGCGATCAGGCCACTCTCGGGGTGCTTGCCGGATCGGCGATCTCGCTCGTGATCGCCGGGATCCTCGTATCGTGGCGGGCATGGCATCATCGACGCCGGAGCACGGCGACCGTCTGAGTCCGATCGATCCGGCGTCGACCTCCACCGGCGACGCCCTGCGACGCGCCGCCGACGTCATGGCAGCAGTGCGGGCGCGATGTGTCTGGTCGGCGCGGATCACGCATGAGGATCTCGTGCCGTACCTCGTGGAAGAGTCGGCCGAACTGATCGACGCGGTCGAGGCGGGAACGCGCGCGGACCTTCGCGAAGAGCTCGGCGATCTGCTCTGGCAAGTGCTGTTCCACGCCGCGGTGGCCGCGGACGCGACGGAGGATCCGTTCGACATCGACGACGTCGCCGACGCGCTTGCCGAGAAGATGATCCGGCGGCATCCGCACGTGTTCGGGGATGCCGTCGCCACCACTCCCGAAGAGGTGCTCGTCCACTGGAATGCCGCGAAGTCCGCCGAGAAGCGCGACCGGCGATCCGTGCTCGACGGAGTCTCGGCCCACATGCCCTCCCTCGCGCTGGCGCAGAAGCTGCTGGGCCGCGCCGCCGCGCTCCCGTTGTCGTCGTCTCGCACGCCCGGTGGGCAGGACCGGGGGCCCGTGGGCGCCCAGAGCGAGGAGGAGCTGGGGGAGGCGCTGCTCGGGCTCGTGTCGCTCGCGCAGGAGCGTGGGTGGGATGCCGAGCGGGCGCTTCGGGTCAGGATCCGAGGTCTGGAGGACGAGGTGAGGGCCGTCGAGGCCTCGTCGGCATCCG
>Ga0209958_1002376_pt1 | contig 10692 bp, 11 predicted proteins | sample ThiBio_inoc_plan_FD_183942 | JGI IMG/M metagenome (GOLD analysis project Ga0209958, IMG submission 183942) | Wastewater bioreactor microbial communities from Cape Town, South Africa - Thiocy_inoc_plan (SPAdes) | ecosystem: Engineered > Bioremediation > Thiocyanate > Unclassified | place: South... | reverse complement strand
CGAAGCCGGGCGAGGCCATGCTTACCGACGCGCTCGCCGGTTTCATCCGCAGGAAAACCGGCGCCGACGTCCACCCCGACGAGTGGAAGGGCGAGCTGCCGGCGCACCTGAAAATGAATCTCAGCGTGATCGACGACAGCGGACAGGAGCTTGCCAGCGGCCGCGATCTCGCGAGCCTGCGCCAGCAACTGGGTGGCGCGGCCCGCATCACCTACGGCGGCGGCGCCGAGGACAGCGAATTCGAGCGCACCGGTCTCACCGAATGGAATTTCGGCGACCTGCCCGGGCAGGTGAAATTCAGGCGCAGCGGGCGCGAGCTGATCGGCTACCCGGCGCTGGTCGACCATGGCGAGAGCGTCGACTTGCGCCTGCTCGATGCGGCCGAGGCGGCGGAGATGGAGACCCGTCGCGGCGTGGTGCGGCTGCTGCGTATCGCGCTGGTGGCGCAGTTCAGGCAGCTCGACAAGGATCTGTCGCGCGAGACCGCGCTGGCGCTGAAATTCCGCAGCTTCGGCGGCCCCGACAAGCTGCGCGCCGAACTGCTCGACGCCATCGCCGCGCGCGCGCTGCTGGGCGACGACGCCACACCACGCGACGCGAAGACCTTCGACAGGCAGAAGGAGCGCGCCAAGCCCAGAATCGCCGTGGTGAAGCAGACGCTCGTGCGCGACGTGGCGGAAATTCTCGACCTGCACGCGCAGGTGGCGGCGCGCCTCGGCGCTCCACCGCAGTTCACCGCAGTGATGCGCGACGAAACCGCGCATCTCGCCACGCTGGTGCCGGCGGATTTCATCACCGCGACGCCGTGGGCGCGCCTGAAGGACCTGCCGCGCTACCTGAAAGGCATTCTCAAGCGGCTGGAAAAACTGCCGGCATCGAACGAGCGCGACGGCCGCGCGATGGCGGGCATCCTCACCCTGCAGAACAAGTATCTGGCGCGGCGCGCGCAGGTGAAGGGCGTGGTGCCGCTAGCATTGGACGAATTCCGCTGGCATCTGGAGGAACTGCGGATCTCGCTTTACGCGCAGGAGCTGAAGACGCCCTGTCCGGTGTCGGTCAAGCGGCTGGACAAGCTGTGGGACGAACTTGCCAGACAGCCGCTGGACTGATGACGGCCACGGCATGCGCGAACGTGTTTTCAATCTGCCGAACGTCATCACGCTGCTGCGGCTGGCGGCGGTGCCGGCGGTCGGCTGGCTGATCCATCGGCACCAGTGGGAGCCGGCGTGCTGGCTGTTCCTGGCGGCGGCGCTGTCGGACGGCCTCGACGGTTTCCTGGCGCGTACGCTGAACCAGATGACGCAGCTCGGCGCGGCGCTCGACACCGTGGCCGACAAGATGCTCGGCATCGTCACACTGGTGATGCTCACGCGGGCGGACGCCATCCCGCTGTGGGTCACGCTGGCGATCCTCGCGCGCGACACGGTGATCGTGCTCGGCGCGCTGAGCTATCGTGGACTGGCCGGCCATCTCGAAATCCAGCCCACCTGGCTGGGCAAGACGCACGTGTTCGCCGAATTCACCTTGCTTGCACTGGTGCTCGGCAGTCTGGCCAGGCTGGTGGCGCCGGGCGTGTGGCTGGACTGGCTGTTCATCGGCGTGTTTGCCGTCGCGGCGGCATCGGGGGTGCAGTATGTCTGGGTATGGGGTAGCAAGGCGCGACGCGAGCGCGTGATCTGATCGGATTCGCGCTCACCGGCAGCGCGCATGGAACCGGGGTGCCAGGGCGCGGCGAACATGAGGCGATTCGTCTGACGCCGCGCTGATTCGCTTTACTGGAACGGCAGGCGGCTCTGGCGTTCCGATTCGCAACCGGATTTGACCCGATACATGGCCGCGTCGGCCACACGGATCAAGGCGTCTTCGTTGCTGCCATCGTCCGGATAAAGCGACTGGCCGATACTGGCGTTAATCTCCAGATGCAGGTCGCCAAAGCGAGCGGTGTGTGCCAGGCACTGTTCGATTTTCAGCGCGGCGGCAATGCAGTCCTGACGCCCCTGAACGCCTTCGAGCAGGACGGCAAATTCGTCTCCGCCCAGGCGGGCCACCGAATCGGACTCGCGCACGCAATCCTTCAACCGCTGCGTCACTTCCACCAGAACGGCATCGCCGACGTGATGGCCATGCAGGTCATTGATATCCTTGAAGTGGTCCATGTCCAGATACAGGATGCCCACCCTGCCGCCATAGCGAAAGGCATGACGGATCGCCTGCTGCAGACGGTCATAGAACAGCCTCCGGTTGGCCAGCCCGGTCAGCGGATCATGGGTGGCCTCGATGCGCAATGCTGCGCGCGATTGCTCCAGTTCCATCATCTGGGCGTGTAATTGCCGCGATTTCAGATTGATTTTGCGTGTCGCGTACCAGGCAATCAGCAACGCCAGCATGATGGCGGCAAGACCGAAGGTCAGCGTGAGCAGAAGTGCGTGCCGGTAGGTGTGCTGTGCCTGTTGCTGGGCGACCAGGTTGGCCTGCTGATAGGCCGTACGCATGGCTGCCAACTCCAGGTTGAACTGTTCCTGCAAGGGAATGGCTTCGTGTGCCAGGACCTGATGCGCCAACGTGTTCTGATTGGCGTGCAGCAGGTCGATCACGTATTCCTGCACGGCCTGGATTCGCCGCATCAACCGGGTCTGGGCATCGAAGTTGCGCTGCTCCATGGGGGTGAATCCGAGTTGGCTCAGTGCTTCGCGTCCTTGTCCGACCAGAAAGCCCGCATGGTTGAATCGCAGAAAATGCTCGTCGCGTTCGAACGGGTCGCTGGCCAGCACCATGCGGAACAGACTGTCGGTGCGGATATGTGCCGCCACCTGGGTTTGCGTGATGAGGTCGATCTTGTGGTTGTGGAGTTCGACCACGATATTCAACTGCTGGCCCAGCGCCTTGAGCTGGAACAGGCTATTGAGCAGGAGGCCGCAGATCAGCATGATCAAGGCAAGAAAGGCGGCTCCGATAAGAAATGAGAATCCCCTGCGTACGGGGTTGGCGTTCGTGGATGAATAGGGCTTAGCCATGGCCGGCCGCCGAGAAAACACGGGAGGTCCCGACGCCTTGCAGACTTCGCAGGGCGTCCCTGACTTCCTCAACGTGTCGTGCGGGGTCTACATGGTCGAATCGGGCGGCAATGTATCCGTCCGGGGCAATGATGAATGTGTGGCGCCGGGCAACATGCATCACTCCGAGATTGAGCAGGCTGCCATAGGCCCTGGCGGTACGTCCGCCGGGGTCCGACAGCAGCGGGAACGGCAATCCGTATTTGCGGGAAAAATCCGCGTGCGAACGCGTGCTGTCGACGCTGACGCCCACCACGGCCGCATCGAGCTGTTCCAGTGTGTCGAGGTCATCGCGGAAACGACAGGCTTCGCGGGTGCAGACGGGCGTGTCGTCGCGCGGATAGAAATACAGCACCAGCCAGCGGCCGGCGTAATCGTCCAGGTGGTGCGTCCGGCCATTCTGGTCCTGCAGGGCAAAACCCGGCGCCTTGCTGCCCTCCGCACGCCGCGCGTCGGGTCTCAGCATCCATAAGGCCACGCTTGCGACCAGCAGCAGGATGGCCAATCCGGACATTATTATTTTGAACATGGACCCTCCTGAAATGCCATCATAGACCGCCCGCGGACGATGCGGAGTGTATTCGCGACAGTTCGTGTATCACCAGGTATTCGGTAGAATGCGCGCCACGCCCCGGTAGCTCAGTGGATAGAGCAACCCCCTCCTAAGGGGTAGGCCGCACGTTCGATTCGTGCTCGGGGCGCCAGTAAAACCAATAAATACAATGTCTTACTAGACATTCGCTTTCTCTCCCTTTCTCCCGCTTTCTTTCGTTGTCACCGCTCCGGGTGACAAGAGGGTGACAGATTCCCGCGCCGCGTTTTCGTACGCGGATGACGGAAGGTAGCCAACAAAATTTTTTGTCACCCGTGCTTGACTTTCTCTGTCCGGTTTGCTCAAATCGCCTTGAACGCACCACCCTGGCCGATGGACAAAAAACTTGCGGAAAGCTCGAACCGCATGACTATCGGCACCCCGGTACGCAAGGGGTCAACGGCCGACGCGAGGATCCTCTGGACACGCGCCTCAGGCGGCAGCACCGCCGAAATGGCTAAGGAAAACGGCACTTCGGTGTTGGCAGGCAGAGCTCACTTATCCGGCGTAAGCCGGGTGGAGCTTTGTCATGAACGAAACCGAAATCCCTTCGGCGTATTTCCCGCCGGTACTCAATGTTCTGCAACTTGCAGAACTCATTCACAAAACCCCTCAGTCCGTACTTGCTGACCGCAGCCGAGCGCCGTATCGCCTGCCGCCGGCTTGTGAGCCGCCGGGCACAAAGTCGCCGCTGTGGCTGCTGGACGATGTTCTGGCATGGCTCGCGGCACACCGTCAACAACCCGCCGCTGCGCCCGCCGCAGTGATCGACAGACGGGTTGGTGAACCACCGCGTCGCCGTGGTAGACCGACGAAGGCCGAGCAAGCCCGCCGTGCCGCGCAGGCGGCACAGGAAGGGGGTGAGTGATGAAGCCCACAACACAGCCCCCAACACTCAGGATTGCCGGCGGTACGCATGCCAGCCAGTCGGTGCAGCAAAAGATCCCCCGCAGTCTGTGCATGGAAGAAATTCTGGCGATTCAACCGGCGGACACCATCATCAAAGGCCGGCTACCCGGCACCGGCCTCGTGTTCATCTACGGGCCACCAAAGAGCGGAAAAACATTTTTCGCGCTGGATATGTCGATGTCCCTTGCTCGCGGCGAACCGTGGCACGGCATCCCCACCAGAGAGACCGGCGTGCTGTATATCGCGGGCGAGGGGGTCCACGGCTTGGGGATGCGCATGCTCGCGTATTCGCGGAAGCACGGACACAAGCCGCGTACCAAATTCCGTGTCGTGCCGGCAGCCGTGACGTTGCACGAATCTGTGCAGGGGATCGAGGAAGAGATGAAGGCGATAGAGATTGAAGAAGGGTGGCGCCCGCGCGTGCTGGTGCTCGACACGCTCGCGCGCACGAAAGGCGATCTCGACGAGAATACAGGTGACATGGCGCATTGGGGCCTGCGAGCGAAGCGAGCGGGCTTACTTTTTGTGGTGTTGGGTGGTGCTGTTGGGTGGTGCTGTTGGGTGGTGCTGTTGGGTGGTGGTGTTGGTGGTGTGGTGTTGGGTGGTGTGGTGTTGTTGGTGTTGTTGGGGTGGTGTTGTTGGTGTGTGGTGTTGGGTGGTGTGGTGTTGTTGGTAGTGTGGTGATGTTTGGTGTTTGGTTTTCCCCGCGTCGGCGTAGCCGTGGCGGGGCTGTTGGTGCTCGCGTCGGCGTAGCCGTGGCGGGGCTGTTATTGCTCGCGTCGGCGCAGCGAGCGCAGCGCAGCAAGTACAGTGCGCTGACCGTACCTGAGAGCCTGCGCGCGCGTGCGACGTTTGCCGCGCGCTTGAGCATGATCGGCGATCACTTCGGCGATCTCGCTCGCGCCCATGCCGCTATCGCGCAGGCGATGGCACGCGAACGCAAACTCGTTCTTGTAAAAACCGTCGCTGTCAATGCCGGGGTACTCCTGACGCTCGGGCGAGTAGCCCACGCCCCCCCCTTTTTTGATTTCGCCGGCGAGGGGAGAGACGGTCACGCCCGCCGCGCAAAACCGGGGCGCGGTCGCGGTCGAGTCGGCGATCAAATTTGTCCAGCAGTCGCGCCCTGGCTTGCGGTTTTTGAAGCCCGGCAGCCGCCCCATTTTTGACCCGGACGTGCTGCCGGCATCTGCGCGTGTCAGCCGCGACACGAGCGCGCGCTGCACGTCGTAGCGCTCGGTTACCGGGGTGGTGGATGACAATGACGAGCATGCCTTGCCTGATGAATTGATCCGCCGCAGCAACGTAATCCTTCCAACACACCCCACGCACTGCGTGCCGCCGTAAACCCCGCGAAACCCGACAACGGCGCGGCTTTCGGGCGTATACGGTGCGTATACGCGTGGGGCGTGTTTTTCCGCTGAACCCGTTACACAGCAACGTATTCCGCGTCTACAGAAAAAGTGTCCGCGACCGCGACATATTAGTTTGTCGCCCCGACATTTTTTAGGAGTGGAAAACATGGCAAACATCGAAACTTTGGAACAGCGACTGGCGCGTGCAAAAGCTGCGCTGCGCGAAGCAAAACGACGCGAGCAAATCGCGCAAGAAAAACGCATTTTTGATGTAGTAAAACGCGCGGGGCTGTCGCTCGCCGATGTTGAAAACCTGCTCGCCGCCAGCGGCAAAAATGGCGGCGAATCTGCGCAGGAAAACGAGCAATGAGCCGCTCTGTCGTTTCTCTCAGACTCAACCCGGCCGAGCTGCGATTTGTTGATCAGATCGCAGCGGAAAAAGGCGTGCCTCGCGCCGCTGCTTTACATCAACTTTTTCTTCAGCAAGTCGCGCTGATTGAAGTGCAAAAAGCAGTCGCCGCCGTCGTCGATTCTCGTCTCGAAAATCTACGCGCAGAACTCACAGAACTGCGTACAGAAATCGCATCAGCGGCGAGCCGCGACGATCTTGTAAAAGCCACCAAATTCATTGTCGCGGAGTGTAAAAAATGAGTGCAAAACAGAGTATTGGTGACGCAGTTTTTCGTACAAAACTTTACGTCGGGACAACGCTTTTCGGCACTGTCTGACACTCGTGACGTATCAGCACGTCAAGCAGCGGTATGAGCGGCCGGCGAAGGCGGCGGCTGAGAAGGCGTAGGGGCGGTCATGGGCCTCGCCAGTATTGACACTGGTGCGTGGCTCGATGCGGAGAAAACGACGACCTGCTGGCTAGTAGCACCGGCTGCTACTCAGATTTGAGGCTAGTAAGCCATTTCTCCAAGCTTATCAACCGGCCTTCGTCGATATGCTTCAAGACACGTTGCATTGAAGCAGCCTCGTCCTTTCCATCGCCGGACAAGCCATAGGTGGCCTTGATTGCGTCTGTGCTGATGTGCACGACGTGCTTGAACATCAGCGCGTTGCCGACAAGCTGTTCGCAGGCGCGCATAAGCCGGGCCGGGTCGAACTCGTTGGTGACGAAGATGTATTCAAACGGCTTGCGCTCGGATTCGGCGTTCACGTAGTCAGTGAAGTCGGTCACGAACTGCTTTTCTCGGTCAGCGCGAACGCTCCACTTTGCCGTCACAAGGGTCCGCATCGATGGACGGATGACTGAGACATCCACCTTGTTGGGCTTATCACCAGCCCGCATGCGGTTGAAGCCCCGCAGTTCGTGCAAAGCGCGGCGTGTAGAGACCTCTATATCATCGCGGCGGCACGTCCGCTGTAGCACTTGCGCAAGCACATCCTCAAACCCTTCTCCTACGAGGTTTTTGCGCTTGTTCTCTAGAGCGAGGTACTGACGGATCCGTTGGACTAGCTTGTCCCATAACTCGGGCGGCGGCTCGGAACCGATATGGTTACCGAGCGTTTCCCGAATGATCGCAACAAGTTCCGGGTCTTCGCCGGGTCTCGGGAATCCGCACCCTTGGTAGGGCTTGCGTTGGGTCTCAGCCTTAGCGGTCACCTTTTCTGATTGGCGGATTACGTAGGCTGCCAAATCCTTGGCAGCCTGAAGGAATAGCCAGTCAATTTGCTTGGTAAGATTCCCGGGAGCTACGCCGAGTGCCTTCGAAACCCAGTCGTGGAATGCCAACGATCGTGCATACCAGCGCTTACCTGGCTGGCTCTTGTCGCTTTCATAGCAATGGCCCAGGCCAGTAGTTTGGTCAACCCATAGCAGCAAGCGGTAAACATGTGCCCATGCCCGATCCGGGGTGATGCTCTCTTCGCTTTGCTGAGCGAAATAAGTATTGATGAGCCTTGCCCGGTTGGCGGCACCAAACGCCGATTTGATGGACCCTGCCTCATTGTTCTTCTGGTTGTTCGATTCAGCCACGCTATCCCTCACCCAGTCTCAGCATATCGCTGTCCATATGTTTGGGGGATGCACAGTTGCACAGCCAAGCTCACCCCTACCGCCTTGGCAAGTAGAGGCGGAACAGCGTTACCGGCTTGCCGGTAACGCGAGTGCGCTGGTCCGCCATCGTGCCGTCCTTCGATCATTCCAGGGCGTGGGTCGGTTGTGAAAACGAATCTGTCTGGAAACGACTGGAGCCTTGCGAACTCGCGAACCGACAGCGCGCGCGCGACGCTGTAGTGATAAACCGAATCGGCCTTCGTGTTGAGCGTCCACGCCCACACGCCTGGATGCAAACGGCGATAGGCATAGAAATGCTTCCGGGAGAGTTTTCCCGTTCCATTATCTTGGCCCCAGCGATGCCCTGTGATGTAGCGCTCCTGGAGATCTTCTCGCAAGTCGCGGTAGTTGCCTCCGGGTGGGATGCCAAGAAGCCGCAGTCTCGTATCCGGGTTGAGGCGGGGCACTTGAACGTTCGCCAGCATTGCCCCGGCTCCTTCGCGCATTAACCGCTGGTACGCGCTTTGAGGGGCCATCAATTCGTTGTACGGCAGCACATCCTGCCGGTTGCCGACAGGTAGCTCGATCAGGTCGCTGATGGCGTCGGCGGCGCTCACGACTGAGACATTGCCAGGATCCGCCAGCGCATCACCCGTCCGCAGGCTGCGGATGTGTTCCTGAATCACGACTTGGTAACGGGGGTGGCGTGAACCCGTGAAACGCGCAAGGGTGACAGCCTGCGCCGCCTCTGACCCCGCCAGTTCCGGCGGAACCATTCCGCTAGAGGCGCGGACGCCTACAAAGAGCAGACGCTTACGGGTCTGCGGTACGCCGAAATTGGCTGCGTCCACCACTTGCGGCAGTACGGTGTACTCGCCATCCAGCGCAAGGTCTGCGGCGATCTGCTCACGAACCCCCATCTGATCCATACCCGTCACGTTCTCCACGACGAAGGCGGGAGGTAGTGTTTGCTTGAGGACATCCACGAACTCCCGATAGAGCGCATTCCGAGGGTCGTCGATCATGCGGGTGTGATTGCGCACTTGTGAAAAGGCTTGGCACGGCGGGCCGCCGACCAAGACGCTGGCACGAAGCGCAGCGTCAAGAATTTGCTCTTTCACGGCAGCGGAGCGGATGTCACCGGTAATGGCCCTGGCTTCCGGAAAGTTCGCAGCATATGTTGCCATTGTATCCGGGTCATTGTCGGAACCTGCAATGATAGAGAAACCGGCCTGTCGGAATCCCTCAGAGAGTCCGCCAGCGCCGCAAAACAGATCGACTACACAAAATGGTTCGATAGCCTTGGTCTTGCCGTTTACGCGCTTGGCGGCCGTCTGCTTTCTCTCGCTCCGTTTCAGCGCCTCACGCTCGATTGTCATCTTCATCCCCTTGGTGACCGGATCATGCCGGTCTCCGAAAAAATCGCCCATGTGAAGACCACGTATTTGCTTGACATAACAGTAAATTATTGTCGCATGGGGATACACGTTTGTGCATCCATTCTTGGGTATCAAGCCAACCGCTTCGCCAAATCTTCAGCTCGGAGGTGTGTGTAGCGCTTAAGCATTTGCAGCGTTTTGTGCCCTGTGATCGATGCGACTTCCATGCTGTCGAACACGCCCTTCTCGAACAGGCGTGAGGTTGCCTCGTGTCGCAGATCATGAAATCTCAGGCCCTCGACCCCGGCGCGCGCGCGCGCACGGCGCCACGTTTTGTTAAAACTGTCCGATGCTTTCCACCAGTAAAAAACCCGACCATCAATTGACGCCGGCAGATTCTTGACCTCTTTCAGCGCCCGCAGGGCTTCCGTTGAAAGTGGCACAGCTCGGAATGCGTCCGCGTTTTTCGTGCCTCGCCCGTCGATGCCGCGCAACACCATGACGCGCTTTTGCAGATCAACGTCAGTCCATGTCACAGACAGCAGTTCGCCAAGGCGTGCCGCTGTCTCGACAGCGACCACGATCAGCGCGCCGAGATGCTTTTCTTCGCCCGCTGCCGCCAGTAGCCGCCCCAGTTCGTCGCCCTCAAGGCGGCGCTCCCGTGCCTTGCCGGGCGCCGGCCGGGCCACCATGGCGCAGGGGTTAGCGGGGAGTGGCAATCCCCACTCTTTACCGGCCAGATCGATGATTCGTGAGAGCAGGTTAATTTCCTTACGCACCGTGTCCCCTGACAGCCCGGCAGTAAGGCGTTTCTTGCGGTAGTCCGTGACGATCTTGCTGGATAGAGCAGCAAGAGAGTACGCGCCGAGTTCCGATTCCAACGTCTTCAGCGCTGGCCCAAACCCCTTACCACGCTTCTTCGGCAGCTCGTCCTCGCGGTAACGCTCGATGAGATCGGCTATCGTCGTACGTTCCGTTTCGCCGCGCGAGACGAAGACGCCGCGATCCATTTCCGACTCGACTCGACGCGCCCAAGCCTCAGCTTCCTTGCGGGTATTCCATGTTTTTGATTGGAGGGGGTGGCCCTTGCGTTTCACAATGGCCTGCCACTGTAATTCGCCGCGCTTCCGGATCGTCGCCATTTTCAAAATGCCGGGTGACAAGAGGGTGACAACAACTATACAGATTCAGTGCAAGCCGCGCAAACACAGGCTTTCACGCAAGCGGTCTTTCCCCTCCTAAGGGGTAGGTCGGACGTTCGATTCGTCTTCGGGGCGCCACGCTGGATTCATTCATCAGACATTGCACGAGGCAAAGTGCAGCCGGGTCTGCATCGATCAGGCGATATTCGGTTCAGGTTGATTTTTCCGCCCCGCGGGAAGGCGGGTTTTGATCATCTTGCGAG
>Ga0209958_1002372_pt1 | contig 10708 bp, 12 predicted proteins | sample ThiBio_inoc_plan_FD_183942 | JGI IMG/M metagenome (GOLD analysis project Ga0209958, IMG submission 183942) | Wastewater bioreactor microbial communities from Cape Town, South Africa - Thiocy_inoc_plan (SPAdes) | ecosystem: Engineered > Bioremediation > Thiocyanate > Unclassified | place: South... | reverse complement strand
TCGCAGCCAGCATCGAGGAAACGGGTTCGACCTGAAACAGCAAGGCAGAACGGGCAAAAAAACCCGCCTTCAACAAGCGGGCGGGTACGGTGTTCGCGCTTGACTACGGCCGGCTAATGGGTGACCCTATTAGGTCGTTTAGGTCAGCCATTTAGGCCAAACAAAACCCCGTCTTCGTGAAAAGACGGGGTTTGTCGGCAGTCCGGGATCGCCCAGGCGGTCTTTTTTTGGGCCCATAGTGACCCTGCGCGGGGCCGTGGTTGCTCAGATCACGCCCTGCGCCAGCATGGCGTCGGCCACCTTGATGAAGCCGGCCAGGTTGGCGCCGTCGACGTAGCTGATGCTGCCGTCTTCGCGCCGCCCGTGTTGCAGGCAGGCCTGGTGAATGCCTTGCATGATGCCGAGCAGACGGGTATCGACTTCTTCGCGCGGCCACGAAAGGCGCATGGCGTTCTGGCTCATTTCCAGGCCCGAGGTGGCCACGCCGCCGGCATTGCTGGCCTTGCTGGGTGCATACAGGATGCGGTGCTTGTCGAAGAGGCGGGCGGCATCGGCGGTCGAGGGCATGTTGGCGCCCTCGGCCACGGCAACCAGGCCGTTCTTGATCAGCGTCGCCGCATCGTCGCCGTTGAGTTCGTTCTGGGTGGCGCAGGGCAGCGCCACCTCCATCGGGACGTTCCAGGGGCGCATGCCGGCATGGAATTCGGCGCCGACGCGCTCCGCGTACTCGCTGACGCGGCCGTGGAGGTGGTTCTTGACCTCCATCAATTCGGCGAGCTTGTCCGGGGTGAAGCCGGCGTCGTCCACCACCGTGCCGCTCGAGTCCGATACCGTGACGACCTTCGCGCCCAGGGCTATGGCTTTTTCGATGACGAATTGCGCCACGTTGCCCGCGCCGGAGACGCCGACCCGCAGGTTCTCGATCGAGCGGCCGGCATGCTTGAGCATTTCGTCGGCGAAATAGACTGCGCCGTAGCCGGTGGCTTCCGGGCGAACGAGCGAGCCGCCGTAGGCGAGACCCTTGCCGGTGAAGACACAGTCGGCGCGGTTGGTCAGTTTCTTCACCATGCCGGCCATGAAGCCGACCTCGCGCGCACCGACGCCGATGTCGCCCGCCGGCACGTCGGTTTCGGCGCCGATGTGGCGATGCAGTTCGGTGATGAAGGCCTGGCAAAAGCGCATCACTTCGCCGGGACTCTTGCCTTTGGGATCGAAATCCGAACCGCCCTTGCCGCCGCCCATGGGCAGCGTGGTCAGGGCGTTCTTCAGGGTCTGTTCGAAAGCCAGGAACTTGAGGATGGACAGGTTGACCGAGGGATGAAAGCGCAGTCCGCCCTTGTAGGGGCCGATGGCCATGCTGTGCTGGATGCGGTAGCCGCGGTTGACCTGGACGTCGCCGTGGTCGTCGACCCAGGAGACCCGGAAAATGACGATCCGCTCCGGTTCGATCAGGCGGTCCAGCAGGCCGTGTTCGGCGTACTTGGGGTGCTGGGACACGAACGGCCACAGGCTTTCGATGACTTCGGTAACGGCTTGCAGGTACTCCGGTTGCCCGGGGTTGCGCTCGGCGGCGCGGCGGATGAACTCGTCCGGATGCTGGTATTTCATGTTGCGTCGACTCGGTGGTTTGGAAAAGGGAAAAACGAGACTGTATCACCCCTTGCCGGGCGCAGTGTGCCGCGCTGGGAGGCCGGCGGGCGGTTTCAGGGGCGGTCTGTGTCTTCGATGATGCGCCGGATGAGTTCGACTGCAAATCCGCGGCTTTGCAGAAAGCGCATCTGCCTGGCTTTCTCCGGCGCGTCGGCGGGCGGGGAGCCGAATTTCTTCTGCCATACTGCGCGCGCGCGCTCGAATTCGCTGTCGCGGTTCTCGTTCAGCACGGCTTCGATGATGGCGTCGCCCACGCCGCGCTGCCGCAGATCGTAGGCCAGCTTGACGCTGCCGGCGCGGGCGCGGTGGTCGGCGACCCAGCTTTCGGCGAAGCGGTGGTCGGACAGCCAGTTCTGGGCTTCGAATGCGTCGAGCAGGGCGGCGATGTCGGGGCTGGCGAAGCCCGCCTGCCCGAGCTTGCGGGCAAGCTCGAAGCGGCTGTGCTCGCGCCGCGCCAAAAGGCGCAGGGCGCGCTCGCGCAGCTCGCCGGGCTCAGGCGCCGGCTTCATCCTCGTCCGCCATGGGGTTGTTGACGCCGACGGCGGCGCGGACCTTGGCCTCGATCTCGTGGGCGATTTCCGGGTGTTCCTTGAGGAATTCGCGCGCGTTGTCCTTGCCCTGGCCGATCTTCTCGCCGTTGTAGGCGTACCAGGCGCCGGACTTGTCGACCAGCTTGTGGGCGACGCCGAGCTCGATGATCTCGCCCTCGCGCGAGATGCCCTGGCCGTAGAGGATGTCGAAGAAGGCCTCCTTGAACGGCGGCGAGACCTTGTTCTTGACGACCTTGACCTTGGTTTCGTTGCCGACGATCTCGTCGCCCTTCTTGATCGCGCCGACGCGGCGGATGTCGAGGCGGACCGAGGCGTAGAACTTGAGCGCATTGCCGCCGGTGGTGGTCTCGGGGTTGCCGAACATGACGCCGATCTTCATGCGGATCTGGTTGATGAAGATCACCAGCGTGTTGGTGCGCTTGATGTTGGCGGTGAGCTTCCTCAACGCCTGGCTCATCAGCCTGGCCTGCAGCCCCATGTGCGAATCGCCCATCTCGCCTTCGATTTCGGCCTTGGGGGTGAGCGCGGCGACCGAGTCGACCACCACCACGTCGACCGAGCCGGAGCGCACCAGCATGTCGGCGATTTCCAGCGCCTGCTCGCCGGTGTCGGGCTGCGAAACCAAGAGGTTGTCGACGTCGACGCCGAGTTTCTGCGCGTAGACCGGGTCGAGCGCGTGTTCGGCGTCGATGAACGCCGCAGTGCCGCCCATCTTCTGCATTTCGGCGATGACCTGCAGGGTGAGGGTGGTCTTGCCGCTTGACTCCGGGCCGTAGATTTCGATCACGCGGCCGCGCGGCAGGCCGCCGACGCCGAGCGCGATGTCGAGGCCGAGCGAGCCGGTGGAGACAGCCTGGATGTCGCGCGCCACGTCGTGGTCGCCGAGGCGCATCACCGAACCCTTGCCGAACTGCTTTTCGATCTGCGATAGCGCGGCGGCAAGCGCCTTGTTTTTGTCTTCTGCCAATGCGGGGGATGCCATGGTTCTCTCTCCTGGGTCGGTTGGGTTCGTTCACGGGCAAGCGCTGTCGCTCACCATGGCGTCAATTTAGGCCATACAAGAGAAGGTGTCAATAAAAAATATCACCTAAGTAAAAAGTAAAACGCAATTGTTTTTATTTGGCATTCAGCCCCTATAATTTTCCATGTCTACCGCCAGTTCGGAGCAATGGATATGTTTTCAAAAGAAAAAATGCGCCTGGACGTGAAATGGGCGACGCGCCAGCGGCTGCAGTACATCGAGATCATGGCCTGGTATGCCGGGGTGGTGAGCCGCAGCGACGTCGCCCGTGCCTTCGGCCTGTCCGATCCGGCGGCCACCAAGGATCTCAAGCTCTATGGCGATCTGGCCCCCGGCAACCTGATCTACAACCACAGCGTGTTCGGCTTTGTGCCGGCCGAAGGCTTCAGCGCGGTCTTTGCCGACCTCGCGCCGGCCGTCGTGCTGCCCGCCATCGCCGCCAATCTGGCGGTGGCGAACGGGCCTTACGGGGATACGCTGATCTACGGCCTGCCGACCGCCTCGCTGCCGCTGCCCGCGCGCCTGCCCAGCCCGCAGACCCTGGCGCAGATCACCCGCGCGATCCATGGGCGGAGGAAATTGCGTGTCGGCTATCGCTCGCTTTCGGACCGGGAAAGCCATGACCGGCGCGTGATCGAGCCGCATACCCTGGTCAATACCGGATTGCGCTGGCATGTCCGCGCCTACAACGAGGCAAGCTGCGATTTTCGCGATTTCGTGCTGTCGCGCGTCATGCAGGCGGAATGTCTGGACACGCCTGCCGAATCCGGCGAGCAATACGACGACGACTGGGTGGAAACGGTGAGCCTGCGCCTCGCCCCCCATGGCGGTCTGGACGCGAACAAGCGCGAGAGCCTGCTGCTGGATTACGGCGTGAGCGGCGAGGCCATCGAGGTGAAAGTGCGGCGCGCCCTGCTCGGCTATGCGCTGCAGCGCCTTGGCGTCGACACCACGCCGGAGCATGTGCTGAATCCGAACGCCTACCAGCTGATGCTGCTGAACCGCGACGAGGTCGAACCGTTCGCGGCGTGGGCTTTCGGCTAGATTCAGGTTACAAGTTACAAGTTACAAGTTACAAGTTACAAGTTACAAGTTACAAGTTACAAGTTACAAGTTACAAGTTACAAGTTACAAGTTACAAGTTACAAGTTACAAGTTACAAGTTACAAGTTACAAGTTACAAGTTACAAGTTACAAGTTACAAGTTACAAGTTACAAGTTACAAGGAGGGGGGCGGGCCGCTCTTTGTCTTGCAACTTGTAACTTGCGACTTGTAACTATTCCAGCAAATCGATCAGCCCGCGCAGTGCCGCGGCCACGGCGCGCGAGCGGATTTCCTCGCGGTCGCCGTCGAGGCGGCAGGTCGACGACATGAGCGTGCCATCTTCCAGCGCCCAGCCGTAGCACACCAGGCCGACGGGTTTTTGCGGGGTGCCGCCGCCGGGGCCGGCGATGCCGGAAATGGCGAGCGTGGCCTGGGCGTGGCTGTGCGCCAGGGCGCCGGCCGCCATTGCGCTGGCGGTTTCCTCGGAGACGGCGCCGTATTGGTCGAGGGTTGCGGCGGGCACGCCGAGCATCTCGATCTTGGCGGCGTTGGCGTAGGTGATGAAGCCGCGCTCGTACCACTGCGAGCTGCCGGGCAGCGCGGTGAGCAATTGCCCGGCCCAGCCGCCGGTGCAGGACTCGGCGGTGGCCAGCATCCAGCCGCGCACGCGCAGCCTGTCGCCGAGTTCGGCGGCGAGCTGCTGCAGTTCTTCGTTGCTTACGCGAGCCATTGCATTCCTTTGATCGCGGCGATTGCGTACGCTGCCGCCAGCAGGTCGTCGAACATGACACCGAAACCGCCCTTGAGGCGCGCATCGGCGAGCCGGATCGGCCAGGGTTTCAGGATATCGAACAGGCGAAAGAGTGCAAAGGCCAGCGCAATCCACAGCCAGCCGGCGGGGCTGAATGCCGGCGCCGGAATGAACAGGAGAACGAGCGCGAAGGCGACGATTTCGTCCCACACCATGCCGCCGTGGTCGGCGGCGCCGAGCGCGCGGCCGGTGCGGCCGCAGGCCCACACGCCGAGCAGGAAGGCTGCGATCAGCAGAATGATCCGGTTCGGCAGGTCGGGGGCGATGGCGGCGATCAGCACGTACAGCGGCAGGCCGAGCAGAGTGCCGACGGTGCCGGGTGCTTTCGGTGCGAGGCCGCTGCCGAAGCCGAAGGCGATCAGGTGCGCCGGGTGGGCGACGAGGAATCTGAAATCAGGCTGCAAAGTGGTCATATCCGGTGTGTTCGATCGTCATCCGCTGGCCGTCGGGGCCGACGACCGCGAGTCCGGCATCGGCGCTGATGCGGCCGATGCGCGTCGCCGCGACGCCAGCGTTTGCGGCGGCCGCTCGCACCGCAGCGTGCCTGCCGGGCGGCGCGGTGAAGCACAGCTCGTAGTCGTCGCCGCCCGCCAGCACGCAGTCGCGCGCGACCTGTTCGTGCAGATACGCCCGCACCGCCGGTAGCGTGGGCAGCGCGGCGAATTCGAGTTCGGCGCCGACTTGCGAGCGTTGCAGGATGTGGCCGAGATCGCCCAGCAGGCCGTCCGAGAGGTCGATCGCGCTCGTCGCGATGCCGCGCAGCGCGATACCGAGCGCCACCCGCGGCGTCGGCAGGTAGAGCGCGGGCAAGACCTTGGCGGCGTCGATCTGCTCCATGAACAGGCGGCCCTGGCGATACGCCAGCGCCATGGCCGCCGCGCCGATCGCGCCGGACACCCAGACGTCGTCGCCGGGCCGGGCACCGTCGCGCCGCAGCGCTTCGTCCGGCGGGACTTCGCCGATGACGGTGATGGCGATCGTCAACGCACCGCGCGTGGTGTCGCCGCCGACTAGCTCGATGCCGTGCTGCTCGGCGATGCGGAAAAAGCCGCGTGCAAACGCGCTGAGCCAGGCGTCGTCCGCGGCCGGCAGCGCGATGGCGAGCGTGGCCCAGCGCGGCGTCGCGCCCATCGCGGCGAGATCGGACAGGTTTACCGCCAGCGACTTGTGGCCGATGCCGGCGGGGCTGTCCTGCGGCGAGAAGTGGCGGCCTTCGAGCAGCATGTCGGACGATACCGCGAGCTGCAGGCCCGGCGTCGGTGCCAGCAGCGCGCAGTCATCGCCCACGCCCAGCACCGCGCCGGGGGTGGCGCGGGTGAAGTGACGGGCGATGAGGTCGAATTCCATTTTTTAGGGATTAGGATTTAGGGGCTAGGATTTAGGGGGTGCGGCTGTGCCGCGCCTGCTTGTTGAATCCAAAATCTGCGTCATGCTTTTCCCTAGCCCCTAGCCCCTAGCCCCTAGCCCCTAGCCCCTAGCCCCTGCCTTTCGCATGCTCGATCTCCACCGCGCGCGCATCCTGCGCCAGCTTGTCGAGCACGCCGTTGATGTATTTGTGGCCGTCGGTGCCGCCGAATTTCTTGGCGAGTTCGACGCCTTCATTGATGGCGACGCGCCACGGCACGTCGGGGCAGTGCAGCAGCTCGTAGGCGCCGATGAGCAGGATGCCGCGCTCGATCGGCGAGAGTTCGGCGAGCGGGCGGTCGAGCAGAGGGGCGACGCGCGAGCTCAGCATGTCCTCCTCTTTCAGTACGCCGTAGAGCAGGGTGCGGAAATAGGCCTCGTCGGCGCGCTTGAACTGCTCGTCTTCCTTGAGGTTGGCGGCAATCAGAGTGACGTCGGCGCCGCCCACCAGCCAGGCGTATACCCCTTGCAGCGTGAATTCACGGGCAATTTTGCGGGAACCGGCCATTGTCAGAGACGCTTCAGCAGGTTGGCCATTTCGACCGCCACGCGCGCGGCGTCGCGGCCTTTTTCAGCCATGCGCACGTGGCCCTGCTCTTCGGTGTCGACGGTGAGGATGGTGTTGGCGATCGGCACGCCGGTCTCCAGCTGCACGTCGAGGATGCCGCGCGCGGATTCGTTCGACACCACTTCGAAGTGATAGGTGTCGCCGCGCACTACCGCGCCGATGGCGATCAGTGCATCGTACTTTCCGGACTGCGCCATTTTTTGCAGCGCCAGCGGGTGCTCCAGCGCGCCGGGCACGTCGACCAGCAGCACGTCGTCGCGGGCGACGCCGAGCCGGGCCAGTTCGATTTCGCAGGCCGACAGCAGGCCTTCGCAGATGTCCCGGTTGAAGCGGCTCATGACGATGCCGATTTTGAGCCCGTCGCCCTGGTAGACCGGGTCGAGTTCGGAGAAGTGGTTGTTGGTTCCCATGGGATGTCCTTTGAATAATCGTCTCGATCGGATCGAGCCTATGCCTTTTCGGAATAGCCGGTGACTTCCAGCCCGAAGCCGTCCATCGCGGGCATCTTGCGCGGGCTGGCCAGCAGTTTCATTTTACCGACGCCGAGGTCGCGCAGGATCTGCGCCCCGATGCCGTAGTCGCGCAGGTCGTATTTGCGGCTTTCGACCGGCGCCGGGTTGATACGGTGCAGCAGCGCATCGGCGGTTTCCGGCCGATGCAGCAGAACCAGCACGCCGGATTGCGATTCGGCGATGCGTTCCATCGCGCCCATGATCGGCCACGAATGGCCGCCGCCGGTGACGTCGAGGAAGTCCATCACCGAGAGCGGTTCGTGCACGCGCACCAGGGTCTCGCGGTCGGCATGGATTGTGCCCTTGACCAGTGCGAGGTGGGTCTCCTTGGCGCATTTGTCGCGGTAGGCGATCAGGCGGAAAGCGCCGTACACGGTCTGGATCAGGCGGTCGGCGGCGCGCTCGACCAGGCTTTCGGTCTGGTTGCGGTAATGGATGAGGTCGGCGATGGCGCCGATCTTCAGGCCATGCTCCTGCGCGAACGGGATCAGGTCGGGCAGGCGCGCCATGGTGCCGTCGTCCTTGAGGATTTCGCAGATGACGGAGGCGGGCTGCAGTCCGGCCAGTCCGGCGAGGTCGCAGCCGGCCTCGGTGTGGCCGGCGCGCACCAGCACGCCGCCGGGCTGCGCGCGCAGCGGGAAGATGTGGCCGGGCTGGATGATGTCGGCAACCTTGGCGTCGCGCTTCACCGCGGCCTGGATGGTCACCGCGCGGTCGGCCGCGGAAATGCCGGTGGTCACGCCTTCGGCCGCCTCGATCGACACCGTGAACGCGGTGCCGTGCGGGGTCTGGTTGTCGGTGACCATCTGCTTCAGGCCAAGCTGGCGGCAGCGCTCGTCGGTCAGCGTCAGGCAGATCAGCCCGCGCCCGTACCTGGCCATGAAGTTGATCGCGTCGGGGGTGACGTGCTCGGCGGCCATCACCAGGTCGCCCTCGTTTTCGCGGTCTTCCTCGTCGACCAGCACGACCATGCGGCCGGCCTTGAGTTCTTCGATAATTTCCAGGGTGGAGGCGAGGCTCATCGGTTGCTGTCCCTAACTTAATCTTTATCCGCGGGGTTAGTGAATTGCATCATGCGCTCGACATAGCGCGCGATCATGTCGACTTCCAGGTTGACGCGGCTGCCCGCCTGCAGGTGCTTGAGCGTGGTCATTTCCAGCGTATGCGGGATGAGGTTGAGCGCGCAGCGCGTGCCCTCCACGCGATTGACCGTGAGCGATACGCCGTTCACCGTGATCGAGCCCTTGCGGATGACGTAGCGCGCGAGTTCGGCCGGGGCGTCGATTTCCAGCAGGTGCGACTCGCCCGCCGGCGCGAAGCGGTGCACCGTGCCGACGCCGTCGACGTGTCCCGATACCAGATGCCCGCCGAGCCGGTCGGCCAGCCGCAGCGCCTTTTCCAGGTTGACCTCGGCGCCCGGCACGAAACCCGCCGTGACGCGCAGGGTCTCGGCGGAGACGTCGACGCTGAAGCTGTCGGGCGTCAGCGCCACCGCGGTCAGGCACACGCCGTTGACCGCGATGCTGTCGCCCAGGCCGACGTCGGTGAAGTCGAGGCCGCCGCCGTGGATGAGCATGCGCGCGTCGGCGCCGCGCGCTTCGTATTCGTGGATGCGGCCAATAGCTTGGATGATGCCGGTGAACATGCGGTAAGAGGCCAGCCAGTAAGACCCCGCATTGTAGGCGTTTAGGCTGGGTGGGAGAACCCCGGCCTTCCGCGCGCGGGACGGATCGATGTTCATATAAGGATAAGCGGGTCTTCAAGTTGCTATAATGGGTGTCAATTTCTGTAGAGGATGGAAAGACCGGCATGCCTACGTCCAGATCGTTCGCCATTCGCGGCCATAGCCTGCTGCCCATCGTGCAGGGGGGGATGGGCGTGGGCGTGTCGGCCCATCGGCTGGCGGGCGCGGTGGCGCGCGCCGGCGCGATGGGAACGATAGCGAGTATCGACCTGCGGCATCATCACGCCGATCTGTCGGAACAGTCGAAGCGCTGCCGCGACAAGGACGAGCTCAACCGGCTCAATTTCATCGCGCTCGACCGTGAAATCAAGGCTGCGCTCGCCATCGCGGCCGGCCATGGCCTGGTCGCGGTCAACGTGATGAAGGCAGTGGACGCGTATCCGGCCTACGTGCGGCAGGCGTGCGCCTCGGGCGCGCAGGCGATCGCGATGGGCGCGGGGCTGCCGCTCGATCTGCCGGAACTCGCCGCGGGCTATCCCGGGGTTGCGCTGATTCCGATCCTGTCGGACGCGCGCGGCGTCGCCGTCGTGCTGAAGAAATGGGCACGCAAGGGGCGACTGCCGGATGCCATCGTGATCGAGCATCCGCGCTATGCAGGCGGTCATCTCGGCGCGCCGGACGCGGCCGAACTGGAGAATGCGCGCTTCGATTTCGCCGCGGTGTTGCCCGGCATCTTCAAGGTGTTCGACGAACAGGGCATCGCGCGCGGGCAGATTCCGGTCATCGTCGGCGGCGGTTTCAACAGCCACGAGAAAGTGTTGGCTGCGCTGGCGCTGGGGGCGAGCGCAGCGCAGGTCGGCACACCGTTTGCCGTGACCGAGGAGGGCGATGCTCACCCCAATTTCAAGCGCGTTCTGCTGGATGCGAAACCCGAAGACATCGTCACTTTCATGAGCGTGGCAGGATTGCCCGCGCGCGCGGTGAAAACGCCCTGGCTCGCCAACTACCTCAAGCGTGAATCCAGGCTGCAGGCGGTGGCGAAGGCCGATCCCGGACGCTGCGCCATCGGCCTGCATTGCCTGGCGCAATGCGGCTTGCGCGACGGCCTCAAGAAAGCCGGCCAGTTCTGCATCGACTCGCAGCTGGTGGCCGCGCTCAAGGGCGACGTCAACAAGGGCCTGTTCTTCCGCGGCAGCGAAAGCCTGCCGTTCGGCCGTGCGATCCGGCCGGTGCAGGATCTGATCGACTATCTGCTCACCGGCGGCAAGCCGGTGGCCACCGCAGCGTGAGCAGCCTCGCCGAGCGCATCCACACCTTCGGCCGCGCCATGCTGGAGCGGCACGGCGAGCGGGTGCACAAGATCGCGCTCGATGCCGGCTTCACCTGCCCCAATCGCGACGGCAGCAAGGGCATCGGCGGCTGCACTTTCTGCAACAACAAGTCCTTCGCCCCGGGCGCGCGC
>Ga0209958_1002371_pt1 | contig 10711 bp, 15 predicted proteins | sample ThiBio_inoc_plan_FD_183942 | JGI IMG/M metagenome (GOLD analysis project Ga0209958, IMG submission 183942) | Wastewater bioreactor microbial communities from Cape Town, South Africa - Thiocy_inoc_plan (SPAdes) | ecosystem: Engineered > Bioremediation > Thiocyanate > Unclassified | place: South... | reverse complement strand
AGATTGGCGGCTCAGGCATCGAGCGCCAGATTTTCATCTGCGCCATGTCGGAAAAGGGCAAATGCTGCGACCGGGCGACTGGAGAGGCTGCCTGGAACTATCTCAAGCAGCGCCTACGCGAACTGGGCCTTGCCGGGCCTAGAGGACACGTTCAGCGAACCAAGGCAGACTGCCTGCAAATCTGCGAGGCGGGGCCCGTGGCAGTCGTCTGGCCGGACGGCGTCTGGTATCATTCCTGCACCGAGGAAGTGCTGGAACGGATCATTCAGGAACATCTGATCGGCGGAGTGCCGGTTGAGGAATACCGGCTCCATCCCACCCGTTAATCCGGGCGTTTACGACCTTCGTCCTGATGGTCGCTCACAGCCTTGTCATGGCCGGTTCCACTGGAAAGGAACACCAGCCCCATCAGGGCCGATCCCAGCAGCATGGTGAAGCTGATCCCCGCTGCCGTGGCGATGTAGAGGTGGATCGAAACCATGCCGTTCTTCGCATAAAGCGCGGCGAGGGCCAGGATCACCACCAGCACGGTGGCAAACATCATGAAACGCATGATCCGCCGGAAACGGGCCCAAGCGTAGGCTGCGGTTTCCGGATCGTCGAGGGGGGATGGGCGATTCATGCCACGCCTGATGCCTTGCGATGCAGCCATTGGCAATTCACCGAACCTCGATTCATCCGCGATTTTGGCAGACTCGCCCTGCTGTGGCATGATCCTTGATGGATATCCCCTATCCAAAGGGAAGATCAGACAAGAACTCAGAACAGGATCACGAAATTCGATCACAGCGCGGGAGAGGACATATGACGATCGCCAGAATAATCGAGGGGCGTCAGCAGGCCATTGTAAGCTGCCAGGTGAGCTCCACGGTGGAGGAAGCCGCAAGGTTGCTGGCCAGCCATCGGATCGGCGCCATGCCGGTCTATGATCGGGGCGAGCTTGCGGGAATCTTCTCCGAACGTGATCTGCTCTATTCGCTCGCGCGGGAAGGCGGGGATGTGCTGGCGCGGCGCGTGGGCGAAGTGATGACCGCCCCGGCGATAACGGTAAATCTGGATACCGGGATCATCGAGGCCCTTTCACTCATGACCCGCCGCCGCATCCGTCACCTGCCTGTGCTGCAAGGGAAAGTCATGGCGGGCTTCGTCTCCATCGGCGATCTGGTGAAATACCGAATAGATCAGGTGGAAGCCGAGGCTGAACAAATGCGCGAATATATCCGCATGGCTTGAGCCCAGCCTCCGGCTTCCCTACATCGGGACCATGGCCCAGGCACTCACCCTTACACCCGCCGCCGCAAAACGCGTGGCATGGATCGCTCAACGTCAGGCGAAACCGGCAATCCTGCGCCTTTCAGTCGAAGGCGGGGGCTGTTCCGGGTTCCAGTACAAATTCGACCTTGCCGAAGCCCAGGAGGCTGACGACAGCGTAAGCGAAACCGATGGGGTGAAGCTGCTGGTGGACCCGATAAGCTTGGATCTCGTAACTGGCGCCATTGTCGATTTCGTCGAATCGCTGGGCGGTGCGGCCTTTCGCGTGGAGAATCCCAACGCCGCATCCGGCTGCGGCTGCGGTTCCAGCTTCGGCATCTGACGATCGTGCGCATCGCCAGCTTTAACATCAACGGCATAAAGGCGCGCCTGCCGCGTCTGCTGGAATGGCTCGAAGAACGCCGGCCGACGGTGGCCGCACTTCAGGAAATCAAATGCCAGGATGATAGTTTTCCCGCCGCCGAGTTCGAGAAGATCGGCTACAAAGCCATCTGGCACGGCCAGAAGGGCTTCAACGGGGTCGCAATTCTGGCTGACGGGACAGAACCGCAGGAAATCCAGCGCGGGCTGGGTGGCGATCCCGAGGATGAACAATCTCGCTATATCGAAGCGGATGTCGCGGGAGTACGCATCTGCAATCTCTACCTGCCCAACGGCAACCCGCAACCAGGGCCGAAATTCGACTACAAGCTGGCCTGGATGAAGCGCCTGCGTGCACGCATGGCCGAATTGCGCGCGGAGGAACTGCCTGCAGCGGTGCTCGGCGATTTCAACGTCATTCCCCAGGACAAGGATACATTTTCCGTCCGTGCCATGGCCGATGACGCGCTAACTCAGCCGGAATCGCGCGATGCCTATTTCCGCCTGCTCCACGATGGCTGGACGGATGCAATCGACACACTCAATCCGCGTGGCGGAGTCTGGACCTATTGGGATTATCAGGCCGGAGCTTGGCAAAGGGACCATGGCTTCCGCATCGACCATCTGTTGCTTTCACCGGAAAGCGCGGACAGGCTGGTTTCTGCCGGTGTGGACAAGGAATATCGCGGCCGGGAAAAGGCAAGCGATCACGCCCCGGTCTGGGTCGAATTGCGGGATTGATCGATAGATAAAGAAAACCCCTCCGCGAGGGAGGGGTTCTCATGCCTTATGCCAGAGTTCAGGCGGGGCCAGTTCAGCGGTAGAAAATGTGGCTGTCGACCCGTGCGACGCGCGCGTGGCGCCAGTTGGGCTGAACTGAGGAAGCGTGAAAATACAGCGCTTCACCAACCTGATTATCCCACAGCCCTTCATGAACGATCCGCGCAATCGCCTTGGCGCGATGCCAGGCGGGGGAAGCGGTGCGAATGCTGGGCATCCGGCCACCCCGGATGAAGGAGAATTGCGAGGGTTGGTAAACCACCCCGCAATAGCTGGAGGGGAACTTGCCCGATTCCACGCGATTTACGATCACCTGGCCGACGGCCAGCTGCCCGGCGAGCTTCTCGCCCCGCGCTTCGAAATAGATCGCGCCGGCAAGGCATTGCATATCCCGCGAAAGATCGCCTGCGGCCGGAATACTGGCAACCAGCTCTTCCAACGACCCAGCATCCTTGGCCGCGACAATATCGTCTGCAGGCAAAGGCTGGACAACTTCATGGGAAACGAAACGAACCGCGCCATTATCTGCGCCGGAAGCGGTCCCGGCCTGTGTGAGCGGTGTTTCAGCCGCTTCATCACTTGCAGTTTCTCCCCGGGCCAAAGCCTTGGTCTCGGGGTCTTGCGCGAAGGCACCGGATGCAGCGGCGCCTGAAATCGTAAAGACCATCATGGCTGCCACGGCAAAGGCCGTAGCCAGCTGGGTTTTGCGACTCATAATCCTGTTTTTATCGGCGGTGAACGCGCCCCGACGCAGGCATTGGCTCATCAGGAATGACGAACCTGTTCCCGATCATCTGATCGGTGGCCTGCCGGCCGTTCCCCGTCTGCGTGCTAGCCCCCCGGCCGGTTTGCCGGAATCGCCGCCTGCGCATTGGTCGCGGGGCAAATAGCGCCCAGACGAGCGAAGTCAACTTTCTGTAAAGGACAATCCGATGAAACGTTCGCCATTGACGACATCCAGTTCCAAGATCCACAGATCATCGTCCTGACGCTTCCGCCGGTCACAATATTCCGAAAATTCGTAAGGTTTTTCAGTATCTTGTGCCTTAACCAGTGTCCATTTCCGGGTCCCGTCGAGTTGCGGCATCCGTTCATATATTCTGGCGTTCGCACCATTCTCGCAACAAATGACAAGGATCGTTCCCGCATCGCGTTCACCTTTCGCGAGCACCGTAGCGAAGCCTCCGGCGGCATTCACCGCACGGATCAGGCCCGAAATTTCGAGATGGGCAGGGAGCCTTTCATCCATTTGCGCTGTCTTTCCTGCCGTTCACCGGCCAGCGACACCATACCCCGGAAGACTGGAAAGCGCGATACGCGACCGCATGAACGTTCCCGTTCCACGGCCAATCTCCTCTCCATCCTCATTGGTAAGGTTGGCTTCCGCCACAAAGACCCGCCTTTTTCCGCTGATCCAGCGGCCTTGGGCGATAACTTTCCCACTGCGAACAGGCGCAGTGAAATGGAGGTTGAAGCCAGTCGTCAGCAGGAAACGATCCGAGACAAGGCTGTTTGCCGCATAGAACGCGGCGTCATCGAGCATCTTGAAATAGATTGTGCCATGCGCGGCGCCTGCCGCGTGATAGACGCGCTCCTCGACATCGAATTCTATCCGCGCGAGGCCGCGAGATGGAATTGTCAGCCTTGAGGGAAACAGCGTGTTGATCGGCGCGGAAGCATATAGGCTTTCCAATGCGCGATAATGAAGCTCTGCGCCTTGATCCTCGACCATATGAGCCGCCTCAGGCGGCGTCGCGGTCGGTCGCATTGGCAAGCAGCGCGTAGAGCGCTTCTTCCCCTTCCGCTTCCATCAGGGCATCATGGGTGCGCTCGTCACGCACTAGTCGGGAAATCGCGGCGAGGGCATGCAGATGCGTGACGCCGGCATTTTCCGGTGACAGCAGGCCGAACACCAGTTCCACCGGCAAGCCATCGGCCGCAGCGAAATCCACGGGATCTTCGAGTTTCAGCAATGCCGCCACCGGGCGCTTGATGCCCGGAACGCGGGCATGGGGAATCGCCACGCCGCGGCCAAATCCGGTGCTGCCCAGATTTTCACGTTCCTCCAGTCGCTCCAGCACGTCGGCGGGATCGAGTTGGTAGGAAGCGGCGAAAATCTCGGCCAGACGGCCCAGGATTTCATGCTTCGTATCGGCCCGGATCACAGCAACGGATTCGGGGAGAATGGAAAAAAGCGACGTCATCACTCTTCAAAAGCTCTGCTTCATGCGGCCCGGGTTCAGGCAAGGTGCGGCCGGACAACGCCGAAAAGCATGGCGGGACTTTCCGCCAAATTCAGGGAGTTGCCCGGAAGCCGCAGGCCCTGGCGCGCCTGTCGGCGCGCTCGCTTCAGGAAGGTTCGACCCAGCCGATCGAGCCATCGTGCCGGCGGTAGACCATATTATGGCGGCCGGTGCCAGCATTTTTGAAGAACAGGGCGTTGGTATGCCGCAAATCCAGCATCATCACCGCATCGGAAACGCTGGCTTCGGGAATGTCCACGCGGGTTTCGGCGATCACCAGCGGCGCATCGCTTTCCACATCGTCCTCGGTTTCTTCGATGGCCGGCGCGAAGACCGTATAAGCCGCCTCTTCCTCACGAGCGACGAAGGCAACCTGCGCGTGCCGGTCCTTGAGTCGGCGCTTGTATCGGCGCAGCTGCTTGTCGATCTTGTCGGCGGCCTGATCGAACGCGACGTGGACGTCATGCGCTTCGCCATGGGCCTTGAGAATCAGGCCCTGCATCACATGCATCACGATGTCACTGGTGAAGGCACTGGTGGGCGCCTTGCCAAACGTGACCTGTGAGGAAAGCGCGCGGCTGAAGTATTTGTCGATGATCGAATTGAGCCGGTCGGTTGCATGCTCCTGCAAGGCACTGCCGGTATCGATCTGGTGGCCGGACACGCGAATATCCATCGTAACGCTACTCCTGCTTCTATCGCCGCCCGGAACGTTTCCTATGTTTCCCAGAGCGGGGACATGATCGTTGTCAAAAACTCTCTATGCCGCGCGAGTTCCTCCTCACTCGCATCATGGGGACGAGGAGCGCGATATTCGCGCTTCTTCGCCGGGCTGCGTTTGAATTCGATGATTGTGGTTTCGGTGACAGTGGTTGCCAGTTCCAGCCCGATCTGCCGACCGCCGGTGAGCTCGACATAGACCTGCGCCAGCAATTCGGCGTCCAGCAGCGCCCCGTGGAAAGTACGATGGCTGCGGTCCACGCCATAGCGCGAGCACAGCGCATCGAGTGACAACTTCGCGCCCGGATGGCGACGCTTGGCGAGGGCCAGCGTATCGATCATCCGGTCTAGACTGACAGGCGCCATACCGCACATTGCCAGTTCGGCGTTGAGGAAGCCGAAGTCGAACGTGGCATTATGGGCGACCAGCGGCGAATCGCCAAAAAACTCCAACAGTTCCACCGCACTCTCATGGAAGCGCGGCTTGTCCGCCAGAAACGCGTCCGACAGGCCGTGGACGGCTTCCGCTTCCGCCGGCATCGAACGATCGGGATTGTAATATGCGTGGAAAGAGCGACCGGTCGCCACCCGATTGACCAGTTCGATGCACCCCATTTCCACCAGGCGATCCCCTTTTGCGGGATCGAAACCAGTGGTTTCGGTGTCGAAGACGATCTCTCTCATCACAATCAATATCGGCCTGCTTGCCGGTGCTGGCAAGGGCTGTCAGCGCGGGTTTGTCAATTTCCCGACAAGGGCGCGAACTGCTTCGCGGGTTTGCTCGATCGGGCAGCCGGTATCGATCACATAATCGGCGCGGGCACGCTTTTCCGCATCGGGGACCTGTCTTTCGAGAATGGCGGCGAATTTCTCCGGCGTCATTCCCGGCCGGGCAAGGACCCGACGCCGCTGGGTTTCGAAATCCGCGGAGACCACTGCCACGGCATCCACCCGGTCCTGCGTGCCCTTTTCGAACAGCAGGGGAATATCGAACACGATCAGCTTTTGCCCCGCATGTTCGATCAGGAATGCCTCCCGTTCGGCGGCAACAACCGGATGAACGATGGCCTCAAGCCGCACCATCGCCTCGGCATCACCGAATACGCGCGCACCAAGCGCAGCCCGATCCACACCACCCGGTCCGGTTGTACCCGGAAATGTCGCCTCGATGGCTCCGAGCAACCTTCCTTGCGGCCCTTGCAGCCGATGGACTGCCGCATCGGCGTCGAACACCGGAACGCCCAACTCGGCGAACATCTGAGCGACCGTGGATTTCCCCATCCCGATCGAGCCCGTCAGGCCAAGGATAAAAGGGTGGCTCACGCCTGCCCGCCAGTCAGGCGCGCACGAAGTTCAGCGTCCCCGTCATCCCGCAGAGGCGCCTGGCCAAAGAACCGTTCAAAAGCCTCCGCCGCCTGTCCGATCAGCATGGAAAGCCCGTCCACCGTCCTATAGCCGGCAGCGCTTGCCGCCTTGAGCAAGGGCGTTTCCACCGGGTGAGTAACGATGTCGTAGATGATGCTGCCGGGGGGCACATGGCTGAAATCGAACTCGAGCGGGGGCTGGCCCGCCATGCCCAGTGGGCTGGCATTCACCACCAGGTCGAAGCATCCGGCGCGATCGTCAAACTCGAAATCGGTCGGCTCCGCAAAATGGGCAAGCGGAGCAACATGATGCTCACCCTTGGGGTCCAGTTCGTCCAGCAGGGCACGCGCCTTTTCGGGATCGCGGCCGGCCAGGACGATCACTACGTGCTCTTGCGCTAATGCGGCGATGATCGCTCGAGCTGCCCCCCCTGTACCCAACACTCGCGCCATGCGGAACAGATGCTCTTTGGCGAGCACGGGCCGCAGCGGTTCAAGGAACCCGCCAGCATCGGTATTGTAGCCGGAAAGCGATCCGTCAGGCTCCCGCACGATGGTGTTCACGGCACCGATCCGCGTCGCCAGAGGATCAAGGCGATCAAGCAAGGGGATTACCGCCTGCTTGTGCGGCATGGTCACGTTACAACCCCGCCATTGCGGATCCTCGCGGCGGGATTTCAGGTAATCCTCAAGTCCGCTGGAGGTTACGTGTACCGCGCGATAATCCGCGTCCAATCCCAACTGTTCGATCCAGTAGCCGTGGATTGCCGGGGATTTCGACTGGGCGATGGGATCGCCGATTACTTCAGCATAAGGGCGGGTCATGCCTTCAACTCCCCTTCTGCCCGCAAAGCGCCCAAAACCGGCAAAAGCGGCATTCCCAGCACTGTGAACTGATCCCCTTCGATACGCTCAAACAATTGCACGCCCAGCGCTTCGATCCGAAAGACGCCGACGCAACCGGCAACCTCAGGCCATTCGGCAGCAAGGTAATCCTCGATGAAGCTTTCCGAGAGTGTTCTCACTTGCAGCACGGCCTCATCAGCCTGACTCCAGACGATCCTGCCAGAACGGGCAAGGGCCGCGGCACTACACAAATGAAGCGGCTTGCCGGAAAAGAAGCGCAGATGAGCTGCGGCATCTTCGCGGCTAGCGGGCTTGTCGAAGCGGCGCCCGAAGACGGCCACCAGCGAGTCACTGCCAAGCACCAGCCGCCCAGGCATTTCCTGAGAAACAGCCAGCGCCTTGGCCTCCGCCAGTGCGAGGGCAATTTCCTCCGGCTGCGCCTCCCCAAGCTTTTCCTCAAGGGCGCGCTCGTCCAGATGGGCCGGATGCACTTCAAACGGAACCCCGGCGGCAGAAAGCATGGCTCGGCGCGAGCTGCTCTGGGAAGCAAGTACGATCATGGATGTGCAATCATATCGGTTTGGCGCCGCCCTCGTGGCTGGCGCTAGTGCGTTCATTGTAGAGGCGGATGATTGCCGCTGCGGTTTCCTCAATCGAGCGGCGGGTAACGTCAATCACCGGCCAGCCATTATCGGCGAACATCCGGCGGGCGAGGGCGACTTCCTTTTCCACGCGCTCTTCATCCACATAAGCCGTTTCTGTCCCTTCATTGAGCGAAAGAAGCCGGTTGCGGCGGATCTCGATCAGCCGCTTGGGTGCAGTGGTCAGGCCAACGACAAGCGGATGACGCAAACCGAACAGCGAGGACGGCGGAGGGCTTTCCACAACCAACGGAATATTGGCTACCTTGTAACCCCGATTAGCGAGATAGATGCTGGTTGGCGTCTTCGACGTGCGCGACACCCCGGCGAGGAGGATGTCGGCTTCCTCCCATTCCTCCCACAAGACCCCATCGTCATGTGCGATAGTGAATTGGATAGCGTTGACCCGTTCGAAATAGGCCTCATCCATCATATGCTGCCTGCCAGGTCTGCCGACCGCTTCCTGCCCCAGCTGGCTTTCCAGCGCCTCGGTTACGGCATCAAGCGCCGCCACCATGGGCAGGCCTGTAGCCCGGCAATGCTCCTCCAGCCGCCTGCGCGTCTCGGGATTGACCAATGTGAAGAGCACCAGGCCGGGGCTGGCGCTGAGTTCGCTGAGAATCCGCTCAAGATGTTGCTGGGATCGGACCATGGGCCAGAAATGGCGCACCACATCGGCCCCTTCGAACTGGGCGAGGGCAGCCTTGGCGATGTTCTCCAGCGTTTCGCCGGTAGAGTCCGATAGCAGATGCAAATGGAGCCGGGTCATCGCACGGAAAACCTTTGCCGATCCCGCCTATGCCTTTGATGACGGGGCCTTGTGGATAATGCCCGGCATAAACCACGGGACTAGTCTCGGGACAAGTTCAGGGAAGGATTCAACCCCCGGATCGAGTCCTTCACGAGGCAAGATGTGGACAGGTGGAAAGTGATTTCGACAGCCTGTGGACAATGGGGATAGAGTCTCGTTGACGCCTCAGCTCCACGATTCGATCAACCGCACTGGCTGTTCATTACGGGAGAAATCGGGCAAGGCGCTGCAATCCCCGATATCCACAGGACCAATAGAGTCCACAACCCTATATAAATTAATATCTTTTTTTGATTGGACCTTGCCGAAATGCCTGGACCCCTGCTCGAAACACTCCGCGGAACCAACGTTTCAAAGCGCCCGATCTGGCTGATGCGCCAGGCAGGCCGCTACCTTCCCGAATATCGCGCGCTAAGAGCCGAAAAGGGCGGTTTTCTTGAACTGGTCTATGATTCAGAAGCCGCCGCGGAAATCACGATTCAGCCTTTGAAACGGTTCGGATTTGACGGTGCAATCCTGTTTTCGGACATTCTGATCGTGCCTTATGCAATGGGGCAGGATCTCAAATTCCTGGCGGGCGAGGGCCCGCACCTTTCCCCAAAGCTCGCCGATGCCGCTCTGGAGACGCTGGAAGCCGTGCCTGAGCGCCTTTCACCGATTTACGAGACAGTGAGACGAGTAAAGGCCAACTTGTCGCCAGAGGTGACCATGCTGGGCTTTGCAGGCAGCCCCTGGACGGTCGCTACCTATATGGTCGCTGGCGAAGGCAGCCGGGACCAACATGTCACGCGCGAATATGCCTATCGTGATCCGCAGGCATTTCAGGCCATCGTGGATTCAATCATCGCTGTCACGGTGGAGTATCTTTCCGGCCAGGTGGAAGCAGGAGCGGAAGCCCTGCAATTGTTCGACAGCTGGGCAGGCAGTCTCTCCCCTTCGCAATATGAGCGTTGGGTGATCGCACCAAATGCTGCCATCGCTGCGGAAATGAAACGTCGCCATCCCTTGGCCCCGCTGATCGGTTTCCCGAAAGGGTCGGGCGAGAAGCTTTCCGCCTATGCGCGTGAAACCGGTGTGGATGCCATCGGCGTAGATGAAACGATCGACCCACTCTGGGCAGCGAAGACTCTGCCTGAAGGGATGCCCGTACAGGGCAATCTCGATCCGCTCTTGCTGCTTTCGGGTGGCGAGGAACTGGATCGTCAGGCACGCTATGTATTGGATGCCTTTGCAGAGCGTCCCCACGTATTCAATCTGGGGCATGGAATTGGCCAGACGACCCCGATCACCAATGTCGAGAGGTTGATCGAGGTCGTCCGAGCCTGGGGCAACTGATCGTTTCAGCGAAAGACGGCCAGCTCACTCAGGCTGATATAGCGTTCCTGGCCTTCTCCGCCATTGAGCCCCTTGATCCGCACCCCGGTGGTGCGGATTTCGGGAAATTCAATCAGATAAGAGGCATAATGCGGCCGTAGATGCTTGTCGTTCTGCAATACGGGCTCAGTTACCATCCGTACGCCAGGAACTGCGATCCAGTCCCCGTTCGCGTCCAGATATTCAGCGCTCAACGATGCAAACCATCCGCCATTTTCGCCCATCTTGCCAGTGGTGACCAGCATGCTGCCGATATCGACAGGTTGTGCCCAACGATAACCGAAACTTTCGACACTGGTG
>Ga0209958_1002369_pt1 | contig 10731 bp, 8 predicted proteins | sample ThiBio_inoc_plan_FD_183942 | JGI IMG/M metagenome (GOLD analysis project Ga0209958, IMG submission 183942) | Wastewater bioreactor microbial communities from Cape Town, South Africa - Thiocy_inoc_plan (SPAdes) | ecosystem: Engineered > Bioremediation > Thiocyanate > Unclassified | place: South... | reverse complement strand
GCCCTGGAGCCACCTGCGGGTCAGCTCGGGATACTCCAACTGGCGCACGAACCATTCGACGTTCACAGCGAGCTTCCCGAGGGCCCGGGCCCGGCCCGCCTCAGGGCGAGGCCACGTTGGGCGGGACGTGCTGGATGTGTCGGATGATCGCCTCCAAGTCGTCGTGGTTCAAGCCGGTCCTGGCGGCGATGTCGCGCTCGGCGACGCCGGCCAGGACCAGCGGGCCGACCTCGGCGGCGATCGCCCGCAGCGGCGCGGGGAGGTCGGGCTGGGGGGTGTACCGCCGGTGGGACGCCCACGGGGCGCCGAAGGTTTCGAAACCGGGTTCGAGCCAGTATTCCCGACCCTCGTGGGCCAGGAGTTCGAGGAACCATTCCTCGAAACTGCGGGCGATGATCCGGGGCTTGGTGCCGGACTCCTCGTCGCCGGAGACGAAGATCGGGCAGCCGCCCCCCGGCCAGCGGTAGGCCAGGTCGATGCAGACCGTCTCCACGTTTGGGTTGCCCAGCTCGAACCAACTCTCGGGCTGGATGTGCAGGTCGTCCATCGGGCCGAAGAGGATCATCGGGCCGATGGCCGAGATGGGGTGGATCAGCGGGGCGTCGCGGTGGAGGCCGTCGGACAGGAGGAGCCAGGCCCGGAGGCCCGGCGGGAGCCGGAAGCCGTGGCGGTTCTCCCAGGCGGCCAGCTCGCCGGGCGACGCGCCGGGGCGGGCGGCGTCGGGGCCGAAGCCCCGGGCCAGCGCCGTGGGGTCGGGCCGGAGGGAGGAGTCGACGCCCCCCCACGCCATCCAGCAGTCCACCAGCCCTTCGAGCCGGCTCGGCATGGCCCCGCTCACGCCGGCCGCTCGACCGCCCCGTCGGCGAGGCCGCCGAAGAGGGTCACGGCGCTGGCCTGGTCGATCCGGACGCGGGCCGTCTCGCCGGTCAGGCTTTCGGGGCCGGGGAAGACGACGATGCGGTCGCAGGCGGTGCGGCCGGTCATCTGGTCGGGCCCGTCCCAGCCTTCCTTGCGGGTCGTCGACTTGCTCGGCCCTTCCACCAGCACGTCGACCTCGCGGCCGATGAACGCCCGGTTGTCTTCCAGGCTGATCGCCGTCTGGAGGTCCAGGAGGATGTGGTTGCGCCGCCGCTTGACGTCCTCGGGGACGTCGTCGGCGAAGAGGCCGTCGGCCTTGGTGCCCGTGCGCGGGCTGTACTTGAAGATGAAGCTGTTCTTGAACCGCGAGCGCTCCAGCAGGCGGGCGGTCTTCTCGAACGACTCGTCCGTCTCGCCGCAGAAGCCGACGATGAAGTCGCTGGAGACCGACGACCCCGGGATCGTCTCGCGCAGGCGGGCGAGCATCTCGTCGTAGGAGGCCGCGGTGTACATCCTCTTCATCCGCTTGAGGACGGCGTCGCAGCCGCTCTGGGCCGGGACGTGGATGTAGCGCGAGACTTTCGGCAGGTCGCGGACGGCCTGGAGGAGGTCGTCCGTCATGTCGTTGGGGAAGTTCGTGATGAACTTGATCCGGACGATGCCGTCGATGTCGTGGAGCCGGGCGAGGAGGTCCGAGAGGCGGGTGATCCGGCCGTCGGGCGTCCTGTGCTTGTAGCTGTTGACCGTCTGGCCGATGAGGGTGATCTCCTTCACCCCCTGGAGGGCGAGGAGCCGGGCCTCGGCCACGATGGAGTCCGGCGGGCGGCTCTGCTCGGGGCCGCGGACGGAGGGGACGATGCAGTAGGTGCAGAACTTGTCGCACCCCATCATCACGCGGAGGTACGCCTGGAACGGGCTGGGGCGGACGGCCGGCTCGCGGTCGGCGTCGTAGCTGTCGAAGCTGGACGTGACGTGCTCGCGGCTGCCGGCGGTGCGCGCCAGGCTCACGGCGAGCTGCGGCTTCGCGTCGGCCTTGGCCTTGGCCAGCAGCTCCGGCACGCGGCCGAGCTGGCCCGGTCCTATGACGACGTCGACGTGCGGCGCCCGCTTGAGGATGGAGCCCTGGTCCTTCTGGGCCATGCAGCCCAGGACGCCGACGGACAGCTCGGGCTTCTTGCGCTTGAGGTGCTTGATCCGCCCCAGGGCGCTGTAGATCTTGTCCTCGGCGTGCTGGCGGACCGAGCAGGTGTTGTAGAGGATGGCGTCGGCCTGGTCGATGTCGTCGGTCAGGACGTAGCCGTCGTCGCGCAGGCGGGCGACGACCAGCTCACTGTCGAGCACGTTCATCTGGCAGCCGACGGTCTCGATGTACAGCTTCTTCGAGGGCTGCGCGGTCGGTTCGTCGGCCATCTCTCGTGGCACTCCCAGGCGGCGCGGGGCGGACTGTCGGGCAAGGTCGTCGGGCGGGTCGGCGGATCCGGCACGTCGATCTTAACAAGGGCCCGGAAATATGGGAACGTCTCTCGAATGCGCGCGAACGGGGCCGGCATGTCGCGTGCATCGCCCGGCCCCGAACGCCGCCTCCCGCGAAGCCCGGGACGGCCCCCCCGACATCGAGACCCCGCGGACTACCCATGCGAATCCTGGCCGTCCACCCCAGCTCCCTCATGTACACCAAGGTCTTCCTGCGGCTGGAGCCGCTGGGGATCGAGACGATCGCCGCGGAGCTGAGGAGGGCGGGGCACGACGTCCGGCTGATCGACCTCCAGGTCGACGACCACGCCGCCTACTTCCGCGAGGTCGAATCCTGGCGGCCCGAGGCCGTCGCCTTCTCGCTCAACTACCTGGCCAACGTGCCGGAGGTCGTCGACCTGGCGAAGGCCACCCGCGACCGCCTGCCGGACGCCTTCATCTTCGTCGGCGGCCATAGCGCGTCGTTCGTGGCGAACGACGTCCTCCAGCACGCGGACGGGGCCATCGACTGCGTCCTGAAGGGGGAGGGCGAGGCGTCCGTCGCCCGGCTGGTCGAGGCCGCCGCGGACCGCGACGCCTTCGGCCTCGTGGAGGTGCCGGGCGTCGTCGTCCCCGGCGGCTCCGGCCCGCCGGCGGCGTTCGTCAAGGACCTGGACGACCTGACCCCCGCGCGCGACCTGCTGCGCAAGCGGCGGAAGTACTTCATCGGCGTCCTCGACCCGTGCGCCTCCATCGAGTTCAGCCGCGGCTGCCCGTGGGACTGTTCGTTCTGCTCGGCCTGGACGTTCTACGGGCGCAGTTATCGGGTGAAGTCGGTCGAGTCGTCGGTGGACGAGCTGGCCACGATCCGCGAGCCGGGCGTCTTCATCGTCGACGACGTGGCCTTCATCCAGGCCGATCACGGCATGAGGCTGGGCGAGGCGATCGCGAGCCGGGGCATCAAGAAGCAGTATTACCTGGAGACCCGCGGCGACGTCCTCCTGCGCAACAAGGAGGTCTTCAAGCTCTGGAAGACGCTGGGCCTCCAGTACATGTTCCTGGGCGTGGAGGCGATCGACGAGGAGGGCCTCAAGCGGTTCCGCAAGCGGACGACGCTCTCCAAGAGCTTCGAGGCGATCGAGTTCGCGCGGTCGCTGGGGATCATGGTGGCGATCAACATCATCGCCGACCCGGCCTGGGACCGCGACCGCTTCGAGGTGATCCGGCAGTGGTGCCTGGAGATCCCGGAGATCGTCAACATCAGCGTCAACACGCCGTACCCGGGGACCGAGAGCTGGCTCACCGAGGCGCGACGGGTGACGTCGCGCGACTATCGCCTGTTCGACATCCAGCACGCCGTCCTCCCCACGACGATGCCGCTGCACGAGTTCTACGCGGAGCTGGTGAAGACCCAGCAGGTGCTCAACCGCAAGCACCTGGGCTGGAAGGCCGTGTGGGCGCTCGGCGGGATCCTGGCGAACAACCTGTCGCGCGGGCAGACGAACACGCTGAAGATGCTGTGGAAGTTCAACAGCGTGTACAACCCGAAGCTCCAGCTCGCCGACCACGCCCAGCCCGTTCGGTACGCGATGGCGCCGCCGCCGCCGCATCGCGACGTGATCGACGCCCACTCGCTGTACGTCCACCCCACGCCGGGGCGGCGGGGGCGGACGATCGACCACGCGACCGAGGCGTTCGTCGAGGAGACGAGGATCGGCAAGCCGTCGGCCTGATGCGGAAAGGTCAGGCCTTCTCGTACTTGTCGTGGTTCTCTTCGAACTTCGCGGACAGCTCGGCGGCCTTGCGGTCGTAGGCTTCGGGGTCGGCCCAGGAGGCGCGCGGGTCGAGGACGGAGCCTTCCAGGCCGGGGCAGGACGCCAGGCGGCTGATGTGGAAGGCCCGGTCCTCCCGTGTCGGCACGTCGTCCAGCTTGCCGCCCAGCGCCGCGTTGACGAGCGACCGCGTCACGGGCATGGCGATCCGCCGGCCGATGCCGTAAGGCCCGCCGGTGATGCCGGTGTTGACCAGCCAGCAGCGGACGTCGTGGCGATCGATCTTCTCGCCGAGGAGCTTCGCATAGTCTTTCGGGTGCAACGGCAGGAACGGCCCGCCGAAGCACGGGCTGAAGACCACCTGCGGCTCCGTGATTCCCTGCTCCGTGCCGGCGACCTTCGACGTGTAGCCGGCGAGGAAGTGGAACATCGCCTGCTCGGCGGTCAGCCGGGCGATCGGCGGCAGGACCCCGAAAGCGTCATACGTCAGGAAGAAGATGTTCTTCGGGTGCCCGCCCACGCCCGCCGGGTCGGCGTTGGGGACGTGGGTGATCGGGTAGGAGGCGCGGGTGTTCTCGGTCCTCGCGGCGCTGTCGAGGTCGAGCCGCCGGGTCGTCGGGTCGATGACGACGTTCTCCAGGAGCGTGCCGAATCTCCGGGTGGTGGCGTAGATCTCGGGCTCGGTCTCCTCGCGGATCCGGATGGCCTTGGCGTAGCAGCCGCCTTCGAAGTTGAAGACGCCGTCGTCGCTCCAGCCGTGCTCGTCGTCGCCGATCAGGGTGCGGTCGGGCGAGGTCGAGAGCGTCGTCTTGCCCGTCCCCGAGAGGCCGAAGAACAGGGCGACGTCGTCCCGATCCGCTCCGTAGTTGGCCGAGCAGTGCATCCCCAGCACCCCGCGCAGCGGGAGCAGGTAGTTGAGGATGGAGAAGACCGACTTCTTCATCTCGCCCGCGTACTGGGTCCCGCCGATGAGGACCAGCTTCTTCGCCAGGTGGATGAGGATGCAGGTCCCCGAGCGCGTGCCGTCGGTCGTCGGGTCGGCCTTGAAGTCGGGCGCGTCGATGATCGTGAATTCGGGCCGGAAGTCGTGCAGTGTCGCTTCGTCGTGCTCGCGGATCAGCATGTTCCTCATGAACAGGCTGTGCCACGCGTATTGCGACACGATCCGCACCGGCAGCCGGAAGCGCGGGTCGGCACCGCCGTAGCAGTCCTGGACGTACAGTTCCGGGATCGCGAGGAACTCGCGCATGCGGGCCCAGACGCCGTCGAAATGGGCCTCGGAGATCGGGTGGTTGAACGCGCCCCACCAGATCCGGTCGCGGCTGGAGGGTTCGTCGACGGTGAACTTGTCGTCGGGCGACCGACCGGTGTGGCAGCCCGTGTCGACGACCAGCGGCCCGAGGTGGGCGATGAGGCCCTCGCCGTGGCGGACGGCGTGCTCGTACAGGATGGGGGCGGGCAGGTTCCAGAACGTCACGGCCTCGCGGTCGATCCCGAGCATCTCCAGCCCGTGGGCCCTCGGGGCCGCCGCCGGTTTGCCTGTCATGATCGCCTCGTCCTCATTGGACGGTCGTTTCAGAAATGAGAGGATTCTCCCCCCATCATACCGCCCGCCGGCCGGGGAGACCAAGCCAGGATATCGCCGGGGCGGCTCACCGCGACCGCCGTCGGCCCCGGATCCGGCCGCCTCGGTCCGCCTGCCAGACCTTGCCCGAGCCGACGTCCAGAGCGGTCAGCCAGCCGCCGCCGTGGCAGTAGGTGTCGATGCAGATGATGTGGCCCAGGTCCAGGATCTTGCCGTTCTTCTGCGAGCTGTGGCCGGCGATGACGGTCTTGCCCGAGTAGTGGGGCCGCGGCACGCCGTCGCGGAGCGAATGCCAACGCAGCAGCGCCTCGGGCTGGCGGCTCATGGGGCGGGCCGGGTCGTAGGCGGCGTGGACGAAGATGTGGGATTCGGTCTCGAAGTAAGGGACGCAGCTTTCGAGGAAGGCGATGTTCGCGGGCGTCAGCCTGGGCAGCTCGCGGCCCCAGTCGCGACCGGAGCGCGGCCGCGGGGCCTTGGAGCCCTTGGGGACGGTCTTCCTCGGGAGCCAGGCGCGGGCCTGGAGGAGCATCTCGTCGTGGTTGCCGAGGATCGGGACCAGGCGGCAGCGGCGGCGGAGGTCGGCCAGGGCGTCGAGCACGCCGCGGGAGTTGGGCCCGCGGTTGACGTAGTCCCCCAGCATGACGATCGTGTCGTCCGGCGTCGGCGCGATCGCCTCGATCAGCGCGTCGAGGGCCTTGGAGCAGCCGTGGACGTCTCCCACGGCGATCGTGCGGGCGGCCATCGCGGGTCGTGGACTCCTGTCGCGTCAGTCGCCCATCCTGTCGCCGGGCTGGATGTGGTGGCCGCGGAGGAATTCGTCGGCGGGCATCGGCTTCTTCCCCGAGGCCTGCACCACCGTCAGCCGGACGGCCCCCGCGCCGGCCGCGACGTCGATCCCGTCCTTCGTCGCGGCGATCACCGTCCCCGGCTCGCCGGAGCCGTCGACGACGGCCGTCTTGCGCACGATCAGCCGGATCGGCCCCTTGGGCGTCCAGGGGAGGGCCGTCCAGGCGGTCGACGCCGTCGGCCAGGGCTGCATGGCCCGGACGAGGTCGTGGATGCGCCGCGCGGGGAGCGTCCAGTCGATGACGCCGTCTTCCTTGCGGAGCTTCGGGGCCCTGGTGACGAGCGAGGCGTCCTGGGGCAGGATCTCGGCCCGGCCCTCCGCGACTCGACGCACGGCCTCGACGAGCAGCGGCGCGCCGAGGGCGGCCAGCCGATCCTCAAGCTCGCCGGCGGTCTCATCCGGGTCGATCGGCGTACGGGCGAAGGCGATCATCCCGCCGGCGTCGACGCGAGGCGTCATCTGGATGACCGTCACGCCGGACTCGGCCTCGCCGTTCTGGATCGCCCGCGCCACCGGCGCGGCGCCGCGATAGGCCGGCAGGATCGAGCCGTGGAGGTTCAGCGCCCCCACGCGCGGCACTCCCAGCAACTCGGCCGAGAGGATCTGGCCGTAGGCCGCCGTGATGAGGAAGTCCGGCGCGAGCCCCCGAATATGCTCGACCGCCCCGGGGTCGTTCACGCGCTCGGGCTGGAAGACGGGCACGCCGCGGGCCTGGGCCTCCCGCTTGATGAGGCTGGGGATCAGCTCTTGCTTGCGGCCCTGGGGGCGGTCGGGCTGGGTGACGAGCGCGAGGGCGCGGAACCCGGCGTCGAGGAGCGCGACGAAGGCGGGGAGGGCGAAGTCCCCGGTCCCCAGCATGACGATCGAGAGCGGCTTGTCCATGCGGGCCTCCTGGCCGGGCGGGTCAGGCGTCGGCCGCGGCGGGGCTGGCGATGGCGGCGAGGGAGGGGGCGGGCATCTCCTTCAGCCGCTTGACGATCTCGGCGTCGTCCGGATAAGTCCCGGCCTTCTGGGCCTCGCGGAACTCGCTTTCGAACGTCCGGAGGTTCCCCTTGATCCCGTGCCTGGCGAGCGGGCCGAGGTAGTCGATGAACAGCTTGCCGTCCAGGTGGTCGGCCTCGTGCTGCATGGCCCGGCCGAACAGGTCGTCGGACTCGAACTCGACCTCCTCGCCCGCCAGGTTGTACGCCCGGACCTTCACTTTCTTCGGACGCCGCACCTTCGAGTACAGGCCGGGGAAGCTCAGGCAGCCCTCCTCGTCGTCGTCCCAGGAATGGCGCTTGACGATCTCGGGGTTGATGAAGACCAGCTCCTGGTCCTTCTGCTCCGGATCGGCGGTCACGTTCAGGATGAAGAAGCGGAACGGCAGGCCGACCTGATTCGCCGCCAGGCCGACGCCCCGGGCCTCGTACATCAGCGAGAACATCTCGCGGACGACCGCCTTGAGGTCCTCGTCGATCCGCTCCACGGGACGCGAGGCGAAGCGGAGGACGGGGTGGGGGTATTTGACGATGTGCAGCACGAGACGACTCCGCGCGGGCGAACGGGCCTGATCCTGGAGGGATTATACGAGAAAGCGATCGACGCGGTCGCGGGGGGACTTCGGAATCAGGGGGCGTCGGGAGGGGCGAACGGGTCGTCGGGGATCGGCGGCAGGCCCCCCTCGACGCCCAGGATCAGCCCCTCCCAGGCCGGGCCCTGAAGGAGGAAAGCCGGCCCCTCCGCGGCGTCCCCCGTCGCGGCGCAGACCCAGTCGCCGAGGAACTTCGAGCCGACGCGGAGCCGGACGGGGTCTTTGCGGCCCTCGACCTCCGCCGTGATCGTCAGCCGCGGCGAACGCAGGCCGGCACCGGGAGGGAACGGGCCCTCGTACTGGATGAACCGGATCGCCCGCAGCTCGGAGAGGGCCCGGACCAGGCTGTCGAACCGCGAGAGGTCCACGCCCTGCGTCGGCGTGCCGGGCTCCGGGATCCAGGCGGCCGGTCCGCTTCCCGACTGCGGCCGGCGACGGTAGGCGAGGGTCCGCGTCTCGGAGCGGAGGACCAGGCGGCGGACCGCTTCCGGGCGGAACGCAAGGACGCGCGCCTCGTGGAATTCGGCCCCGAACGGAGCCAGGGCCTCGGCGTCGATCGTGAAAACGGTGGGGAAGCCCGTGAGTGTCCCGTAATGCTTCGAAGGGTCGTCCGGCGTCGCCGCGCCGATGAGGAGGCTTCGCGACGTCGGGCCGGCCCCCTTCGGCGACGTCGACTCCCATCGCACTTCCATGAGGGGGTTCGTCAGGCCGAAGCGCGCGAGGTCGCCCCCGGCGTCGGCGACGAAGGCGGAAGCTCGCAGTTCGGACAGCCGGGCGACGGCCGTCGTGACGGCCCCGAGGTCGGCGTCGGCCGCGACGGGCAGGACCATCTTCCATCGATTGGGCGCCCCGGCCGGATCGGCCGGATCCAGGACCGTCGTCCGTCCCGGGCGGACGATCGTCAGCCGGGCCACGTCGGTCGGCCGGACCGCCGGCAAGGCCGTGTCCCGGAAGGCGTAGGAGGTCGTCGGCAGCGCCGCGAGGAACAGGTCCGGGATGGCGAGGATCGCCGTATCCCCCTCGGCGCGGGCGAAGACGACTTTCCGGAGGGCGTCGTGCCGACCGACCGCCAGCGAGAACGTCGGCGTCGAATCGGCCTCCGACGTGCCTCCGTCGCCCGCGGACTGCCAGATCCGGAGCCGACGCGGGGGATGATCCACCTCCGGCTCGCCGATCGTCCCCGGTTCGAAGAAGTCCGAGGTTTGCAGGTCCTCCACGGCCTTCAGCAGGGCGTCGACCTGGGCCCGGTCGGCCCGCGAGGGAATGGGGGCGGCCAGCGACCAACCCTCGCGGTCCCTCGCCAGCTTGAACGGGCCGCCGGGGCCGTCGATCTCGATCCGGTCGACGGCCGTCGCGTCGAGGTCGGCGACCCGACGGCTGCGCAGGTCCTTCAAGAATTCGGGCAGTTCCCGGCGGAACCGGCCATCCACCGCCATGACGTCGTCCCGGCCGCCCACGCGGATGTAGACGTCGTCCGGGCGATCCGGCGGCGACGAGCCCACCATCAGGACCAGCGGCTCGGCCTCGGGGGCGGCGGGCTTCAGTTCGATCGTCGCGACGGGCGGGGCCAGGCCGTAGGCGGCGAGATCAAGGGCCCGATCGGCGACGAAACCCTTCGCCTTGGGGTCGACGCGAAGGGCCCCGAGGGCCTCGAAGAGCCTCTCGATCCGGTAGCCCTCGGCCGGGAACTTCACGGGCGAGGTCAGCCGCCACGTCCCGCGCCGGCCCCGCTCCGCCGTCGCCTCCAGGCCGTCGCGGCGGAACGTCACGCTCGCGACCGGGAAGGCCCGGGCGGGCACGGGCGCGGTCTCGCGCCACTCGACGGCCGGTCGCTCGACGGCGGCCAGCGCCCGCGCCGCGACGACCGTCACGGCCCCCCCGGGCCCCGGCCTGACGAACTGCTCCTGCTGCGCCGCGCGGCCGAGTTCGAGCGTCGCGATCGGCGAGCCGGACGGATCCTTCCAGAGCCGGACGGTCGCCGCGGGCGGGGCCAGGCCGTAGGAGGACGCCGGCCCGTCGACCTCTCCCGCCTCCGGGGACCTGCGGAGGCCCCGAAGCGTCGCGACGAGCCGTTCGACCTCCTCGGGGGCGGCGTCGACCCCGGGAGGGTCGGCGAGGAGCCAGCGCCGGGGGCCGCGGCGGTCGAAGACCAGCCGCCCGTCCTCGCGGGCGATCTCGACCCGGCGCACGTCGGCCGGATCCAGGTCGACCAGGTCGGGCAGCACGCGGTCGCGCCGCCGCAGGCGCTCGGCCTCCGTGAGCACGCCCGCGCGTTCCAGGCCCCACAGGGCCAGCAGCGCCGCGAAGAAGGCTCCGATCAGGAAGTAGGTCGAGCGTGGTCTGCGCATGGTCTCTGGGGAGGAAGGGGACCGCGTCAATCGCGACGGACCAGGTAGACCAGGGCCCCGAGCGCGGCGACGCCGGCCGCGGCCACGACGGTCGGCGCCAGGATCAAGCGCCAGCGCAGGCCGGGGTCGGCGACCAGGGTGAGCGCCGAATGGACCTTGGCCGGCACCCCGACCGAACCCTGTCGGCCTCGGAGCCAACTCACGGCGTTCATCAGCAGGTCGAGATTCGTCGGCTCGGCCTCGACCACGGCGTCGTCGCCGACGGATCGACCCGAGATCAGCACGAGCCTCGGTTT
>Ga0209958_1002368_pt1 | contig 10740 bp, 14 predicted proteins | sample ThiBio_inoc_plan_FD_183942 | JGI IMG/M metagenome (GOLD analysis project Ga0209958, IMG submission 183942) | Wastewater bioreactor microbial communities from Cape Town, South Africa - Thiocy_inoc_plan (SPAdes) | ecosystem: Engineered > Bioremediation > Thiocyanate > Unclassified | place: South... | reverse complement strand
TACCGGCGATTTGCCAAGGATCGCTTCGTCCTGGCTGTAAAGCCCGAACAGGGTGCCATCGGCCAGGTAGATGCCGAAGCCGGAGAATTCATATTCGTCGGCCGAGGAATCGCGCGCCGTCAGGTGGACAGTGTTGGCATCCACCGCCGCGCCCGACACCATGGCAAGCCGCTTGATCTCATCCGGCAGGGCCAGCGCGGTTTCGACATCGAAGGGAGTGTTGGTGATACCCACTTCGGCAATGGTGATGGCGTCCAGCCCGCCTTCTTCCGCGCTGACGATCGCGGCCATGCCCGCGGATGTGATCTTCAGGGGCAGGGCTTCCATCAATCGAACTCCAGCAGTTCGCCATCTTCGGCGATCAGGGCGTGGCCATCTTCGGTGAGCGCCACATCATCGGTGGCGGGCAGGGTGGCGGTGGCTTCGGCGCGGGCGTAGCTCATGGCCCAGGCGCCGCCGGTCAGCACCAGCGCGGCATCCACCGCCAGCTGCAGCACCAGTTCGAAGTGGGAACGGGCTGGCTTGATCCGGTAAATGTCGCGGACAATCTCCTGCGCGAAGGGCGCGGTCGAGCGTGGCACGGGCGAGCCATCCAGCGGGATCACTACCCGGAAAGTGTGGGGCTCGCCGCGCGGCTCCATATCGAACCATTCGATCAGCTGGATCAGCGGATCGAAGCTGGCCAGCACCTGCTCGACCGAGGCGGGCGTGCCCTTCAGGCGTTGCAGCTCGATCGCGCGGGCAACTTCGGTGCGCTTCTGCGCCTCGCTCCAGTCAGACTTCCAGCGGTCGATCGAGAGCGCCCAGGCGAGATAGGGTAGAAGATACCACGGGCAGAGTTGGGGGTTCAGCAGATCGCGCGTCGGGACAGGCACCTGCCAGATGCGCGCCGTGGTAAGCGATGCTGCGCGCTCAAAAGGCGTGGCGTTTGGGGGAAGCAAATGCTGCTCAGTCGGCATTGCCGGCGAACTCCAGCTCGATGCCGGTGCAGTGTCCTGCCTCGGACATGCCCATCACCAGATCGGCTACGGGGCTGACCAGCTCGACGCGTTGCACCCCTTCGACGAACAGAGCGGCGGAAATGGCGGAAAGGTTGATGTCCCGCCCCAATTTGCGGGAGCGGGCGACATAGGCCTGGGCGCTCGCCTGGGCAGCCTCGATCACCACCGTCGGGTCCGGCCCATCAAACAGGTAGATCCGCGCCTTGATCAGGAATTCGACGATGGTGGCAGGCAGCACGCTGACCAGATCGGTGAGCGGGCGGACCGAGCGGGAATTGACCCGGTTCTCGACCGCGTCGATCACTTCGGGCTCCGGCTCGCCCGTGTCTTGGCGCGAGAGGATTGTGACCACAACTTCGCCCGGCTCGGGGCTCTGGACCGTGGCGTCCAGCACATCGGGATGGGCGGAGCGGGCGTGGAAAACATAGGCGAGGGTTGGCCCGGCAACCGAGAAACTGTCGGGCGCCAGCACCACGCGTTCGCGCAGATCGTCATCCGCTTCCATCACGGCAGGGGTGCCGGCCTGCTCATCGGCCGGAGTAATCTCGAGCCGTTGCACGCCCACCAGGGCGGCCAGCTGGTCGAGATCGCCGCCGCCGGCATAGGCCAGCATCACGGCGCGGCAGGCTTCGTTCACGCGCTGGCGCAGCAACAGCTCGCGGTAGGCGGCGACCTGCAGGATCTTCATCGCGGGATCGCTCTCGGTCAGAGCGTCGAAATCACTCCAGCGCGTCTGCAGATCGGCGAGCATCGCGGCAAGGATGCTCTCGAAATCGAGCGTTTCGATCACGTCCGGCGGGGGCAGGCGTGACAGATCGATGGCGCTGCTGGTCGTGGTGCTGCCGGAAAGCATGCAGCATCCGATGCGCACCCGCGCGCGGCGTGGCTATGCCAATGCCTCGTTGGCGAGCGGGCAACGAGGGGTGGGATTTGGGGGCCAGAGCCCTTACTTGCGCGCGCGGTTCGGTTGAGGCAGCGGGGCATCTGGAATTTCAGGGGCAGATTTGCATGGCCAGGGGCCCGAAACCTATTCTGACGGCGGAGGATTTTCCGTTGGTGGCGGATGAATGTCGCATGTTTGCGCGGACGCGCTCGGAACCGATCCTGCTCGCGCTGGATTCACGCATGGCGGCAGAAATCGCGGAGCGCCCTAATTGTGACTGCAAGGTCCTAGGAAATTTCGCAATCTGAAAGCTCAGTGAATTCGGTCGCGCTCGACGTTGGTCGCCTGGAGGCTAGCTAAGTCGCCTTACCTTCTATGGGAGCAGCCGGTGCGGGCCGGAGGTATGGTTGGAGGCGCATGCGATTCAGGGTGCTCTCGTCTGCGGCTAGCTGGACGGCTTGCCTCATGCGCCTCGCGACTTCACGCTCGCTCTCTCCAACGTCAACAAAATTGTCGAACATTAGAGCGGTCGATATCGCTGAATGCAGGTCTGCGCCTTTCAGACGCTTTAACATCGCGGAATATCCAGCATCCGGAACAGACGCCAAAAAATCAATCTGGGCCGGATCCCAGCTTTTGGTGTTTCCGATCTTGATGAGAATTTCCGCAGGATCGTGCGTAAGCGGCATTTCCTTTAGGCGATTGTCAAATGCTCGGGAGATTTGGGCATCAATCGGGGCCGAGAATTGATCGTGCCGAGCGGCAAAAAACTCACGTGGCTTGTCGGCTTGCGCGTCGATGTAAACCTTTACTAACTCGTCCGCTTTTTCTGCTTGGCCAAGCTCGCGCAAAAATTCGAGCGCCTTGGAAACATCGCCCGGTGAGATGTCCTTTGGGTGTTGCTCGATCACTTGAACCAGAGAGATAGTGAACTCATCAACGTTGTCGTTAAGGCTATCGTAAAATATCATCCAAGGACGCCCGATTGCGGCTCGGACGTCTTCGTTGCGCATCGTGGCGTCGAGGGCCTGGAGAAGGTCTTGCAGCGCGGGAGTGTCAAACGCGCCGGCTTTGAGCCCCTTGAGAATAAGACTATCGAGATCGCCAAATTGGTCAAAGCCATAATCGCGAATGACTAAGTCTGTCTTCTTTTCTTCAATGCTACGTCTGTCTTCACCGAAGAGCCCTGAGAACTGATTGTATGAGCGGACTCTATCAATGTTAGGAGCTAGCTGCGGTTCGAATACGCACCAGCCCAACAGGGTGATCGACCTGACGACGGTGTCAACTACTTTGTCATGTAAGCCGGCGAGCTGAGGCTCAATGTAAGACAGGAAACGACGTATACGCCTGATAACACGTATGTTCGTGATACCTAGCGTGATTATTCTCTCTTTGAGAATTGCGCTGAGATTGTCGTCGACATTCAGTGCTGCTGCAGCAGACTCTTGTGGCGTAGGTTCGAACCTGATTGCTTGATCCACCACCTTCTCGAGATATTCCCGGAACTTTTGCGCCTGATCACCAAGGTCGTCCTCGCTGAGAAGCATGACCACCTTGCAGCCTTTTCGTTCTCTAAACGATGAGATGAGCCCGAGAATGTCCGCGACATCTAGCCCCTGTCCGGCGCGCTCGATATCGTCGATGCAGATGATCTGGTTGCGGATAAGGAGCGAGGCTCCTGGGGCGAGGAGGCCTCCAAGTTTTCCTACATAGGGTAGGTTCGATGCATTCTTGCTCAGAAAGCCGAGGGACTTGCGCGTGCCTGCGCCAAGCAACTTGCGCGCGCCCTCAATACTGGAAAGGTGTTCCACAAACGAATCCACGCTGGGTTCGAGCTCGTTGCCATCTAGGCTGACCGTGGATTGGACGATGGCAGTCTTGAGATCGTCAAGGCTCCGCACTCCGAAAACAGAAACATAGGCGTAGTGCCGAAGTGCCGTGTCGGTCCGCATAGATTTCAAGACGGTATCCCAAGCGTGCGTTTTTCCGACACCCCACCGGCCGCTGATGCTGAGCACCTCAGGATCTGGTTTGGAAAGGAAACGTTTTATCTCATTCAGTGCTAGTGCTTGCGACATCGGTATTTACCCCTTCCGGCTAACGCAGACACAATTGATCTCGATCTACACTTTATTTGTGATTTAAGACTCTTGCCGAACCCTAGCTGCACCATCATCGACCAATCGATGGGGCCGAATTTTTGAGTTGTTCGATCCCGGCTATTCGTTGCCGGGTTGACCATCGGAGGCGCGGTAATGCAGCGGCAGCGGTTAGGGTCCCGGCCGCATGTCTAACGGCTTGCTGCCATAGCTGTTTCGATAGCAGCCCGTAGTTTCTCTACCTCAACGCGGTCCGGCGAAACCAGAGCCTGTTGGTCGCGGCTCGACATTGTCAGGTAAAGTTCATAGCTGTATTTCGCGGCTCGCCTCCTGTACGATCTGATCGCGAGCCACCAAAAGAGTGCCAAGGGAAGGCCTATTATAATCAGGCCGCCCGTTGCCCCCTCTTGGTTACCTGACGAGAATAATCCGACGAGAACAGGGAGCGTCAGGAACGCAGCGATTGGGAACCATAAATAGTAGCCGCGTGCGCCGGGTACGATCCGTTCCCTAACTTCCGTTGAGTTGATTTTGTTGATTGCGTAGGTCTTACTGCCGAATCTCGCGAATGCCTCGTCGACGCTAATGTCCCCATTCTGATAGATCACTGATTTCGTGCCTCCCTAGTTCGACAGTACTTCAACGGAATTATGGTTGCGTCAAGGCAGTGATGATATGCCAGTGTAGCTAGATCACGAGACTGAAATAATGGCAGATTGCGTCGGCTCGGGAGCGGGTGAAATCAGTCGCCACCAAGTTGCCGCAGCACCTCGTCCAGCAGCTCATCCTGTTCCTTCCCAAACCCCAAGATCCTCCGCGCTTCGTATTTGGTGCGGATCATGCGGCCGTCGCGGGTGCGGCCTACGAAGTCGGTCAGGCCGTATTGATGGGCGGCGGCGGTGCTTTCGATCAGGGGATTGGCGAAGCGCAGCTCGCCTTCGTCGGGGGAGATGCGGATTTTCAGGCTGGATTGCTTGCCGATGCGGCGGAACATCTTGCCGCGTTTCCCCTTGCGCTTCTTGCGCGGGGTCATCTTTGTCCCATCCGGTTCGACATTGGCGGTGATGCGCTGGGCGTTGGCGCGGCGGGCGGCGCGCATCAGCTTGTCGATCAGCTTGCGGCGCTGGCCGGGCTCGATTGCCTGCAGCACTTCGCCGATGAATGGCTCGATTGCCTCGAGGCCTTCCTCGCCGGCCATCAGGCGGCTTGGCCCAGGGGATCGGGAACCAGCTGCGAGCCATCCAGCCAGATCGAATTGAGGCGCTGGCCGCCGGCGATCATCGGCACGGTGTCCGGCATCAGTGGGTCTGGTTCTTCCAGCACGCGCATGTCAAAGCCGCCATCTTGGCGCCTGGTGGCGATCACCGCTTCGGAGAGGGACAGGTCAAAGCTGAGATCGGCCTTTTCATGGGCGATCAGATCGGCCTCGAATTCCAGGCCGCGCGCATTGGCGGCGGTGAGCAGAGCGGGTTCGTGGATACGCAGCCAGTCTAGCAGGACGATCCAGATCAGCAGGCTGGGCCGGGTCCATTCCTCCACCACAACGGTGAGGGTATAATCCAGGCGATAACTGAGGTTCTCTCCCTGCGTTGGATCGGAAGCGCGGCATTTGACCGCGCCCTTTTCGATCCACATGCGCAGGCGGTGGGGATCGGTGCCCAGCTCGGGGAAGATGGTGACCAGTTTGGCCCGCAGGCTGTCGGGTTTTTTCATCGTTGCGCAGGGGTCGGGGAAGGGCAGAGGCGCGAGATCACGGCATTGCTTTCCAGCACTTGCAGGAAGGTCTCGTCCGTGTCGAAAGTGTTGCCGGGATCGTCCACGCCCGGCGCAGGGGCAGGCTCTGCCGTGATGCGCCGGGCGTTAAGGCAGAAATCGCTGGCAGTTCTTGGGCGTTCGGGCTGTCCGCAGGCATTCGTCATAGCGAGCAGTCCCGCCATCATGGCGAATTTCATCACGCGCGGCATTGCCTTGCTCCGTTCGGTTGATGGTTTCGGTAAGGTTGGCTTCCTGCAGCTCGCTGGCGCCGGCTGATTTGGCGGTGCTGATCGTCTGCGAAAGGAAGGTGTTGGCGATCAGCACTGCTGCCGCGATGAGGGCGGCCAGGATCAACAGCCAATATAAGCGAGCGAGGCCAAGGAATTTCATGCCGAGCCAGCTGATCATCGCTCGCCCCCATCGCCCTTGCCATGCTGATTGCCGGTGAAGAGGAAGGCCATCACCAGGCCGATCAGCCCCTGAATGATGATGGCCTGGGCCAAAGATTTGAACAGATCATTATCGGCCAGGGCGGGCTGGAAGACCATGATGCCGAGCACGATCAGAGTGAGCAGAAACGAACCGCCGCCGGCGATTACGCGGGCAGCCGCCATGTCGAAGCGCGGGGGCCAGCTCATGAGCCGCTCCGGTAAAGAGCCGCTTCGGCCGCTCGCCGACGGACCAGGCCAGCCATAACCTTGCCACCGGCATGGACCCAGCGGCCGAACTCACCTGCCGCCAGCGCGAAATTGCCGGCCTTGTGGAACCTGGTGAGAGTGGCGTCCGCGATCTTGCCGGTATTGTAGTGGAAGCTGACCAGGGCATCGAATTGCCGCTGGCTGGTGGGCGCATTGCCAATCGCCTCAGAAACCTGATCCGCGTAGCGCCGGAGACCATGGACGAGCAGAGCGTCGGCCTGCGCTTGGCTGATCGTCTCGCCCTTGCGCACTGGACGACCGTTGATGGTGGTCGCACCCCATCCGATCGTCCAGGGCTGCCCGCCAGTGCCGGGATCGGGATAGGCAGTCAGCTTGCAGCCCTCGAAGCGCTTTACGAGTGCAATTCCCTCTGCGCTGACGAGGCGGCCGCCATCGGGCCGCGCCACGCCAAAGGCATCGAGCAGATTGTCGAGCGCCAGGACATTGCCGGGATCGTTGAACAGGCCCTCCGGCGCGGCGGCGCGGACGGAATCGAAGATGGGTTTGCGCGGATCCACGCTCATTCCTCCTCACCGCGCCCGGTCAGGCGGCGGATAGTGTCGGTTTCGTAGATGCGGATCGCCGTCCAGATGATGGTCAGCACGGCCGCGATCGAGGGAAGAAGGTTCACCAGCGCCCCCAGCAAGGTCATGAAAGAAAGGCCGTCGACCACAAGCTTGGCGGGCTCGGACATTTCGCGGAAAGGATCGCTCATCGTCACCCCCAGAGCTTTACGGTTTCGCGCAAGGGACGCGCGCTTTCGGCATCGGGCAGAGTGATAGTGAGCCCGGCCGGAAGGATTGGCCCGAGGTCCGCAAGGCCGGGATTGAGTTCGAGCGCCTTTTCCACCAGCGCGGCGGTGCGGCCGCGATGGCGCCAGACCAGTTCGTCCAGCATCTCACCGGCGCGCGTCTGGATGGTTTCGAGCGCGGCCATCAGATCAGCTCCGAATTGGTGCGTGGCTTGCCCAGGATCTGGCGGATCGCATGGGTTGCCTCGCGGCGGAAATCGTCGGCCATGGCGCGGCGCTGGTCGGCGCGGTCGCTCCCCTCGCGCGTGGCGGTGAGATCGGGATTGCGTTCGGCCAGGCGCGCGGCGGCAAAGGAGCAGACGGCGGAGATGAACAGCAGCTCGAGCCGGGTCTTGCCGTCCACCTTGGGATTGGGGGCAACTTCCTCCAGTTTGGAATGACCTGCGGCCAGTTGCGCGGCCTGCCACTCGCGCAACTCGTCGATTGCCGAGATGGCCCCTTGCTGCAGGGCCTCGACCAGGCGCGGATGCGGGATGGCACCGCCGATATTCACTTGATCGCGCGCCGCATTGACATCGATCTTTGGCCACCAGGCGCCGGCGTCGATCTCGCTGCCTTGCGGCGAGAGCGGTGCGGGCGGGGTGGAGATGAGGTCGCTGGGCATGGGCCTTGTCCTAAAGGGGGGTGGGGATCAGCGGCTGCGACAGGGGGAGAGTATCCCGTCGCTTCCGCATCACCGCCCCCCTGGCGCCGGAGCGCGAGCTTTCAATTCTGTCCGGCAGCGGCGGCGAGTTTCTTTTCCTCGCGCTCCAGCTGCTCGATCTGTTTCTTGACGCCGACCTTCGCATCGAGCTGACGCGCGCGGCGCAGCGAGGCGAGGGCGGCATCGACCATGGCGGGCTTGCCGCCGGCGGGGGCGCTGTCTGCCGTTTCGTCAAAATTCTCGGCCAGCAATGCCCAGCTTTCGCCAATGGCGCGGTGCATGCGGGCGACGGTCTCATCCTTTACGTCGCTGGCCGGTTCATCGCCCGGCGCAGCGCGCAGCAGGATGTCGTGCGGAACCTCGCCGGGATTGGCGATGGCGAAGTCCGCCAGCTCGCTCCACAACAAGGCGCGGGGCGAACGGTGGAAGCGCTCGGGCAGCTTGAGATTGTGGCGGATCACATGATCGGCCAGCTCAAGCGCCAGTGGCCAGTTGCGGATATCGATCGCCCAGATCAGGCAGGTGACGACAATCTCGTCCTGCGGGGCAGCCTGGCCTTCCTCGATCGACAGGGCACCCTGGCACCAGTCGAGATAGGCCAGGATCATCTTTTCCTTCTCGAGGGCCTTGGCCTCGGTCGACTGGATTTCGTGCAGCTTGCGCAGATCCTCGTGCAGTTGGCCCAGCAGGTTGCGATATTCGGCCGCCACCGGGCCTTCCTCGGGCATGTCCGGGGCAAGATCGGGCGCGATAATGGTCGCGGCGCTGGCAAGCGAGGCGAGGACCTGGTGCTGGTGGCGGCGGAAAGGACTGACCATGGGCATTTCCTGAAATGCGGCGGCGGGCGCGCGGCCCGCGCCGGTTTAGGGGGCAGTGAAAGTGATGTTTTCGGCCATGACCATGTGATCGGTGCTTTCGATCACATAGGCTTCGTTGCTGGACTGATAGTCCACCATGCCGCGCATCATTTCCGGCTCCTCGCGGATGAAGCGGCGGCGGCCGCCCGCCTGATAATAGATGGACAGGTTCTTGAGCGGCGTGATCGCCATCGTGCCTTCAGGGAAGAAGGGAACGATGGCCGCCGGACGCCCGCCGATCTGCTTGGCGGAGACGACGATATCGCGCACGGCCTCGTCACTGGTGGACTTGCCGCCGTCGATCGTGGTGGAAAGCGGGCGGTTGACCATGGGGAAATATTTCTCGTCCACCAGATCCTGGCCGACGATCACCACCAGCTCCGTGCTGGTGCGTGCCCAGCTGGGCATGCCCGCGATCAAATCATACGCGAGGGCATCCACGTTCTTGTAGGCGGCGTCGGCATGGATGTGGATCGGCTGCGCGGCGCCCGTGGCAGTGCCACCGGAAAGGGCGCGGCCCATGACGTGATCCGGGCGTTCGAGGCGGAGCTTCTGCAGCCACCCGATGTTGAAATCTTCCAGATTGGGATGTTCTTCCAGATCGGTATCGTCCGCCGCTTCCACGCCGTGCCAGCCAACGCAGATGCGATCGAGGCCGATGGCGCGGGCCACGGCATCGGCATAGAGCTTTCCGAAATTCGGGAATTCCGCCCAGGTGTCGAGGATGTTCCAGGGGATCATCGTATCGAACAGCTCGGTTTCCAGCTCGTAAGAGCGGCCATCCATCGCGCCGATGTAGCGGGGCTGGCGCGGCAGGTTGGCGGCGGAGCGGCGACCGCCGACGCGGCTGTTGATGCCGAGGCCCAGCAGATTGCCCTTCTGCTGGCGCACGGGAGACACATTGATCCGCTGCAGGAAGCTAACTTCCTCCTGCATCTTGGCCTCAAGCCGCTGCTCGGCAGTGGGGCTGACGGTGAATTGCTGTCCGGCATTGCCGGTGCCGTTCACCTGCGCGATTTGGGACATCAGGCGTTCGACCGCGCGGCGGGTATTGTCCTGGGGCGTGTAGAGCTGGCGGGCCATTCAAATGGTTCCTTCGGATTGATCGGCGCGGCTTGTTCAGGTGAGGGTGCGGGGGCTCAGAAAATATCGGCGGCGGTGTAGCCTTGGGACTGGCCGCCATTTGCGCCGGTTGCAGGCGGGCGCCGCGCGAAACTGGGATCGGGCGTGTCCTCGATCGACTTGGCCAGGGCATCTACCTTGGTGGCCAGCGCAGTGATCTGGGCGGAATTGATCTCGGCCTGTTTGGTGAAAGCCTTGTCCAGCGTTTCGCCCAGTTCACTGGTGAATTTGGCAAAATCGACCTGATCGGGTTCAGCGGGCTTGGGCTGGGCTTCCGGCTTGGGTGCGATCCCGGAGAGCTTTTCGGTCAGCTTGGCGAAGAAGCCTTTCACTTCCTGCATGGCGGCATCGGCTGCCGGGCCTTCCGGCACCAGCTCGAGCAAGGCGGCATCGATGCCGCAGTCCTGAGCGGTGAGCAGGATAGTGCCGGGCAGCTGGCGGTTGAAGGTCAGGCGATCCGTGCCGATGGAGGCGGGGCTGTCTGTCAGGGCGCAGCCCATGAGATAGGCGAAGCCCTTGCCCGCGAAGTTGGGCTCGATCTCGATCGAGGGATAGACCTTCTGGCTCGCCTCATTGAGCTTCTTGGCATCGGGCGAAACGTCGAACACGCCATAAAGGCCGGTGCGGATTTCCTTCTGGCCGTTGAAGTTCACTTCGACATCTTCGACGGAAAGTTCCAGCACATCGCCATAGGCCTTGAAGGGGCCATCCGCGCTGACGCCGCGAATATGTTCGATATTCAGCCGGGCGCCATAGGTCTGCGGATCGAAGCTGCTGGCCATTTCCCGCAGCATCTTCGCATCGATGTTGCGGCCATCGACGGTGGCGCCGGAAGTGGCGAGCAGGAACTTCTTGGTCTTCATCGGGG